>CDZR01008256.1_pt1 | contig 117972 bp, 93 predicted proteins | sample 554781 | NCBI WGS metagenome assembly CDZR01 (sample SAMEA3182065, study PRJEB8094) | gut metagenome | biome: human; feature: gut; material: Stool; isolation source: human stools | place: Canada | collected 2013-01-28
CACATCCTTTGTGCGCAAGGGAAGGGCGGCAAAAGATGAGCCTTTGAGGAAGGTGCTTAGAAGCGAACTCTCAAAAGAAAGGGCCACACGGCTTGAAGGAAGCTTCGGCACTCAGAAGCAACATTACTCGCTCTCAAGGATAAAGGCCAGAAACAGGAAGACGGAAATACTGTGGATTTTCTTTGGAATACATACGGCAAATGCCATACTGATGATAGAAAAAATCAGAAACAAAACAGCTAAAGCAGCATGATATGATGTTACTCACAGAATCAGAAGAGGTCATCAGACTTCTTCCGGAACGTCATGTCCTGTCGGATAGAATTATGTGAGAAAGCACCGAAAAATGGCAATAAGAATGGCATATGAAGTGGTCATGTCCTATCATCTTCATATGCCATCTTATTTTTTAGGGACATTTACTGAATATCCCTACGTTTCAGAAACAGTTTCTTGAACTCTCCCGGATACGGTGTTTCAAACTGCATCAGCTCTCCGGTGACAGGATGGCGGAAGCACAGCTTGAAGGCGTGCAGCGCCAGTCGTCCGATAGGATTTATCTCTTCCAGTCCGTAGCGTCCGTCGCCAATGATGGGATGTCCCAGATCCTGCATGTGCACGCGGATTTGGTTTTTGCGTCCCGTCTCCAGCATCAGTTCCACGAGCGAGAAGCCGTTGGCGCGTTTGATGGTGCGGTAGTGGGTGATTGCTTCCTTGCCGCCATCGTCCGTGGGGCTGGAATATACGTACAGTTTGCGGTCGGTGAGCCATGAGCGCACCATGCCGGCATTGTTTTCCATTTCACCCGCAACGACGGCTACATAGCGGCGGTCGGTTACGATGTTGTGCCAGTTGTCGCGCAGCGTATTCTGCGTCTTTTCGTCTTTGGCAAACATCAGCAGTCCCGAGGTGTCGCGGTCCAGGCGATGCACGATGTACACGCGGTGCTGCCTGCCCGAACGCTGCACATATTCGTTCAGAATGGTGTAGGCGGTACGCTCTTTCTGCCTTTCCGTATTGACGGACAGCAATCCCTGCATCTTCTCCACCACGATGAGGTAAGCATCTTCGTATACGATTTTCAGTAATTTGTTGTTGAACTCCTTGCGTCCCTTCTCACGGCTGATCTGGACTTTCATACCCGGCTTCAGCGGGAAGTTGTACTGCGTTGTGATGACGCTGTTTACATATACAACCCGCTTGCTCAACAATGCCTTCAACTTGGTGCGGCTGGCATCCGGCATTTTCGCTGCCAGAAATTCCATCAGTTCCATAGGCTCTTTTACCATATAGTCCGTATATTGCGTGCGGGCTCTTGCTATAATTCTTTCTTTTGCCACGAGGATAATAATTTGCGATTAATGATTCAATTCTAAAACAAGGCTTTGCATCGGCTTACCAAAATGCCGTACCGCTTTTCGGGAGTGCGGCTTCCGGTTGCTTCTGCTTCGGTTTTCCAAAGTAGCACTTCACGTTTCTGAAGTAGCCCTTTACGTTCCCAAAGTAGCTCTTTACACTTCCGAAATAGCCCCTTATGCTTTCACATTCCCGAAGAGCTGCCTCAGTCCTCTGCTTTTTCCGCCGGATTTTTCAACTCAAGCAGCACCACGTTTTCCACATGATGCGTATGCGGGAACATATCCACCGGCTGGACGGCCTTCACCCGGTATTTGGCATCGAGCAGTTGTAAGTCCCTTGCCTGCGTGGCGGGATTGCAGCTTACGTACACAATGCGTTTCGGCTCTGCAAACAGGATAACATCCACCACATCCTGGTGCATACCCGCACGAGGAGGGTCGGTGATGATTACATCCGGACGTCCGTACTCGTTGATAAAGTCCTGTGTCAGCATGTCCTTCATGTCGCCGGCAAAAAACAGCGTGTTTCTGATGCCGTTGATTTCCGAGTTGACCTTGGCGTCCTCGATGGCTTCGGGCACATATTCGATGCCGATGACCTGGCGCGCTTGTCCGGACACGAAGTTGGCGATGGTTCCCGTGCCGGTATAAAGGTCGTAAACCAGCTCGTTGCCGGTGAGCCCTGCGAAGTTGCGGGCCACTTTGTACAAAGTGTATGCCTGCTCGGAGTTGGTCTGGTAGAACGACTTGGGACCCACCTTGAAGCGCAGCCCTTCCATCTCCTCGAAGATATGGTCTTTGCCTTTGAACGTGTGCACGTCGAGGTCGGTAATGGTGTCGTTGCACTTATTATTAATAATGTATAGCAGTGACGTGATTTCGGGGAAAGTGTCCGCTACGTACTGCAACAACTGTTTGAACAGCGCCATCTCCTCGTCCTTCTCAATCTTGCAGATGAGGATAACCATCAGCTCGCCGGTGGTGGAAGTACGCACAATCATATTGCGTAGCATCCCTTCGTGCGTGCGCAGGTTAATGAACGGATAGTTGTGCTCGTAGGCATAGTCGCGCACGGCGTTGCGGATGCGGTTGGATATGTCGTCCTGCAGCCAGCACTTCTCGATGGCCAGTACCTTGTCGAAGGCGTTGGGAATGTGGAAGCCTACCGCATTCATCTGCTCGTACACCACATTCTGCCGGACCTCTTCCGCCGTGAGCCAGCGCTTGTTGGAGAAAGTAAACTCAAGCTTGTTGCGGTAGAACTCCGTTTTTGCGGAACCGAGTATCGGCGATATTTCCGGGAGCTCCACTTTTCCGATGCGGGTAAGGTTGTCCGTTACCTGCTTCTGCTTGTATCTTATCTGTTCCGAATAGGGGAGCACCTGCCATTTGCAGCCGCCGCATACACCGTAGTGCTGACAGAACGGAACGGCTCTTACCGGTGAGTATTGGTGAAACTTCACCGCTTCCGCCTCGGCATAATGATGCTTTTTTCTCTTGATTTGCAGGTCTACAACGTCGCCCGGAACGACGTACGGTACGAAAATTACCAAATCATTGACCTTCGCGATGGCTTTTCCTTCGGCAGCCACATCCGTAATTTCCACCTTTTCCAACAGGGGAAGTTCTTTTCTCTTTCTTGCCACTTTTACACCAGTATAATAAATTCAACGGCAAAAATAGGCATTTTTCCGTAAATTCCCTCTATGAACGGGAATATTAAATTTTGCAATCTCGAAATTGCATTTTGACTTAAAGTTTTTTCTCAAAAAGTTTTCTAGTCTGCGAAATATACTTAGATTTGCGAGCAGAAAAAATGAAAAAATCACAATCAGAAACTTTAAATTGATATTATGGACAAAAAAAGAGTTTATACCTTTGGTAACGGCCAGGCAGAGGGAAAAGCCGGCATGAGAAACCTTTTGGGGGGTAAGGGAGCCAACCTGGCAGAGATGAACCTTATCGGAGTTCCGGTTCCTCCGGGCTTCACAATCACGACAGAAGTTTGCACAGAATATTATGAAATGGGGCAGGAAAAAGTCGTTGCCCTGTTGAAACAGGAAGTGGAAAACGCCATCGCGCACGTGGAGACACTGATGCGCTCCAAATTCGGCGATGTGGAAAACCCGCTGCTGGTGTCCGTCCGTTCGGGCGCACGCGCTTCCATGCCGGGCATGATGGATACGATTCTTAACCTCGGCCTGAACGATGAAGTGGTGGAAGGGCTGATTCGCAAGACGGGCAACCCCCGCTTTGCATGGGACTCCTACCGCCGTTTCGTACAGATGTACGGTGACGTGGTGCTGGGCATGAAGCCGGTGAACAAGGAAGATGTAGACCCGTTCGAGGCCATTATAGAAGAGGTGAAACATGCCAAAGGCGTGAAACTGGACAACGAACTGGAAGTGGAAGACCTCAAGGAGCTTGTCAAGCGCTTCAAGGCTGCCGTCAAGCAGCAGACCGGAAAGGATTTCCCCACCTGCGCCTACGAACAGCTGTGGGGTGCTGTCTGCGCCGTGTTCAACTCATGGATGAACGAGCGCGCCATCCTCTACCGCAAAATGGAAGGAATTCCCGATGAGTGGGGTACTGCCGTAAGCGTGCAGGCAATGGTGTTCGGCAATATGGGCGACACTTCCGCCACGGGAGTCTGCTTCAGCCGCGATGCCGCCACGGGCGAAGACCTCTTTAACGGCGAATATCTGATTAATGCACAGGGCGAGGACGTTGTGGCAGGTATCCGTACCCCGCAGCAGATTACCGTTATCGGCTCCAGACGCTGGGCGGAACTTGCCGGCGTAAGCGAAGAGGAGCGTGCCGCCAAGTATCCTTCCATGGAAGAGGCGATGCCCGAAATCTACAAGGAGCTGGATGCTTTGCAGACAAAGCTGGAAAACCACTATAAGGATATGCAGGATATGGAGTTCACCGTGCAGGAAGGCAAGCTCTGGTTCCTCCAGACACGTAACGGCAAGCGTACCGGAGCCGCCATGGTGAAGATAGCCATGGATTTGCTCCACCAGGGTATGATTGACGAAAAGACGGCGCTGTTGCGTTGCGAACCCAACAAGCTGGACGAACTGCTTCACCCCGTATTCGACAAGGCGGCCTTGAAGCAGGCCCAGGTTCTTACCCGCGGTTTGCCGGCTTCTCCGGGCGCAGCCTGCGGCCAGATTGTGTTCTTTGCCGATGATGCTGCCGAATGGCACGCTGCCGGCAAGCGCGTGGTGATGGTGCGTATCGAAACTTCTCCGGAAGATTTGGCAGGTATGGCCGTTGCCGAAGGCATCCTGACCGCACGTGGCGGTATGACTTCGCACGCTGCCGTTGTGGCTCGCGGCATGGGTAAGTGCTGTGTATCCGGTGCGGGAGCGTTGAACATCGACTACAAGGCACGCACGGTAGAGGTGGACGGCGTTGTGTTGAAAGAAGGCGACTTCATCTCTCTGAACGGTAGTACCGGCGAGGTTTACAAAGGAAAAGTGGAAACGAAGGCCGCCGAGCTGTCCGGTGATTTTGCCGAACTGATGCAACTGGCCGATAAATATACGAAATTGCAGGTACGCACCAATGCCGATACGCCGCACGATGCACAGGTGGCACGTAACTTCGGGGCAGTGGGCATCGGTCTGTGCCGTACGGAACACATGTTCTTCGAAGGTGAGAAAATCAAGGCGATGCGCGAAATGATTCTGGCGGAAAACGCGGAAGGACGTCGCAAGGCGTTGTCTAAGATTCTGCCATACCAGCAGGCAGACTTCAAGGGCATCTTCAAGGCTATGGAAGGTTGCCCGGTAACCGTGCGTCTGCTCGACCCTCCTTTGCACGAATTCGTTCCCCACGATTTGAAGGGGCAGCAGGAAATGGCGGATACCATGGGCGTAAGCTTGCAGTATATCCAGCAGCGTGTGGAAGCGCTTTGCGAACATAACCCGATGCTGGGCCACCGCGGTTGCCGCTTGGGCAATACGTATCCGGAAATCACGCAGATGCAGACGCGTGCCATCCTCGGCGCTGCTCTGGAACTGAAGAAAGAGGGTGTTGAGACACATCCCGAAATCATGGTTCCGCTGACCGGTATCCTGTACGAGTTCAAGCAGCAGGAAGAGGTTATCCGTGCCGAAGCTGCCAAGTTGTTTGCCGAAGCAGGCGACAGCATCGAGTTCAAGGTAGGTACGATGATTGAAATCCCGCGTGCAGCTCTTACGGCCGACCGCATCGCTTCTTCCGCCGAATTCTTCTCGTTCGGTACGAACGACCTGACGCAGATGACCTTCGGATACTCACGCGACGACATCGCTTCCTTCCTGCCTATTTATCTGGAAAAGAAGATTCTGAAAGTAGACCCCTTCCAGGTGCTCGACCAGAATGGAGTAGGGCAGTTGGTACGTATGGCTACCGAAAAGGGCCGTGCCATCCGTCCGGACCTGAAGTGCGGTATTTGCGGCGAGCATGGCGGTGAGCCTTCTTCCGTGAAGTTCTGCCACAAAGTGGGGCTGAATTATGTGAGCTGTTCTCCGTTCCGCGTGCCTATTGCAAGACTTGCGGCGGCGCAGGCAGCAATCGAGGAATAAAGTTTGAATGCTGATAATTAGTGAAATACGAGGCAATAACTTGGAAATCAAGTTTTTGCCTCGGTTCTTTTTCTACATGCTCTGCTCATTCATAAAGCAGTATAAACGGCAGAAAATACCCTGTTTGTTGCTTCAATTGATGAGGCAGAGGAAGAAGCGGAGAAACGACAGGTTGGAGGTCGTGTAACTGAGGCAAAGGTGCTCCGAAGACAACGAAATCGTGCCGCAAGAGAACGTTGCCTTATTGAATCAGGATATAAATGCTATATCTGTGACTTCGACTTTGAGAAAGTTTATGGTGAGATCATGTGCTTTGTTTTTTTATTTCCCAACGGTGTGGAGATTTCTTCATGAACCGTAGGTATGTCCTTGCATTGTCGCAAGAAGATTCATGTACCTTTGCAACATAATTTTATCAAGATCAAGAAGTAGATTTTGCTTCCAAAACTTTCCTATCAGTCAAAAGAAAGCTTAAATCGTCGCAAAAATTGCGTTATTTTATCTCTTCTTTAGTTATTCGACAAAAAATGCCTAATTTTGTCGCAGAATTTGCGACGTTAATCGCAGAATAATGTAGCATTAAAAGTTTTCATTATGTATATACACGAAAGAGATAATTGGACAGACTTCCGTTGGGACGCTTCGCAGGTGTTGCTCCTTCAGGAGTTGGTTTGCCGCAAGCAAGGGTTACTCTTTGGAAGGTTAAGTTCGTTGGGGTTTGATAGCAAGCTAAGAGCTATGGCAGAGAACTTGACCTATGACGTAGTTTATTCGTCAGAAATTGAGGGCATTCGCTTGAATGTAGATGATGTACGTTCTTCAATCGCCAGACGACTGGGGATAGAGAACGTAAAGTATACAGCTCCTTCGCATTATATAGATTCGATTGTAAACGTAATGCTCGAAGCGGTTCAGAACTACGACCAGCCTTTGAGCAAGGAAAAACTATGTGCTTGGCAAGCAGCGTTCTTTCCGTCTGGTTTCAGCGAAGGCAGTCAGATTGAGGTCGGCAAGTACCGCAGTAACGAGGAGCATATCATCAGTGGTATGTTTGGACGTGAGAAGATTCACTACATCGCTCCTTCACCAGACCGAGTAGAAGGCGAGATGGAACGTTTCCTTGCATGGTTTGACAGTGAAGAGCCGGTCAGCAGCGTCATTCGCTCTGCCGTAGCCCACTTTTGGTTTGTCAGCATCCACCCATTTGAAGATGGCAACGGAAGATTGGCTCGCATACTTTCTGATATGCAGCTGGCTCGTGGAGAGAAGAGCGACTATCGTTTCTATAATATCTCATCACAGATCAATAAAGACAAGAATCACTATTACGACATTCTGGAAAAAATGCAGCATGGTGATGGTGATCTAACAGAATGGTTGGTATGGTATCTTCAAAAGCTCATCGATGCACTTGATGAAGCTGAAGCTATTGTAACTTCTATACTGAACAAGAGTTTCTTCTGGCAGAAGGCTTCGTCAATTCCTATGACAGAGCGTCAAACAGAAATGCTGAATCTATTCCTCGATGGCTATGAGTCGAAGATAACTTCAAAGACATGGGCATCGTTGGCAAAATGCTCGAAGGACACAGCCATTCGTGATATTCAAGACTTGGTCGAAAAGAACATTCTGGTTATAGACATACCTGGAGCAAAGCGTCCAAGCTATTCCATCGTCTATGATGCCGAAGATCTGACTCAGTTCTTTGCCGATGTGACCATTACGGAAGAAAAAGGCATTCCATACCTTTGTGCTTTGTTCAAAGGAAAGAAGCAGGTTCGTGAAAGACTGCTCAAACTTGATGCAGAACGTTACCTGAAGGATGATCTGCCACTATCAAACCTGCTTGGCAAGTATTGTTCGTATCTAATGGCAGGAAAATAACGTTTCGAGAAAAGATATTGAACTCACACATAAAGAAGGGGAGGAGCAAGATAAACTTGCTTCTTCTTTTTTTCGGTTAAAAGAGAAAGTTGGGTAGAAAGTCCTGCGTAAACTTGTATGGCAAGATCGGTTTAAGGTTTACGTTAGCTTGATGCCCCAAAAATGGTTAGTATCTTAGCATAAAAGATTGTCTGATTAAATGCCCACGTGCAGAACGCGCATAACGTGTGAACACCTGCATATCGGATGTTGATCAGCCCTTAACGATTTCATTTGATAATCAGCACGTTAAACTTTGCATTCACCGCGGCGCAGGCTGCAATCGAGGAATAGCGTGATATGGCTGATACTCAATAAAATAGGCGGTATACTTTTCATTCGCAAAGGCTTACCGCCTATTGTATTTTTAAAAGGTACGTTCATTCCGTACGGAAAATGAGCGTAATAAACGCAAATGTTTAGAGAATGTTGTTGTGCTTTTCGTTGGGTGTTTAGAGCGTGTTTAGAGCCGTAATTGATGATATGGCAGAAAGTTAAGACTTGTGGAAAAAGAAAACGCATCTGCCGCTTTTTACAGCTTGCAGATGCGCTTCAACAGGGGTTTATGAGGGGTTGCTTATTTCATCCGTTTACCTACCGCTTCCCAGTCTACTATGCTCCAGAGGGCATTGACGTGGTCGGCGCGTTTGTTCTGATAATCCAGGTAGTAGGCATGCTCCCAAACGTCGAAGCCCAGCAGCGGGGTCAGTCCTGCGCGTACGGGATTGCTTCCGTTCGCTTCTTTGGTGATGTGCAGCTTGCCGTTCTTATCAACAGACAGCCATGCCCAGCCCGAACCGAACAGTCCGACTGCTGCCGCGTTGAATTCCTTCTTGAAATTCTCGAAGCTGCCGAAGTCGCGTTTGATAGCTTCCGCCAGTTTCCCGGTAGGTTCGCTTTGCGACGGTTTCGGTGCGAATTGCAGGAAGTACAATGTATGGTTCAGTACCTGTCCGGCATTGTTGAATACGGCGCCGTCGGGTGCGGTGGCTACGATAGTAACCAGGTCTTTGTTTTCGTACTCCGTGCCCGGAACAAGGTTGTTCAGGTTGTTTACGTATGTTTGCAGGTGTTTACCGTAATGGTAATCTATTGTTTGCTGACTGATTACAGGTTCCAGCGCGTTGTGTGCGTAAGGAAGTTTAGGCATTTCATGTGTCATAATCATTATTGTTAAAGACATTAATAACGTATTCATAAGTTCAATGTATTTAGTTTTGAAACTTTACTATACTAACGCGATAACCTATGGAATTGTTCGCAGGTGTCCGAACCTTTCACTATCTTTTGATAAGATAGGATGCGGCCCGGCATAGTCAAGTTTGAAAACTGCGTTTTCACTTGCCTTTGCTCTCGCCTTTCACTATCTTTGCACCCGAACTTTACCCGTTAGATTATTAGGAATATGTCCGATTACATACAAGAACTGAATGAGGGACAGCGTGCTGCGGTGCTCTACAACGACGGCCCGTCACTGGTGATAGCCGGTGCCGGTTCGGGAAAAACCCGTGTGCTGACCTACAAAATAGCTTATCTGATTAGAGAGAAAAAATATGATGCACGTAATATCCTTGCGTTGACTTTTACAAATAAGGCAGCAAAAGAAATTATAGAACGTGTAAATCGTGATATAGGTTATCCGTGGTCATATTATATCTGGATGGGGACTTTTCATTCAATTTTCTCTCGTATTCTCCGGCGTGAAGCGAATATTTTAGGTTTTACTCGTAACTATACAATTTATGATACTACGGATAGCAGGAGTTTGATACATTCTATTATTAAAGAGTTGGGATTGAATGATAAACAATATAACCCCAGTACTGTACTATCTCGTATATCCAATGCCAAAAATTATTTGAATACTCCAGTAGATTATGCTAAAAATAAAGAGGCTTATGAGAGTGATTGCCTTGCTAAAATGCCTGCTATTCGTGATATTTATGTTCGTTATTGGGAGCGCTGCAGGCAGGCTGATGCAATGGACTTTGATGATTTGCTTTTCTATACTTTTTTGTTATTTCATAACCATCCTGAAGTGTTGGCAAGGTATCAGGAGCTATTTCGTTATGTCCTTGTTGATGAGTATCAAGACACAAATTATGCGCAGCACTGCATATTGTGTCAATTAATGAAAGATAGAGAAAAACAACATATTTGTGTGGTGGGCGATGACGCGCAAAGCATCTACTCCTTCCGGGGAGCGGACATTGATAACATACTTAATTTCACAAAGGTATATCCGGATACGAAGGTCTTTAAGCTGGAACAGAACTACCGCTCCACCCAAACCATCGTTTCTGCCGCCAACAGCCTGATAGAGAAGAACCAGCGGCGAATTCGCAAGGAGGTCTTTTCGGAGAAGGATAAGGGAGAGCCCATCGGAGTGTATCAGGCATACAGCGATGTGGAGGAGGGCGATATTGTAATCAACAAGATAGCCGAACTGCGCCGGCAGGAGAATTACGCCTATTCCGATTTTGCCATACTCTATCGCACCAACGCGCAGAGCCGTGTCTTTGAGGAAGCCATGCGCAAGCGCAGCATGCCGTATCGCATTTACGGCGGGCTGTCTTTCTATCAGCGCAAGGAAATAAAAGATGTAATCGCCTACTTCCGTCTCACGGTCAATCCGAATGATGAAGAAGCCTTCAAGCGTATCATCAACTACCCGGCACGCGGGATAGGCGACACTACCGTAAATAAAATCACGGCTGCCGCCACCAGCCACAATGTAAGCCTGTGGACCGTGCTCTGCGAACCGCTGACCTACGGGGTGAACATCAATAAAGGAACGGCGGGCAAGTTGCAGGATTTTCGCTGTTTGATAGCCGGCTTTATCGAGAGCGTTGCCGAAAAGAACGCTTACGAGCTTGGTACGGAGATAATCCGTCAGTCGGGCATTATCGCTGATGTCTGCCAGGACAACTCGCCCGAGAACCTCAGCCGCAAGGAGAATATCGAAGAGCTTGCAAACGGTATGAGCGACTTTTGTGCACAACGGCTGGAAGAGGGGAATGCCAATACCACGCTGAGTGATTTCCTTTCGGAAGTGTCCCTGCTTACCGACCAGGATTCGGACAAGGACGGAGACGACGAAAAGATAACGTTGATGACCGTGCACTCCGCCAAGGGGCTGGAGTTTAAAAATGTCTTTGTGGTGGGCATGGAAGAAAACCTGTTTCCGAGCGGTATGGCGGGCGACTCTCCCAGGGCGTTGGAAGAGGAGCGCCGTTTGTTCTACGTAGCCATCACCCGTGCGGAAGACCATTGTTTCCTTACTTATGCCAAAAGCCGTTACCGTTACGGGAAGATGGAGTTTGGAAATCCCAGCCGCTTTTTGAAAGATATAGATGTGCGCTTCCTTAAGCTGCCGCAAGATGCCGGATTGGTGCGCAAGGTAGATGAGCATGCCGCATCTTTCCGCAGGGAGAACAGGGAGAACTTCGTTTCCGCCATGTATGGAAAACGTGATGGAGGAGCTCGTCCCCGGCAGGAAATCATTGCCCCGACCGTTCCCCGCAACTTAAAGCGGGTGACGCCTTCCATGGGAACAGCTTCTGCCGCTTCCCATTCGTCGGCAGGCGGGAACGCTGTGCTGCCGGGGCAGTTTATCGAACACGAACGTTTCGGCCTGGGCGAAGTGCTGAAAGTGGAAGGTGAGGGCGATAACGCAAAAGCTACCATTCACTTTAAAAATGCGGGCGACAAGCAACTTCTTCTGCGTTTTGCGCGTTTCAAAGTGATAGGATAGATCCGGTTTTTACTATAAAAGTTTATATAACAAGAAAAATGACAGACAAAGATTTCGACCTTTTCCCTTCTCCCTGTTATATCATGGAGGAAGAACTGTTGAGGAAGAACCTCACATTGATAAAGAGCGTTGCCGACCGGGCTGGTGTAGAGATTATCCTTGCTTTCAAGTCCTTTGCCATGTGGCGCTCGTTTCCCATATTCCGTGAGTATGTGGAGCATTCTACGGCAAGCTCCGTATACGAGGCACGCCTGGCGTTGGAGGAATTCGGCAGCAAGGCGCATACATACTCTCCGGCATATACGGAAGCCGACTTTCCGGAAATCATGCGATGCAGCAGTCACATCACATTCAATTCGCTGGCTCAGTTCCGGCGTTTTTATCCCATGATTCAGGCGGCCGGGCAGGATATATCCTGCGGCATACGCGTCAATCCGGAGTATTCGGAAGTGGAAACGGAACTGTATAACCCTTGTGCTCCCGGCACCCGTTTCGGTGTAATGGCTGAACAGCTTCCCGATGTGCTGCCGCAAGGCATCGACGGATTTCACTGCCACTGCCATTGCGAGTCGTCCTCGTACGAGCTGGAACGTACGCTGGAACATCTGGAGGCGAAGTTCTCCCGCTGGTTTCCGCAAATAAAGTGGCTGAATCTGGGTGGCGGGCATTTGATGACCCGTAAGGACTACGATGTGGAGCATCTGATTCGCCTGCTCCGCGGATTGAAAGAGCGTTATCCCCATTTGCGCATTATCCTGGAACCCGGTTCGGCATTTACCTGGCAGACGGGAGTGCTGGCTTCCGAAGTTGTGGACATTGTGGAAAACCGCGGCATCCGTACCGCAATCCTGAATGTCAGCTTCACCTGTCACATGCCCGATTGCCTGGAAATGCCCTACCAGCCTGCCGTCCGGGGTGCCGAAATGGGTGACGGCGGTGTGTACGTTTACCGGTTGGGCGGCAACTCCTGCCTGAGCGGCGATTATATGGGGTTGTGGAGCTTCGGCCACGAACTGCAAATCGGTGAGAGAATCATCTTTGAAGACATGATACATTACACCATGGTGAAGACGAATATGTTCAACGGAATCCATCATCCTGCCATTGCCATGTGGACAAAAGAGGGAAAAGCTGAGATATTCAGAGAATTTTCTTACGAAGATTATCGCGACCGAATGAGTTGATAATCAAAACTATGCTTTCATTCCGGGCAGAATGTTTAATTTTATGTGTGAAAAAAATGCGTAGAATGTTTGCAGGTTAAAGGAAAATATCTACCTTTGCAACCGCAAACGCGGAAATAGCTCAGTTGGTAGAGCATAACCTTGCCAAGGTTAGGGTCGCGAGTTCGAGTCTCGTTTTCCGCTCTTTCTATGAAATGATTGCAATTACCTATGCCCAGGTGGCGGAATTGGTAGACGCGCACGTTTCAGGTGCGTGTGTCGAGAGGCATGCAGGTTCGAGTCCTGTTCTGGGCACAAAGGTATGCAATGGTCTATGAAATGTTTGGAATATGTCGGAGAGATGGCGGAATTGGTAGACGCGCTACTTTGAGGGGGTAGTGACAATTATGTCGTGGGAGTTCGAGTCTCCTTCTCTTCACATAGCATATTGCGGAAATAGCTCAGTTGGTAGAGCATAACCTTGCCAAGGTTAGGGTCGCGAGTTCGAGTCTCGTTTTCCGCTCTTTCTATGAAATGATTGCAATTACCTATGCCCAGGTGGCGGAATTGGTAGACGCGCACGTTTCAGGTGCGTGTGTCGAGAGGCATGCAGGTTCGAGTCCTGTTCTGGGCACAAAGGTATGCAATGGTCTATGAAATGTTTGGAATATGTCGGAGAGATGGCGGAATTGGTAGACGCGCTACTTTGAGGGGGTAGTGACAATTATGTCGTGGGAGTTCGAGTCTCCTTCTCTTCACATAGCATATTGCGGAAATAGCTCAGTTGGTAGAGCATAACCTTGCCAAGGTTAGGGTCGCGAGTTCGAGTCTCGTTTTCCGCTCTTCTTTGAATTAATGATTGCCCAGGTGGCGGAATTGGTAGACGCGCACGTTTCAGGTGCGTGTGTCGAGAGGCATGCAGGTTCGAGTCCTGTTCTGGGCACAAAGGTATGCAATGGTCTATGAAATGTTTGGAATATGTCGGAGAGATGGCGGAATTGGTAGACGCGCTACTTTGAGGGGGTAGTGACAATTATGTCGTGGGAGTTCGAGTCTCCTTCTCTTCACATAGCATATTGCGGAAATAGCTCAGTTGGTAGAGCATAACCTTGCCAAGGTTAGGGTCGCGAGTTCGAGTCTCGTTTTCCGCTCTTCTTTGAATTAATGATTGCCCAGGTGGCGGAATTGGTAGACGCGCACGTTTCAGGTGCGTGTGTCGAGAGGCATGCAGGTTCGAGTCCTGTTCTGGGCACGCTCTTTGTAAAAAGAGCATCATTTGCGGAAATAGCTCAGTTGGTAGAGCATAACCTTGCCAAGGTTAGGGTCGCGAGTTCGAGTCTCGTTTTCCGCTCTTTTTTATGTTTTGTTAAAGAGACGGAAATCCCCGCAAGTTTTATGCTTGCGGGGATTTTTTATTTCCGCATTTATTCCTTTTTCAAGGCAAATCCCAGCATCATACCATCGTAGCTGTTTGCCAGCGATCCGATTGTTTTAAGGGTGCTATTGTTGCTCTTGCTGGAAATCAGGGTAATCAGCTTTAAGAGTTTGTCCGAATTGAACAGCAGGTCCATATTGGCGGATGTACAGTTTATTTTGGCATTAAGCGGAATCAGCTTCATGAATTTCAGACTTGCATTCTGTGTGGAAGCATCGTAGGAGTAAGTTCCTTTTATGCTTTTTGCGCCAACTTTGGCTGTGAAGGTGCTGTCTGCATTGAAGGTGAAAGACATTTGTCCTTCCTTGATGCCTACCCTTGCCAATTGTTCTTTCAGCTTGTTCTCGGCAGCATTGGCAGCTACCGAACCGCCGGCTTTTTGCAGCAGGTTGTCCGATTCGAATTCGATGGCCGGGCCAGTATATGTCCATGTCCCTTCCATGCTGGCGGTGTTTTTACCGGTTATGGCATTGACTGCCTTTTCGATGTTTTCTTTGTTCAATAAGTCTTTCAGAGACTGTGCCTGGCTGTCGGGAGCCATCAGCAATGCGGCAATGAGTATTTGCCAAAAAACAAATCTTTTCATTTTGGTTGTAACAGTTATGATTTGGAATTAATTTCTTTATTGATTTGTTCGATATAGCCCAGGAGTTCGTCACGCCCCATACGGTTCTCGGAAGATGTGATGAAGTGGGGCGGAAGCTCCTCCCATTGTTCACGCAGCTTCTCCAGGTAGTGGCGGATGTTGCTGTTTATCCTGCCGCCTTTCAGTTTGTCGGCTTTGGTGAAAACGATGGCGAAGGGTACTCCGTTCTCGCCCAGCCATTCTATGAAAGCGAGGTCTATGGCTTGCGGCTCGTGACGGCTGTCGACGAGGACAAAGAGGCAGGTCATCTGCTCGCGTTGCAGAATGTAGGTCTCTATGATGCGCTGAATCTGTTCCTGGCCTTTCTGTCCGCGCTTGGCATAGCCGTAGCCCGGAAGGTCGACGATGTACCAGTTCTTATTAATCAGGAAATGATTGATGAGCATGGTCTTTCCCGGAGTTGCGGACGTCATGGCGAGTCCTTTACGCCCCGTCAGCATGTTGATGAGGCTGGATTTTCCAACGTTGGAACGTCCGATGAAGGCGTATTCGGGGAATGTCCCGCCGGGGCATTTTTTAACGTCTGTATTGCTGATGACGAATTCGGCGCTTGTTATCTCCATTTTATTACTTGTTTTTTTGTTGTTTCTTCATGCAAAGGTAGCACTTATTTCAAAAATCTCCGTCCGTAATGCGGAATTCTCTCTGTTTTTGGAGAGGACAGGCTGCATTCCGGTCATATAATTTCAAGCTAACTTAATTGCATTGCACTCAATTTGCACTATCTTTGCCCACCGATAGAAGAATTTAAGGTATGAATGGACAATATCCCTCGACATTACTGGAAAAAGCGGTGAATGAGTTTGCCAAACTGCCGGGTATAGGCAGGAAAACGGCCATGAGACTGGTGCTTCATCTGCTGCGTCAGGATACGGCGGCGGTGGAGGCTTTCGGCAATGCCATCGTTACGTTGAAGCATGAAGTGAAGTACTGCAAGGTGTGTCATAATATTTCTGATACGGAGACTTGCCGTATCTGTTCCAATCCTCAGCGCGACTCTTCCGTTATTTGTGTAGTGGAGAATATACGCGACGTGATGGCGGTGGAAGCGACGCAGCAATTCCGCGGGCTTTACCATGTGCTGGGTGGAGTGATTTCGCCGATGGACGGAATAGGTCCCGGCGACCTGGAGATAGAGAGTCTGGTGCAGAGGGTGGCTGCAGGTGGCATTAAGGAAGTTGTGTTTGCCCTCAGTACCACCATGGAAGGTGATACGACCAACTTTTATATTTACCGCAAACTGGAGAAGCTGGGAGTGAAGCTGTCCGTGATAGCGCGCGGCATCTCTGTGGGAGACGAACTGGAATATGCGGACGAGGTAACGCTTGGACGCAGCATTGTAAACCGTACTCCGTTTACGGGTGCGGTGTGATATGGTTTTAAAGAACGAGTGTATGGAAGAAAAGATAAAGCGGGTTGTATCCCGCACAAAAATGATGTTTGTATATTTCTGGCTGCTGCCTGTATTTCTCGTGGCATTTGGAGAAACGGGCGGAGAATGGGTAGGTGCCTATGCAGGGGACGTGCGTGCCGCGTATTTTGCGGAGACTGTCACGATTTTGCTTACTGCTGTGTTGGTGCCTGTTTCCTTGAAGCTTTTTTCATGGATGCTGACCAAGAAGATAGATGTCGTTGCCATTACGGATGCGCTGCGTCTGTATGCACTGTGGAGTGGGGTGCGCCTGGCTCTGCTTGCCATGCCGGTATTGGCAGGATTTCTTACTTATTATATGATGCTGAGCAATAAAGGAGTGCTTTGCGCTTTAATTGCCTTGACTGCGTCTCTGTTCTGCCTGCCGGGTGAAAATCGTTTGCGTAAGGAATTGCATATAGAGAAAGAATGATGAAACCTTCTTATTTTGTAAGTGAGCGTGTGCGTCTTCGGGCTATGGAGCCGGAGGATTTGGAGATAATGTATGCCATGGAGAATGACCCGCAAACGTGGGATGTCACGAACTTTTCGGTACCGTATTCCAAGTATGTGCTGAGGCAATACATGGAAAATTCGCAATGTGATATGTTTGCCGACCGTCAGCTCCGCATGATGATAGTACGTCGCGAGAATGATGCCGTGGTGGGCACTATTGACATTACGGATTTTGCACCGATGCATTCCCGCGGTGAGGTGGGGATTGCGATACGGAAGGAGTATCAGGGCAACGGGTACGCTTCCGATGCCTTGAGACTTTTGTGCGATTATGCCTTCGGCTTTTTATTTCTGAAACAGTTGGTTGTGCATGTGGCTGCCGACAATGAAGCGAGCTTGCGCTTGTTTGGCTCTTGCGGCTTTGTACAATGCGGACTGCTGAAGGAATGGTGGTTTGCAGGCGGCAAATTTAAGGACGTTGTCTTGATGCAATGTATTCGCCTCGATGGTGTGGGGCGGGTAGAGGATAGCCGGTAATCGGATGATTGTCCGGTTACTGTCAGTTCAAAGTGGGAATTTGCGGAAAACGTGACCACATTTCGTATTTTCCGCCAAGTTTGCTAAGTGCATCTTTCCACAAGTTTCTGCAGGCTTGTTCATCCATGAGCGAGGGAATATCGGCTTTGTCCACCAGCCAGGTGTTCTCTTCTATTTCCTTTTTCAGTTGTCCGGGTTCCCAGCCCGAATAACCGAGAAAGAAACGTATTCTTCCTTTGATGGAATTACCCTCTGTTATAAATTGCTTGATAGCAGTGAAGTCACCGTTCAGGTAGAGCCCGTTGGCTATGGGGAGCGAGTCTGTTATATTTTCCAATGTGTGCAAATAGAAAAGGGTGTCGGTGCTCATCGGTCCGCCTTTATAGATAGGGATATCTTCCCGACAGTTGATTTCGCTTAGTAAATCATTCAGGAACAGAGGTAACGGCTTATTCATTACAAGTCCCATGGTTCCGTCTTGCGTATGGTCTGCCAGTAAAACAACAGACCGCCCGAACATATAGTCGCACAGAAAAGGTTCGGAAATAAGAACTTTTCCTCGTGTAGGAACTATATGGTTAGTTTCTATTTTGAATATGTCTGCATTGGTATACATGCCCCCAAATTAAGTATTTTTCTATAAAGGAGCAAATTATCTTTCTCTTTTTTATGGGAGTCTGTTTGATTTTTATCCGGAAAGTCTTTTTTCGGGGATTTTTAAAGTTTTACAGAGAATGAAGCGTTGTTAGAGTTTGGCGCATTCATTCTCTGTAAAAAATTATATATGTCCTATCTGACAGGATGATTTTCTGCAAAGACGGCCATGCGTTCGTCTAATTGGGCGTATTGATGGTCTTGGATGAATGAGGTACAGGCCCGCAATCCTTCCTGGTGGCTTCCGGTAGTTACCAGTGAGATAGCGCTTACTCCGTAGTACATCAGTTCTTTGGCAAGTTCACCGCTACTCATGCCCGGATAACCGATGGTAAAGTAAAATCCGTCGGCTACAGGCTCTCCGAGGTCGTTGTCGTATACCAGATGGAAACCATGACGCAGGAAAATCTCTTTCAGTCGCCGTGCACGTTCGCCATATACTTTTACTTCATCCAGGAAGTTGTATTTGCCTTCATTGGCGGCTTTCAGCATGGCTGCAAGTGCGTATTGCGCCGAGTGGCTGGTTCCGGAAGAAAGGGCGTACAGGACACGATGGATAAATACTGTGCCGAATGTACCGCCGCCGTAACGTTGTGTCAGTCCCGGATATGCCCGATGATAAAGTTTGTCCGATATGCAGCTTACCCCGATGCGTTGTCCTGCATAACTGAATGCTTTGGAACCGGATATGAGCAGTATGTAATGGTCAGTGTAATGGGCTACGGATGGTTGGTAGGGCGCATGGAACGGTTTGCTTAAGTCTTGACGGAAGTCCATGGCGAAATAGGCAAGGTCTTCCAGTACGATTACATCATACCGGGTGGCAAGTTCGCCGATGATACGCAGTTCCTCTTCTTTCAGGCATATCCAGCTGGGGTTGTTCGGATTGGAGTAGACAATGGCGGATATATTGCCTTTCTTGAGATAGCTTTCCAGCTTTTCTTTCAGTTTGCAGCCACGATAGTCATACACATCGAAAGTTTCATATTTTTGTCCCATTACAACCAATTGTTGCTTTTGTACGGGAAAACCGGGGTCGATAAACAGGATTGTGTCTTTTTTCTCGTCACATTGGCTGCATGTAAGGAAAGAGGCAAAAGTTCCTTGCATGGAACCTGTAACGGGTACGCATCCTTCCGGTGCAACGTCTACGTTGACAAATGCCTTGATAAAGCGGGATGCTTCTTCTTTCAATGCAGGCAAGCCGTTAATATCCGGATACAGGCTTGCTATTCCTTTTTGTAGCGATTCAATTTCTGCCTTTACACCTACGGAGGAGGGTGGGAGTCCGGGAACTCCCATTTCCATTTTTATAAATTCCACACCGGAGTCCGCTTCTGCTTTTGCTGCAATAGCTTTTACTTCGCGGATAGTGGCTTTGGCAAAATCAGTAATATGAAAATCTTCGATGGTTTTATCGATTAGTTCACGTGCAATAGGGGTATTTTTCATAGTTTCTATTTTTTTTTGTCTATGCAAAGATAACATAAATCTCTTATAATCAATAGATGTTGAAAAAAAAGATATTTTTTTTCTTTCAAACTATTGCAGATTCAAAAAAAACACCTACCTTTGCAACCGCAATCGAGAGAGATAGCAATGATAAAATGAAATGATGGTGCGTTAGTTCAGTTGGTTAGAATACATGCCTGTCACGCATGGGGTCACGGGTTCGAGTCCCGTACGCACCGCTTCTTAAGAAAGCAAAATTAGGAAAAGCTCTGATTCTCAACGGAATCAGGGCTTTTTTGTTTGTTTGAGGTGAAGCAGAATATAGCGTTTCTACGAAGTATGTCAGGTGCAAATTCAGGGTCTTTTTTTTAAGGCCATATAAAAAGCCCCTGGTACACATCATACTTCATTGATTTTCATATTTTTGAGTAGGATTTGTCTGTTCCTTACTTATTAATTTATAAACCGCAAAACGTCTTGTAATGCTTTTCCAAATCGTTTAGTGAATATTTCACATCTGCTAATACAAAAATAACGGCAATTTTGTTATTCATTTTTAATGCTGTTTGAATGGCTATTAAAAGGCATTTAATGAGAATTGAGCATGAATGTATTCTATATGCACAAAAAATAGTATTCGGGTAAGATGCTAATAATTATATACGACAAAGAGCCTGCCGTTTTTTAACAGCAGACTCTTTTTTATACAGGAAATATGTAAAGAGAGTAGTTTTAAAATTTGTATCCTACGGTAATGCCTATATTCGCATTGTGTGGGGCATTTCCATCCATGATCTTGCAAAATCCGAGTTGGGTGTCAAGCCCTACCAGAATTTGTCCGAATTCTACGCCTAGTCCGATGTTCCATCCTGCATCAAATCGGTTGTATCCAAGTCCGTCATCACCGAATGTGTCAATTTTCTCGTCAGCATTTATATCGACATTACCAATGGAGGCCTCGCCGTCGAATTTAGCTTTTCCACCTACGCCACAGGCAAGATATGGTCCTGTCGCAACCACTAAGTTGGTGTTGTTTGCAATGTTGAAGCGGAATTGTACATTGATGGGGAGTTCCAGATAAAGCTGGTTGATTTTTACATCTGCATCAGCATCCACGATACCTTCGTATCCTTCCGAATACTTTGCACCTTTCTGCGAGAAAAACAGTGAAGGTTGTAAGGAAATGATGTCGGTGAACTGATATTCCATTCCGACACCAAGACGTACTCCGGGTTTGAATTTGGAGTGATCCGAGTTGTCGCCGATATAGCTGCTGAGGTTAAGACCGGCTTTTACATTGAAAGACAATTGCGCAAAACTCATCGTGCAAAACAGCGCAAATAAAACGGTTAAAACACTTTTTTTCATCATAATTATAAGTTTAAAATCAGTTAGGTTGTTATTTTGAAATTTCCTTTTCTTTTTTTTGTATAATGTTGATAAAAGAAGAACTGATGATACCGGTAGGAATGGCTACCATCGCCACGCCTACCAGGCAGATGATACATCCCAGCAACTTCCCTAAAGGCGTAACCGGATAAATGTCTCCGTAACCTACGGTGGCAAACGTGATGATAGCCCACCATATTCCGTCTCCGATATTTTTGAAAACTTCGGGCTGAGCACCTCTTTCGATATAATACATGAGGATGGCTGAAAAGCAGATAGTGATGAAACTTGCAGTATATGCAGTTTCAAGTTCCTCTTTTACGGCTGAGAGCGCCCTGCCGATAATCCGGAAAGAACGAGAGTGCCGTATCAGTTTGAAAATGATGAAAATATAAGGCAGGATGATGACATGCACCACTTCCGTGTCCCAATATATATAGGTAAGGATACAAGGTAGCACAGCTACGAAATCTACAAATCCATAGAAAGAGAATGTGTATTTCAGACGTGCTTTCACAGCCTTTCTGCCGGGATAAAGTGCCGGTGCGGATAAGATACGGGCTATATACTCCACTAAAAATACGAAAGAGGATACATAGGTCACTCCGAATAGAGGCAACCTGTATGCGGCCATTTCCTCATACGAACTTCCGATGATTGCTGCAATGGAGATAAGGATAAAGAAAAGTACGAAATAATGTACATACTTTCTCCCTAAAAAGCGCTGTATCAATATATAAAGTTTCATTACGGATAAATTTGTATGCGAGCTTTGTTCCGTCGTTTTTTTAGTTTAATAATTTTATTGTACGGTACATGGTTCTGCCCAATGTTTTCAACCCAAAAAACAAAACCTTGTCCGAATGCAGAAACGAAGGTAGCAATATATTTATTGTTTGAAAAATAAAAAATGATATAAAAAACATTCATAAACTACTAATCGGAAAAAGTGAATACTTTTGCTGGAAATATCAATATTAATCTTACTGTATACAGCTAAAAAAGAACAAAAAGAGCAATGTTAACTGTACGAGAATTTGGACTACGGACGGAAATCCATACCTTTGTTCCCATAATTCTATTTTGTAAATGATAATGAAAAAAGTAATTTGTTTATTGTCGCTATTGGCATGTTTATTTCCGGTTACCGGCATGGCGCAAGGCTTGCATTTCGGCTTGAAAGCAGGTGTGCTTGGCAACAAGGCGGATATTCACGGAATGAGTAGTCAGATCAAGGAAGAGAATCAGACCGGTTTTCAGGTAGGTCCCATGTTGCAATACCAGACCGGTTTTTATGGTCTTGCTCTTGACTTTTCCTTATTGTATGTGCAGCGCGGTGTGAAACTTACCAATACTGCCAACGGTGCAAGTACCGATGTAAAAACGCAAAGTATTGACATCCCTATTGAACTGAAATGGGAGATGGGCATATCAGACAATTTTGACCTCTTCCTGGGGGTGGGTCCTTCTTTTTCTTTTCTGGTAGATGAGGATAATTGGGGGCGTAAGCTTGCCCATATAGCTGTAGATGTCATAGACAAAGATCTCTCATCCATGGGTTGGCGTTCCACTGAGGTCGGTATCAATCTTGGCGGCGGTGTTAAGATTGTAAATCACCTGATGTTGAGCTGTTACTATAATATCGGTCTGACGCAATCTGCCAAACATCATATCGGCGGAAACAAGCACGATGCCATAGACCAGATATTTGACGGTGATGTATTTGAATCCAAAAACAGGTATTGGCAGTTATCCCTTTCTTATGTGTTTTAGTTGAAGATACGTGGTATGGATGGGGCTGTCTCCTTTTTATTGCTTATCTTTGCGGCCGCATTTATTGATAGACACAGATTGTCTGAAATTATTAGATTATGAAACAGAAACGGATACCGTTGGTAGGGGAGCAATACCTTGTTCCTTTTATATTGATTACTTCTCTCTTTTTCCTATGGGGATTTGCACATGCCATTTTGGATGTGCTGAATAAGCATTTTCAGGAACTGCTGGATATAACAAAGGCGCATTCGGCTTTTATCCAGGCGATGATGTATATGGGCTATTTCGTAATGGCTGTTCCTGCGGGATTATTCATAAGCCGTTTCGGGTATCGCAGGGGAGTGGTTTTCGGGTTGCTGCTGTACGGTATCGGTTCGTTGCTGTTTATTCCCGGGCAATACTATCTGTCATTCAATATGTTCTTGTTTGCCCTTTTTGTCATCGGTTGTGGATTGACATTCCTTGAAACGGCTGCCAATCCTTATGCAACGGAATTGGGGGCGAAGGAAACGGCAGCCAGCCGCCTGAATTTTGCACAGTCCTTCAATGGTTTGGGATGTATTTGCGCTCCTGTGCTGGCAGGCCTGCTTTTGTTTTCGGAAGATGGGAGCGGCAGTGCGGGCAATGTGGCTCTGCCTTATGTAGGCATGGGGATAGTGGTGCTGCTGGTAGCGTTGGTTTTCTCGAAGATTAAGTTACCCGAAATAGAGCATGGTGCAGAGGTGGATGAAGCCGGGCATGAAATAGGGTTGTGGTCGCACAAACTCTTTATCTTTGGTTTGCTGGCTCTGTTTGCTTACGAGATAGGGGAAATCTCCATTAATAGTTTTTTCATTAATTATGTAGTGGAACAGGGGTGGATGAATGCCCGTGAAGCCTCATTGGTACTCTCATTCGGCGGATTGGGATTATTTATGCTGGGACGTTTTGCAGGCAGTTGGATTATGGGGCGTGTACGTGCGGAGAAGATGCTGTTGGTTTGCGCTACGGGAACGGTGGTGACTACTCTTGTGGTATTGCTTGATATGGGCATGGTGTCGCTGGTGGCACTGCTCTGCGGATATGCTTTTGAGGCTATTATGTTTCCTACTATTTTCGCTCTTTCTCTGAGAGGGTTGGGCAACCATACCAAGCGCGCTTCCTCTTTCCTGATGATGTCTCCGGTAGGCGGGGTGGTAGGTCCGCTGTTGATGGGGCTTGTAGCGGATTATACAACAATGGTGATGGCGTTTATCGTACCTTTGGCTGCCTATTGCGTAGTATGGTGTTATGCACGTAAAATGCTGTCTGTTGCAGGAAAGGCACAATAAAGAGGTTGCCGATATAGGATATATTAAAAAAAGAGTTGCAATATAGGGAACTGTCCCGTTATTGCAACTCTTTTATCTTTTATGCAAAGATGTGTATGTTACTTTATCTTATTCAGGTTTTCCTGTGCCTTTTCCGGTTCTATGGTCAAAGCTTTGGTGAACCATTCCTTTGCTATTTCACTGTCGCCCGACAGCCATGCCAGCACGCCCAGGTTGTTCCATGCACGAGGATCGTCTTTTACCCTTTCCATGTATTGCTGCGCGCGGTCAAAGTCACCGTAAACGATGTTGGCGGAAGCTGCGTTGATATTGGCTACAATATCTGCCGGATAGTTGGTAGCGGCTATTTCGTAGACTTCTTTATATTCTTTTGTTCCCGGTTGGAAATTTTTGGCTACACCGTACATTTCCTGCAGATTCAGCATCTTGGGATTGGTATAAATTAACGTTGCGGCTTCGGAGTTGCGTACTTCGCGTATCTCGTAATCTATGGCGATGGACAGGCGGCGCAGGCGGGGATAATATTCATTCATCATGGCACGGTAGGAAGCGCTGCCCAGCCCTGATTTCAGTCTGGCTTCACGTACATCGGGGTTGGTGTACTTATTGATTATTTCCAATGCTTTGTCCGCATAGTCGGGCTTGTCTTCCTCAAGCATCTTGACAAGGCTGTCCCAGTCTTCACCGGCTGATGTTACGTTCAGTATGCTGTCCGGGAAGTGATAACTTCCTCTGAGATAAAGGGCGAAAGAGTCGGCACGTTTTGTGGCTACGCGGTCGTTGGTCTTGGCAGAGCCGTCGGGTGAAGCATAGCCGCATATGTTGATAGCTTTGAAAGTAACCAAGTCGCCTTCGGTCAGCGGGTTCAGGGTTTCCTTCAGCTTTTGAAGCTCAGCGGAGTTGTTTTTGAAATCGGCTTTGAATTCCGTACCACCTACTGCATATTCTATATACAGGGTGTTTTGTTCAGAGCGCACTTTCAGCGGCTTTTCTGTCGGGGTGAGGTAGGATACCATGCTCATGCAGGGTTCGCAGATGGAACCTTTCTGCGGCAATGGTTCTTCTTCTACCACAACTACCGGTTCTATCACCTGGATTTCGGGTAAATCCAGCAGACAGTCTTTCCTGCCTTCCTGCAATATCCACATATCTGCCTGGCTCATCCATTCTTCGTAGGGGAGGCGTATGGTATAGTTCACCAGGTTTTGGCGGTCGGCAGACTTGCCTTTAATAATGGTATAAGGCGCATTGTAATCGCCTTTCCTGGCAAGCTTACGGTCTTTGTGGCGCATCTTGAACTTGTTTTTGCCGGTTACGACAACGGGCGGCAAGGTCTTGCAATCCTTTCCGGCAAATAATACCGGAGTAAAGGCGTAAGACTGGGTACTGTTGACTTTTACGGCTTCCATATTGAACTTAAAGTCCAGTGTCAACGTATCGTTTTCCAAGGTCAGTACCGGTTTGGTGACTTTTACCTCACCTGCCATTGCTGCCAATGGCAGCATGGCAAACAGCAGGCAATATATTCTTTTCATAATTCTTCTTGTTTTGATTGATAAATTCAGAGTGATTGGGTTTCTACCGTTTTGTATTTACGCTTGTGCTTCGGTCCGAAAGTAAAGTTGATACCCATATTTACGTTGACGGCTGCGCGGCTGATAGGAGCGTAGTAGGCCGGTTCGTATTTACACATGGGAACATCTGCACCGATGAAGAAGTTGAAACCGCGCGGGTGGAAATTCAGCATGATGCCGGCATCGGAGCCGAAGTTGGATAAGGCGTAGTTTACCGATGCTTCAAACCAGGAGAGAGGGGCAACATTTGCCGAAACGCGTGCTTCCGTCCATGAGTGCTTGCCTTGCATGCGGGTGGTGGAGAGGAAGCCGAAGCTCAGACGGTCGTAAGCGGGCAGGGTATATTGAGCGCCCAGGTGCAGGGTGGCTGCAAGGGCGGTGGTACGCTTTAATCCTTCTCCTGCTTTATCAAACTTTGCCAAGTCTGCCAGGTCATCTACCAATTCGTCCACTTGGGTGTCCAGTTTCTTGTTATTGTCGCTTCCGTCGTCTTTCACGGAGATGTCGCTAAAACCGTTGAACGTGAAGTCTTTGCTCATTGTTCCTTTGGTGGTGTTTTTCCATGAAATGAAACCGAGGTCGAGCAAGGAGGCGGAGAATGTCCATTCGTCATTCAGTTTGTAGGTCGCTCCCAAATCAATAGCCATACCGAAACCTGTGGGGCCGAGGTTGTCCGTATCGAAATCGATGTCATCGTATGAAATCTGTCCGTCGGTTCCGTCTTTAAGTATCGGGGTTCTATCTCCGTTGGCATCCAGGATATAGTCGTCTTCCTGATAGTTGCCGGTTTCGCCTTTGGTGGGCACGATGAGGCCTTTGGCAGACATGTAAAGCTCGGCATTTTTCGGGGTGATGGTCCATTGGTCCTGAGAGGCGAGAATGTTCAGTTCGTCGATGTGCATGGTGGCTTTTGCCAGTCCCACGAGCGCTTTTACTTTGGCGCCTACCGTGAGGCGTTCGTTGATTTCGCGTGCATGACCGAAAGCGATTTCCGCATAGTTGGTAGATACGATGTTTACGTTCTTCACGTTGTAGCTGCTTCCCGTTTCGCTGGCTACCCCGTTTTTCATGAACTTGAAGAGCTCATCGGGCATGAAAACGTTGGTATTGGACTTTACGGAGATGCCGAGTGTGTTAAAACCGCCCCAGGCGTGGAAGCCTAAGGAAAGAATCGATTCGTCTACGTTGACACCTACTTTCAGTCTTTTGGGCAGTCCTTTCAGGAATTCGGCGCTGCTCACTTCCTCGTTCATGAAGGTGGTGAGGTCGCCGTTGGCTTTCTTGAAGATAAAGTCGCCTACGCCGCCTGTGGATTGTGCGCCGATTGTAAGATTGCCCAAGCCGGGAAAGCCGACGTAGCCGCGTTCGCCCATGAAGGCGGGGTTTAGTTCGTGACGGTAGGTACTTCCTTCCAGAAAATAGGTTGAACGGCTGTTCTGTGTCTGTGCCATCGCATCGCCGATTGCGAGTGTTGCTACGGCTCCGGACAGTATAATCGCTAAAACATTTGTTTTCATTCGTTTCGTTATATATGATTGTTGAATCTTTTGTCTGTATCGCATGAAATAATATCTGTTAGTTCAAATCTACTTTGATACCGTTTGGAATTTTGAGTTTCATGTCTTTAAGCTGCATCCATTGTGTGCTTAGCAACTGAACATCGGTGGCTTGTCCGGGCACGGCTGTTATCTTCAGCTTCAGGCCATCCAGCTTGCTGATGGCGCCTTCCGCCGTTTCGTTCAGGTTGACGTTGAGCGTGCTTGAAACTTCGGTCTTGCCGTCTTTGCTTTCCGTGATGGTTCCCTCTACGGTTACGTCGATGTCTTTTATCACGTTTCCGTTGGCATCCAGTGCGCTTACGTTTTCGTTCTTGATTTCCATTGCCAAAGGAATGGTGTTGACGGCATTTATGGAAAGAACAGCTTTCTCGATGTCTACATCTTCAAGGTCGAGGTCGAAGTTATCGAGCGTTTCTTCGTACACAATTTTCAGATTGCTGCCGAAGCTCAGGGGGATGTCGATGTCGTATGCGCTGTTCAGTGTGTAGTCCTGTCCTAAATTGACGGTGTAATACTGTTCTGTCTTTACGGCCGGTTTCAACTCAACGTTGATGCGGTCGGGTATTGTTTCAATAATATCGTTCAGATTGGGCACGACAACTTTGGTTGCGTTTGCCTCAACCACCGTTTTCTCATCACGTACTATTGAAATTGTCTGTTGCTTGTCTCCGCTGGGCTTCAAAGTGATGGATGCACCGCCGTTGCCGCTTCCTATTTTAACGGTCTTGGTTACTTTTCCGTCCTTATATCCGGTCAGGACACCGTCCATTTCCACATCCGTATTCAGCGGGTTGTTGGCATTGAATGAGAACACAGGATTGGTGATGTCCAGCCTTATTTCATCGTCTTGCAGGAAGTCGGGCAGATTGTTCAGTTCCACTTCGGTAGGCTTCACGTCGATGTCGGGTTGGATAGTACCGTAAACCTCACTTACAGCCATTTCTGAGAGGGTAACTGTGGGGGTGATACTTAAAGAACCGCTACCTTGGGGATTATTTACATATATATCTTGCATTTCTATCGTTATCTTTTGGTTCTCGATTTTAAGGATTCTGTCTCCATTCTCTTCTTCAACTCTGTTTCCTTCACCGTATGTGCTCCCGAATGCGTATTTGTTGATTTTCAGTTCTTTTGTAAATCCGGAGGGCTTTATTTGTACATCGGTCATGGTAAGGGTCTGACCGTTTAGTCCGTTCTCATTCTCGAATTGTATAAAGTCCGGGAAAGTGATTGTCATAGTTTTAATATCAACCCGTTCGATAGAAATTCCACCGCCAAGTTCAAATTTAAGAGTCAGGGTTGTCGGCATATCGGCAGCTAAGGAACCGATTTCTATGACGGCTTTGTCCACGCCGCGAGCTTCGGCGTTGATTTTGCCTTCCGATTGTTCTTTTGGTATAACAATAGTGGCTCCGGGAGTCGATACAGAATATGTCAGCGGAATCGCATCAATAATATTCTCGGACTCTGCAACCGTAACAGTTCCCACAGATGTATTCGTTTCATCTATATTATCCTTTTTCAGCAGATGATATTCTCCATCTACAATCTGCAAATCATCCCCCTCGTCCAGTTCGATGATTTTATCCAATGTTATCTTCTCCGTATATCCCACGGGAATTGCCAGATGTTCGCCACCTGCACTGATTGTCATGTCGATGTCTTTGTTCAGGTCGTAACTGCTGTCAATGCACGATGTGGTTATTCCTAACGATGTCAGTAATAGGGCCGCAGCCATAAGCGGTCTTTTCTTTGTGTTTAGCATCATAATTTTACTGTTAATAATTATTTTTGTTGTTTACTTATTTATATTGGAAAAATAGAATAGATAAAAGGAACTTTAGATTAATTTCTAAAAGCTGTGCAAATGTATAAATTTTATTTAATTAATGACGCTTTAAGCGTTAAAAATGTAAGAATATAGGTGAAATAAAACTGTTTAATCCCTTTCCGGTACATTGCCGTTTTACTGAAAATTATTTATAATTTAAAATGATGGAACATCCAGTCGCATACTGAATTCCTTTCGGTTGTATACTCATCCTATTTCAGTCGTATACTTAAATAGGTTCAGTCATATACTGAATAATGCCACTTTTATGCCTCTTGATTATCAGAGGATTACAAATTCTGTATAAAAAATAATAAATTACGACAATTTGAGTCTTTATTCTTAAAACTGCTTAAAAATTGCTTAAGGCATAGAGTTTAATATTTATCTTTGAACAATTTACAATCAAAACATAAAACCGATAATACTGAATGATACAAATTATACAATTAAAGGGAACAGACAGGCGGCTATATGAGCTTGTAGCGCCATTGGTGATGAATCCTGATGTCTTAAAGCAGAATTACAATTACCCGTTTCGTACATCGGAAGATTTTGTTTGGTTTGTGGCAGTAGAAAAGAGGAAAGTTATAGGTTTTATACCCGTAGAAGAGAAGAAGAAAGAGTGCATCATTAACAACTACTATGTAGAGGATAATAATGAAAGCACGCTGAAGCTATTGTTGGAGAAAGTTATATCGAATACAACTGCGGGTAAGGAATTGACATCGGTTACTTTCATGGAGCATTGCTCTCTTTTTAAGGAATTGGGCTTTTCGGAGGAGAAAGTCTGGACTCGCTACGTGAAAATGAAAAAAGACAGATAACTATGGCTGTTTCTAAAAATGTATACGAACTTGCGCAGGAACGTTTAGAGTTGATTTTTAAGGAGTTCGATACAATATGCGTGTCGTTTTCCGGAGGGAAGGACAGTGGCGTATTGCTGAACTTGTGCATAGATTACATCCGGCGTAATAATTTAAAGCGAAAATTGTGTGTGTTTCATATGGATTATGAGATACAGTACACCGTAACCATAGACTATGTAGACCGTATATTGGAAGCCAATAAGGATATTCTGGAAGTCTACAGGGTATGTGTCCCTTTCAAGGTCACCACCTGCACATCCATGTATCAGAGCTATTGGCGTCCCTGGGACGAGAGCATGAAGGAGCTTTGGGTGCGTCAGATGCCGCAGGGTTCTTATACGAAAGAAGCGTTCCCTTTCTATACGGAGAAAATGTGGGATTACGAATTCCAGATGCACTTTGCCAAATGGCTGCATCAGCGGAAAGATGCGGTGCGCACCTGTTTCCTGATTGGTATCCGCACGCAGGAAAGCTTCAACCGCTGGCGCAGTATTCATCTGAACCGTAAATACCAGATGTACCATAACTACAGGTGGACTTCCAAGATAGGCAATGACATATTCAACGCTTACCCCATCTACGATTGGAAAACAACGGATATATGGACTGCCAACGGCAAGTTCGGCTTCGATTATAACCATCTGTACGATTTGTATTATAAGGCGGGTGTCAATATAGAGCGCCAGCGTGTGGCAAGTCCGTTCCTGTGCGAGGCGCAGGAGAGCCTTGCGTTGTATAAAGTGATAGACCCCAATACCTGGGGGAAGATGATAGGGCGTGTCAACGGGGTGAACTTCACCGGTATCTATGGCGGTACTCACGCCATGGGCTGGCAGAGCGTACGCATTCCCGAAGGGTATACCTGGAAGAGCTTTATGCAATTCCTGCTTTCCACCTTGCCCGAAGAAACCCGGCGCAACTATCTGAAGAAGCTGACCGTCAGCATCGAATTCTGGCGGACAAAAGGGGGATGCCTGGGCGAGAATACCATAAAGAAGCTGCAAGACGCAGGCATTCCCATCGAAGTGATGAATCATACCAATTACAAGACAAACAAGAAACCTGTCCGCATGGATTATCTGGATGATATCGATATAACGGAATTCAGGGAAATCCCCACCTACAAGCGCATGTGCATCTGTATCCTGAAGAACGACCACGCGTGCAAGTACATGGGGTTTGCCCTGACCAAAGAGGAGATATACAAGCGAGACAAGATAATGGAACAATTCAAAAATATGATGTTATGAGTGTAGATAAGAGTCCGGTATATAATGTAAAAGCAATTCCCGTAGAAAAGATACAGGCCAATGATTATAACCCCAATGTAGTGGCACCGCCCGAAATGAAACTGCTGGAACTGTCCATCTGGGAAGACGGATTTACAATGCCCTGCGTGTGCTATTACGACCGGGAGAAAGACAACTATATATTGGTAGACGGCTACCACCGCTATCAGGTATTGAAAACTTCCAAACGGATTTATCAGCGCGAAAACGGTTTGCTGCCGGTTGTTGTAATTGACAAGGAGCTGTCCAACCGCATGGCGTCCACTATCCGTCATAACCGTGCGCGCGGGGCGCATAACATCGAGTTGATGTGCAACATCGTTGCCGAACTGGACCGTGCCGGTATGTCCGACCAGTGGATTATGAAAAACATAGGAATGGACCGGGACGAGCTGCTTCGTCTGAAGCAAATCTCGGGTTTGGCAGACCTGTTTGCCAATAAAGATTTCAGTATTCCTGACAACAAGCCGGAATATATGCCTTGATAGTTGAAATAAATTTCCTGTAAACTTGCATATTTTAGCCAAATCGCCTACATTTGTCAGCACATAAACAGAACAAACAAGTTGCATGGTCTTCGGACACAGAAATAAGTGCTGCATGAAAAAAATATTGGTTAGCGGTGGTGCCGGCTTTATAGGTTCTCATCTGTGTACCCGGCTGATTAAAGACGGGCACGAAGTAATATGCCTGGACAATCTCTTCACCGGTTCGGAAGAGAATATAGTCCACCTGAAAGGAAATCCCCGTTTTGAGTTTGTGCTTCACGATGTGGAATTGCCCTACGAGGCGGAAGTCGATGAGATTTATAACCTGGCTTGCCCCGCATCGCCGGTACATTATCAGCACGATGCCATAAAGACTATTAAAACTTCGGTATTGGGAGCCATCAATATGCTGGGGCTGGCCAAAAAGACGGGTGCAAAAATCATGCAGGCGTCTACCAGCGAAATCTACGGCGATCCTGTCATACATCCCCAAGTGGAAAGTTATTGGGGTAATGTAAATCCAATCGGTATCCGTTCTTGTTATGATGAAGGCAAGCGTTGTGCAGAGACGCTTTTTATGGATTATTACCGTCAGAACGGAATACGCATAAAGATTATACGTATTTTCAATACATACGGTCCGCGCATGCTGCCCGACGACGGGCGGGTGGTTTCCAACTTTGTGGTTCAGGCACTGCAGGACAAGGACATCACCATTTACGGTTCGGGCGCCCAGACCCGCAGTTTCCAGTACGTGGACGACTTGATAGAGGGGATGGTACGTATGATGAATACGGAAGAAGGGTTTATCGGCCCGGTAAATTTGGGCAATCCCAACGAGTTCTCCATCCTTGAACTGGCAGAGAAGGTTATTAGGCTGACAGGCTCCAAATCAAAACTGATATTCAAACCACTGCCGCACGATGACCCGAGACAACGGAAACCGGACATTACGTTGGCCAAACATAAACTGAACTGGCAGCCTGCAATAGAGCTGGAGGAAGGCTTGCTCCACATGATTGAATATTTCGGCAAGTATCGTTCCTGAATAAATATGGTACCAATAACGGGAAAAAATATAATACAAAGATGAACATGGAAATAAATCCTTCTGAGTACAAAATCCTCATCGTAGATGATGTGATGTCCAACGTATTGTTGTTGAAAGTACTCCTGACAAATGAGAAGTTTGCGATTGCTACGGCAAACAACGGACGGCAGGCCTTGGAGCAAGTGGATAAAGAACGTCCGGACTTGCTGCTGCTGGATGTGATGATGCCCGATTTAAGCGGCTTTGAAGTAGCGCAGCGTCTCAAATCCAATCCCGATACAGCGGATATTCCAATCATCTTTTTGACAGCGTTGAACAGTACGACGGATATAGTGAAAGGTTTTCAGGCGGGTGCCAGCGACTTTATTTCCAAACCTTTCAATAAGGAAGAGCTGATAATCCGTGTCACTCATCAGATTTCATTGGTGGCGGCCAAACGTATCATTCTGAATAAGACGGAAGAGTTGCAGCGCATCATTGCCGGGCGCGACAAGTTGTATTCTGTGATTGCCCACGATCTGCGTTCTCCGATGGGCTCTATCAAGATGGTGCTGAACATGCTGATGCTCAATCTGCCCGTTGAGAAGATTGGCGGTGAGATGTACGAACTGCTGACGATGGCAAACCGGACAACGGAAGATGTGTTTTCATTGCTGGATAACCTGTTGAAGTGGACAAAAAGCCAGATTGGCAACCTGAATGTTGTCTATCAGGATGTGGATGCCGTGGAAGTGGTAGACAGCGTGATTGATGTGTTCAATATGGTGGCCGGCTTGAAGAAAATTACCATCCGTGAAGAAAAGCCGGAGAAGCTGCCTGTCTGTACCGATATTGATATGCTGAAAACCATTATTCGCAATCTGCTGAGCAATGCCATTAAATTCAGCAACGAAAATTCGGAAGTGTTGGTGAAGATGGAAGAGCAAGGAGATACAGTGGTAGTCAGTGTAAAAGACAGCGGCTGCGGCATCGATGAAGAAGGACAGCAGAAACTGCTGCATACAGATACGCATTTCAGTACGTTCGGCACAAATAATGAAGAAGGCTCCGGACTGGGATTGCTGCTGTGTCAGGATTTTGCAGTGAAGATTGGCGGTAAGCTGTGGTTTACATCCAAGGAAGGAGAGGGGTCGACATTCTATTTTTCCATCCCGTTGAAGAAATAAAAAAGAGGACAATAAAACAATAGGGTGCTAAAGTGATATTGGCTGCAATATGATTCCTCCGATTTTATTACTTTAATTGCCCTATTGTTTTATTGTACTCCTCTATTTCTTGCATAGTCTTTTAAAGTCACAGTATTCGCATTTCTTCGCATCTTCCGTTTGGGTAAAAGGCTCTTCGGGATTGTATATCTCCTGCAGGAGCGCCGATAGCCGTTCGCGAAACTCATCTTCATAAAACGCAAAATTGTTGACCGGCACTTTGGGCTGGCGCGGTGCGCCCATCTCGATAACGGGCGAGTAACTCTCGGATGCCGCACGGTGGATGTACAGCAGGGATGGAGCTACCTTCAGTCCTTGCTTGCGGCACATAATGGCAGCATACAGGAAAGTCTGGAAGATGTAGTTCGGACGGTTGTCGGCAGGGGTAAACAACTGCTCTATGCTTTCGGGAGTCTTGGGAGTGCCGCCCGTCTTGTAGTCCACGATGCGCAGGGTATCGCCTTTGCTGTCCATACGGTCTATCGTTCCGCCGATATTCAGCGGAAGCATTCCGGAAGGAGTCTCTATCTCCAGGGTTTCCGTTACTTTTTGTTCCATGCCTTCCATACGGAAAGGGGCGTACTGCAGGTCGTTGCGGAGCAATTGCCGCAGATAGGATGCGATTACTTTGGAGTGGATAAGCTGTGTGCCGTTGTATTCGGGTTGCTCACCGGCGGGCACATGGAAAAACTCCTCCTTGAAGGCGGTGTCTACGTATGCCTGCAACCTTACGTCGTTGCGGAGCAACTGCTCCAGGTCTTCCCGGCGTATCTCCTTTCCGTTGGCCGTGAGGTCCTGGTATACCAGCTCGGCGGAACGGTGGAAGATGGTTCCGAACAGGGCGGAGTCTATCTCTGCGCTTACCTCGTCGGGAGCTTTCAGTCCGGCAACGTAGCGGTAGTAGAATCTGAGCCGGCAGTCGAGGTAGGTGTTGAGTGCCGAAGGCGAAAAGAGTGCGTTGGGATGCCGGCGGATGTCGTATGCGTTGTACATCCGTTGCAGTACCTCGTCCGTCTTGTGTATTTCAATCTTGAGGTTTTGTTGGGGAGATTGCCCGGCTTCCAGATATTGGCGTGAGATGTCGTGGGGAGACTCGACGAGAAACTGGAGCATGAAGCGCGACATCTCACCCCGGTTCAGTCCGTCGGATGCCGTATTGTACAGCAAGGTAATGTTCTCCGCACGCTGTATGAGGCGGTAGAAGTAGTAGGCATACACGGAGTTCTTATGCTCGATGGTAGTCATGCCGAACGCCTTGCGCAGGTTATAGGGGATGAAAGACGAATCGCCGCCCGCCTTGGGGAGCTGCCCTTCGTTGAGGGACAGCATGATGAGGTTGCGGAAGTCGAGGTTACGCGTTTCCAGTACGCCCATTACCTGCATGCCGATGGCGGGCTCGCCGTGAAACGGGATGTTGGTGGCAGTGAGCAGGCGGTTCATCAGGCGTTTCAGCGTGTCTGTATGCAGGCTCAGCCCGTCATTCTCTATCAGGCTGAGCAGGCGGTTGATGAGGGTGTAGCCCTTGAATAGGGACTCCCGGTAGAGCTGGTTGAAGATGTCCTCTTCATCTTTCTCCTGACGGTATATGACGGCTACTTCGCGCAGCAGCTCGGTGAGATAGCGGCAGATGGCAGCAGTTCCGTTCTGCGGGGTGAATACCTGTTCGAGAAAAGCGTCTTTTTTAAGCTCCGACGGGAGAGGGTAGAAGCGGTTGTCCTTGGTGAGCTGCTTCTCCAGGTCTTCGGCCGTGGCGGACAGTTGCCGGGTGTAAGGATGCTTCAGTACGGCAAGCGCAGCTTCGTAGGTATAGCGTCCCGTATCCCTGCGGTAGCCGGCGGTTTGCAGTTCCATAAGGGCATTGATATAGCTGTATACGGGTGTCTGCGCCAATGGAAATCCCATGGTTATGTTTACATTCTCCACTTCCGGCGGGATGGAGTGCAGCACGGGCAGCAACAGTGCCTCGTTGCATAGCACAATGGCGTTTTCCTTCTCCTTGCTTGCTTCGGTATCGCTTTTCACGACCGTGCGCACCCATTGGGGCAGGTAGCGGGCCTGCGCATTCTCCGTAGGAGCGGATATGAAACGTATTTTCTTGGGATGCCGCAGGACATCGAAGGCAGTTTCGGGCAGTTGGTTGGGAAACAGCTTCAGGTTGCGCAGGATAAATTCGCCCGCTTCGTGCACGTAGGGCGGTTGCTGTTCGTGGGGCAGGCGGGTGTAGAACACGTCATAATCCCAGTAGAACATGGCTTTGCCCGCATCCTGCAGGCGTTGGAAGAAGCGGGTCTCTACCTTGTTCAGCACGTTGAAGCCCACGAATACGTAGCGGTCGTAGCGCAGCCGGTCCGTATCAAGCTCCTCTATTACATGGCGGTACATCATGCCTTCGTACGCGATGCCCAGTTCGGAGAGGTTCTTCCGGTAGTGCCGGTAGATGTCTCCCAGCTTGTCCCAAAGGGAGATGAACTTCTCTTTGAGCTGCGTGCGTTTGTCGATGGAGAAGTTCTGGAAAAACTGTTGTATGGCTTCTTCCTGCTCCTGGTCGAGGAAGTCGTAGTCGTCCATGATGTTCTTCAAATCCTGCAGGTTGCTGAACAGCTTGTCGGCATCTACCAGGTTCTTGTCGGCATCGTCGAAGTCGCTGATAAGCAGCTCGCCCCAGAAATAGAAATCATCCAGAGGCTCTTCGCTGTGCGTTTCTTCGCGGAACACTTTGTACAGTTCGCACACCAGCCGGATAGGGTCGCCGGGTTTCAGAGGCGAAAGGCTGCGGAACAGTTCGCTGATGTTGACATATGCGGGAGACCACAACGGGCGGTCGCTCTGAGCCGCCAGGTATTCGTTGAAGAATAGGCTGGCACGCTTGTTGGGGAATACGATTGCCGTGCGCGACAGGTCGTTCCCTATCTTGGAGTATAGGTCTTGGGCTACTGATTGAAGGAATGTTTTCATACTTTCTCTATTATTTCTTCTTCTACATACCACAGATACCCGCTGATGGCATTGGCGTCATATCCCATGCGGACAAGTAATTCCATATACCCTTGTACCTGTTTGTTATATTTCTTGTTGGGCTTGCCGAACTTGAAGTCTACGACCACGATTGCACCGTCGCGCATCATTACGCGGTCGGGGCGGCGGTTGCGGAGCTCTCCGTTCTCCTGCCAGATGATGTCGCATTCGTTGAACAACTGCCAGCTTCCCGAATACCAGTCCTTGATTTGCGGTTGCGCAAATGCCTTGCGGGTGAGTTCCCGTATCTCTTCCTCTGTCTCGGCACGGCCGATGATACCTTCAAATACCAGACGGTTGACGGCATCGTCGATGTCCGCTTCCGTTTCAATGGCGGAGAACAGCGTATGCAGCAGACGCCCCCGGTTGATAAAGCGCCGGCCGGACTCGGCTTCGTCCACTCCGGCTATGAAGTCGGCGGAACGGTTGGACTGCCGGAATTCGATGTCGTGGCGCATGCTTTCCGTATGTACCGGAAGTTTGACGGGCTTCTGTGCAAGCTTGTTCACAGTGCGGTTTTTCCCGTCCGGAGTGTCCGCATCCTTGTCCTTTCCATTCCGAACGCAGTGAAGGAGCGCCTCTTCCGACGGATATACCGCTCCGCTTTCATAGATGCTCCCTTCTTCGTCCCAACTGCCTTCTTCCGCTTTGGCCACTTGGGGCAGGGCGGCGGAGAGAAGTTCGGACATAGTGCCTTTCTGGTCTTTCCGGCTCCATACGATAAGATTCTTTCCGGCACGGGTGAATGCCACGTACAGCAGGTTCAGGTTATCCACCCACAACTGCAACCGCTCGTTGAGGTAATCTTGCCGGTAAACGGACTCCGCCATTGTGGACGAGTAGTTGACGGGTACAAGGTCTATGGCATTGTACGGCGCTTCGGGGGCGGTGCACCACACCAGTTGGTTGTATGTTTCGTTCTCCAGTTTCCAGTCGCAGAAAGGGATGAGCACGGTATGGAACTCCAGTCCCTTGGACTTGTGGATGGAGAAGATGCGTATGCCGTCCATTTCTCCGCTGGGAATGGTTTTGTTGCAAAGCGTCTCGTCCCAGTAGCGGATGAAACCGTCGAGGTCGGAAGAGTTGTTTTGCAGGTACTCTGTCACCGCATCGAAGAAAGAGAACAGATAGGCGTCCTGCTTTCCGATGCGCCCCATGTCGAATAGTGTGAAGAGTTCTTCCAACAGTTCGTACAGAGGCATCAGGCGCAATTCGTCCATACGGGCGACGAACTCTGCGGGAAGCGCGGTCCTTGCATCGGCGGTCAGCAGTTTGTGCCAGTCGGCAGACGCTGCAAGGGGAGCTTCCGCTTCTCCCTTACCGGTAATCTGCAAACTGTAATTCGTGATTAACGAGGCTCTCGCTATCTTCTCTTCCGGATTGGACAGGTAGCGCAGGGCATCTATCAGCATGCAAATGGCAAGCGAGGCATCCAAGCGGAACGCTTCGTCCGATACAACGGGCAGGTGCAGCTCTTTGTCGAAGTAATCCGCAATGGGCGGTATGTTCTTGTTTTTGCGCACAAGAATGGTTATATCGTTCAGCTTCACGCCTTCCGAAAGCAGCCTTTGCACTTCTTCGCCCATAGCCGACAGGGTCTTTTCCGTGTAGTTCTGTTCTTCATCGGGCTCCAGGAAGGAGACTTTGACATAGCCTTTGTTTTCCGTCTTGGGAGACTCCTGGGCTACATCGGCATAGGCGCGTTTCAAGGGGATGCACTCTTCCTTCAGCTCTTCCAGATGCAATGCGTTCAGATAGTCTACTGCGGCGGTAAACAGGCGGTTGTTGAAGTGGATGACATTCGTTTCGCTCCGACGGTTTGTCTTCAAGGTTTCCACGCGCACCGGGAAAGGGAAGGGGAGCTGGACACCGCTTTCGCAGTGTAGGGGTTTAGCGTCGTAAAGTGGCACTTCAGCATCGTAGAGTGGCACTTTAGCATCGCAGAGTGGCACTTTAGACTGGCCGCTTCCCAAGCTGTTCAATATCCCCCAGTCGCCATTCCGCCAGCGGTATATGGACTGTTTCACATCTCCCACAATGAGGCTGTCCGCTCCCTGCGAAAGCCCTTCGAGCAGCAGCAGGCGGAAGTTGTCCCATTGCATGCGGCTTGTGTCCTGGAACTCGTCTATCATTACGTTGCGGATATTGGCGCCTATCTTCTCGAATACGAAAGAGGAGTCGCCTTCGTGCACTAATTTGTGCAGCAGCGCATTGGTGTCGGACAGCAGAAACCGGTTGTGCTCGCGGTTCAGGGTGCGTACCTCTTCGTCGATGTGATTGAGCAGTTGCAGTTTGTTGAGGTGTTGCAGCGAGAGGCGGCAACTGTTTATCGTGCGATTCTTCTGCGGGCGGAATCTTTCCGCATCCTGAAGCAGGGGTATCAGGCTGGTTTCGGCAAGGCGGATAATCTCGTTCTTGCGCGAAGATGTCTTGGTAGCCCAGTTCCTGGCGTCCGCCAGGCAGTTTTGCAGGGTGGCATTCAAAACATCCTTATCCGCCAGCCGTCCGTCGCGCAACTTGCGGAAATAGCTGCCTATGCCGCGTGCACCGCCTTTCAGGTCTTCGGGCACAAGGGCATGGCCTTCCAGCTCGCCTTCAAACTGGTCGTAGAAGCCTTTCATCTGCTCCAGTGCATCGGTCTCCATTTCGCGCAGTACGTCGCGATAGAGCTTTATCGTTTCGGGAGAGCGCAGCTTGAACCGCAATCCTTCGCCGCGTTCTATGTAGCTTTCGTCGAAAATGTTCCGTCCGAAGCTTTTTACTTCGTTGGACACATTCCAGCGTTTGTCATCGGCAATGCGTTCGTTGATGTAGTCCAGCAGCCAGGCCAGTACGGGCGAAGAGGGGGTGAGCTTTTCAATCATGCTGTCTACGGCGTCGCTCAGCACCTCGGCATTGTTCAGCTCGATGTTCAGGTTGGGGCTGAGTTCCAGTTCGCGGGCAAGGTTGCGCATGACCGACTGGAAAAACGAGTCGATTGTTTCCACGCGGAAGCGGCTGTAGTCGTGCAGCATATACTGCAATGCCATTCCGGCGCGTTGGCGCAACTCCCTGTCGGAAAGAGAGGCGGTTTCCGGCTTCTTAGCCAAATCTTCTTTGATACGTTTCAGGTAGGCATCCGATGCGGGGTCTTCCTTCCAGATGCCGTAGAGCTGCGTCAGGATACGCTCTTTCATTTCCGCCGTAGCCTTGTTGGTAAAGGTCACGGCAAGTATCTGCCGATAGGCGCGGGGATTGAGAATCAGAAGCTTGATGTATTCCACTGCCAGTGTGAAGGTCTTGCCCGAACCGGCTGAGGCTTTGTATACTAATAGTTCCATGTAGGTATGTTTATATTTGTCCGCCAATATCCTTGAATTTCTCAATAAAAGCTACAATCTTTTGGAATACGCTTTGTTTCTTCGTCAGATATTGAGGATTAAGTGGACTCATCTTCGGTAAAATAGCATTGAGGTCGGTGCCGTTCTCGCTGGCATATTTTCGTTTCAAGGAAGCTTGGATATATCGTCTGGCAGCTTCTATATTCAGTTTTTCTTCTGCTATCAGGGTGTTGGCTTCCTCTTTTTGTTTCTCTTGGGCATAGGCGAAGAAAGCGGCTATGACACCGGTTTTGTCTTGAATCGGTTCCAAGTCTGTTTCATTGATAAAATCAATTATCAGGCTTTCTTTGGCTCTATTCCCGATGCTTGCTCTAATCACACGGCGTACGTCGTCTACCAATGCAACCTTGTCTTTCATCTTTTTGTTGTGCTCAAAAATTAATTCAAGAATATAGTCAAGATTTATTTCCTGGGATTTGAGTAAATCAATTTCAAAGACTACGTCATCCCAATCTATTTTTGAGCTTTCGGGAGCTTTGCCTGCCCTTTCATGCCTGAACCAATCCCGGATATCATTGTATGTTGACCGATAATCCTGTACTGTCCGTTCTTTCAGTACATCGATGTCCTGCATGGCTGCTATGTCTTCATCAGTCAGAAAGTATGTGTTCTTGAATGTTTCAAGGGCTGTACTGTCCTCCCGGTTTATTTTTTGCAGGGCTTTCAGATGCGTAAATTCATCATAGTTTTGCAGGATGTTTTCTATCTGCAAATACTCTCCGAATAGCTTCACGAAAGCTTTTTTATCTGCTTCTGTCACTATTTCATTGGGGTCGGGAAATCTTTCAGTCAAATCTTTGACTACTTCCGTATATCCTCTTTTCGCTTCGCCTGTGGCAATGTCTATGAATCCGTTGAGATATTCATTATAGCTTTTTTCAAGCACAACGTTCTTTGTGTTTTTATCGCCAAATGTAGTAATGGCGTCTATTGTAGCCTGTTCCAAATCTCTGAACGTAACGATATTGCCGAAAGTCTTGGTCGCATCATATATACGGTTGGTACGTGAGAATGCCTGCATCAGACCATGATAACGCAAGTTTTTATCAACAAACAGCGTATTCAAAGTGGGGGCGTCAAAACCGGTGAGGAACATACCTACAACGATGAGCAAATCAACTTCTTGGCTTTTTACCCTTTTTGCCAAGTCGCGGTAGTAGTTTTGGAATTCCTTACTGTCTACTCCGAAGCTGGTTTTGAACATAGTGTTATAATCACTGATCGCCTTTGCCAAAAACTCCTTGGCGCTGCTGCTCATGGCTGAGGGTTCAAAGTTCTCTTCAGCAATGTCGCCCACTGCATTTTGTTCTTCGTTAGGTGCAAAAGAAAATATGGTGGCTATCTTCAGCGGCTTTTCATTACCTTTCTGCAGATTGTTTAATTCTTCATAATACAACTTGGCTGCCTCCACGCTGTTCACTGCGAACATTGCATTAAATCCCTTATTGTTTCCTTGATTCCTGTGAGTCTTTATCTTGAAATTCTGTAGGATGTATTGAGATATTTCTTTGATACGGTCGGGATGAAGCAAGAGATGTCTGTTTTCCGCTGCACTTAACTTAACCTCATCGCGCTCCGCTTCCAAAGCTTTAAACTGTGGACGTACATCGTTGTAGTCTACTTTAAATTTCAACACTTTCTCATCTCTGATAGCATCCGTGATGACATACGAATGCAACTCACGACCGAATACGCTGGCGGTAGTTTCCGTGCCCAAAGCATTTTCCGGAAAGATTGGAGTACCGGTAAATCCAAATTGGTAGTATTTCTTGAAGTTCTTCCTCAAGTTCTTCTGTGCTTCACCGAATTGGGAACGGTGGCACTCATCGAAGATGAATACAACCTGCTTCTGATAAATAGGCAGATTACTCTCGCTTTTCATGAGGTTGTTCAACTTTTGAATGGTAGTGACGATAATCTTGTTATCATCTTTATCGATGTTTCGCTTCAGGCCTGCTGTACTTTCCGAGCCGTTGACGCTGTCAGGTGAGAAACTTTGGTACTCTTTCATCGTTTGGTAATCCAAATCCTTGCGGTCTACAACGAAGAATACTTTATCAATGAAATCAAGCCCGGTGGCAAGGCGGGCAACCTTGAAACTGGTCAGTGTTTTGCCCGAACCGGTGGTGTGCCAAATGTATCCACCGCCTTCCGCCGTTCCCCATTGCTTCGTTTGATAGGCACTTTTAATCTTCCACAGAATGCGTTCTGTGGCGGCTATCTGGTAGGGGCGCATAATGAGCAACGTGTCGCTGGTATCAAATACGGAGTAGGTGAGCAGTATTTGCAGTAACGTATTCTTCTGAAAAAACGTTGCAGTGAAATCTTTCAGGTCTTTAATCAGCGTATTGTCCGCCTTTGCCCAATTCATCGTAAAGTCAAAACTGTTTTTGTTTCGTTTCACTGTATTGGCAAAATAACGGGTGTCCGTGCCGTTGGAGATAACAAAAATCTGAAGGTACTTATATAGGGAACTTTCGCTGTTGAAACTTTCCTTGCTATAGCGGTGTACTTGGTTGAAAGCCTCACGAATGGCTACTCCCCGTTTTTTCAGTTCTATCTGCACCATAGGCAGGCCGTTTACCAAAACCGTAACGTCATAACGGTTGGCTTGCGTCCCGGTCTGTTCAAATTGATTAATCACTTGCACTTTGTTGCGGGTGATATTCGTCTTATCTACCAAATAAATATTTTGAATATGCCCATCGTCAAATACGAAGTCATAGATATGGTTCTCGTGCACCTTTTTTGCTTTCTCTACAAGGCTGTCGCTGGGTTTATCCAGATATTCATCCACGAATCGTGTCCATTCCGCATCTGTAAAGACAACCTGATTCAGGGTTTGCAGTTGCTTCCTTGCGTTGGTTAACAGAGCATCAGGCGAGGTAATTTCCGGAACATATTCGTAGCCTTGATTCTTCAAATCATCTATGAGTTCACGCTCCAAAGCGGCTTCCGTCTGATAACCGGCAGGTGGTTCGCATGCTATTGAACTTTTTACATAGTTATCAAGAACTATGTAATTTTGTAATTCCGCTATGGTATTATATTGCATCATTGTTGTTCCTCCTTCCAGTACTTATTTTCAATAAGATGATTTAATAAGAATTTTACTGTTTGTTTTTCCGGTTCCGTAGGTTCCGGTACTACTTCATTTGACAATGTGGAATGGCTTGTAAACTGAATAACTCTATTATAATAGGTTTGTTTGTCATCAGGCAGCAAATCAGACCAATGTGGATAGCCTAAGAAGTTGGCTGTTTTTTCGTAGAGGTTGCGCAGAAGCATAAAGTGGTATTTCTGAATGCTATTTGTAGCGATGGCATCTTGAATTGTTTGTATTAAATGGAGATGATATGAGAAACTTTTGTTTGAATCTCCTTTCTTCATTTGAATGTCGTAAGTACCGTCTTCTTTCTTATTGAGCATGTAGCAACTGGCCTTTTTTCTATTATTGTCATATAATAAGTTTTTAAGCTCATTATGAAGCACGTTATAGAACAACGGATTATGTGTTGAAATGATAAACTGTAACCCATTGGATTTCTTAATGAGCTCTGCCAAATTAACAGCCAGCTCAATTAGATGATTTTCATCTAAAGAACTAACTGGATCATCGATGAATATATACTTTAAGTCATTAAATTTATCCGTTTCTCTATCTGCAGGTTCTGCTATGTTTAAAACTTCAACAACTTGTGCAAGCAAACTATAAAATACGCACCAGATTAAGCAACTCTCTTCACCTTTTGAGATTTTTATATTATCAATCGTATTCTCATTGCCCGCAGCAATAGAGAACGTTATTTCGTTGAATCTTGCATTGAATTTAGGCATTAGCTTATCGCTGGTATAATGCTGGAAATGGGTTATTATATTGTTTTCCTGCCCTTGATCACGAAATACCCAATCTGTGAAACTGTTTGGTTGTATTTTTAGTTTTCGGTTGGTGTCGGCATTCAGGTCATTGTCCCAATAGAACAAATCTTCCGTAAAAGCATTGTAGTAAAGTATTTTTGCTTTTGCGTCTTCCAACTCTTCTGTTTCGGTATTTTTGGGTGCTATCAGTCTTTTAAATTCTCTGGACAGACGCGTTTTTCCTGTACCGTTGAAAGCATAGATTAACTGCACTTTTTTATTCGCATCTTTGAGCGTTTGTGCTATTTCAGTTAGTGTTTGTCCCATACTAAGCTTTTATATTATTCTTTGGAAATGAGAGTAACATATTACGGTAATACTCGTATTGCTTCTGACGTAATTCAATCTCTTTTGGAAGACCTTCAGTGAGTGAGGTTGTGAGGGTGTCAAACTTATCAAGAATAGAGACTATACGTTCTTGCTCTTCGAGGGGGGGGACGGGGATAAGAAGTTTTTCAAAAGCAGTTTTTGATAAACGTGGTACACTTGAACGTCGAACTTGACTATATATTTTCTGTTGTTGGGTTATTAGAAAATGATATAAAAATCTACTTTTTAAGTCATTCTTTGTTACAAAATAATAAACATCATCGGCTGCCCAAAAATCAACATCACTATAGCCAATTTCGCCTGCAGAACCAGCACTAATAATAAATGTAGTATCAGCTATTACATTATTTTTATGGTAATAGCCAAGAGGAATCATGCAATTTTGATAAACAGCATATTTACCAGTTTTTTCTAATTGATTTTTAATAAGTCGTTTACCTCGTTTTATCTCTACAACCTCTTCCAATACTTTCCATTCTACTTTACCCCGCGGCTGTAAAACAGAATTGCCAGTGTGGGGATTCAATGTGGATAATGGTTGTGTTGAATTGTCGCTATTTTGGATGGAAGTGGCTGACCGGTTCGAACGTAGCGAGGACTGGTCGGACTCTTCCATAGAGTAGGCGAGTAGTTGATTACGATAATATTCATATTGGGATTTTCTCGCTTGCAGCTCCGCTTGCAGCTCCGCTTGCAGCTCCGCTGTAAGCATTGAAAAACTATCTAAAATACGAACAATCTCTTGTTGAATTTCAAGAGATTTTTTAGGATTATTTGGACAAGGAATAGGAATTAGTAGGCTTTTGACAATCTTTAAATTTATGTTTGTTTGAGAACCAGCTCCAAGAGACTTAATATATTTATATTGACTTAGTAGAAAATGATAGACATAACGATAATTAGCAATCTTTGCATTAATCTGTACATTAGCGCACGCTTGATTAGTACATAATGGAATTTTGTTAACACCTACCTTACCAACAGTTGCTCCATACATTGCAACTATTATACAATTTGCAGGAATTATTTTTGCACTAGAATTCTTTAATCCCAGTTCTGTAATCTTAATACTAGTACTCCAAATATCTCCATTCCCAACTTCTTGAGTTCGTAACCATGGAATATTACCCCCATAAAATGCTTCAACCCCAGTATTTGGAGTACCACCGGAAGATACGTTTTCTGCAATTTCTCCCAGTGTCTTCCACTCCACCTCTACACCTTCCAATAATTTCTTTATATTACTCATAGTCCATCAGTTTACGCAATTCTTCTTGCAATTGTTTCTTATCAGGTAAATAGAGTTGATACCTACTTACAAACAGTTGGTTTGAAATGCCTTGTGTAGCATATTCAATCAGCACTTTGTCTTTGTATGCTCCAAGAACAATTCCTATCGGTTCATTATCACCTTCCGTATTTTCTTCTTTCTTGAAATAGTTTAGATACAGATTCATTTGTCCGATATCGTTGTGCTCAATTTCGCCACGCTTTAGGTCTATGAGCACAAAACATTTCAGAATACGGTGATAGAATACCAAATCAACATAAAAATGTCGCGAACCGATATTGATTTTATATTGTCGCCCGATAAAGGCAAATCCTTTGCCAAGCTCCAAAAGAAAGTCTTGTAAATTGGCTATTAATCTATCTTCCAGTTCGCCTTCCAAATAGACTTGCTTTTCGGGGATGCCTACAAACTCTAATACAAAAGGGTCTTTCACAATATCCTGCGGATTTTGTATCTCTTGCCCTTGTCTGCTCAATGTCAGAACTTCTTCTTTGTTTCTGCTTAATGCCAACCGTTGAAAAAGTCCGCTTTTCATTTGCCGCTTTAACTCGCGCACACTCCATTTCTCGATTTCGCATTGCTTGGTATAGAAGCTTATTTCAAGTTCGTTACCTGCTTTTAGAATTTCCAGATAATGGCTCCAACTCAATTGTCCGGACAGTGTTTGGATTTTTGGGAACGCCAAATAGAACTGCCTCATTTGAAACACGTTGCTTCGGCTGAATCCTTTGCCGTATGCAACTGTCAGGTCATGCGATAGGCGGTTCAACAACTCTGCCCCATATTCGGCACGTTCTTTTCCTTTCTGCTCGTACTCTACAATATAGTGCCCTATTTGCCAGTTGGTCTTTATCAAGGTTGCATTTACCGTTTGGATAGCTTTGTCGCGCCCTTCGCTCAAAGCCTTTCCAATGGCTTCAACAAGTTCCTTATAGGAAGATTGTCCGATAGTCTCGTTTATTTCGCTATTCATGGCTTACCCCTCTATTTCTCTTATAATGGCATCAATATCGGCACGCAATGCATCAACGCGTTTCACCGTCCGGGCAATATCTGCATTCAGCTTAACAATATCAATTACTTCGTGTTTGTCTTCTGCTTCCACATAAGAACTTACAGAGAGGTTGTAACCGTTTTCTTCTATTTTACTGTTATCTACCGATGCAGCAACATATTTCACAGGTTCCTTTTTATTGAATAGGTCTATAATTTTTGCTATGTGTTCATCGGTCAGGACATTGTTGTTAGTCTCTTTTTTAAAGAATTCCTCTCCGCTGGCATCGATGAATTGTGTCTTTGTATCTGTTTTGTGTTTGGAGAGCACAAGGATATTTACGGCTATACTCGTTCCGTAAAATAGATTGGGCGGGAGAGAGATGACGGTTTCTATAAAGTTATTGTCTACAAGATACTTTCTTATCTTTTGTTCGGCCCCGCCACGGTAGAAGATACCCGGAAAACAGACAATAGCAGCCCGTCCTCTGGCGGAAAGGTAGCTGAGGGCATGCAACACGAAAGCAAAGTCGGCCTTGGACTTGGGAGCCAGTACGCCGGCAGGGGCAAAACGGTCGTCGTTGATGAGTGTTGGGTCATCGCTGCCTACCCAATTGACAGAATAGGGCGGATTGGAGACAATAGCATCGAAAGGCTTTTCATCGCCATAGTGGGGCTTTATCAATGTGTCGCCCAAAGCAATGTCGAATTTGTCGTAATTGATATTATGCAAAAACATGTTCATCCGTGCCAGGTTGTAGGTAGTATGGTTTATTTCCTGACCGAAGAAGCCTTCTTCAATAAGATGGGCGTCAAACTGTTTTTTTGCTTGGAGTAATAATGAGCCTGAGCCGCATGCCGGGTCGTAGATTTTGTTGACAGAGGTTTGTCCCGACAGGGCTAATTGCGCTATCAGTTTTGATACGTTCTGAGGTGTAAAGAACTCACCTCCCGATTTACCCGCATTGGCGGCATAATTAGAAATCAAGAACTCATAGGCATCACCGAAAAGATCAATCTCATTGTCTTCGAAGTTGCCGAAGTCCAAACTCTCCACTCCTTTGATAACAGCAGCCAAACGCTTGTTCTTTTCTTCTACCGTGTTCCCCAAACGATTGCTTGTAGTATCAAAGTCCGCAAACAGTCCCTTAATATCATGCTCGGACGGATACCCATTGGCCGATCCTTCTATCGCATCGAAAATCGCAGCTAAATCTGTATTCAGATTAGGATTTGTATAGGCGCTCTTTGCTATGTTTACAAAGAGTTGGCTGGGATAAATGAAATAGCCTTTTGTTTTGATTGCATCGTCTTTTATCTCAGTGGTGATAACATCGTCCGACATATCGGCATAATGGATACTGTCATCGCCGCCTTCAATGTAACTGGTAAAGTTTTCACTGATAAACCGATAAAAAAGAGTTCCCAGAACAAATTGCTTAAAATCCCAACCATCAACAGCTCCACGTACCTCATTGGCAATTTTCCAAATTGTAGATTGCAACTCATCTCTTTGCTTGATACCAGTCATATTTATTCAAATTGATTCTTGATTTATAATGCAAAAATACAAAATTTATCAAGAATATGATAACAAGCATCTCCTAACTTTGGGTTTCCGGCTGTTTTTGACGATAGAATCCTACTACACATAAAAATAATGAGAAAGGTTTAAGAACAACATGAAAAGCAGGGATATGTACAAAGGACTGCACCTTTTTATTTGTACGGTGCAATCCTTTGTATGTATCTTTAACAAAAGGGTATGCCAAAACTAAAATTTGCTTGCTGTTTTTTGTTCTTTTTCCGTGAAATCCGTGTCTAAAAGTATTTTGAACACCCTCTATCTCAGAGAACCGGCGTCTGGAACAGGAACGTGAAAGAAGGACTGTCTTTCAAATCCTTTACGGCATCTCCCGCATAGACTTCTCCGTTGGTCAGCGAGAGTTTCTTGACCTTGGCTTGGGGGCTGAAATCCATCTTCTTCAAATCGAGCCAGAAGAGGTTGGGAGTAAGGGTGGATTCAAAGTAATATACCTTATCTTTCTGATTGGCTACTGAGCGCCAGCGCGTGGAGGAGATGTGAGGCTTGTCGGGCGTAGTGATTCCGAACGGTACGGATACGTTACGCATCACACTCAATACGCTGGGGACTGCAATCGCCGCGTCTGCTGTCTGCGGAATGGCATGAATGTAGAATGACGCGCGTACAAAACGGTCGCTGGAGCGGTTGGTTCCGGGCAGCATCTGTAATCCGCCGACTTCCTTCCAATAGTCGTTGACGGCCAATTGATACTCGTACCTGGGTGAGTTGGTCATCACCCGGTATTCCTTGCCCTCGTGGATGCTTAGTTTCCCGTCCAGATATTCCAGGATAGCGGTATTCCCCGTTTCGTCCGTAATAGCCAGATGAAGGGTGGAAGCCGAGCCGTTGGGCATTCGGGGAGCGTCGATGCGGAAAGTCTCCTTCTTCAGTTCGTCCACGGCTTCGCGCACGGTGGCGAAGTTGTCGAGCACATACTGCGTCCAGATGCTGATGCCCATTATGGGGCGGGTGTCTCCGGGACGGTCGTATACGGACTCCGGCAGGAACAGCAGTCCGGCCACCAGTCCTTTCTCGTTCATGCCGTCGCACGTACCTATATCATAGCCTGTGGCAATGACACTGCCGTACTTTGAAGTCCATTTCACTGTTTCGCCTTTATTGTAGCCGGCCCGTTGCATTCCTCGCGGAAACACGTAGATGTTGCTCATGATGTCCTCTTTCCAGTCCATTGTACGGCCTGTGATAACCAGATTCTCCGGTCCGATGTAAGTGGCGCGCGTGCATGCGTCCGCTTGCTGTATGGCTACTGAAAACAGGGCAGCCAAGGCTGTCAGCGCTATCGTTCCTCTTTTTTTATTCATAATCTTGTTTGTTAAGTGGGTTATATGCAAAGAGTAACAAATGCGGCGTCAAACAGTTTGATACAGGCTGGCTTTTTAGCTTCTATTCCATTTTTTCTTTCAGCAGTTCTTCCATTTTCAGTACTTCGTCGCGGTATTGTGCGGCTTCGATGAAGTCGAGTTTCTTGGCGGCTTCCTGCATCAGTTTCCTGGTGCGCTCGATGCTCTTTTCGAGTTGGGCACGGCTCATGTACCGGACAATCGGGTCTGCGGCAACCGTGGTGCTGCTCTCTTGTTCCACATAGGGACGGGGTGCGGTTGCCGGGGATTTTTCCTTGCCGGTTCCACCTTCGGCAAATCCTTCTGTACCGGCAAATACGTTGAGGTTCTTTGCCTTCCTGATTTGCTGGGGGGTGATGCCGTGCTCCTCGTTATATTTCAACTGCTTCTCGCGGCGGCGGTTGGTTTCGTCGATGGTGAGCTGCATGCTTTCCGTTATCTTGTCGGCGTACATGATAACCATGCCGTTGACGTTGCGGGCGGCGCGTCCCGCCGTCTGTGTCAGCGAGCGGTGGGAGCGGAGAAATCCCTCCTTGTCGGCATCCAGAATAGCCACAAGAGATACTTCCGGCAAGTCCAGTCCCTCACGTAGAAGGTTGACACCGACAAGTACATCGTACTCGCCCTCGCGCAAGTCACTCATAATCTTTACACGTTCCAGCGTGTCTACGTCGCTGTGTATGTAGTTGCACTTTACGCTGTTGTTGAGCAGATACTCCGTCAGCTCTTCCGCCATGCGCTTGGTCAGCGTGGTGACGAGGGTGCGCTCGTTGCGTTCGATGCGCAACTGGATTTCTTCCATCAGGTCGTCTATCTGGTTGTGGCTGGGACGCACTTCGATAATGGGGTCCAGCAAACCGGTGGGACGGATTACCTGCTCCACAACGATGCCTTCGGATTGCATCAGCTCGTAGTCGGCAGGGGTGGCGCTGACGTATATCACCTGCTTTGCCATTGACTCAAATTCCTCGAACTTCAGCGGGCGGTTGTCCATTGCGGCGGGAAGCCGGAAACCGTATTCCACCAGGTTTGTCTTCCGGGCACGGTCGCCGCCGTACATGGCGCGTATCTGCGGAACGCTGACGTGACTTTCGTCAATGACGATAAGAAAATCATCGGGAAAGAAATCCAGCAGACAGTAGGGCCGCGTACCCGCCGCACGCCCGTCGAAATAGCGCGAATAGTTTTCTATGCCCGAGCAGTGACCCAGTTCGCGCAGCATCTCCATGTCGTAGGTAACACGCTCCTGCAGACGCTTTGCCTCGAAAGGACGGCCTTCGCTCTCGAACCACTGCACCTGCTTGTGCAAGTCGTCCTCTATCTCGTGGATGGCGCGCAGGGTGGCTTCTTTGGTAGTCATGAAGAGGTTGGCGGGGTATATCTTGTAAGCATCGAAACGGGCGATTGTAACACCGCTCACGGGGTCTACCTCTTCGATACTGTCCACCTCGTCTCCCCAGAAAACGATGCGCAGAAGGTTGTCGGCGTATGCAAGGTAGATGTCTACGGTATCGCCCTTTACACGGAAGTTGCCGCGGTTCAGGTCGATGTCGTTGCGGACGTAGAGGCTGTCTACAAGACGGCGCAGGAATACGTTGCGGCTGTAGGTTTTTCCCTGCTGCACTTCGATTACGTTGTTATAGAAATCCGCCGGATTTCCCATACCGTAGATGCACGATACGGAAGATACCACCACCACGTCCTTGCGTCCGGAAAGCAGGGCGGAAGTGGCGGCAAGCCGCAGCTTGTCTATTTCGTCGTTGATGGCGAGGTCCTTTTCTATATAGGTGTCCGAAGAGGGCAGGTAGGCTTCGGGCTGGTAATAGTCGTAATAGGATACGTAATATTCCACTGCGTTGTTCGGGAAGAATCCCTTGAACTCGCTGTAGAGTTGTGCCGCCAGCGTCTTGTTGTGGCTCAATATGAGCGTAGGCTTGTTGATGTTGGCTATGACGTTGGCAATGGTGAATGTCTTTCCGGAGCCGGTCACGCCCAGCAAGGTCTGTGCGGGAACTCCCTCAAGCACTCCTTCGGTGAGCTGTGCGATTGCTTCCGGCTGGTCGCCGGTGGGGCGGTAGGCGGATGTTAACTCGAATTTATTCATTTCATCAGTATTGTCGGGCAAAGATAGGAAAGGAATGAAAATAAAGCAACTTAATGGGTCTAAAAACAATGCTGCCATTGTAAGTCCTTGCATCGTCAAGCCGGAAAACAGACGGAATGTATATGAAATCTGCTTCTTGAAGAATATTGAAGTTTTTCGTACTGAAAATTTGCAAATCAGTAAGTAAAACATAACTTTGCGGTATCAATTTAATAATAACCATTAATGTAATACAACAAAAACATGATTTGGAACGAGAGTATCGAATGCATGGACCGCGAAAGTCTTCGTAAAATCCAGGGCATTCGTCTTAAAAAGACAGTGGAGCGTGTGTATCATGACACTCCTTTCTATCGCAGGAAAATGCAGGAACTGGGCATTACCCCCGATGACATCAACAGCATCGATGATATCGTGAAACTTCCTTTTACCACCAAATACGACCTTCGCGACAATTATCCTTTCGGGCTTTGTGCCGTTCCCATGAGTCAGATAGTCCGTATTCACGCATCTTCCGGAACAACGGGAAAGCCTACCGTGGTGGGGTATACGCGTAAAGACCTGTCGGCATGGTCGGAATGCCTGTCGCGTGCTTTTACGGCATACGGTGCGGGCAGCTCGGACATTTTCCAGATATCCTACGGATACGGACTCTTTACCGGCGGACTGGGTGCGCATGCCGGTGCCGAGAATATCGGCGCATCCGTCATTCCGATGTCCAGCGGCAATACGGAGAAACAGATTACGCTGATGCACGATTTCGGTTCGACGGTGCTTTGCTGCACGCCCTCTTATGCGCTGTATCTGGCGGATGCCATTAAGGACTCCGGTTTCCCGCGCGAGGAGTTCAAGCTGAAGTTCGGTGCATTCGGCGCAGAGCCGTGGACGGAGAATATGCGCCGCGACATCGAGGCGAAGTTGGGAATAAAGGCTTATGATATTTACGGGCTGAGCGAAATAGCAGGCCCCGGCGTGGGGTACGAGTGCGAATGCCAGCATGGGACGCATCTCAACGAAGACCATTACTTCCCCGAAATAGTAGACCCGAACACTCTTGAACCGGTTGCTCCGGGTGAGACGGGCGAACTGGTGTTTACTCACCTCACCAAAGAGGGCATGCCGCTGCTGCGATACCGCACCAAAGACCTTACCGCCCTGCATTACGACAAATGTCCCTGCGGCCGTACACTGGTGCGTATGGACCGTATTCTCGGACGTAGCGATGATATGCTCATCATCCGTGGCGTGAATGTATTCCCCACGCAGATTGAATCTGTCATTCTCGAAATGCCCGAATTCGAACCGCATTACCTGTTACTCGTCGACCGTAAGAATAATACGGATACCATGGAACTGCAAGTGGAAGTCCGTCCGGAATACTACTCGGATGAAATCAACAAGATGCTGGCTTTGAAGAAAAAGCTTACCGCACGCCTGCAAAGCGTACTGGGCCTGGGCGTGGATGTCCGCCTGGTAGAGCCGCGCAGCATCGAGCGCAGCGTAGGTAAAGCGAAGCGCGTAATCGACAATCGTAAATTGTAAATCGTAAAATAGTAAACTTATGGTAGCAAAACAACTTTCTATTTTTTTGGAAAACAAGTCCGGTCGCCTTACGGAAGTGACGGAAGTTCTTGCCAAAGAGGGTGTCAATCTCTCTGCACTCTGCATAGCCGAGAATGCCGATTTCGGTATTCTTCGCGGCATTGTTTCCGAACCTGATAAGGCGTATAAGGCATTGAAAGATAATCATTTTGCCGTCAATGTGACCGATGTGGTGGGAATCAGTTGTCCCAACATTCCGGGTTCATTGGCAAAGGTGCTCCGTTGCCTGTCTGATGAAGGCGTGTTCATCGAATATATGTACTCCTTTGCCAACGGGCAGACTGCCAATGTCATTATCCGTCCCAACGATATGGAAAACTGTATCCGGGTATTGACGGAGAAAAAGGTGGACTTGCTGGCTGCGAGCGACTTGTATAAACTGTAAAAAAAGGACAGTATGAAGGTTATGAAAGGGAGTGTGCCAAAGTAGGGATACCCCATTCATCTTTGTTTTTGAAAAATTAAGGTGCGTATCTTTGTTTAATTCGATGCGAACCTCTATCTTTGCACATTATTTGAATAAAAGTAATGAAGAAGAACGTCCTTATAACTTTGCTTGCAGCACTGCTGCTCTCCTCATGCGGAGAATACAACAAGTTGCTGAAAAGCACAGACTACGAATACAAGTATGAAGCGGCAAAGAATTACTTCGCAAAAGGCCAGTACAGTCGTGCTGCCACGTTGCTGAACGAGTTGATTGCCATTCTTAAAGGTACTGATAAAGCGGAAGAGTCTCTTTACATGCTGGGTATGAGCTATTATAACCAGAAAGATTATCAGACTGCCGCGCAGACATTTACCCAATACTATAATGTGTACCCGCGCGGTACGTTTACCGAACTGGCGCGTTTCCATGCCGGAAAGGCATTGTTCCTGGATACGCCGGAACCCCGTTTGGACCAGTCCGGTACATACAGTGCAATTCAGCAACTGCAAATGTTCCTCGAATATTTCCCTGACAGCTCGAAGAAAGACGAGGCCCAAAGCATGATATTCGCTTTGCAGGACAAGCTGGTTATGAAAGAATATCTCTCTGCCAAGCTCTATTATAATTTGGGAAATTATTTGGGAAATAATTATGAGTCTTGCGTTATCACTGCACAGAATGCATTAAAGGATTACCCTTACACCAATATGCGTGAAGATTTGTCCATCCTTATCCTGCGCGCCAAATACGAAATGGCGGTGTATAGTGTGGAAGACAAGCGTGCGGAACGTTATCGTGAAGCGGTAGACGAATATTACGCCTTTAAAAACGAGTTTCCCGAAAGCAAATACATGAAAGATGCCGACCGCATCTTCAAGGAAGCGCAGAAGATTTTGAAGGACTGACAGAAAGTGAAACAATTGTTGTAGAATAAAATTAACTTAGATAGAAATTTATGGATTACAGAAAGACAAATGCTCCTACTACTACGGTGACTCGTGATATGATGGAGTTGTGTGAGGATACCGGTAATGTATATGAATCAGTAGCGATTATTGGTAAGCGTGCCAATCAGATCAGTGTTGAAATCAAGAATGACCTTTCCAAGAAGCTGGCCGAGTTTGCTTCTTACAACGATAATCTTGAGGAGGTATTCGAGAATCGCGAACAGATTGAGATTTCCCGTTATTATGAGAAGTTGCCGAAACCGACATTGATTGCCACTCAGGAATATCTTGAAGGTAAGGTATATTATCGTAATCCTTCCAAGGAAAAAGAGAAATTGCAGTAATGATACAGCGTATTCAATCCGTTTATTTGTTATTGGTGGCTATCCTGCTGGTTGTGGCTCTTTGCTTGCCGGTGGGACAGTTTATCGGTCCGGATGGGATAGCGGCTCATGTATTCAAGCCGTTGGGCGTGACTTTGGCCGATGGAAACTTCCAGTCTACATGGGGTTTGTTCGGCATTCTGCTGTTGAGTGCGATTATTGCATTATGCACCATATTCCTGTTCCGTAACCGTATGTTGCAGGTTCGTATGACGGTGTTCGGCAGTCTTTTGCTGATAGGTTATTACATTGCTTTCTTCGCGTTTATGTTTATCCTGAAAAACGATTTGAATGCAATGGCCTTCCAGTTGGGATGGGCTTTATGCCTGCCTGCCGTATGTATCATACTGAATTATCTGGCTTTCCGCGCTATCTATCGTGATGAGCTGATGGTGAAAGCTGCGGACAGATTGAGATAAAGAAGAAAAGGTCTGTTCAGATAAGACAGACAGTCCGGTATAAAAAGCGGGGCGAGTGTTACATTCAACACTCGCCCCGCTTTTTATATCTCTGTATCCGGATTATACCGTTATTTTCTTTATTTCCTTAAATCGAACAAATAAGTGATTTTAGCGGTGATGACTCCGTGTGCCGAACGGGAAAAGTAGTCTTTCTTGGTACTGTTGTAGAAGTCGGATAAGGCATAATAGTATCTGCCTTCCACCAGGAAATTTCCGGCTTTGGTGCGGAGTTCCACGCCGGCTCCGCCCGTAATGCCGTAGTCGAACCTGTTGTCTACGGCTTTGTCATGCTGTTCTACGGTCAGTCCCGGGTAGTTGTCCCAGTCGCCGCTTATCGTATAGCTGTCTCCTAAAAAGAAGCCTATCTGCGGACCGGCATGGACGAAGAACTGCAAACCTCTGTCCTTACCGAATGCCAGATGTGCAAGGAAGGGAATTTCCAGGTAGTTCATCTTCCGCGTGTATTGCAGTTCGGGATAGTCCTCATAAAATTCGTCCCAACCGTGTTGGGAGAAGTTAAGCTCGATTTGTGCACCGCATATCATGCTGAAATACTTTTCGGAAATATAACGGGCGGTCACTCCGCCGTTGATACCCATCAGGTTGTTCTGGCGGACTCTGGGAGAGAAACTTACGCTATTCAGGTTGATGCCGCCGTTGATGCCCACGGAAAAGTTATGGCGTTGTTCGCCTATCTGTGCGTTTGCCGGCAAAGCACATGTACCTGCTAAGAGTGCTGTTCCTATAATTGTTTTTAGTTTCATTTTCTTCAATTGCGAATTACTGTAACCCAATCAATGGCTGTAAGGCGTTTCTTTAATCAAAGTCGAGCTTTATCAGTTCGAAATTCTTGGTGAAGCGTACAAAGAACACTTTCCGGTTGATAAATCCGCCCCAGTTGTTTACACGCTGGAACTTGAAGCCGGTCTGAATGGGAACAAGGTTCATTTTGTCCAGGTTCTTTTCAAATCCCGAACCGTAGCGCGACAGTCCTTTGAGGAAGAAGTAGCCCGTGTCGAAACCCAGCATGCCGAATTTGGGATAACGTTCGTCCATCTCTTTGCCATACCATTTGCGGTAGCTCTTGGTGAAGTTAATGGCTGCCGGCAGCAGATTGTTCGTGTAGAACGAGGAGTAGAAGTATGTATCCAGTTCGAAGAAGGCTTCAAGATGGTCTTTGGTGTAAGTCTGCCATTCCGGATAGCCGAACAGATGTATGCGGCTGTCGGGCGTCTCGCGTACCAGCAGTGTCAGTTGCGGCAGTATCTTAATCAGTGTGATGTTGCTTCCGGAAGTGGGGATGAATATATTTTCGCGGTCGGCACGCAGTACGGCTTTCAAGGACTCCACGGTAGCATCCTCTTTCAGTGATTTTGTAGGTATGGAACGGTTGCGCAACTCCTCTTTCAATCCCTTGATGAAGTCCGCCTTCTCTTTGGTTCCCTGGCTTGCCTCGATAAAGATAACGTTGGCGTTGGGAAACTGGCGGACAAAGTGGTCGTACACTTCCGAATAAAGGTAGGATTGGGGAGTATTGATTTGGTATACCGACGGATTGCGGAATACGGTATTGTCTTTAGACGTAAACGGTATCACCAGCCGTATGTCGTGCTTGTCGGCAAAATCGGCCAAAGGCTTGATGTGCTGCTGGTGCAACGGGCCGAAGATAATATCCATGTCCTTCATCTCGCTTTTGCCGAGTATGGAGTTCAGGGAGGATGTGGCAGGACCGGTACTGTAAGTATAAAGGTCTATGGAAGTGCCTGTGCGCTTCAGGCTGTCTACCGCCATAAGGAATCCTTCGTAATATTCCACCATTTTGGCAGACTCGCTTTTGCTTGCCCCGTCGGGCAGGAACGGAAGGACTACGGCAGCCTTGATGACATTGATGCGCTTGCTGCTTTTTGTGTTTTCACTGAACAGTTCGCTGTCACTCGGTGCGGCCTGCCGGGGTGTATCCTGCTGCGTTGCAGAAGGAGAGGACGGATAGGGGATACAGAGGAACGAACCTTTCTTTATCTTGTTCTCGCCCCGCAATTCGGGATTGGCGGCTATGAGTTCGGCTTCGGTAATGCCGTATTCGCGGCTGATGCTGAATACCGTTTCCTTGCGTTTTACCTTGTGCATGTCACGGCAGCGGGATTGTACCGGGGCCTGAATGGCAGTGTTGCCTGCGGGCATGCCCGAAAGTGCCTGCGTGTCTGCGGTGACGGCTGCCGCATCCGTGGCCGACGGAATGCGGATGACCTGCCCGATGCGGAAGTTCTCGGCGCTCAGTCCGGGGTTGGCATCGCATATGGCTTTGGCGGACACATTGTATTTCACCGTAAGCCGGTAAAGAGTTTCACCGGGAGCTATGGTATGGAAAGTCTCCTTTTGCAAGCCGGCATCCGTACGCGGAATGCGCAGGGTACGGCCTACATATATCTTGTCGTCGCTTCCCGGATTCAGTTTTACTATATCCGCCTGGCTGATGTTGTACATGCTGGCAATGGAATACAGGCTCTGGCCTTTTTCTATCGTATGCAGAAAGTAAGATTGGTTTTCTTGTGCGCTTGTTCCGAGGCTGCACGCGCCGGCAAGCAGCAGGGAACAAAAAATACGGTTAATCGTTTTCATTCAGTAATCGTTGGTTTATGTTTACAATTTCCCAAAGTAGCCGCAAAGTTAACAATATTGTCCCATTTTAACCAAAGGATTGCGTTAAGAAATAATATTGTGCATTTCAAAACCGAAAAATACCGCTTTTCGACTGATATTCGGTCGGAAACAGTTATTTTTGCACAAATTCATTCATTAAAATATGCAAGAAGAAACAGAATATATCAATGTATACGGAGCGCGTGTACATAACCTGAAAGACATCGATGCGGAAATTCCCCGCAACAGCCTTACGGTAATCACCGGGCTGAGCGGAAGCGGCAAGTCGTCTCTCGCATTCGATACGATATTTGCCGAGGGCCAGCGCCGCTATATCGAAACGTTTTCCGCTTATGCCCGTAACTTTCTGGGCAATCTGGAGCGTCCCGATGTAGATAAGATTACCGGTCTGAGCCCGGTGATTTCCATAGAACAGAAGACCACCAATAAAAATCCGCGTTCCACCGTGGGTACGACAACGGAGATATACGATTATCTTCGCCTGTTGTATGCCCGTGCCGGCGAAGCCTATTCGTATCTTTCCGGCGAGAAAATGGTGAAATATACCGAAGAGCAGATACTCGAACTTATCCTGAACGATTATAAAGGGAAGCGTATTTACATCCTCGCCCCGTTGGTGCGCAACCGTAAGGGACACTACAAGGAACTTTTCGAGCAGATTCGCAAGAAAGGCTACCTCTATGTCCGTGTGGACGGCGAGGTGCGCGAGGCATTGCCCGGCATGAAGCTGGACCGTTACAAGAACCATGACGTGGAAGTGGTAATCGACAAACTGGTGGTGGCGGATAAAGACGACACCCGCCTGAAGAACAGCGTTGCCGTTGCCATGCGTCAGGGCGACGGGCTGCTGATGGTGCTTGACGCCCAAAGCGAGAGCGTGCGCCATTACAGCAAGCGTTTGATGTGTCCTGTCACCGGACTGTCCTATCGCGAGCCTGCCCCCCATAACTTCTCCTTCAATTCTCCGCAGGGGGCGTGCCCCAAGTGTAAGGGTTTGGGTGTGGTGAGCCAGATTGATATAGACAAGATTATCCCCGACCGCGGGCTTTCCATCAGTGGGGGAGCCATCATTCCTTTGGGAAAAGCCAAGAACAGCATGATATTCTGGCAGATTGCCGCATTGCTGGAGAAGTATGAAGCTACGCTGAAAACTCCTGTCAGGGAGCTGCCGGACGATGCGATAGATGAGATTCTATACGGTTCGGATGAGCGTATAAAGATAAAAAGCTCCCTTATCGGTACGTCTTCCGACTACTTTGTCACTTTTGAAGGAGTGGTGAAGTATATCCAGATGTTGCAGGAAAAGGATGCGTCTGCCACGGCACAGAAGTGGGCGGAGCAATTTGCCAGGACGGCTGTCTGTCCCGAATGCCACGGAGCGAAGTTGAACAAGGAAGCCTTGTCATTCCGTATTCACGATAAAAACATCTACGAACTCTCCACAATGGACATCAACGAGTTGTATGACTGGCTGATGAACGTAGACCAATATCTTAGCAGGAAACAGCAGCAGATTGCGGTAGAAATATTGAAAGAAATCCGTACCCGCCTGAAATTCCTGCTGGATGTGGGATTGGATTATCTGTCTCTGGACCGCAGCGCCGTCAGCCTCTCCGGCGGCGAAAGCCAGCGTATCCGGCTGGCTACGCAGATAGGCTCGCAGTTGGTGAACGTGCTGTATATACTGGATGAGCCGAGCATTGGATTGCACCAGCGCGATAATCTGCGGCTTATCCATTCGTTGAAGGAGTTGCGCGATATGGGTAATTCCGTGATTGTGGTGGAGCATGATAAAGACATGATGCTTGCCGCCGATTACGTTATAGATATGGGCCCCAAGGCAGGCAGGCTGGGGGGCGAGGTGGTATTTGCCGGCACTCCGCAGCAGATGTTGCGGACGCATACGCTGACTTCCCGGTATCTGAACGGCGAATGTGCCATTGAAGTGCCTGCCGAACGGCGCAAGGGCAACGGCCATAGCCTGTGGCTGCGCGGTGCAAGAGGCAATAACCTGAAAAATGTGGATGTGGAGTTCCCGCTCGGCAAACTGATTTGTGTAACGGGAGTATCGGGCAGCGGAAAGTCCACACTGATTAATGAAACGCTTCAGCCCATCCTTTCGCAGAAGTTTTACCGTTCGCTTCAGGACCCCTTGGAGTATGGCAGTATCGAGGGACTGGAGTATATAGATAAGGTGGTGAATGTAGACCAGTCGCCGCTGGGGCGTACTCCGCGCTCCAATCCTGCCACGTATACGGGAGTCTTTTCCGATATCCGCAACCTGTTTGTCGGCCTGCCCGAAGCCAAAATCCGCGGATACAAGGCGGGACGTTTCTCGTTCAATGTAAGCGGCGGACGCTGTGAAGCCTGCCAAGGCAACGGCTACAAAACCATTGAGATGAATTTCCTGCCCGATGTATATGTCCCTTGTGAGGTTTGCCATGGCAAGCGCTACAACCGCGAAACGCTGGAAGTGCGCTTCAAGGGGAAGTCCATTGCCGACGTACTGGATATGACGATAAACCGTGCTGTGGAATTCTTTGAAAACGTACCTCAGATATTGAACAAGATTAAGGTAATTCAGGAGGTCGGTCTGGGGTATATCAAGCTGGGGCAGTCTTCCACCACGCTCTCCGGTGGCGAGAGCCAGCGTGTGAAGTTGGCTACCGAACTCTCCAAGCGGGATACGGGCAAGACGCTTTATATTCTTGACGAACCTACTACCGGACTGCACTTTGAGGACATCCGCGTCTTGATGAATGTATTGAATAAATTGGTCGATAAGGGCAACACGGTTATCGTTATCGAGCATAACCTCGATGTCATCAAAATGGCGGATTATATCATCGACATGGGACCCGAAGGCGGTAAGGGCGGGGGAGAGCTTCTCTCTTGCGGCACGCCCGAAGAGGTGGCGATGAGTACGAAAGGATATACCCCGAAGTTCCTGAAAGAAGAACTTCATCTTTAAAATAGTCTGAAAGAAAGATGACGGGTGAAAGGCATCGGACGGCAAACCGTCTTTCTGCAACGGGGTGCTTTTCGCCTGTCTGCAATTATAGTTTGTGATGAAAGAAAATAAAATCAACAAGACAAATGCAGCTCGGCTGCTTGATAAGGCAAAGATTGCCTACGAGCTCATTCCTTATGAGGTGGATGAGAAAGATTTGAGTGCCATACACGTGGCTGCCAGTTTGGGAGAGGATATAGAGCAGGTATTTAAAACACTGATATTGCATGGCGATAAAACCGGTTATTTTGTGTGCGTCATTCCCGGAGAGCACGAAGTAGACCTGAAATTGGCCGCCAAGGTATCCGGAAACAAGAAGTGCGACCTCATTCCGATGAAGGAACTGCTTCCGCTGACGGGGTATATCCGCGGCGGTTGTTCGCCTATCGGCATGAAAAAGCCTTTCCCTACCTATATTCACGAAACCTGCCTGCAATTCTCCTATATCTACATCAGTGCCGGACAGCGCGGGTTGCAACTCAAACTCAATCCGAAGGATTTGATAAAGGAGGTACACGCTGAGGTTTGCAGGCTCTTCGAGGCATGAGGTGTGTAAGCATGAGGGATTATGTGATTTTAATGCTTTTTCCGGCACAGATTATCATAGTGTAATTATTCGCATACTTTTTCCGGCTTTTTTCGTGAAAGGGATATTAAAAACCTGATTTCCGGCAAGAGATATTTCGTTTTCTTACCGGAAATCTCGATGAAAAGTATATATTTGCAAAAAATATAAATAAACTAATACTAATTACTAATTTACAAAAACTTATTTTTATGTTTAGCAAGCACCCTAATGGTTTGATTGCTGCCGCTTTGGCTAATATGGGAGAGCGTTTCGGCTTCTATATTATGATGGCAATCCTTACACTGTTTATCTCGGCGAAGTTCGGGCTGTCTGAAACGACTACCGGATATATCTATTCCGCGTTCTATGCATCTATCTATATTCTGGCATTGGCAGGCGGTATCATTGCCGATAAGACTAAAAACTTCAAAGGCACTATCCTTGCCGGTCTGGTGATGATGGCGGTGGGTTATCTGATTATTGCCATTCCTACTCCTACGCCTGTTCCCAGCATGGGACTTTACCTGGGACTGACTTGTTTCGGACTTCTGGTCATTGCTTTCGGTAACGGTCTGTTCAAGGGTAATCTTCAGGCATTGGTGGGTCAGATGTACGATGATCCCAAGTACTCAAGCCTGCGCGACTCCGGTTTCCAGATATTCTACATGTTCATTAACATCGGCGGTTTCTTCGCTCCGTGGATTGCTATCGGTGTGCGCAACTGGTGGTTGAAGGTTAACAACTTCGACTATGATGCCACTTTGCCCGAACTTTGTCACCAATTCCTTAAAGAGGGCGATAAGATGGCTCCCCAGGCTATGGAGAATCTTACGGCTCTGGCAGACAAGGTTACGCTCGACGGCAGCCATGTGGCTGATATGGGTGCGTTTGTCAACAACTACCTGGATGTGTTTAACCGCGGTTTCCAATATGCTTTCATGGCTGCCATTGTTGCCATGTTGATTTCATTGGTAATCTACCTGGTCAACAAGAACCGCTTCCCCGACCCGGCAAAGAAGGTTGTAGCTGCCAAGGAACAGAATGCTACCGTAAGCAAAGAAGAAATCAAGATGAGCGCAGCCGAAATCAAACAGCGTATTTATGCCCTGTTCGCAGTGTTCGGTGTGGTAATCTTCTTCTGGCTGTCGTTCCACCAGAACGGTTATTCGCTGACTTACTTTGCACGCGACTATGTAGACTTGAGCGTAATCGATATTGACCTTGGCTTTACCCGTATCAAGGGTGCTGAAATCTTCCAGTGCGTAAACCCGTTCTTTGTGGTATTCCTCACTCCGTTTATCATGTGGCTGTTCGGCGCATTGAAGAAAAAGGATAAAGAACCGTCCACTCCGATGAAGATTGCCATCGGTATGGGTATTGCGGCACTGGCATACGTGTTCCTGATGATATTCTCGTTCACTTTGCCTGCCAAAGATGCGTTGAGCACGATGAGTGCCGCCGAAATCAATGCCATCCGTGTGACTCCGTGGATTATGATAGGTTTGTACTTCATCCTTACGGTTGCCGAGTTGTTCATCTCACCGCTGGGACTGTCTTTCGTGTCCAAGGTGGCTCCCCCTCATTTGCAGGGTCTGATGCAGGGTTGCTGGCTGGCTGCAACGGCAGTAGGTAATTCGCTGCTTTTCGTTGGCGGTATCCTTTATACCACTGTTCCAATCTGGGCATGCTGGTTGGTTTTCGTGGGTGCAACAGGCGCTTCCATGATTGTGATGCTCTCAATGGTTAAATGGCTGGAGAGAGTAGCGAAATAATAGAGAAAACGTAAAGGTCAACTTTGGAATTGCAGAGTTGACCTTTACAGTTATAATGTAGCCCTTTAGAAACGTAATGTAGCTCTTTGGAAACGTAGTGTAGCCCTTTGGATTCCACAATGCGGCCCGCTGCTTATTCTTCGATTTTCAACTGCATGATGTAGTCGTTCATATAGTATCCGTTTCCTATCGGAAAATCTCCCTCTCTGGATTTCTTCATCCCCATGTGCTCGTAAAAACCTACCGCTTTGTTGTTGCGGTTTACGTTCAGCTCCATGATGCACGGGGCGGGATGCACATCCCTGATATATTTTACAGCTTCGCGAAACAGGAAACTTCCGCAGTGTGCGCCCTGATAATAAGGAAGCACATAAATCTTTTGCAGGTGAAACAGGTCTTTTCCCTGTTGCTGTACGGATACATAACCCGCCGCTTCGCACTCCTCATAGGCAATGAGGTACACATGCCCTTCTTCTTCCATCTGTTGGCGGATGCTCTCTAAGGAGTACATCCATTCCATCATATATTCGATTTGTTCTTTCGAAAGAATTTCTTTGTAAGTTTCGGGAAATATCTGCCAGGCGAGTTTATGGATTAACCCGCAATCGGCGCTTGTTGCTTTTCTGATGGTAAACATGTTTTGCTGCGTTTATATTAATATGATGCAAATATAGCATACTTTGTTTCAAACAGAAACTAAACTGTAATTATTTGTGGCATATCAACGGGAATATTGCGGGTGCGACAGGCACATCCCGGGTTGCCCTCCGGTCATATATACTCTTAAATAATATTAATGTAAGGTACTTTGTAATACAAGGTACTAAGATAATACATATATTTGTGCCATACAAAGGATGCAGGTATGGCATTTTTGTTGTAAACAGTCAAACCATTTAATAACATATACGAATTATGGACGTTAATAATGTAAAGTCGCAGATGCGCAAGGGCATGCTTGAATATTGTATCATGCTGTTGCTCCATAAAGAGCCGGCTTATGCTTCGGATATTATACAGAAACTGAAGGAGGCTCGGCTCATTGTGGTGGAAGGTACGCTCTATCCGCTGCTCACCCGTTTGAAGAACGATGATTTGCTGAGTTACGAATGGATAGAGTCCACGCAGGGACCGCCGCGCAAATACTATAGGCTGACCGCAAAAGGAGAGGCTTTTCTGGGTGAGCTGGAGGTGTCCTGGCGCGAACTGAGCGATACGGTCAATCATATTGCCAACAATTAGCGTGAAGCATGTTGGGCTATTGAAGAGTAATGAAAGAATAAATAAAAAAACATATAACGATGAAAAAGACATTAACGGTAAATTTAGGAGGAACGGTTTTCCATATCGATGAAGATGCCTACCGCCTTTTGGATAATTATTTAAGCAACCTGAAGATACATTTCCGTAAGGAAGCCGGTGCAGACGAGATAATCGATGACATTGAACGCCGTATCTCCGAGCTTTTTACAGAGAAGCTTGCTGCGGGTTCGCAGGTGATTACCATTGCCTATGTGGAAGAAGTGATTGCCCGCATGGGAAAGCCGGAGGAACTGGAGCCTGACGCAGGAGATGCCGCTTCCGGAAGCGGCAGTTGGGACGGCAGCAACCATGCCGGCAATACAGGTGCAGGCGCTTCCGCAACTGCGGAGAAAGTGTCTCACCATTTCTATCGCAATCCCGACGATAAGATGTTGGGCGGTGTGGTGAGCGGATTGGCTGCCTATTGGGGTTGGGACGTGACGATGTTGCGTCTGGTGCTTGTAATAATCATGATTTTCGGATTCAAGCTCCTGATACCTGCTTACATCATTTGCTGGATAATCGTTCCGGAAGCCCGCACGGCAGCCGAGAAACTGAGTATGCGGGGCGAGGCGGTTACGGTGGATAATATAGGCAAGACAGTGACCGGCGGTTTTGAGAAGATGGCAAACGGCGTGAACGATTATATGAGGTCCGACAAGCCTCGTACTTTCCTGCAGAAACTGGGCGATGCCCTGGTTATGGTGGTGGGGCTGTTCCTTAAAATCTGCCTGGTGATATTCGCTATCATCTGCAGTCCGCTGCTGTTTGTGTTCGGAGTGGTGTTCGTAGCCCTGCTTTTTGCTGCCGTAATGGTGGCCATCGGCGGTGGGGCAGCACTTATCTCGATGTTCCCTACTTTTAATGTAGTATTGCCTGCTTCTCCGTTATCGGCCATTGTGATGTATATTGCTGGTATCCTGGTAGTGGGCATTCCGTTGGTAAGCCTCGTTTGGATGATATTCAGCCAGATATTCAAGTGGCAGCCTATGGTTTCCGGCCTGAAATGGACATTGGTCATTCTTTGGATTGTAAGTGCGTGTGTCTTTGGCATCTGCTTCGCAATGCAGGGAGCGACATTCCCGATATTGGGCGTGCTGGTCTGACAAGTGGGAGCATGACATAGAAAAAAAGGAAGCCGGCAACATCACTGCAACGATGTGCCGGCTTCCTTTTTTCATATTCTTTTTTATCTGCTTTCTTTATTGTTTTGCAGGCTTCAGCCACTTATCCAGCCATTCAAAGAATGTGCGCTGCCACAGAACGCCGTTTTGCGGTTTCAGCACCCAGTGGTTCTCATCGGGATAAATAAGCAGTTCGGCAGGAACACCGCGCATTACGGCAGCGTCAAAGGCAGCCATTGCCTGGTTGGCAAGGATGCGGAAATCCTTTTCGCCATGAATGCAGAGGATAGGGGTGTCCCATTTGTCTACGAAGAGGTGGGGGGAGTTGGCAAACGTACGTTGGGCTGTGGCGTTGTCCTTCTCCCAGTATGCGCCGCCCATATCCCAGTTGGCAAACCATTTTTCCTCTGTCTCCAGGTATTGCATTTCCATATTGAATATACCGTCGTGGGCAATGAATGCCTTGAAGCGTTTGTCGTGATGTCCGGCAAGCCAGTAAACGGAGAAGCCGCCGAAGCTGGCGCCTACACAACCCAGGCGGTCTTTGTCGACAAACGGTTCTTTTGCCATTTCGTCGATGGATGTGAAGTAGTCTTTCATGCACTGGCCGCCGTAATCGCCGCTGATGGCTTCATTCCACTCCACACCGAAGCCCGGAAGACCGCGGCGGTTGGGAGCTACGATGATATAGTCGTTGGCAGCCATAATCTGGAAATTCCAGCGATAGCTCCAGAACTGGCTGACGGGGCTTTGAGGTCCGCCCTCGCAGAAGAGCAGGGTGGGGTACTTCTTGTTCGGGTCGAATTGGGGCGGGTAGATAACCCAGGTCAGCATTTGCTTGCCGTCGGTGGTCGTCATCCAGCGTGCCTCTACTTTACCCATCTCCAGTTGGTCGTAGATTTGCTTGTTCTCGAATGTCAGTTGCTCGGCCTTGGCAAAAGCATTGCCGTTGCGTGTATTGTTTACGGCGTATATCTCATCTCCCATACTCATGGAGTGGCGCTTGGCAATGAGCTTGTCACCGCAAAGGGCGAGAGAGGCGTAGTCGTGCATGCCGTCGGTAAGTCGGTTCAGGCTGTCATTGTCGGCAAGACCGATGTTGTAAATCTGCGTTTCACCGTGCCATACGCCGATGAAGTATATGCTTTGCGAGTCTTTGTTCCACAAGAAAGCATCTACGTTGGATTCGAAGGCGCGGCTTACGAAACGCTTCTCTCCGGTTGCAAGGTCCATGACGAACAGGCGGTTGAGGTCTGCCTCGTATCCGTCGCGTTCCATGCTCTGCCAGGCTATGTACTTGCCGTCGGGCGAATATTGGGGATTGGTATCGTACCCTTTGTTCTCTTCGGTGATGTTTTCCGTTTTCCCGGTGGTAAGGTCATAGATGTAAATATCGGAATTGGTGGAGACGGCATAGGCCAGTCCCGTCTTTTTGCGGCAGGTATAGGCCACTTTGTCCGAAGCAGGGCTCCAGGCCAGTTGCTCGATACCGCCCCAGGGTTTCATCGGACTTTCGTAGGGTTCGCCGTCCAGAATATCCTGTACGTTGCTGATGCCGTTGCCGTCGAAGTCTGCAACGAAGGGATGCGGAGCGGTTGTCACCCATTCGTCCCAATGCTTGTACATCAAGTCGGTAACGATGATACCGGTTGCCTTAGGCAGGTCGGGATGCTTGTCGGCGGTGCTCTGCACGGTTTTTACCTGCGCAATGAAAAGCAGCTTCTTCCCGTCGGGCGAGAAAGCGAATCCCTCGATGTCTCCCTCGTACCGGGTGAGCTGTCTGCGTTCCGTACCGTCCGGGTTCATCTCCCACACCTGGCTGCTGCCGCTTTCGTTGCAGAGGAAAGCGATTTTCTTGCCGTCTTTAATCCAGACGGGTTGGCTTTCCTGCCAGCTGTCGCGGGTGATTTGTCTGTTGCTGCTGCCATCGGCATTCATGACAAACAACTCGTTGTTGCTCTTGTTTTCCGGTACGCTGTAATAGGCTACCGAGTAAGCAATCTGTTTCTCGTCGGGCGATACGGCTACGCTGCCGATACGGCCCATTGCCCAAAGCGCTTCGGGCGTCATGCGCTTACCTTCAATCTTTATATCCGATCTTTCGATAAGCGTCCCATTCTGTCCTGCGTCTTTAGTTCCGCCGCAGGATGCCAACATCATTGCTGCCGACATAAATAATAGGTTTGATTGTTTCATATATGTTTGAAGATTTATTTCGGTAACGAAGATAGGAAATTAATTTAAATTTTCTTCAGACTCCATTTCCCTTTCTTCATGTAGAAGTAGCAAAGCACCAGAATTCCTACGGAATAAACAATTTCCGATGTCCATGCAAATGCCACGTCCAGTTTCAGATAAGCTACGATGTATGTGATGTAGCAGGTATAAACCACCAGTGTTATCATCTCCAGGGCCAGGGCCGTACGTGTGTTTCCGGTTCCCGATACGGACTGGAAATAGACGTTGGCGGGTACGAGGAACAGATAGGCGGAGCAAAGTACCCAAAGCGAGGGAACGGCTGCCTCTTGCAGTTCCGGCATATCCGTGTACACGCTCAGTATCAGCTTGGGGCACAGCGCAAAGAACACGGCAAGCGGCAACACGAACGCATAGGCTATGCGGATATGCTGCCGTATCGTACCGGGCACGCAGTCGGTGTGTCCTGCTCCGATAAGGTTGCTGACAAGCGATCCGCAGGTCGAAGCGAATGCCATCATAACCATGAACATTATGCCCGATACGTTGCGGATGATGTTGGTAACGGCCAGCGAACGTTCTCCCAGATGCTCTACGTAGAGGAAGAGCAGGAACCACGTGGAGAGTGACAGGAAATTCTGTACCATCGTCCAGAAAGAGACGTTGAGCATGCGTTTGAGTATGTTCCAGCGGATACCCGGTATTTTGTCCAGTCCGTACTTGCGGATGTCGATGCGGTAGCGGGTGTAGAGGATGAAGAATATCAATGACACCAATTCCGCCAACGACGAGCCTATGGCGGCTCCGGCAATGCCGAGTTGCGGCACTCCGAATTTTCCGAATATCAGGATGTAGTTGAATACGACATTGCTCAATACCATGACGATTGAGTTCAGCGTCAGCGTTTTGGTCTGTGTCGTTCCCAGAAAGAACGCACGGAACATCACTGCCGTAAAGGAGAAAAAGAATCCGAATACACGCCAGTTAAGGTAGCTCATTGCCGCATCGTAGATGTGCTGGGAAGAGACAAGCCGTTTCAATATCACCGGAGCGAAGCTGTAACAGAGGGCAAACATAACCGCTGCCATTCCCAACTGGAAATAGACTCCCTGGTAGAAGAGGTTGCCTATCTCTTTATATTGCTGTTCGCCGTTGCGCCGTGCTATCAGAATTTGCGCTCCGATACTGAAACCGAATGCCACCATGAACATTACTATGTAGAAGATGCCTGCAATGGCGGATGCTCCTAATTCTATCTCGCCCACGCGTCCCAGAAAGGCAGTGTCTGTCATGCCGATCATCTGCTCCATGAGCAGGCTGATGAGAATAGGGTAGGCTATAAGCCAGATTTCTTTGTAGGTGTATTTAGTCTGCATATTCGATAAATAGTTTTTGGGGATACATTCGATAACTCTTTTTGGGAGACTGATATACTTGAAAAAAGGAAAAGGAAGCCGGGCAAAGTGCATTGTCCGGCTTCCTTCTGAGAAAATATCTTGAACGGAAGTTTATTTTCTGTTCTGCTTTTCTTTCATCATCTGCTCCTGTTGCTTCTGCATAGCTTCAAGGCGGGCAGCGAAACCGGTCTTTTTCATTTTCTTCGGGTCTTTCTTGTTCGCTTCCAGTTGTGCCAGAAGCGCTTCTTCATTCGTCATTTTGCGCATGATGATGGTAGTTACCACACTGACAAGCGTCGAAATGAAGTAGTAGTAGTTCAGTCCCGAAGGATAGTCGTTCAATATAAACAGGAACATAACGGGCATCAGGTACGACATCCATTTCATGGCTGCCATTTGCGGGTTGGCGCCTGTGTCCTGCTGCTGCATCATAAATTTGGTGTTCAGGATATTCGTTACTGTCATCAGCAGGCAGAAAAGGCTGAGGTGACTGCCCAGGAACGGAATATGGAACGGGAAATTGATGAACGCATCGTACGTGGACAAGTCATCGGCCCACAAGAAACTTTGCTGGCGCAGCTCGATGGCACTCGGCACGAACATAAACAATGCCATTAGAATAGGGAACTGAATCAGCATCGGCAGACAGCCGCCCATCGGACTCACACCATATTGGCTGTAAAGCGCCATCACTTCCTGCTGTTTCTTCATGGCATCTTCCTGCTTGGGATACTTCTTGCCTATTTCGTCTATTTTCGGTTTCAGTACACGCATTTTGGCAGAGGAGATGTACGTTTTCCAAGTTGCGGGAAATACCACTGCCTTTACAATCAATGTCATCAGCAGCAGAACGATACCCATGCTCAATCCCCAGCTGGACAGCCAGTCGAAGATATTGATGGTGAACCACTTGTTTATCCAGCGGATTAACGGCCAGCCCAGATATACCAGGCGGTTGAGCTCCCACTTGTCCTCGCGTCCTTTATCGAGTGCGGTCAGCGTTTTGTAGTGGTTGGGACCGAAGTAGAAGAACAGTTGCGTCGGAGTTTTGCCGGTCGGGTCGAAAGCAGTGCTCATTTCGGCAGAGTAATCCTTGATGTAGCCGCTTCCCTGTGTCTCCAGCTTTGAGTTCAGCTTCGTCTTCTCAAAGTCGGCATCGGCAAGGAATACGGAAGAGAAGAACTGGTTCTTGAAAGCAATCCAGTCCAGGCGCTCTGCCACTTCTTTCTCATCGTTCTTGCCGGCAGAAAGGTAATCGGTTCCGTCTCCGGTAATTTTATAGGTCAGTTCCGCCAGGCGGTTCTCATACGTATATCCCTTTTCTATCTGACGTGCACGCTGCGACCATTCGATGTCTACATAGTCGGTGTTTGCCAGCTTGTTTGCCATACCTACGGCGTCGATTGTAAAGTCTACCAGATAGGTGTCATTGTGCATGGCATACTTAAAGTCGATATAGCTGGCGCTGTCTGCCGCCAAACGCATGGTTACGGTGCTGTCCGTACGGTTCACCACCGAAAAATAGTAGTTCTCCGTCTGTATGGTTTCCTTCTTGTTGTAGAAAAGGAAGTTCATGGAAGCGTCGTTGCCGCTGAATAGGGTAACAGGTGTCTTTTTGTCCTGTCCCATATACTCTTTCAACGTAGCTGACGAAATACGTCCGCCCTTGGTGGCAACTGTCAGCTCTGCCAGATTGTTTTGTATTGTAACCTGTGAGTCGGTTCCCTGAAGAGCGTTGAAGAAAAGAGCGGTAGAGTCTGCCGTCTGTTCCTCTTTGTCATTGGCCAAAGCGGCTTCCGCCTTTGCTTTCAGGTCAGCTTCGCGTTGTTGTACTTGGGCTATGGAGTCATAATAGCGTTGCTGTGCAGCCAGTTGCTCCTTGCTCGGACGGCTCAGAAAGCTGAATCCGACTAACAGGATTGCTATCAAGACAAGGCCTGTGATGGTGTTTTTATCCATTTAATCAAATTATGAATTTTCAATTATTAATTAGTGATGATTACTTTGTTTCGTTTTCAATCGCAGCCTTTACGAAAGCTACAAATAGCGGATGCGGGTGCAGTACGGTACTGCTGTATTCGGGGTGGAACTGGGTTCCGACAAACCATTTCAGGGCGGGTATCTCTACTATCTCCACCAGGTCCGATTCCGGATTGATGCCCGTACACTGCATGCCGGCCGCTTCATACTCTGCCTTATATGCGTTGTTGAACTCATAGCGGTGGCGGTGGCGCTCCTGTATGTGTTCCGTGCCATAGGCCTCGTATGCTTTGCTGCCTTCTTGCAATACGCATTCGTAAGCGCCCAGACGCATCGTGCCGCCCATATTGGTAATGGACTTCTGCTCTTCCATGATGTCGATAACGTTGTGCGGTGTCTTTTCATCCATTTCGCGCGAATTGGCATCAGCGTATCCCAGTACGTTGCGGGCAAATTCAATGGCAATGCATTGCATACCCAGGCAGATACCGAATGTCGGAATATCGTGCGTACGCGCATATTTGATGGCTACGAACTTTCCGGCAATGCCACGTTCGCCGAAACCCGGTCCGATGAGAACGCCCGACATGCCTTTCAATGCTTCCGCTACGTTTTCGTCCGTCAGCTTCTCGCTGTTTACGAAATCTACGGATACCTTGCGGTCATTGTATGTTCCGGCTTGTGAAAGGGCTTCGCGGATGGATTTGTAGGCATCCTGCAAATCGTACTTGCCCACCAGTGCGATGTGTACCGGTTCGGTCGTTTCTGCCTTGTGACGGCGTTCGAGGAAGGCGCGCCACGGGCCCAGTCCCGGAGTATCGCCCACGGGAAGTCCCATTTTCTTCAGGATAGTTTCGTCCAGTCCCTGAGCCTGCATCAGAATAGGCACTTCGTAGATAGTAGGTGCATCGATGCTCTGTACAACGGCATTTTCGTCTACATTGCAGAAAAGGGCCACTTTCTTGCGCAAGGTGTTGCTCAGCTCGTGTTCCGTGCGGAGTACCAGCACATCGGGCTGGATACCGGCGCTTTGCAACTCTTTTACGGAGTGCTGGGTCGGTTTGGTTTTCAATTCGCCGGCTGCTGCAAGATAGGGTACATAAGTAAGGTGTACGCATAAGGCGTCTTTACCCAATTCCCATTTCAACTGGCGGATGCTTTCCAAGTACGGAAGAGACTCGATGTCGCCTACCGTGCCACCGATTTCGGTAATTACGAAATCGAATTTATATTTGTTGCCCAACAGCTTTACATTACGCTTGATTTCATCCGTAATGTGAGGGATTACCTGAATGGTCTTTCCCAGATAATCGCCGCGGCGCTCTTTGTCGATAACGCTTTTGTAGATACGTCCGGTTGTAATATTGTTGGCCTTTGTGGTCTGGATACCCAGGAAGCGTTCGTAGTGTCCCAAGTCGAGATCGGCTTCATGGCCGTCTACCGTTACGTAGCATTCTCCGTGTTCATAAGGGTTCAGCGTACCCGGATCGATATTGATATACGGGTCGAACTTCTGAATTGTTACTTTATAACCTCTTGCTTGCAATAATTTACCGATGGATGACGAAATAATACCTTTACCCAATGAGGAGGCAACGCCACCGGTGACGAAAATATACTTTGTTTCTCCCACAGCTATACTGTTTTAAATGTTTTCTCTAAAAATTAAAGCGCAAAATTATGAAAAAAAAGAGGAAGTACATAACAGTTTGGTGAAAACAATTATAAAAAGTGGAATATCTGTGCGTAATAAGGTTCTGATAAACTTTCACTTTCCACCTTTTGTAATCTGAACATTTTGATTTAATTTTGCGTTCAAATATAGATTTTAAGAAAAGTATGAGGAATAGACGTGTTTTAATAGGATTGGTTGCCGCACTGCTTTCTTTTCCGGTGATAGCCCAAAATGCTGCAAAGAGTACAAGAAAACAGGCTGCAACGGAGAATGCGGATACATTGTCGGGTATTTGGAGTCAGAACTGGATATTGAAACTGAAACCCTGCGATAATGGGTACCGGCTGGATACAGTCTCCGTGCTGTATGAAAAATATTTCGGTGTGTTGGATTATTTGAACGATCCGGCTACTCCCGAACGGTATATTGCATACAATCCGGACTATTACCGTATGTTTGTTCCCACCACTTATTATTATGCTCCTATGGAACGCCTGTCGCAGGTTGGCTGGACTTTCCAGAAGCCGGATACGGTACCTGCGATGACGAAAGAACTCCTGCCGTTCGATACATTGAGCTTCTTGTCGAAAGAGAATGCGAATAGGGTTGTAGACCGCGTGATGATGAATACGTACGTCAATCGTCCGGACTTGGTGGTAATGACCGAGAAAGAGATTAAGAAGAAAAAACTTTTCAAGGACAATATCGAAAAGGAAATCTCTTCCAAGCCTTCCGTGGTGAAACTCTTTGCCCAGGAGAACATGGCAAGAGTGAAAGAAGAGGCGGAAGTCGTGATACAAAAGCCCAACTGGTGGGTGACCGGTGGAAACGGTTCGTTGCAGATTACGCAAAACTATATTTCCGACAACTGGTATAAGGGCGGTGAAAGTACGAACTCCTTGCTTGCCAACCTGCAATTGTTTGCCAACTATAACGATAGGGAGAAACTCCAGTGGGAGAATATGCTGGATGCCAAGTTCGGCTTCAACTCAGCTCCTTCCGATGAGTTCCACGATTACCTGGTAAGCACCGACCAGTTCCGCCTTTATAGCAAATTGGGTATTCAGGCTGCATCCAAGTGGTATTATACCATTACTACGGAATTTAAAACACAGTTTTGCCATAGTTACAAGGCGAATAGCGAAGAGCTGGTCTCAGCATTCTTTGCACCCGCTGATTGGTCGTCCAGTATCGGTATGGACTATAAACTGAAAAAGGAAAAGTTTAACTTGTCTGTTTTTATCGCCCCGCTGACCTATATGTTGCGCTATGTGGGCAATAAAGAGGTGGACGAAGTGAAGTTCGGTCTGGACGAGGGTAAGTGCGTCAAGCATAATTTCGGTTCTCAAATACAGCCTACGCTTTCGTGGACTATCATACCTTCTATCGTTCTGGATTCACGGTTGGACTTCCAGACCAGTTACGAGTGGACACGTATTGAATGGGAAAACACCGTTAATTTTGTGCTGAACCGTTATCTCTCCACCAAACTTTATGTGCATGCCCGTTTTGATGACAGTGCCAAACCTACCGAAGGCGACAGCTATTTCCAGGTGAAGGAATTGTTGAGCTTCGGTATCAATTACAAATGGTAACCATATCTGTTGCGAATGATTAAAAAGAGCGCTCCGCCGATGACAGCGGGGCGCTCTTTTTTTGTTTTTCAGAAGAAAAAATAGCGAAAAACTGCGAAAAACAGGAAAAAGAGCGTTTGCGTACACAGAAAAAGCAGTCTAATCCCTTGCAGTTCGCAAATAATGCGTAAATTTGCCGCGATTTGTAATGCACACTTTGCAAAATGGCGGATACTATAAGACATCAGGGTATTGTGGAAAACATAAACGGCACTCATCTTCAGGTGAGGATTGTTCAAACTTCAGCATGTGCTTCATGCAGTATCAAGGGACATTGCAGTTCTGCCGATACAAAAGAAAAGCTTATCGATGTTATAGATGAAAGTTCTTCTTATCAGCCCGGCGACCGTGTATGGGTTGTCGGAGAATTGTCTATGGGGGTAATGGCGGTTTTGCTTGCGTTTGTACTTCCTTTTCTTGTTTTAATCTTCTCCCTTTTTGCTTTTATGGCTATGTGGCACGACGAACTGGTCTCTGCACTGTGTTCGTTAGGGCTCCTTATACCTTATTATTATATATTGTGGCTGAACAAGTCGCGATTGGGAAAGAAATTCTCTTTCTCGATTAAACCGATGAACTAACTAATACATAAAACAAATAATTAATAAACAACTAATTTATGAATGTAATTCTGATTGCAGTAATTTCATTGGGGGCCATAGCGCTGGTTGCGGCGGTTATTCTTTACGTGGCTTCCAAGAAATTTGCCGTGTATGAAGATCCGCGAATTGCACAAGTGGCAGCCGTGCTGCCTCAAGCAAACTGCGGTGGATGTGGTTACCCGGGTTGTAGCGGATTTGCCGATGCTTGCGTCAAGGCAGGTTCGTTGGAAGGTAAACTTTGTCCGGTGGGCGGACAGCCTGTCATGACGAAAGTTGCCGAAATCCTGGGATTGGATGCTGCTGCTGCCGAACCGATGGTTGCAGTGGTAAGATGTAACGGAACGTGTGCCAACCGCCCTCGTGTCAATCAATACGACGGTGCGAAGAGCTGTGCTATCGCAGCTTCTCTTTACGGTGGCGAAACGGGATGCAGCTTTGGCTGTTTGGGATGTGGCGACTGTGTGTCTGCCTGCCAGTTCGGTGCTATCCGCATGAATCCCGAAACCGGGCTTCCCGAGGTGGACGAAAGCAAGTGTACCGCTTGCGGCGCATGTGCCAAGGCTTGTCCGAGAAATATTATCGAAATCCGTCCGCAAGGCAAGAAATCCCGCCGCGTTTATGTGCAGTGCGTCAACAAGGATAAGGGTGCTGTAGCCCGTAAGGCCTGTACCGTAGCCTGCATCGGCTGTGGCAAGTGTGTGAAGGTATGTCCGTTCGAGGCAATTACGCTGGAGAACAATCTGGCATACATTGACCCGAACAAATGTAAGTCTTGCCGTAAATGCGAAGAAGTTTGTCCGCAAGGTACGATAATCGCCCTCAATTTCCCGCCGCGTAAACCGAAAGCAGAAGGAGAGGCCGTTGCTTCCAAGGCTGCAGAGCCGGTGAAGAAAGTTGCGGAAGCTGCCAAGAAGCCGGTGGAAACTCCTGCAAAGCCCGCAGAAGCTCCTAAAAAAGCAGCGGAAACTTCCAAAGCTTCTGAAACTGCTGCTGCTCCGGAAACTCCGAAAACTGAAGCATAATATTAAAAGAAATTAAACGACTAAAAATACAGAATTGTATGTTGAAGACATTTTCAATCGGTGGAGTTCATCCACACGAAAATAAACTTTCAGCACATCAGCCTATCGTACAGGCAGAGATTCCGGCAAAAGCCGTTATCTTGTTGAGCCAGCATATCGGCGCTCCTGCAAAGCCTATCGTTGCTAAAGGTGATGTTGTGAAAGTAGGTACAAAGATTGCCGAACCCGGCGGCTTCGTATCAGCGGCTATCCATTCGTCTGTCAGCGGAAAGGTCGCAAAAATCGACACTATCGTCGATGCCAGCGGATACGCCAAACCGGCTGTATTCATTGATGTAGAGGGGGATGAGTGGGAAGAGACCATAGACCGTACCGATACATTGGTAAAAGAGTGCAATCTCACAGCCGAGGAAATCGTGAAGAAGATTGCGGATGCCGGTATCGTAGGTTTGGGAGGCGCTTGTTTTCCTACACAGGTGAAGTTGTGCCCGCCGCCTGCATTCAAGGCGGAATGTGTCATAATCAATGCCGTGGAGTGCGAGCCGTATCTTACTGCCGACCACCAGTTGATGCTGGAGCATGCCGAAGAAATCATGGTAGGTGTTTCTATCCTGATGAAAGCCGTTAAGGTGAACAAGGCATTCATCGGCATTGAGAATAATAAGCCCGATGCTATCCAGCTGATGACGAAAGTAGCTGCCGGCTATGCCGGTATCGAGGTTGTGCCCTTGAAAGTGCAGTACCCGCAAGGCGGTGAAAAGCAGTTGATAGACGCTGTTATCAGTCGCCAGGTTGCTGCCGGTGCATTGCCTATCTCCACGGGTGCCGTTGTACAGAATGTAGGTACTGCATTTGCCGTATATCAGGCTGTTCAGAAGAATAAACCGCTGTTTGAGCGTGTCATTACCGTTACCGGCAAGTCTTTGTCCAAGCCTTCCAACTTCCTGGCACGTATCGGTACGCCGATGAAGCAGTTGATTGACGCTTGCGGCGGTCTGCCCGAAGATACGGGCAAGATTATCGGCGGCGGTCCGATGATGGGTAAGGCGCTGGTAAATACGGATGTGCCGACTGCGAAAGGCAGTTCCGGCATCCTGATTATGAACGATAAGGAAGCCAAGCGCGGTGAGGCGCAGCCATGTATCCGTTGCGCCAAATGTGTGAGTGCCTGTCCTATGGGGCTGGAACCCTATTTGCTTGCTACCGTATCGGCTCACGGCGATTTTGAAAGAGTAGAGAAAGAAGATGTCATGTCGTGTATCGAGTGTGGCTCATGCCAGTTCACTTGTCCTTCCAACCGTCCGTTGCTGGACTATATCCGTTTGGGTAAGGGTAAGGTAGGAGCGATGATACGTGCACGTCAGGTAAAAAAATGAAAGAATTGATTTAGTATAATCTTATGAATAAATTAATCGTATCCCTTTCGCCCCACGTTCACGGCGGTGACAGCGTGCAGAAGAATATGTACGGCGTGCTGATAGCATTGATTCCTGCATTTCTTGTATCGCTTTACTTTTTCGGACTGGGCGCGCTGATTGTTACGGCTACTTCCGTAGCAGCCTGTCTGTTCTTTGAATGGGCTATCGGCAAATTTCTGATGAAGAAAGAAACCACAACCATCTGTGACGGTTCCGCTATTATCACCGGTGTGTTGCTGGCATTCAACTTACCTTCCAATCTTCCTGTCTGGATTATCATTCTGGGCGCCTTGTTTGCTATCGGTGTAGGCAAGATGTCTTTCGGAGGTTTGGGTTGTAATCCTTTTAACCCGGCATTGGCGGGACGTGTGTTCCTGTTGCTGTCGTTCCCTGTGCAGATGACCACATGGCCTGCCGTAGGACAACTGACCGCTTACACGGATGCCACTACGGCTGCTACACCGTTGGCTATAATGAAAGGTGTAATCAGCGGTGCTCCGGGCATGTCTTTGAGCGACCTTCCCTCATCTTTCAACTTGCTGATCGGTAATAACGGCGGTTGTCTGGGTGAAGTCAGCGCATTGGCCCTGCTGTTGGGACTGGCCTATATGTTGTGGAAGAAGATTATTACATGGCACATTCCCGTATCCATTTTGGCTACGGTATTCGTTTTCTCCGGCATCATGTACTGGGTTAATCCGGAAATCTATGTATCTCCGGTGGTGCAACTGCTGTCCGGTGGTCTGATGCTGGGTGCTATCTTCATGGCTACGGATTATGTAACTTCTCCGATGAGCCATAAGGGAATGCTGATTTACGGCGTATGTATCGGTCTGCTCACGGTCATCATCCGTCTGTTCGGTGCATATCCCGAAGGTATGTCGTTCGCTATTCTGATTATGAATGCGTTTACTCCGCTTATCAACACATATGTTAAACCTAAACGCTTTGGGGAGGTAGCGAAGAAGAAATGAAAAAGTTAGAATCATCCTTAAAGAATATGTTGCTGGTGCTTACGGGAGTTACTGCGATATCCGTAGCATTACTGGCTTATGTAAATGAACTGACGAAAGAACCTATTGCGCAGGCCAATGCCAAGACGTTGAGCGATGCTGTCAGCGCCGTGGTTCCGGGTTTTGACAATGACCCGATTGCCGAAAAAAAGACTCAGGAGGTAAACGGTGTCCAGTACGCTGTGTATCCCGCCACTAAAGAAGGCAAATTCATCGGTGCTGCTGTTGAAGCGACTTCCATGGGCTTTGGCGGTGAGCTGAAGGTATTGGTAGGCTTCGATGCCGAAGGCAAGATTATCGATTACTCGCTGCTGTCGCATGTGGAAACTCCGGGATTGGGCTCCAAGGCTGCCGACTGGTTCAAGAAGGGAAACAAGGGAGATATTACAGGTATGAATCCCGGTGAAGCTTCTCTGACAGTAAGCAAGGACGGCGGTAAGGTAGACGCCATTACAGCTTCAACCATTACTTCACGCGCATTCCTGAATGCCGTAAACGTTGCATATGCTGCCTATGCAGGTCAGAATACCGCTGACGGCGCTACGGGAGCTACTCAAAAGAATGTGGAAGAGGCTGCCGGAGCAAATACGGCTACGGGAGCTACTATTAAAGTTGAACTCACTGATTCTGTCAGTGCTAAATAAGAAAGGAGTAGAGATATGAATAATTTTAAAGTATTGATGAACGGGATTGTAAAAGAGAATCCTACGTTTGTACTCCTGCTTGGTATGTGTCCTACATTGGGTACGACTTCATCTGCTATCAACGGTATGGGTATGGGACTGGCAACGATGTTCGTGCTTATCTGTTCCAATGTGGTGATTTCCGCTATCAAGAACCTTATTCCGGATATGGTGCGTATTCCTTCTTTCATTGTTGTAATCGCATCGTTCGTAACGTTGCTGCAAATGGTGATGCAGGCTTACGTTCCCGCACTTTATGCGACACTGGGCTTGTTTATTCCGCTGATTGTGGTAAACTGTATTGTACTGGGCCGCGCCGAGGCTTTTGCTGCCAAAAATAATCCGGTGGCATCCTTCTTCGACGGTTTGGGTATGGGATTAGGTTTTACTATCGCATTGACTTTATTGGGTGCTGTCCGCGAATTCCTGGGCACAGGCAAGATATTCAACCTCACGATTCTTCCCGAAGAATACGGTATGCTGGTATTTGTTCTTGCACCGGGTGCGTTTATTGCTTTGGGATACCTCATTGCGTTGGTTAACAGCTTCAAGAAAGCATAATTTGTAATTCATAATTAGAATTGATATTATGGAATATATATTGATATTTATCTCGGCAATCTTTGTCAATAACATTGTGTTGTCGCAATTCCTGGGTATCTGTCCGTTTCTGGGCGTATCCAAGAAAGTGGAGACGGCGTTGGGCATGTCGGCAGCAGTGGCATTCGTGCTTACTATTGCTACAATCGTAACGTTCCTCATTCAGAAGTTTGTGCTCGATGCTTTCGGTCTGGGCTATCTTCAAACCATCACCTTTATCCTTGTGATTGCCGCATTGGTGCAGATGGTGGAGATTATCCTGAAAAAAGTATCTCCTTCTTTATACCAGGCTTTAGGTGTGTTCTTGCCTCTGATTACAACGAACTGCTGTATTCTCGGTGTGGCTATCCTCGTTATCCAGAAAGATTATGATTTGCTGACCGGTGTGGTTTATGCATTCTCTACGGCTATCGGCTTCGGTCTGGCGCTGACGCTCTTTGCAGGTCTGCGCGAACAGATGAGTCTGGTGAACGTGCCGAAGGGCATGCAGGGAACTCCGATAGCTTTGATTACTGCCGGTTTGCTGGCTATGGCATTCATGGGCTTCTCCGGCGTAGTTAAGCTCTAAGATATACTCTGAATTTAAGCTAAAGCGAAGAACCGGTTCTCTTTGTAAAAGAAGAGGGCGGTTTCTTCGCTTTGTCTTTTATGGGCAAAGTTATCGTACACGGTCAGGGGTGAATATTCTTTGATTAATTTTTACCGGTCATGTACGTGCTTTATGAATTTATTTCCTTACATTTGTAGCCTAATGATAACCTAAAAGCTAAATTATCTATATTAATATGAAAGAGAAAATCTTGGTTACAGGCGGAACCGGCTATATTGGTTCTCATACTGTGGTAGAACTTCAGAACGCAGGTTATGAAGTCGTTATTATCGATAATCTGTCAAACTCCAGCGCAGATGTTGTAGACAACATTGAAAAGGTATCGGGCATCCGTCCTGCATTCGAGAAATTGGATTGTCTGGATTACGCCGGTCTCGACGCTGTGTTTGCTAAATATAAAGGTATCAAGGCTATTATCCATTTTGCGGCAAGCAAGGCGGTGGGAGAGTCTGTGGAAAAACCGTTGCTTTATTACCGCAACAACTTGGTTTCCTTGATAAACCTGCTCGAACTGATGCCTAAGCATGGAGTAGAGGGCATTGTATTCTCTTCTTCCTGTACCGTATATGGTCAGCCCGACCATCTTCCCGTAACGGAAGAGGCTCCTATCAAGAAGGCGGAATCCCCGTACGGAAACACGAAGCAAATCAACGAAGAGATTGTTCGTGATACGGTTGCTTCCGGTGCTCCCATCAATGCGATTCTGCTGCGTTACTTCAACCCGATTGGCGCCCATCCTTCGGCACTGCTCGGTGAATTGCCTAACGGTGTGCCGCAGAATCTGATACCGTACCTCACCCAGACGGCTATCGGTATCCGTGAGAAATTGAGTGTATTCGGTGACGATTACGATACTCCTGACGGTTCTTGTATCCGCGATTTCATCAATGTGGTGGATTTGGCAAAGGCTCATGTTGTAGCTATCCGCCGTATTCTGGAGAAGAAACAGAAGGAAAAAGTGGAAGTGTTCAATATCGGTACCGGACGCGGTCTTTCCGTATTGGAATTGATCAATGCGTTTGAAAAGGCAACCGGTGTGAAGCTGAATTATCAGATTGTAGGTCGTCGTGCCGGAGACATAGTAAAGGTGTGGGCCGACCCGAAACTGGCAAACGAAGAGCTGGGCTGGAAAGCGGAAGTAGGTATTGAAGATACTTTACGCTCTGCATGGAACTGGCAGTTGAAGCTTCGTGAGAGAGGCATTCAATAAGAATAAAGATTTTGAACTTTTTAACATACAGAAAATAAACAAATGCTTCCCCGCATTTGTTTATTACATGCAAATCGGCCTGACGCTGCTTATGTATATGTGAATATCCGTAATTAGTACATATGCCTCCCCGGCATAGACAGGTAAGATTGCATAGTAGTTTTGTCGTGTTTTATTTTGTGTTTGTGTTGTGAATAAGCCTTGTCGCGAGACAGGGCTTATTTTTTAGGAGAATACGGATGGTTTTTTATGATTAGGTGCATTACCGATTGTTAACCAACGTTATTATGTGTGGAACAAATTGTTCCCATTGTAGTATTAATCGTTCAAAATAGTGTAATTTATAGAAAAAATGCTTTTAAGGAGAACAATTAGACGTGATTTGTTTATACATTTGCGAAGTTGTTTATGTAACTATTTTGAATGAACAAACAGTCTGGCGCGAATGTTAGTAGAGCAAGTGAATTTGGACGATGAAAGACGCGACATGACTGATGGAAGATTCCATGCAGCGACTTACAATTTTACTGGAAATAATTAGGAAAATAGAATATAAAAAGATTGCTTATGTCACAGATTGTTGGACATATCTCTCAGGTTATCGGACCTGTTGTAGACGTCTATTTTGAAGGAACAGAGGCAGAGCTGATGCTGCCAAGCATTCACGACGCACTGGAAATAAGAAAGAATCACGGTAAAAGGCTGATTGTGGAAGTACAGCAGCACATTGGTGAAAATACCGTAAGAACCGTAGCTATGGATAGTACGGATGGTCTGCAGAGAGGCATGAAAGTTTACCCGTTGGGCGGACCGATCACTATGCCGATAGGAGAGCAAATCAAAGGCCGTCTGATGAATGTAGTAGGAGACTCTATCGACGGAATGAAAGAACTGGACCGTACAGGTGCCTATCCTATCCACCGCGAACCCCCTAAATTTGAAGATTTGACTACCGTACAAGAAGTACTCTATACGGGTATCAAGGTTATCGACCTGCTGGAGCCATACAGTAAGGGCGGTAAGATTGGTCTGTTCGGTGGTGCGGGTGTCGGCAAGACTGTACTCATCCAGGAGTTAATCAATAATATCGCCAAGAAGCAGAACGGTTTTTCCGTGTTTGCCGGAGTGGGAGAGCGTACCCGTGAAGGTAACGACCTGCTGAGGGAGATGATTGAATCCGGTGTAATCCGCTATGGCGAAGAGTTTAAGAAAAGTATGGAAGAAGGCCATTGGGACCTTTCCAAGGTGGACTATGACGAAGTGGCCAAATCGCAGGTATCCCTGATATTCGGTCAGATGAACGAGCCGCCGGGTGCGCGCCAGTCGGTTGCGTTGTCCGGTTTGACGGTAGCGGAATCTTTCCGTGACATGGGGTCTGAAACGAATGGTCCGCGCGATATATTGTTCTTCATTGATAATATATTCCGTTTCACCCAGGCCGGTTCCGAAGTGTCTGCCCTGTTGGGACGTATGCCTTCGGCCGTAGGTTATCAGCCTACACTTGCAACGGAAATGGGTGCTATGCAGGAACGCATTACTTCTACACGCAACGGCTCCATCACCTCCGTACAGGCAGTATATGTTCCTGCCGATGACCTGACCGACCCTGCACCCGCCACTACTTTCACGCACCTGGATGCAACAACGGTATTGAGCCGTAAGATTACCGAACTTGGCATCTATCCGGCTGTCGACCCGTTGGAGTCTACCTCTCGTATTCTCGACCCGCATATCGTAGGTCAGGAGCATTACGAAGTAGCTCAGCGCGTAAAGCAGATTCTCCAACGCAACAAGGAGTTGCAGGATATTATCTCTATCCTCGGTATGGAAGAACTTTCGGATGCCGACCGCACATTGGTAAATCGTGCCCGCCGTGTACAACGTTTCTTGTCACAGCCTTTTGCTGTGGCCGAACAGTTTACCGGAGTTCCCGGAACAATGGTCTCTATAGAAGATACCATTAAAGGGTTTAAAATGATTCTGGACGGTGAAGTCGATTATCTGCCCGAACCGGCTTTCCTGAATGTCGGCACTATCGAGGAAGCAATAGAGAAGGGAAAGAAATTGCTGGAACAGGCAAAGAAATAAAAATTCAGTAGACTATAAAGATGAAAGGACTGCATTTGGATATTGTATCGCCGGAAAAAGAAATCTTCACAGGCGAAGTCGATAGTGTAACGTTGCCGGGTACGCTTGGCTCGTTTACTATTCTGGTGCAACATGCACCCATTGTATCGTCGTTGAAGGCAGGTACGCTGGCTTATGTAACGAAAGACGGCGAAGAACGTGCACTGGATATTCATGGCGGTTTTGTAGAGATGAACAGCAACAGAGTTTCGGCTTGTATAGACTGACTCTTCTGATTACCAACCTTAAATCGAATTGATGTGAGCATAACAAAACGGAACTATTTGTGGCAAGTGGCGCTTCTAACGGTACTGGTGGGCGGCATAGGCGGATGGGTTTATTATTCGGTGTTCCCGCACCACTATTTCGGCGGTTATCCGCTGATACCTGTATTCTTCCTTGTTTTCGGCATGTTTATGATAAACATGATTGAAAGCTGCCGTTACCGGATGCCGGGGCGGATGTTGCAGATATACCTGCTGATGCGTGTTATGCGGATGCTTGCATCTATCATTGTGATGCTGGTGTATTGCGTTGCAGTGCGTGAGGAAGCAAAAGAGTTCCTGTTGACGTTCATCGCTAACTATCTGATATATTTGACTTATGACTCCTGGTTTTTCTTCACTTTTGAAATGAACCGGAAGCTGAAAAAGAAAAAGAGACAAGAAAATGAAACAATTGCGTAACATACTAACCGGAGTATTGCTGGCATGTGGGTTGTTGTTACCTGCCGCTTCTGTGCAGGCCGACAGTATTCCCGCAGCGCAAAACGGTCTTGTGGCCGAACTCGACAGCATGGCCCAACGTGACGATGTGACTCCTGCCGAGCAAGAGGAGAATACGGTAGACGTAAAGGAAATCGTGTTCGGGCATATCGGCGATTCGTACGAATGGCACATCACCGATTTCGGAGAAACGAAGGTTATCATTCCGTTGCCCGTCATTGTATATAGCGGCACAACGGGGTGGCACGTATTCCTTTCTTCCCGTCTGGAGGAGAACGGAGGCAGTTACGAGGGACTTTCCATTGCTCCGGAAGGCAGCAAGTACGAAGGAAAACTGGTGGAGCACGATGCAGCAGGCAATGAGGTGCGTCCGTGGGATATATCCATTACGAAGGTTACGCTGGCATTGCTCATCAACAGTGTATTATTGATAGTCATCGTACTGAGCGTTGCCCGCTGGTATCGCAGGCATCCTCAGGACAGTGCGGCTCCGGGCGGTTTCGTCGGGTTTATGGAGATGTTCATTATGATGGTGAATGACGATGTCATAAAGAGCTGTGTAGGACCGAAGTACCGTAAGTTTGCCCCTTACTTGCTTACTGCATTCTTCTTTATCTTCATAAACAACCTTATGGGATTGATTCCGGTATTTCCGGGCGGGGCAAATGTCACCGGTAACATTGCAATTACAATGGTGCTGGCCGTGTGCACATTCCTTGCCGTTAATATTTTCGGAACCAAGACATATTGGAAAGATATTTTCTGGCCCGATGTGCCCTGGTGGCTGAAAGTGCCTGTGCCCATGATGCCGTTTATCGAGTTCTTCGGAATCTTTACGAAGCCGTTTGCCTTGATGATACGTCTTTTTGCCAATATGCTGGCAGGACACATGGCGATGCTGGTGCTTACATGTCTGATATTCATATCGGCAAGTATGGGACCTGCCTTGAACGGTTCGCTGACGGTAGCTTCGGTGCTGTTCAATATCTTTATGAACGGATTGGAATTGCTGGTCGCCTTTATCCAGGCGTATGTGTTTACCATGCTGTCGGCGGTGTTTATCGGTCTGGCACAGGAAGAGCACACGGAGAAAGCCGGTGAGAAGAAGGCGGTAAAATGAGAAACTGATAAGATTATCTGGAATATAAACATTAATAAAATAACAATTTAAAATTTGAAAGTTATGTTACTATCTGTATTATTGCAAGCTGCTGCGGCAGGTGTTGGAGTTAGTAAATTGGGCGCTGCCCTGGGTGCTGGTTTGGCTGTTATCGGTGCAGGTATGGGTATTGGCAAGATTGGTAGTTCTGCCATGGAAGCCATTGCACGCCAGCCGGAAGCCTCGGGAGATATTCGTATGAACATGATTATTGCCGCCGCCTTGATTGAAGGTGTTGCATTGTTGGCGGTTGTTGTGTGTCTGTTGGTATTCTTCTTATAAAAAAAATAAATTATGTCATTGTTATTACCTGATAGTGGTCTGCTGTTCTGGATGCTCCTTTCATTCGGCGTGGTTTTTGTGGTACTGGCCAAATACGGCTTTCCCGTCATTACGAAAATGGTGGAAGAGCGTAGGGCCTACATAGACCAGTCGCTGGAAGTGGCACGTCAGGCAAACGCCCAGCTCGCCAAACTGAAAGAGGAGAGTGATGCGTTGATTGCTGCTGCAAACAAGGAGCAGGGGCGCATCATGCGGGAAGCAATGCACGAGCGTGACAAGATTATTGTCGAGGCGCGTAAACATGCCGAAGCCCTTGCACAGAAAGAGCTGGATGATGTGAAACAGCAGATTCAGCAAGAGAAGGAAGAAGCTATCCGTGATATCCGCCGTCAGGTTGCTGTACTATCGGTAGATATTGCGGAGAAGATAATCCGTCATAATCTGGACAAAGAGCAAGACCAGATGGAAATGATTGACCGTATGCTGGACGAAATGCTGACGGCCAATCGCTAATCATTAATCTTTGGAAAAATGGATATAGGAATTGTTTCGATGCGGTATGCAAAGGCTCTCATGGAGTATGCCAAGAGCACGGGTACGGAAGACAGGCTGTATACGGAAATGCGCACGTTGAGCAGGAGTTTCGAGAAGCATCCTGATTTGCGTGCGGCATTGGAGAACCCTGTACTGCCGGTACAGGAGAAATTCTCGCTTATCTGTACCGCAGCAGTGGGGGATGCTCCTGCCGGACAGGAATTTTCCCGTTTCGTTACGCTGATATTAAAAAACAGGCGTGAGGCATTTCTGCAATATATCTGTTTGAGCTATCTGGACTTATACAGAAAGAGCAGACATATCGGTGTAGCGAAACTGACGACTGCCGTACCCGTAAGTCGTGAGATTTGGGAACGCATCCGAAATAGCGCTTCCCATCTGTTGCATGCCAAAATGGAGTTACAGACCGATGTTGACCCTTCCATCGAAGGCGGATTTATATTCGACATCAACGATTTCCGTCTGGATGCCAGTATTGCTACCCAGCTAAAGAGAGTGAAACAGCAGTTCATTGATAAGAACAGAAGAATTGTATAACAGTGGTTAGTGATATAACCGAATACCGATCATTAATCACTAAACATTAATTGCTAAATAAAATGTTGTCTGAAAATATAAAAGTAAGCGAAGTCTCCGATATTCTGCGCAAACAGTTGGAAGGCATCGACACTCGCGTGCAACTGGACGAAATCGGTACGGTGCTGCAAGTCAGCGATGGCGTGGCGCGTATCTACGGGTTGCGTAATGCCGAAGCAAACGAGTTGCTGGAGTTTGACAACGGTATCAAAGCCATCGTGATGAACCTTGAAGAAGATAACGTAGGTGCTGTGTTGTTAGGCCCTACGGATAAAATCAAGGAAGGCTTCGTGGTGAAACGTACCAAGCGTATCGCTTCCATTATGGTAGGCGAGGGTATGTTGGGACGTGTTATCGACCCGTTGGGCGAACCGTTGGACGGCAAGGGACTGATAGGCGGCGAGCTTTGCGAAATGCCGTTGGAGCGTAAAGCACCGGGCGTTATTTACCGTCAGCCGGTAAACCAGCCGTTGCAGACCGGTCTGAAGGCTGTCGATGCCATGATTCCTATCGGCCGCGGGCAGCGTGAGCTGATTATCGGCGACCGTCAGACGGGTAAGACCGCAATTGCCATCGATACCATCATCAACCAGCGTGCCAACTACGAGGCAGGCGACCCCGTATACTGTATCTACGTAGCTATCGGCCAGAAAGGTTCTACGGTAGCATCTATCGTAAATACGCTGCGCGAGAACGGTGCGATGGATTACACCATCGTTGTGGCAGCTACGGCGGGCGATCCGGCTGCGTTGCAGTATTACGCCCCGTTTGCCGGCGCTGCAATCGGCGAGTATTTCCGCGATACCGGCCGTCATGCGCTGGTTGTCTATGACGACCTGTCCAAGCAGGCCGTGGCGTATCGTGAGGTATCCTTGATTTTGCGCCGTCCGTCCGGACGTGAGGCCTATCCGGGCGACATCTTCTACCTGCACTCCCGTCTGCTGGAGCGTGCGGCGAAGATTATCAACCAGGAAGAGGTGGCACGCGAGATGAACGACCTGCCCGAAAGCCTGAAAGGCAGAGTGAAGGGCGGCGGCTCATTGACGGCGCTTCCCATTATCGAAACGCAGGCGGGCGACGTGTCGGCTTACATCCCTACAAACGTAATCTCCATTACCGACGGGCAGATATTCCTCGACACCAACCTCTTTAACCAGGGCAACCGTCCGGCTATCGACGTAGGTATCTCCGTGAGCCGTGTAGGCGGTAACGCCCAGATTAAGGCAATGAAGAAGGTGGCGGGTACGTTGAAGATAGACCAGGCACAGTATCGCGAACTGGAAGCATTCACCAAGTTCAGCGGCGATATGGACCCGGTTACTGCGCTCACCATCGACAAGGGCCAGAAGAATACCCGTTTGCTGGTGCAGCCCCAGTACAGTCCGATGCCTGTAGAGAAGCAGATTGCCATTCTTTATTGCGGCACGCACGGTTTGCTGAAGGATGTGCCTTTGGACAAGGTGAATGAGTTTGAACGCAGTTTCCTCGAATTCCTTGAAAGAGATTATCAGATGGAGGTGCTCGATGTGTTGAAGTCGGGTGTCATCGATGACAATGTCTGCAAGAAGATAGAAGAGACGGCGGCAAAGGCAGCCAAGCAATTTATGTAGATGGCAGTTAGGCATCCGGTAACCCCTAACCGCTAATCACTAACCCCTAATCACTATATGAAATGGCTTCACTGAAAGAGGTAAAAAATAGAATAAGCTCCGTCAAGAGTACGCGTCAGATAACTTCGGCGATGAAGATGGTGGCGTCCGCCAAGCTGCATAAGGCACAGGGGCGGATTGAGAATATGCTGCCCTATCAACGGAAGCTGAACGAGATTCTGACAAACTTCCTGAGTACGGATGTTACGGTAGAGTCTCCCTACACCGAGGAGCGTCCGGTAGGGAAGGTGGCAATTGTGGCATTCTCGTCCAATTCGTCTTTATGCGGCGCTTTCAACTCCAACGTGGCAAAGATGCTGGAGCGTACACTGGAAGACTACCGGTCGCTGGGCAAGGAGAATATCCTGGTGTATCCTGTAGGCAGGAAAGTGGAAGAAGCCGTAAAGAAATTGGGATATGAGCCGCAAGGCAGTTATCAGGAAATGGCCGATAAGCCTTCGTATGTGCAGGCTTATGAGCTTGCCGGACTTCTGATGAAAGAGTTTCTTGAAGGGCGCGTCGACAAGGTGGAGCTGATTTATCATCATTTCAAGTCTATGGGCTCGCAGGTGCTGACGAGAGACAACTATTTGCCCATCGACTTGGGCAAGGTAGCCGAAGAAGCAACCGGGAGTGTCGGAAAAAGCAGTTTCAACAATGATTACATTGTAGAACCCTCTGCTTCCCAACTGGTGGCCGAGCTTCTTCCTAAAGTGTTGAGCCAGAAGATTTATACGGTCCTCTTGGATTCGAACACTTCCGAGCACGCGGCACGTATGCTTGCCATGCAGGCTGCCACGGACAATGCCAATGAGCTGATTCAGGACTTGACGAAGCAATACAACAAGAGCCGCCAGCAGGCGATTACGAATGAGCTGCTGGACATCATTGGCGGAAGTATGAAATAATTTTTCCGGCAGGAAACAAGGAGATGTGTCAAAATACACTTGACGGTTTCTTTTAGGCACGGATTACACGGAAAACACGGATTTCACAGAAAAAGAATAAAGAAAATCTGTGAAATCCGTGTTTTCCGTGTAATCCGTGCCTAAAAAAGAAACCAATAGTAAGCGGACTTTAGTTTTGACACACATTCTCTTTTTTTACGGATGCCGTCCGTGCGGCAAAAAACATTCGGCCGGTTTTTCTTTTCCTTGGTTTATTTGTACTACCTTTACCGTTCTAAAATAAACCGAAAAGAACAATGGAGCAAAACCCCGAATCAGCGCTTGCGTGGCAATTCATCGAAAGCACAGGTACTCATCTTTTTCTGACAGGCAAAGCCGGAACCGGTAAAACTACTTTTTTGCGTAAGCTTAAGCAGGAAAGTCCCAAACGTATGGTAGTCGTTGCGCCCACCGGCATAGCGGCCATCAATGCCGGCGGTGTTACCATCCATTCGTTCTTTCAGATTCCGTTTGCACCTTATGTGCCCGAAAGCTCGTTCAGTACGAATGGAAAGGCAAGCTACCGCTTCCGTTTCGGTAAGGAGAAAATCAATATCATACGCAGCATGGATCTGCTGGTGATTGATGAAATCAGTATGGTACGCGCCGACCTGCTGGATGCGGTAGATGAAATGCTCCGCCGCTACCGCGACCCCTACAAACCGTTTGGCGGTGTGCAGTTGCTGATGATTGGCGACCTGCAGCAGTTGGCTCCCGTGGTGAAAGACGAGGAATGGCAGATGCTCAGCAAGTACTACGACACTCCCTATTTCTTCTCCAGCCGCGCGCTGAAGCAGACGGAATATTGCACCATCGAGCTTAAAACCGTATACCGGCAGAATGACGGAGACTTTCTGGAGCTGCTGAACCGCATCCGTGAGAACCATTGCGACCCGCAGGTGCTGGAAACGCTGAACCGCCGCTATCTCCCCGGCTTCCAGCCTCGGAAAGAGGAAGGATATATCCGTCTGGTCACCCATAACTATCAGGCGCAGCGTATCAACAGCTACGAGCTGGAACAGCTTCCGGGACGTACCTATGCGTTTCGCTCTACTGTCGAGGGGAAGTTTCCCGAATATTCATACCCCACGGACGAAGTTCTCGAACTGAAAGAAGGCGCTCAGGTGATGTTCGTGAAGAACGACTCCTCCGGCGAGCACCGCTACTACAACGGTATGATTGGTGAGGTAACCTCCGTCTCCTCCGGCAGTATCGAGGTATGCGCCAAAGACAGCGGGGATACTTTCCTGTTGCAGGAAGAGGAGTGGGCGAATGCAAAATACGTCTTGGACGAAGAGAGCAGGGAGATTGTAGAAGATATTGAAGGTACTTTCCGGCAGTTTCCCCTGAAACTGGCGTGGGCCATTACAATCCACAAGAGTCAGGGGCTTACGTTTGAGCGTGCCATTATCGACGCCAGCGCATCCTTTGCGCATGGGCAGACGTATGTGGCACTGAGCCGTTGCAAGACGCTGGAAGGCCTGGTGCTCAGCGCACCGCTTTCGGCAAAGGCTGTTATCAGCGACCGTGCCGTAGACCGGTTTACGGAAGAAGCCCGCCGGAACGAACCGGACGAAAACCGCTTCCATTCACTGCAACGTGCCTATTTCCACGGGCTGCTGTCGGAACTGTTTGATTTCCTGCCGCTGGCACAAGTGTTGCAGCGCTATGTACGGCTGGTCGATGAACATCTTTATAAACTCTATCCCAAGCAGCTTGCCGCCTACAAAGAGGCGGCGGAGCGTTTCCGCGAAAAGGTGGTAAAAGTGGCGCAGAGGTTCGGCATACAGTACAACCGCCTGATTGACGCCGCACAGGACTATGCTGCGGACGAAACCCTGCAGGAGCGGATTGTTGCGGGAGCCGGTTACTTTAAAGATGAAATGGCGCTTTTGTATCCCGTATTGATAGGGCCACGCGCTCTTGCCACGGATAATAAGGTGCTGAAGAAGCAACTGAACGCAGCCAAAGAGGATTTGAATACTCTTTTCCTGTTGAAAAACAGACTGCTGGCATACATAACGGAACGCGGATTCAGCACAGCCGGGTATTTGAAGCGGAAAGCCATACTGTCTATCGGCGAGCATGCTGTCTCCGGCAAAGAGGACCTGAAGCGGAGAGGCATGCTGGATACGGTGGAGAAGAACATGCAGGACCGCAAAAGGAAAGAAACGGCAGCATCTTCCGTTCAAGTGCCTTCGGACGTACTGCATCCCAAACTATACGACCGCCTGGTGGCTTGGAGAAACACGGAAGCAGCCCGTTTGGGGCTGCCGGTCTACACGGTCATCCAGCAAAAGGCCATCTTGGGCATCAGCAACCTGTTGCCTGCCGACAAGGACATGCTTGTCCGCATCCCTTATTTCGGGAAGAAAGGAGTGGAGAAGTACGGAGACGCCATTCTGGAAATAGTATATGCGTACTGCAAGGAGAAAGGATTGGAGGAGCCGGATCTTATGCTTTAGTTAGGGTCGAACCGCTGTATCTGATTATATCAGTCTGTGATGTTTACGGTTAGAACGGCGTCCGGTTGCCCTGCTGTACTTCGATGCGTATGCCGAATGCACCGTTGGCGGATTTCATTTCGAATGCTCCCTTGAAGTTGTTCTTCTCCCACGGCAATGCCGAACGGTTGGGAACTTTCCAGCCGTCTTTGTCGTACTCGCCGTATGTATTGATGCGCATTCCGTTCTTCAGTTTGAAGCTGCCCATTTGCAGGTTCTCCGGCGATGACCAGAAGCCCGTCAGCCCAAACGGATTCATGCTGTAAACGGTGGCGTTGGTGAGCGAGAACACATTTGAAAGCCCCTGCGAGTAGGTTGCGTCCGGGTTGAGACGGAATATCCGGCTGTAGTCTTTGCTTGCATCCGGTATTTCCAACGTAAACCGGGGCAGGCGGGGAGCTTCCATTCTCATGAGGCTCATATCCAGGAGAAAGCCGTCATAATTCTTCGTTTCGGGCAGGAATGTCCCTTCGGGCGGCGTCCCTTCGGGCAGGCTATGGGAGCGTATGCTGTCACCCTTCGCTTCGGTTTGGGCGTGCAGTGAAACGGCACTTGCCAGCAGGGCGATGATAAAAAAACAAACTTGTTTCATGATTGGGCACGGTTATTGTTTTCTTCTCAGACAAAGATAATCCTTTCCGTCAATTTTCTGAAACTTCTTTATATTATTTCTTATTCTTTATACTATCAGTTTATAGCCTATCCCCCGCACGTTTACGATGCGGATGCGGTCGTCTTGCGCCAGCTTGTGGCGCAGCTTCGTTATAAATACGTGCAGGCTGCGGGAGTTGAAGAAGCTGTCGTCTCCCCAGAGGTCGAGCAGTACATTCTGGGTATTGACCACCTGATTGCGGTTCTCGCAGAGGCGCTTCAGTATTTCCGATTCGCGGTGTGAGAGTTCCATCTCCGTATCGGCGTGCGGAGCAGCACCGGTTCCTGTATACGACAGCCGTTGCGTGACGGGGTTGAACCGGTAATTGCCTATTTCAAAGTCGGTGACTTCTTTGGGAGCAGGTTCCGTAAAGTTGAAAGCCTTGCCCGCCAGCGCCTTGATGCGGATAATCAGTTCCTGCATACCGAAAGGTTTCTTCAGATAATCGTTGGCGCCGAGTTCAAAGCCCTCTACAACATCATTGATGGCAGAGCGTGCAGTGAGGAAAAGCACCGGCGTGTGCTTGTCGGTCTGGCGGATGCGGCGTACCATTTCGAAGCCGTCCATACGGGGCATCATGACGTCTGCCACCAGCACATCGGGGCGCAGGTCGAAGAACAGGCGCAACCCCTCCTCGCCGTCGGCAGCGGTGTGGATAATGAAACTTTGCCCTTCCAGCGTGTCCTTTATAATCATGGCGAGGGTCTCTTCATCCTCAACCAGCAATACTTTTATTTTATCCATGACATCCTTATCTTTCTTGTTATTCTTGTTTATGTAATATCTGTATGTACTCCGGGGATATATTCCTGTTTCTCCTAAGTAAACTTCCGTTTCCGCCGGGAGAAACTTCCGTTCCCATTAGGGGAAACGACAGTTCCCTTTAAAGGAAACGCGCGTTCCCCTTAAGGGAAACCGGAGTTTCTTCCGGGGGAAACGGGCGGGTACTCCTTTTATCCGTTCGGAAACCTCAGAGTGAACGTGCTTCCTTTGCCCGGTTCGCTCTTTACCGTTACGCTTCCGCCGTGCTTTTCGGTCATGGTCTTGACATAGAACAGACCGAGGCCGTAGCCCTTCACGTTGTGCAGATTGCCGGTGGGAACGCGGTAGAACTTATCGAATATGTGGCTCTGCTTTTCGGGAGCGATACCTGTTCCACGGTCACTGATGGCGATTTCAACAAACTCTCCTTGTCCGGCAGAGGCGGTTTGCCGGCAACGGATGTTTACGTCCGCTGCTTCGGGCGAGTATTTTATGGCATTGTCAATCAGGTTGCTGATGATGTTGCCGAAGTGCGTACGGTCTGCCGTGAGGGTAAGCCCGGCAGGCTCGATGTCCGTAGAGATATGCACGGGCTTCTCCGCCTTCAGTTTATGCTGCTCGATAAGCGGTTCGAGAATGCTTTCCATGGACAGCGGTTCCGGATGCAGGCGGAAGGTCTTGCGGCGTTCCATGCTCATGGAGAGTATCTGTTCGACAAGTCCGCTGAGCCGTTGCAACTGTTCCTGGCAGATGCGCAGATACTTGTCGCGCTTGGCCTTTTCGTCCGCCTGGTTAAAGTTCAGCAGGGCATCGTTGGCGGCATAGGCTACGGCGATAGGGGTTTTCAGTTCGTGGGTGATGTTGTTGGTAAAGTCGCTTTTCATCTCCTCCAGCGTCTTTTGCTGCAAGATGGTGCGGATAAGTATCCAGAACGCGAAGCAGAGGATGATGAGGATAACGAACGAGGTAGTCAGAATGCCCGACATCTGCTTCAGCACCAACGGGGTAACGGGTTCCATCCAAAGGCGGTAGCTCTGATGGGTACTGATGTCGAAAGCGTACTCGTATAGCTTGGCTTCGGGGCTTGGAACGTATCCGGGAGTACCGGCCACGGCAAGCGTGTCTGTAAACGTATGGGGAGATGCTTTGTCGTTTGTATAGATATGCTCCAGGCGATGGGGCAGCGTGATGCCCCGGTCTTTGAGCTGAAAGGTGAGCAGGCTGTCGTATACAAGGACATCAGGGTCGGAAATGACATCCAGGCCGGAGTGCAGGCCGCGCTGGAAATATGTGGCGAGTTCCAGCATGCTGTTCTGGTCGCGCAGAATAACATCCAGCCCGCTGTTTGCCCTCAGTGCGGCTTGGGGCGGAACATCGGTGTCTTTTATGGCGGCTTCCAGCTTCTTTTGGGCTGAATCGGCATTCAGCCATTGAGCCTTGTTCCGGTCTTTGTTCCGTTCTATGAAAAGTACATCGTCGGAGTCCGGGACGGCGATGCCATCACGGGTGATAATAGCCTGTACGGAGGAATTGTCCGAGATACTCATCAAAAGGGTGTCGCTCTTTTGATGAATGACCTGCTGGTCGGAGGTTTCTTCTTTCCGGCCGTTGCGGTCTATGCTGGTGGTGCTGTGTACATAGGTTTTGTTTTGCGTTCCGTCTTTCTCGAATCCGGCGGATACGCTCACTGTCCCATGGTCGGCACTGTCCTTGCGCATCCTTTCCACACGCAGCATCATTTCGTTATAGTCGCTCATGCGCATGGCTTCTATGATGTTGCGTTCCAGGTCGTTGCGCATGGTGCGGTACAGCCCGCCGAGCCAGTAGGCCTGGTAGGAGAAGATACCCGCCAAAGACAGGATAACGAGTATGGCAATGTATTTCAAAGGCAGTTTCATGGTGGTTCCTTGATATTTGTGCAGGCAAAGATAAGGAGTTATGGTGTGCGGTGTATCGTGCGATAAGACTAAATAACACTTCCGGTAACAGTAGATAACACTTGGTAAGCAGGCGATAACACAAAGTCGGGCGGGTAATGCCGTACTTTGCGGTGTGAAAACGAATTAAAACATCAAATACAATAAATTAAAACATCGAATACGTATGAAACGATTTTATCTGTTATCTGTAATCAGCCTTTTTAGTGCCGGCATCTCCGCCCAGGAAATCACCGGCGGAGAACGTACCCTCAGCGCCGACAGCATCATTACCTCGGATGCCCGCCTGGACAGTATCTACCAAAGCCTGCCCGAAGTGATGATTACCGGCGAACGCCCCGTAGTCAAAGCCTCGCAAGGCAAACTGGTGTATGACTTGCCGCGGCTTATCCGCGACCTGCCCGTGGACAATGCCTACGATGCCGTAAAGGAACTTCCCGGCGTAACCGAGATGAACGGCGGCTTGCAACTAGCAGGGCAGGGTGTCACCGTCATTCTGAACGGAAAAGTGACCACCCTCAGCGTCGAACAGCTTTACACACTGTTGCGGAGTATCCCCGCAAGCCGGATAGAAAAAGCCGAAGTGATGTACAACGCACCCGCCCGCTACCAGGTGCGCGGCGCACTTATCAACGTGCAACTGAAGCAAACCGCGGACGATCCCTCTTCCTGGCAGGGCGAACTCTACGGCAAATACAATCAGAAGCATTACGAAGGTTTTGAAGAGCGCGCCAGCCTTTTATATAACGGAAATAAATTCTCAACGGATTTTCTTTACTCGCACAAACACGGCCGTACTTACACTACGACGGACAAAGATGCTATGCACGCTTTGGCGGATGGCTCGGTGTACCCGATGGCAACCGATGAGGTACGCCGCGCCCGTTCGCATACGCATAGTTTCCGGGTGGGAGCCGATTATACTATCGCTAAAGACCATCAGTTGAGCTTTGTCTACAACGGTAACTATACAACGTCTCACAACCGGATGAATATCAACGGTTCGCAGCAGTCCGCCACGTTGAGCAACAGTACCGACTGGCTTCACAACGGCCGGCTGGACTATTCCACGCCTTTTGGCATGAAAGCCGGTGTGGAGTTCACTTACTACCGTTCTCCGTCCGACCAGTTGCTGAACAGCCGCCTGCTGGAAAACGACGAGCTTGACTTCTTTACACAGGACTGCCAGCGCATCAACCGCTGGAAAATGTTTCTGGCGCAGGAACACAGCCTGGGCAAGGGCTGGGGACTGAATTACGGTATTGTCTATACTACCGGCATCGACAACAGTTACCAATATTACTACGACCCGGAGACCGGCGAACAGTTGGGAGATGAAAATACAACTTCGTTGGCAGCCGGTGATAATTCCGCCGGTAACTTCACTAATATGAAATCCCGCAAACGGGAAGAAACGCTGAACATCTATGCAGGTTTCAGCAAGAGTTTCGGCGATAAGCTCTCGCTGGATGCCTCGCTGGCTGTGGAGCGTTATAAAACGCCCGTTTGGAACCAGTGGGATTGGTATCCCACCGTCAACCTGAACTATATGCCTGCCCCCGGACATATCCTGCAACTTGCGCTGAGCAGCGATAAGCACTATCCCGACTATTGGGCCGTGCAGGATGCCGTTTCTTATATCGGCGGCGGATATTCCGAGATTCACGGTAACCCTCTGCTGAAACCTGCGCAAAGCTATGAGTTTCAAATGAACTATATCTTAAAGAGCAAGTACATCTTCAGCACCTGGTTCAGCCACACCAAGGACTACTCGGTACAGACGCTTTACCAGTCCTCGCAACGGCTGGTTGAAATCTATAAATACCTGAACTTTGACTACCGTCAACAGTTTGGCGTACAGGCATCAGTGCCCTTTAAGGTAAAGAACTGGTTGAATTCCCGCCTGACCTTTATCGGTATATGGCATCGCGAGAAAGACAGCGACTTTTGGGATATCCCCTTCGACCGCAAGCAGTGTTACGGCATTGCCCAAATGAACAATACCTTTACCCTTTCCACCAAGCCCGACCTGAAGCTGACCGTCACCGGATTTGTGCACAGCAAAGCGATTCAGGGAATTTACGACCTGCCTGTTTCCGGCAATGTAAATGCCGCCTTGCGCTATGGCTTTGCCAAGGGAAAGGCTGTCCTGAATCTGTATTGCAACGATATATTCGAGACCGGGCAGATTTCTCCGCGCATCCGCTTCCAGACGCAGAATGTAACCAACCATTACTCTTGTTTCCGCGAGTTGGGCGTATCGTTCACATATAAATTCGGCGGTTATAAGGAAAAGAAGCGGGAAAGAGTGGATACGTCACGGTTCAAATGATTGTTTGATAACCAATCCTGTTCGGGTAGTTAAGCTGATACTAAATTCTTTTTCATATACCAGCATTTTCCCTTCTTTTTTGTACTTTTGCAGCTTTCAAAAAAAACAAAGTTGTTATTTAAAGAAAAGACCCTGTATATGAAATCGGACATTGAAATAGCACGCAGCATTGAACTGAAGAAAATAAAGCAGGTTGCCGAAAGTGTCGGCATTCCCCGTGAAGAAGTAGAGAACTACGGTCGCTACATCGCCAAGATTCCCGAACACCTGATTGACGAGGAGAAGGTAAAACAGAGCAACCTGATTCTGGTAACCGCCATTACGGCCACAAAGGCAGGCATTGGCAAAACCACCGTCTCTATCGGCCTGGCATTGGGACTGAACAAGATAGGCAAGAAAGCCATCGTTGCCTTGCGCGAACCCTCGCTGGGCCCGTGCTTCGGCATGAAGGGCGGAGCGGCAGGCGGCGGCTACGCGCAGGTACTTCCTATGGAGAAGATAAATTTACATTTCACAGGAGATTTCCATGCCATCACCTCCGCTCACAATATGATTTCCGCTTTGCTGGATAACTATATCTACCAGCATCAGGCGGACGGATTCGGTCTGAAAGAAATCATCTGGCGACGTGTGCTCGATGTGAACGACCGCTCCCTGCGCAGCATTGTCACCGGACTTGGTCCGCGTACCAACGGGGTTACCCTGGAGTCCGGTTTCGACATTACGCCTGCATCGGAGATTATGGCAATTCTCTGTCTGGCAAAGGATACGGAAGACCTCCGCAGACGTATCGAGAATATCATACTCGGTTTTGACTATGAGGGCAAGCCGTTTACAGTGAAAGATTTAGGCGTGGCGGGCGCCGTCACCGTACTGCTGAAAGACGCCATCCATCCCAACCTGGTACAGACCACCGAAGGAACAGCCGCTTTTGTGCATGGCGGTCCGTTCGCAAATATAGCGCATGGCTGCAACTCCATTCTCGCTACCAAAATGGCTATGACCTTCGGCGATTACGTAGTGACGGAAGCCGGCTTCGGTGCGGACTTGGGAGCGGAGAAGTTCTATAATATCAAATGCCGCAAAAGCGGTCTGCAACCCAAACTGACCGTTATCGTTGCCACTGCACAGGGATTGAAGATGCACGGCGGTGTCAGCCTCGACCGCATTAAGGAGCCGAACATGGAAGGACTGAAGGAAGGCTTCGGCAATCTTGACAAACACATCCGTAACCTGCGCTATTTCGGGCAGACCGTTGTGGTTGCCTTCAACCGTTTTGCCAGCGATACGGACGAAGAAGTAGAAGCTATCCGCCGTCATTGCGAAGAGGATTTGAAAGTGGGCTTCGCCATTAACAATGCCTTTGCCGAGGGTGGGGAAGGTGCGGTGGATTTGGCTAACCTCGTTGTGGAAACAATCGAAAAGAAACCATCCGCCCCGCTGCAATACACTTACGGGGAAAACGATACCGTACAGCAGAAGATAGAGAAAGTGGCATGCAACCTTTATGGAGCAAGCGTAGTGACCTACAGCAGCGCTTCACGCAAGATGATGAAGCTTATCGAAGAAATGGGTATTGCACATTATCCCGTCTGCATAGCCAAGACGCAGTATTCTTTCTCTGCCGACCCCAAAATATACGGCGCTGTCAATAACTTCGAGTTCCACATCAAGGACATCGTTATCAACAACGGTGCGGAAATGCTCGTTGCCATTGCCGGTGAGATACTCCGAATGCCGGGGCTGCCCAAAGTGCCGCAAGCGGAGCACATCGACATAGTGGACGGCAATATAGAGGGGCTTTCCTGAACCTTCTTAAATAGAGAATTGAAAATTGAGAATTAAAAAATAAGCTGCGCAAGGTTCGTTTGAACTGCGCAGCTTATCTTTTTTACTTTTTATTGTAGAAACTATTATTTCCCGATTTCATAATCAGTAAGCGAACAGCGGATATTCCTTCATCTTGGCATTTACGCGTGCGCGGACGTCGGCAATGACCTGTTCGTTTTCTACGTTGGAGAGAACGGTCTCAATCATTTCAGCGATTTCCAGCATCAGGTCTTCTTTGGCGCCGCGGGTTGTGATGGCGGGAGTACCCAGACGGATACCGGAGGTCTGGAATGCGGAGCGGGTATCGAACGGAACCATGTTCTTGTTCACGGTGATGTCGGCAGATACCAGTGCCTTTTCGGCTACCTTACCTGTCAGGTCGGGATATTTGCTGCGCAGGTCTACCAGCATGGAGTGATTGTCCGTACCGCCGGAAACGATGGTAAAGCCACGGTCTATCAGGGCTTGTGCCAGCGTAGCGGCGTTTTTCTTCACCTGTTTGGCATATTCTTTCCATTCCGGTTGCAGAATTTCGCCGAAGGCAACGGCTTTTGCAGCGATGACATGCTCCAGCGGGCCGCCCTGAATGCCGGGGAATACGGCAGAGTCGAGCAATTGGGACATCATCTTGATTTCGCCCTTCGGTGTTTTCTTGCCCCAGGGGTTGGGGAAGTCCTTGCCCATCATGATGACACCGCCACGAGGACCGCGGAGTGTCTTATGGGTGGTAGAGGTCACGATATGGGCATATTTCACGGGATTGTCCAGTTCGCCGGCGGCAATCAGTCCGGCAGGGTGTGCCATGTCTACCATCAGGATAGCACCTATCTTGTCGGCTATTTCGCGCATGCGTTTGTAGTCCCATTCGCGTGAATAGGCAGAACCGCCGCCGATAATCATTTTCGGCTTCTCGCGCAGGGCCACTTCTTCCATCTGGTCGTAGTCCACGCGTCCTGTTTCCTTATTGAGGTTGTACTCGCAGGGAGTGTAGATAATGCCGGAAGTATTCACTGACGAACCGTGAGAGAGGTGACCGCCGTGTGCAAGGTTGAGGCCCATGAATTTGTCGCCCGGGTTCAGCACTGCGAGGAATACGGCAGCGTTGGCCTGTGCACCTGAGTGCGGCTGTACGTTTGCCCATTCTGCGCCGAAAATCTGTTTCAGGCGGTCGATGGCAATCTGTTCGCTTTGGTCTACGACTTCGCAACCGCCGTAGTAGCGTTTGCCGGGATAACCTTCTGCATACTTGTTGGTGAGGCAGGAACCCATTGCCTGCATAACCTGATCACTTACGAAGTTCTCTGATGCAATCAGTTCAATACCTTTGAGCTGACGTTGATGCTCTTTTTCGATGATATCGAAAATTAAATCGTCTCTTTTCATTCTTGCTTATTAGATAGGTTTGATAATACTATATTCTCTTATTAAGCGTACAACGTACAAATTTAGAAGAAAAAAATGAATAAACTGTAAGAAAAGTGAGAAATTTCCTGTCAAAAGAACACTCCAAGCGAAAAACTCAGAACATTCTCCCGCCTGTGAAAACGTATCTGGTTGGCAAGAGGCACTTCCTCGCCGGCATTTTCGTCATAGACCGGCTTGTAGCTGATGCGCTTTGAAATGTTGTGCAGTCCGATGTCGTAGCGGAAATCGAAGAAGATACGGGAAATCGTTACGGCAACGCCGGCGGTGAGGCTGACGTTCAGCGGATAGAGTTCCTCCTCGATGTCCCGCTGGTCGAAATTCTCGAAAGTGACCTTACTCTGCCTGTCCCAGATGTAGCGTATTTTCGGTCCGCCGAATACGGCAAGGCTGTAAGGCCCTTCCTTAATGATGTTGTATCCGTAGATTACGGGAATCTCGAAGCTGTGGATGGACGAGGTGATAGAGGCCATTTCGGGTATGCTGCTTTCGGGTGCGTCTTCGGGCAGCGGCTTCTCGAAGGTGATGTTGCAGCGGTTTATCGTGTACGACAGTTCCGGTTGCAGGAAGTGGCGTTTGAAGTTTATCCGCATGAAGAACGAGCCGAAATAACCTATCTTATAGTTATTCTGCACCTCGTCGATGACCGTTCCGTTCAGCACTAAATCCGATACGAGGAAGAGCGAAGAGGTAAACCCGCCCTTGATACCGAAGTTCACCCGCCGGTCGTGGCGGTGGGTGTGCTGGGGGTGTTCCGGTTTATCCGTTCCGGGCACAACCGGCAGTTGTCCCCACATGGCTGTGGAGAAGGCCAGCAAACAAACCCCGAAAAGTAACCATCTTCTTCCCATAATCAATTTTTATTTATTACTTTTTCTTCTCTACCGACCAGCCGAATTTCCCGATTTTCTCTCCCAGTCCGTAATAGCCGCCATGCACGTAGACCAGCAGGTTGGATTCTGCCAGCTCCAGTTTTCCGGTTTCCGTATTCAGGTGGGAGGTGTCGGCGCGTACATTCACCACATCGGCAATGAACATGTCGTGCGAGCCGAGGGCGACGATTTCCTTTACCCTGCACTCGATGCACAAGGGAGACTCCTCGATGAGCGGGGCGCTGACAACGGTACTTTTGCCGGGTGTCAGCTTCATCTCCTCGAATTTGTTGTAGTTCTTGCCCGAACGTACGCCGCACCAGTCGGTGGCGCGCGCCATATCCTTGGTTGTCAGGTTAATGACAAACTCCATGTTGCGCTTGATGATGTCGTAGGAGTGACGTTCCGGCCGCACGGAAATGTAGCACATGGGCGGGTTTGTACAAATGGTTCCCGTCCATGCAACGGTCAGTATGTTATATTCTTCCGGGGTGCTTCCGCAGCTCACCAGTACGGCGGGCAGCGGATAAATCATGGTTCCCGGTTTCCAGTCTTCTTTCATCAGATTATCTCTATGTCCTCTCTTGTCTGTTCTTTCTCGCAATAGTGGCATTTGATTACGCAGTTCTCCTTGTCCACCACATGAAACAGGGTAGGCATCGGTTCGTTGTTGGTGATGCACTTGGGATTGGCGCATTTTACGATGCCGCGCAATTCGTCGGGCAGTTTCACTTCACGTTTCTCCACCACTTCGTAATCGCGGATGATGTTCAGCTTTACGTTGGGGGCAACTACGGCAATGCGGTTTATCTCATCGTCGCAGAAGAACTTATCCGCTATTTTGATGATACCCTTTGTTCCCAGCTTCTTGCTTTTGAGGTTGAAACCGATAGTAATGTTGTTGTTCATCTGCTCCAGTCCCAGCAATGATACTACTGTAAACAGCTTCTCAGAGGGTATATGGTCGATGACAGTGCCGTTTTCCAATGCGGCCACCTGCAATTCTTGTTTTTTCATGTCTCCTAAATAAAACCAGTAATATACTTCCTTATACTTTACTTAACATCGTCCAGCGTAATGCCAAGCACATCGCACAGAATGGCTTCGCGTGCATAAAGTCCGTTTTGCGCCTGCTGGAAATAATATGCCTTCGGGTTGTCGTCCACATCGAGGGCTATCTCGTTGACACGGGGCAGCGGATGCAGGATGCGCAGGTTGGGGCGGGTATGTTCCAGCATTTTGTTGCGCAGGATATAGATATTCTTCACGCGTTCGTACTCCATGAGGTCGGTGAAGCGTTCGCGTTGCACACGGGTCATGTAAAGGATGTCCGCATCGGCTATTATCTCTTCCGTAAAGTCGGTGTGCTCCACGAATCTGATGTCGTGTTCGCGGCAGTAAATCTTGTACTCTTCCGGCATTTTCAGTTCTTCGGGAGCGATGAAATGAAAGGTGGGATTGAAGTGTCGCATGGCCATCAGCAGGGAGTGTACGGTACGGCCGTATTTCAAATCGCCTACCAGGTAGATGTTCAGGTTCTCCAGCGTACCTTGCGTCTTGTAGATGGAGTAGAGGTCGAGCATCGTTTGCGAGGGATGCTGGTTGGCTCCGTCTCCGGCATTGACGATGGGCACTGTGGTCACCTCGCTGGCATAGCGTGCAGCTCCTTCCAGATAGTGGCGCATCACGATGATGTCGGCATAGTTGCTTACCATCTTGATGGTATCTTTCAGTGTCTCGCCTTTGGACGAGCTGGTAGCTTTGGGGTCGCTAAAGCCGATGACACGTGCGCCGAGCCGGTTGGCGGCGGTTTCAAAGCTTAAGCGGGTGCGGGTGGACGGCTCGAAAAATAGGGTGGCGACAACTTTACCGTCGAGCAGATGCCTGTTGGGTTTTGCCTCGAACTCTTTCGCCATATTGAGCATATAGAGGATTTTCTCTTTGCTGTGTTCGGCGATAGTGACTAAACTTCTGTTTTCCATATCGTTGATATTCGTTTTACTTTTCGAGAGTGTAAAGTTGCAAAAAAAATATGGGTTATGAAAATCTCCGGGAACTTTTATTCTTTTTCCATTACTTTCGCCGTTGGCAAGGCCTGTACGGATTTTGCGCTGTACGGACTTTGCGGTTTGTGTTTAATTCTCGTTAAAATGAAAAGTCATGTTTAAAATCTGTATTGTATTCAAGATAAGTATCCGGCGCGACGGCGGCTCTCCGTGCCGGAAAAGGAAAAAGGAAGAGTCTCCCGCCGCTCTCGGCAGTTTCTCCGGGTTTGTCCGCGAGGAGATTGCGCGTACCCGTCTCATGCACCGCCACAGTACGGCGGGCAATTATGCCACTGCGCTCCGTTCGCTCCTTGCGTTTCATGGCAAAAAGGACATCTCCTTTGCCGAGGTGGACAGCAGGCTGATAGACGCTTACGGGGAATGGCTCCGGAGAAGGGGGATATGCAAGGACACCTTGTCTTGCTACATGCGCTCTTTGCGTGCTGTCTACAACAAGGCGGTGGAGCAGGGGCTTACGGAGCAGAAAGAACCTTTCGGCAATGTGTTTACGGGCATTTCCCGTACCCGGAAACGTTCGATAGAGAAGGCGGACATCAACAAGCTGCGTGCCGTGCAGGTGAAGCCCGGTTCGTTTATGCAACTGGTGCGCGACGTGTTCCTGTTCTGCTTCTATGCCTGCGGCATGCCTTTTGTGGATGTGGCTTTCCTGAAGAAATCGCAGATAAAGGGCGGCATTCTTGTGTATCACCGGCGCAAGACCGACCAGGTGGTACAAATCAAGTTGGAGCCGTGCATGCAGGAGATAATCAACCGTTACCGGTCGGACGGCAGCGACTATGTGTTCCCTTTTCTTACTTCGCAGGACGAAGATACGGCGTACAGGGAGTACAAACGCAAGTTCTCCTATTATAACAAGACGCTGAAAACTCTGGGAAAGCTGGCGGGGGTAGACAAGCCGCTCTCTTCGTACGTGGCGAAACACAATATTTTTGTTATCTAGCTGATAAACAGCTATTTAAAATACACTATTCTATTTATAGGTAACGATTTAGAAACGAGCGAATTACTATATTCAGTTTTCTTTTGCATTAATCAAAGAACGATTTTAACGCTGCAAATATACATTTAGCCAGCGATAAAAGCAAGTGTTTCCTGCCGCATAAACATCTCAAAACCAGCTATGGACGAAGGAGGGCTGATTCCACACCCCCCTATCCAATGAGTAAAGCATTTTCCTTCCGGCAAAAAGCGGCATTACATTCCCCCTTTTTTTATTTAGTCATTACAAGATTCTTATTCTCTGAAATACAATATTTTGCGTAATCAGGTAAGTGATTGTATCTGATAATTTTGCATCCTGTAAAATTTTAAATCAGAGAGTTTATGGCTACAGTAAAAGTCAAGTTTAGACCCTCCTCCGTGGACGGCAGAGAGGGCACGGTTTATTATCAAGTGATTCACGGACGTGTGGCAAGGCAGATCAACACTTCCTACAAGTTGTTTCCTGCCGAGTGGAGCAAGCGGCATTCCCGGATTGTCATCACGCCATCCGATGAGGACAGGCGACAATATCTATTGCTATTGGATAAAAGAATAGCGGAGGATACCGACCGGCTGGAGAATGTCATCACGGTCCTGGGACGGAAGGGAGGTTCTTTCACCGCCGATGACGTAACCTCCGCCTTTCACGGCGAGCATCACGGGCTTTTCTTTCTCGTTTTTATGCGGGAGGTCATAAACGGCCTGAGACGTATGGGAAAGGTACGTACCGTTGAGACCTATACGTCCACGCTCAACAGTTTCATTCGGTTCATGGATGGGAAGGACGTACCATTAGGAGATATGGATTCCGACCTGATGACCGCATACGAGGCATGGCTGAGGTCTAAAGAAATCTCCATGAACACGATATCCTTTTACATGCGTATTTTGCGTGCCACCTACAACCGTGCCGTAGAGAAGGGACTCGTCACCCAGCGCTTCCCCTTCAAACATGTCTATACGGGAGTCGAGAGGACAACGAAGCGGGCCGTCCCCCTGCGTGTGATAAAACAGCTCAGGACGTTGGACCTGTCACTGCATCCGGCCAAAAGATTTGCGAGGGACATGCTGCTTTTCAGTTTTTATACGAGGGGGATGTCCATGGTCGATATGGCATTCTTAAGGAAGAAGGATCTTGCTAACGGTATCCTCACGTACCGGCGGAAGAAAACCGGTCAACAACTTTTTGTAAAATGGGAGCCGTGCATGCAGGAGATCGTGAGCCGTTACAATGTTCCCGAGTCCCCGTACCTTCTTCCCATCATCGTCAGACCGGGTATGGATGAGAGGAAGCAATATATCAATGCCTCCCATCGTATCAACAGATATTTGAAGGCCATTGGGAAAGAGTTGGGCTTGTCCGTTCCCCTGACCCATTACGTCGCCCGCCATTCCTGGGCCAGCGCAGCCCGGAGTAAGAATATTCCGATCTCTGTAATCAGCGAAGGTATGGGACATGATTCGGAAAACACTACAAGGATCTATCTGGCCTCATTGGACACTGCCACTATAGATAAAGCGAATAGTCTGATTCTAAAGTCCTTATGCAGGGAGTAGTATGTTGAACGAATGGACGCTCTCTTTTCAAGAGACGAATTTATCAATGCAAAATTATACAAAATATAGAAAACCGCCCCATAAATGATAAAAAATATGTTCCATGCTCAAAAAAAATGGTTGAATGAAAAGGAGATTTTGTTGAGCAAAAACGGATTCCATCAAGTTGAATAAAACAAGAATTACCTGAAAATTAGATAATTGGATTGAAAATGCACAGTACGACTCATCTCTTGAAAAGAGAAGTGCAAAAAAGGAATTTTCTAAACAAGGAATACTTGTTCAGGGAATGGTCATGTGAGAATGTTCAAGGATGATAATAATGTTGAGTAAGAATTATGATCTCTCCGTAAGAGATGAATAGTACGACGCAAAATTACATAAAATATTGAAAACGACTACAAAAATGAGCTAAAAAAGATAATACGGAATGGAATGATTCCTGAAGCTGCAAAACGATTTGTTGAGCAAACAGGATTTGATGAGAAATCAAGACCCTTATTATCAGGCTGTTTTGTTCATAGATGTCGTGCTATTCATCTCTTACGGAGAGATGTACCGATTTAAAGCAGAATAATGTTTGTAAACATAATGACACAAATTAAAATTATAAGTATCTAATCAAATTAAAGTTTAAGCGATATGGGAAAAATTCACTATATAATCCTTTTCAATCCCATCCAAGATCTAGTTGGTTGTATCAAAGAGGGGTTGCGTATGGAGGATTCGTCTGAAGCTGTCAGCAAAGGTTTGCGTTGTCGTGCGCTTTTCGTTTTCAGACCAAAGATGTCGTCCATCTTGAAACGTTGCTGCCAATTGTACACGGAAGCAGTGGTGCAATCCAACAGTATACCTTGGCAGGGCATACGGAACTGCGGCTTGGAACCGTTCCGGTATCTATCCTCAAAGGAACAACGTTGTTCTTTGGTCAGTGATATGGTCTGTATCTTTTTGATAAGCTGTATGTTTAGAGTTTTGCAAATGCGAAGGTACAATAGAATATATGAACCTCAAAATTAATTTAATGAATTACTTACCACCGATTTGTATAGAAGTATAAAAAAGACCTTACCTACTAATTTATCACGTATATGGGAGCATTAATGAACATTCTGCTGCATTCCATGGGCAGCCTTGTATTAGGTGTAATACTGACCATAGCAGGCATCATCCTGATGTATGTACTGATTCGCCTTTGGTGGAAAAACTGTACATTTACGATTGCGAGCATTCTGACTGGCTGCATATTATTTTTCTTCCTCTCATTTCAATCTATTTTGTTATGCGGTGCTATTACCATCAAATCATATACAAATGATGTTAACCGGTATATCCATTCTCTAGTCAGTAACATTTCTGACAATAAGCATTTTTCTACGGAAGAAAGCCAGCTGGTATTAAACCGGATTAGCGAAGAATGGCCTTTGGTGGGCTACTATGTTAATCAAGCCGACTTCGAAGGGCATACTCCTGAAAGCATAGCAGATGCCATGTCAGAAGAACTGCGTAACTACATGAACTGGTTTATCGCACGACGCATCGGTTGGTCGCTGTTATTTATTACCATAGGTGCTATTATCGTCATCAAAACAATCTCACTTCATAACAACCAACGTCGTAAACGGGGAGGTTTTGTGAAAGTCAGCCGAAACACTTCCACCTCCACTACACGAAATAGGCGCATCAGTACAGCCCACAGCAGGCGATAACCGAATAAACATATTCTTTAAATTAACAATAAACAAGATATATTATGACAGAAACAACTAATTGTAACGGCAATCATATTCTGGTGGGATTAGGAGGTACAGGAGGTAAAATCCTGAAAGCGTTTAAAATGCGTATGTTCGAGGAATTTCCTGTCGCAGAAGTAAGAGACAAATTGCCTGTGGCACTGCTCTACGTTGACTCTACCGATGAAATGATGTCAAAGGATGGTAAAGCCCGCCCCGACTTCCGTGTCATGGGACAGGACGCTTCATTCACCAACAACGAGTTCCTTAACATTAAAGGAGTAGATGTGGAACACATTCTAGATCATATATTCAACTACCCTTCGGTGAAAGGAATCGTAAATAATGTAAGTGCCGTAAAGTCAGCCATCGGCTCATTGGGACAAGCTGCCGGACAGAAACGTCGTGCCGGACGGCTGCTGTTCGCAGCAAATGCCGTGGGGTATGTCAACAGTCTGCGCGACGCGTATGCTCGCTGTGAACACAATTCTGGCGACTCAAGTTCTACGTATATCTATATTTTTGCCGGTCTTTGCGGCGGTACAGGTTCCGGCTCCATCATCGATGTCATTACCCAAACCCGCAAGACTTTTCCGGAAGCCATCATTTCAGTATATGCCATGATACCCGAAATGCACTTACCCAAAAGCGACATGGATCAGGGACGGTATTACCAAAACGGCTATGCAGCGATGAGCGAACTGAATGCATTACAAACTGGCCGATGGAATCCACAAGATGTAACTGGAAACGGTGAATTGAAACTGTATAATGACCGCGTAAAGGGAGTTGCTAACGGACTGACTATCTACAGTAACGTAAATGAAAACGGTTTAACGATCAATTCTTTGAGCGAACTTCCCAAGATAGTAAGTGATTTTATTTTCGCTCGAATTTTCTTCATCAATTCTGAAGATGAAGCTTATTCAGACATCATGCGTGCCTATTCGTTCGAAAACATGGATGATTTTGCATTAGAATATGATGAGACCGCCAATCCGAACGAACAAGGGCAAATACCTGTGGCACGTACAAAGAAGCTGAATTCATTCGGTATCAAACGGGTAATGTATCCAGAACTCCGCATCTTGAAACACATTACCTACAGTGTGGGTGAAAACGTACTCTATCAGTTTAAATACAACAACTGGCGCGAAAACCAAGGATTCGTCAACGAAGAAAAAAACAAAGATTACCGCAAAGAGTATTTTAATAAAGACAACCTGACTCACTGGATGCTGGACGAAGGCCATCTGACACTGGATTACAAAATACTCCCTTCGGACGAAGATTTTCCGCGTTTCAACGAGTATTGGCATGACAAAGCCATAGGATATGCCGAGCAGGCCAAATCGGCAGACTGCCCACTGAACGAACTAGATAACATCATGGGCGAGTTCTTCACTAACCACTTCCGCAACGAGGGTGTGGAGTCATTCTTCCAGGGAAAAGAACGTGCCATTCCAGAAATGAGTCGCGAAATCAGACATACCATTGAAACTGAACTGTTCGAAAAATGGAAATTGGGTGATGTTTCTATTGTGGAACTGCAAAAAGTCTCCAAACTGCTTTTGGAACGAATGGGAGAAATCCGTGAAGAACTAGAACAGAAAGCCAACGAAGAAAAGAAAAACTATGAAGCATGTGATGAAGACCGTATAGCTTCCGTAGAAGACTGGAGTCGGTTGGGAATTCTTCAACGCATGGTGAATAAAGGTGCCAGACTCTATGCCGACCATCAGAACATTCTAGTTGATTTCTATACATGCAAAACATACCTTGCAGCATGGGAATTTGCAAAAAAACTGGCAGCCAGAGTATTCATTGACTTGGGCAAAATGGATGCAGACATCGCGAGTTTCGGACAAAAAATCAATGATGCCATTGAAGAAACCGAACGTCTGGTGGCTGCTCAAAGAAAAGTCAACAAGGGACTGGAAGACATGAAAGGAGCCATCATTGAAGTGAGCGAGGATGAAAGTATAAAACAATTCGAAATTGATATTACCGTGGATAAAATTGACATGCCTAATATTGCCCGCCAACTGCGTGACTCAATTTTGCCCGATACGGAATTCACTAACTTCGGCAATCTATCAAATGACATCAGTATTGATGCCATCAAGGATGCCTTCGATGTGAAACTTTCACAAATCGTCAAGATAAAACATGACGAGAAAGCCGATAGTGATATGAAGGTACTGGGGCTGAATATTTTGACACAGTTGCAACAAAAACTGAAAACGGATGACGATATCAAGGCATTCGCTTCTAAAATTGTCAGCCAAAGCGGAGTATATCTAAGATTAAACAATGACCAGATCCAGCTGCATTTACGCAACAACGAGGGGAACCTCAGCCCGACAAATCCGGCCAGTATCAACAAAAAGGTGATATTCGTATCCATTCCTTCACCGGATGACAATGAAAACTTGAAACGCTTTGCCGACAAACTGGAAACGGCCTTCAAAAACTCATTCAACCAAAGTACAGCACGTACCACTATCACGGTGAACCGTAAAAGTCCGCGCAAGAATGAATTATCCATCATCACAGTATCATACTGTTTTCCGATGCGGGCCATTGAATGGCTGACTCCTTACAAACAGCGTTACGAACAATTCCTGCACACCGGAAATCAAGCCACTGACATCTGCAACTCCATTCTGATGCACAGCGAAGGGGATGGCACAGAATTGCCTTCTCTGTTTGCTGTAGATAACGTGGAAGAAATTGCCAACGAACGGCTTCAAGCGGCACAAGCTGCTACATCTGTACCAGTTACCACCGCACCACAAACACCGCCTGCCATCCAGCAAGTTCCTCCCATGGGCGGTGCTCCAGTGCCTCCACCGATCCAACAGCCAAGCATCTCGCTATTCCTCGCCGTAGGCGGACAACAATACGGTCCGTATAATATGGATATGTGCAAACAAATGGTCACCAATAGACAACTGACTCCACAAAGCATGGTATGGATGGAAGGAATGCCAAGTTGGACACCTGCAGGCAATGTACCGGTCTTGCAACCGCTCTTTGCACCGCCCGCAGCATCTGGAATGCCTCCTATTCCACCAGTTGGTGGTTCTGTTCCCCCTATGATGTAAAATAATAATATGAAATAAACTAATAAAAGAAGAAAATGGCTAGATCGTCACAAGCTGAACATATAAGATTCAGATATGGAATTTGCTTGAACGAGCAATGTTCCAAATGTAAGAGTAAAAAAGTACAGGAAATTTCCATACGCAAGGACCTTATTTGCGAAGAATGCCAAAAGCCCCTGCGCGAATGTCCTCCCCCAAAAAGGTCGAACAAGATGGTTCTGATGGGCGGAGCAGCAGTTGTCATTGCGGCAGCTGTTACAGGTTATTTTCTGATGGGTTCTCCGGAAAAGAAAACTGTCCAACCAGATTCTCAAAAGGAAGTGCCTGAGGTGACTGTGAATACGGATACCTTGAAAAAAGATACGGAAGATATTCAAATGGAAACTCCCCAAAAGGCACAACCAGAAAAACCAAAACCGGTACTGAATGGACATGGAACGGTCGATTTAGGCTACGGCATCTATACAGGAGATTTGAAGAACGGCAAACCTCATGGACATGGGACTATAAAATATACTCAAAGCCATAAGATTGTCAATTCACAGGATTTTATAGCCAACCCCGGTGACAAATTCGAAGGAGATTTCCGCGACGGACGTATCTCCAGCATGGGATATTGGTATCATGACGGTAATCAAACAGTGGTGAAACCATGACTTTGAAAAAAACATTCCTACTTCTTGTATTGGCGTTTGCATGCTATACAAATGCCAATACAAGTTACCGCACGAAACGCTTGGAAGCAATCGCACAAGCTGTTCAACTCGTGGGGCAAGACTCCTTGGCTTCACAGAAAAAAGAAATAGCCTATAATCATAAGCCACTCCGCATCTTGAAAGATCAGCATGGCGAAATCATACACATCGGTTATCAACTATTCGCTGAACAAATCATAGAAAAAGAAAAATCACTATTCTACTTTCTGACATTTATCGAAAGATATTTTTTGGAATTAGATCTACAAATAGACGGCTTACAGGACACTAAACGAACCGCACTGGATAAAATAGTATGCAAACAAGGGAATATCGGTATGAGGAAATTCATAAAGGACGATACACCTTGCATGATAGACTTCATGGAACGACGTGCATATAAAATCAGTTGGAATATCGGAAAAGAGATATTGGAATTAACTGTTCCTGCCGACTGCCAATTACTTTTAGGTGCCAATGCTATTGAATTAGAAGACAACTTTGAAAGAATTATACTGAATACTACGCCCCAAACTTATATAGAACAAGAGCAACCCTCCCCGCACAGTTTTTTAAGTTCTTCCATCAGAAATGATTTATTTTACCAAGAGAACGATAAGAAGAAAGGACTTATCATCAATGAAAAAAGTCCGGTCATAAGCATTAAAAACATACTTCTTACCGGCACATTCAACCAATATATTCCAATGAATTTGACATTGGACCGCTATGGCTACAACGCCAGTGAGATGACTGTCGATCTGCAACAATTCCTTACCCTATGCAGGCAAGAAGGCTTCCAACTGTATGTGGGTATTAAAAACGTCAAATCCGGACTGATAAGTGCCACCTTGTTTGCCTTGAACAACAATTTAGGATGCGGTCATGTATTGTCTGTGGAGTTTCCAACCGCTATCCTGTCAGGAAGCAAACAGAGTCTCAAGGGAAGGCTTTACGTATATATCCCCCTACAGAATGTTACGGAATCATTTTTTATGCACAACAATAATTAAATAAGTATGAAACAAATTCTATTATTTCTTACAGCTTGTTGCTTTCTGCCCGTCCACCTGATGGCAGATGATTTGGAGGATGCAAAAAAAGAAATTAACCGAATCAAGAAAAGCAGTCAATATATCTATTCTGAAGTTACAGCTCCTGATGCACAAGGAGCTAAAGACATGGCAGAGGAAATCCTATTCTCAGAAATCAACGAATGGGTAACCAAGCAAAAAAAACTCAGAAACAGCCCCAATATTGTAATCAATAACCGCAAAGAGCTGTGGACATCTGTGGAATTGCCTCGTGGAAACATGATCCGCGCCTTCTTATATGTGAAGAAAAGCGATATTATCCCGGCAGAGAATACTGAGGTAATAGAAAACACTTCAAAAATAGAAGAAATCAAATCTGAGGTAAACTTTACCATGCAACTGCCCGAAGAGGTGCAGGAAATCACAAAATGCACACGCTATTCCGACATGGCTTCCATGATTACCGATATGAAACAACAGGGAAGAATAGCGCACTATGGCCGCTATTCCTCCTTGCAGAATCCCAAAGATTATTATCTGGCAATCTACAATAAAGAGGGAGAAGTGGTAGCTGTACTCACACCTGGAACTGAACGGATAAATGTACAGACCAGACAAACAGACAGCGAAAAAAACTACAAAGGCTGTGGTGCAATAGGATTTAAAATAAACAAATAAATGCTATAGAGATATGAGAAAAAATATTCTTCTGATACTTTGTATCACTCTACTGATGGTACTGGACATTCCATTATGCCAAGCTTCGGTTACTGTCACCTTAATTACGGACGAATCTGTAACCGCACCGCCTTCACTAAACAAAGCTGCAGAGAATTTAGGAATTGTATTGTCTGAGATTAACCGTGCTCAGCAGAGCAAAGAGGTACTGACTACGAAATATCTGCCGATGGACGACTTTGCACTGAAATCGCTCATCCGTCTATGGGCAGTCACACCATTCTACTGTGACGATGCGGAAATTGTGGAACGCTGCTGGGTGTTCAAAGACGGCTCTATGATGGTGAGTCACATTCCCTTAATCATTACTCCTGAGGATGAATCATTCGGCTTCGGCAATTATCAGGAAGCCGTTGTGGAATTCGATAAGACCGGCAAGATTACAGATTTCAGACTGGCACTTTCAGCCCAGATGACAGAAAGTTTGGAACGTTGCGGGTCGATAGTTGAAAAAGAAACGCAAATGATTATCCTACAATATGTAGAACGCTTTCGTACAGCCTACAATCAAAAGGACATTCAAACCATCGAACAAATGTTTAGTGATGACGCACTGATCATTACCGGTAAAGTAACCATGTCCAGAGCCAGCGAAATGAAGCCTGCTACTCAGAAAGTCGAATATACCAAGCAAAGCAAGCAACAGTATATCCGCAACCTGAAGCTGGCATTTGCCCGAAACAAATGGATTGACGTGAAATTCTCTCAAATTGGAGAAAACGGAGAACAAGGGGGATGCAGTGGTATTACACGTTCCAACATAGATCCAACCAAATATGGTATCCGCTTGCGCCAAGAATGGAAATCCAGCAGCTATAGTGATGAAGGCTATCTGTTTCTGCTATGGGAATTCCCCAAAGACGGAGGCAGCCCGGTGATCCATGTACGCACTTGGCAACCTCAATGGGCAGGCGGAAAAGAATTGCAACCTGACGATGACATATCCACTTTAGGTGCTTTTGATTTATAACAAATAAACAAGATTACAATGAAAAAAATTCTGAACATCGGAATGATGCTGTTGATATGCAGCCTGGCTATGGCACAATCTCAGTATATTTCCTATAGGGAGTATATAGACAAAGACAGAAAGGCCGATTTGCTTGGTGCCAGCGGCATTCTAATCTACTCCCAACAAGGTGACTTGATTATCACGCTGACAAATGTAAAAAAACCGATGATCCAAAAAAACGGAAAAGGAGAGGATGGGTTGTATGAATATGAAATCATCATTGAACCTGATGAAACTCGACAGCCTAAACTGGAAATCACCAAACGAGGTGGTGTGGATCGGCAAAGCTTCATAGCGAAAATCAAGCCTGATTTCTACAAAGCCTACATCATCGAAGAAGTGCCTAACCCCATTCGTCTGGAAGATCAGACACGAAGTCAGGATGTTATCTTGGATGCTAAATATGCGGCAGTAGAAATAGAGTCGGCCATTGAAAGCCTGAAAATAGTCTATTCCGACTCGCTGCACGCACAGGTTACTACGGTACCGAAAGAAAATGACAACACGGTATTCGTTACTACACTGAAAATACCCATAGACCGACTGAAAGATGTGGAAAACCGTTTGGCTGAAGCCGGCAGAATGCGTGATGAATTATACAATAAACTGACCAATCCAGGTGTGAAATTATCTGTTGATGACGAAAAAAAATACGATGACTTGGATAAAGAAATCGTCCCTGCGCTGGAATCCGTGCTTCAACAGATGAACCAAATTGAAGTTTATGCTGAAGGAACCAACCATCTGGGCATAGACATTACAGGAATAGGTCCGAGAGAAAAACGCCGGTACGGTATATTACTGCTGAAAGTGACCGTACACGCCACCGAATATGGAGATATGATGACTGAAGCGGCACGATTACTGAAAACACGCAATTACGACGAAGCAAAGGCTACATTCCAGAATGCCCTAAATGCCAAGGACAGACCGGAAGAAATGATTCCTGTCATTCAAAGCAACATTGCAGAGTGCGATTCCTGTATCTTGTACGATCGCTATGCCAAATTTGCCATTCTCAAAATGAAAGAAATGAGACAGGCGGGTAGTGCCACTCAAGACCATGTGAAAGAATACGCGTCGGCTGCACTGGATTTCCTGAAAACGCTGAATAACTATAATCCAAGTGATTTCTACATGAGCAGAATCCAAAAGCTTGAACAGATGATAGAAAACATGCCGCTAGTTATCAAGTTTACAGTGAATGAATGGATTAGAGATATTTCCGGATTCCATATCGGAGGAGGAATAGGACGGGTCGAGCTATGGGCTAACTTTGGATTTTCACATCCTGACCTGAAGGATTATAATAGAGAAAAACGCTTTAGAAAAACGATAGAAAGCTCAAGCCTATACCAAAAAATCGGAGAAACCGACCCAAACGGTGTCATCATCGTTAATCTGGATCGTAAATCGCTACCAAAAGGTTTGTTCTTCCATGCTCTGGAAGAACTTGACATCAAGGTGGAATACGTACCGATGCAAAAAATTATGAGAGATTCAAAGAATGACTACAAGATGAGACAATACCGCATTAGAATGTGTAAGAACGAATGATACATTTATCAATATAAACCAAATTACAATCATTATGAAAACAATTAAATTAGCAAAGGTAATGGCAGTAGTAGCCTTACTTGCAGTAGGTGGCCAGGCCTCCGCACAGGGTTTCTTGAAAAAACTGAAAAAAACAACAGAAAAAGTAACAGAAACGGTTAATACGGTTACCGGCAATGAAACAACCGAAGCCACCGGAACAGATACCACTGTTGTGAAGAAAATCAATTGGGAAGCACTGCCTGTATATAAAGCGCAGCAAGTGTACGAGCTTACGGCAGAAGGTGATACCGTCAAGAACGATGATGGCACAGCTCACTTTATTGTAATTTTAGTTGACCAGTTTGGCAACCGCAGAACACCTGAAACCGTAAAAGCCCAACAGAAGAAAGTGAACGACGCTATCGCCAAAATTCTGGTGAAAGTAGGCGGTGGTGCTTTGGTAGGCGGACTTGCCAAAGGAGGCAAGGGGGCATTGGTAGGTGCTGGAGCAGGTGCTTTAGCCAGTGTCAATGATATCAAACAAGCCAAGAAATGGAAAAAGGTGTTGAACCAACAAAAGAAACTGCTGGAAGCTTACAACAAAAACTTTACAGACGAAGGTACACCGAAAGACTCCAAAGTGGATCCGAGCACCATTGCAGAACTGAATCTTGACAAGTCTGAAATCATTAGTGCCTCTACCGAGAAAATCAAAGAGCAATCGGAAAATGCAAAAAAATATGATTTGGGCGGTGACGAAGCACTGGACTTCTAATTTATATTTAAATTAAAAACTTATTTAACAAGAAGGTGTGTCAAAATGCGCACCTTCTTTTTTTATGCACAAAGCCCCGACTTTCACAAGCAGGGGCTTTGTTATTACCTAAAGATTTTGTATCTTTAAGCATAACATTTTATACTATGACAAAGATACATTTTCGTCCTTACAATCCCAACCAAACAGTGCTTTTTCCTCCAAGAATTGACGAGGATATTGCAGAGCATGATCCAGTTCGGATGGTTGACGCTTTGGTTGAGAGCCTGAACCTTGAAAGTTTCAGGAAGTTGTATAAGGAATGCGGGCGCAGCCCTTACCATCCCAGGATGATGCTCAAGGTCATTCTGTATGCCTATATGAACAACATCTACTCCTGCCGGAAAATCGAAAAGCTCCTTCACCGTGACATCCATTATATCTGGC
>CDZR01005751.1_pt1 | contig 116160 bp, 84 predicted proteins | sample 554781 | NCBI WGS metagenome assembly CDZR01 (sample SAMEA3182065, study PRJEB8094) | gut metagenome | biome: human; feature: gut; material: Stool; isolation source: human stools | place: Canada | collected 2013-01-28
TTCATGCCTGCCTCCACCTGTTTCTCATAGTCCTCGTTGTGCTGGCGGAACACCTGCATCAGCGTGTGGTAGCGGTGTTCCAGTCCGAGAAAGGCATTTTTCACCTTTTCCGCCGTGACGAAGTTGTCACGCTCCATGATTTCCTGATAGTGTCTGTTGATGCGTACCCGCATTTTGTCAAGCATACGGTTCGCTTCGAGAGCCGCCGTGCTTCTGCCCGTGACACGTCCCCCTTTGGTGTCCCACAGTTTCGGATCGACGGTCAGCTTGCAACTGAACTGCGTCTGGCTGCCGTCCACCGTGATGCGTCCCATGACGGGAACTGTCCCGTCTTTCTTCACTACCTGACGTTTGAGGTAGTAGATTACTGAAAATGTACTCTTCATCGTCCTTAATTTTTTTTGGTTTCAAAATTAGTTGGTGAAGAGTCCGGTATCGGTACGCAAAACGGGGAGGAACGGAGCAATCTTTTTCCGTAACCGGATTTTTCGCGTGAGTTGTGAGTAACTCACTATAACATAGTGCCTTGTTTCGCCATTCGTGCCCGTTTGTCGCATTTTCGGGCATGGTTACGAACAAGTAACGTTGCGGCGTCAAGATTTGGCTTCGGCAGGGATTGTAATGGCTTCACGAATTATCGCCACTTCAACTAAAACCCTTGTAACTCAATTCTATCACTATATCTTTCCGCATTTCACTTTTTTGTAGTAACTTTGCAAAGGAAAACGTAAGGATTGTAAGCTCTAGGTGCGCTTCATACTCGACAACTAATGGTAAAACGAAAATAGAGCGCCGTTTACTCCTTTATATATATATCAATTTAATATGGACGACTATCACGCGGATACCAACGTTTGATGCCGACCGGAAACAGCCTTCATTTTTATCTCCAGAATGGAGAGAATAGCAAAGACAGAAGGGTGACGTTTCCAGCCGGAAAGCACCCTGTGCACGCAAACAAAGCGTATTCACACTATCTCTCCGCAAAGAAAGGACTGTTTTTATGCGTACTTACTGGAACTACAACAAGACTCTTCAGACCATCGATCAGTGGACACCCGACTGTTGGGTGCAGGTGACTTGTCCTACACCTGAGGACGAGGACTTCCTCGTAAAGGAATTAAAAGTGCCCGACTACTTCCTCGACGATATTCGAGATAAAGACGAGCGCTCACGTTATGAATACGACGAGGGATGGTCGCTCATCATTCTACGTATCCCTTATGTGAAGGAAGTGGCCTCGCGTACGCCCCACACCACCATCCCTATGGGTATTATTCTAAACAGAGGGGTGTGTATCACTGTCTGTAATTATGAAACGAATATGATGATCGACTTCGTGTCGTATCAGCAAAAGCGCAACCAAGGATTTACCGACTCCGTCGACCTTGTGTTCCGACTTTTCCTATCTTCCGCAGTGTGGTATCTGAAGCGACTGAAACAAATCAACGTGTTGATAGAAGAAGCCAAACGCAATCTTGATAGACAAATTGATAATGAAGACTTGATAGGTCTTTCGCGCCTACAAGATAGCTTGACCTACTTCATCACCTCCATCCGTGGCAACGAGACACTGCTTTCCAAACTAAAGTTTAAACTGCCTGTCGATGAACTTGATGCCGACCTCATTGAAGACGTAACTATCGAAATGAACCAGGCACGCGAAACCACCAATATCTACACAAACATCCTAGATTCCACCATGGAAACCTATGCTAGCATCATTAATAACAATATGGCTGGCGTGATGAAGCAGATGACCTCTGTGTCCATCATCCTCATGTTTCCCACGCTTATCGCAAGTATTTTCGGCATGAACCTCATCAATGGCATGGAAACAGCATGGTGGGGATTCCCAGTGGTAATCATTGTGTCAATCGTTGTAACAGGCCTATTCTATGGTCTATTCCGTTGGAAAGCATGGCTATAATGCCACAAAACAGAGATTTTTCTGCCTAAATGCTTGGCTAATAAGCAATAAAACTGCACATTTGCACTTCACAATACAATTTTTGTAATTTATCCGAACGACCCTATCCAAACAAACATGGACGAAATTAAGAACACCACTGAAGCAGCAGAGCAGGCTCAAAGCACCGTTGCCGCTACTTCTGTAGAATCTCAGACTGCCGAAGCTACGACAACTGCCGATGCTGAGGCTAACACGCAAACGGACAATACCGAATCAAACGCTACCGAAAAGCGCCCCGAACCTACATCGAAATGCGAAGTGGTGGAGCGCCTAAAGGAAATCGTATACAACGGAGGTAATGTAGAACGCACCGAATTAGAACACCTAAAGATGCTCTACTATCGTTTTCACAATGCCGAAGTAACCGCCGCACGCGATCTCTTTATCAGCGAAGGTGGTAAGGCAGAAGACTTCCGTCCTGCTCCTGATATGGAGGAAGAAAACTTTAAAGCACAATTCTCACTCATCCGCGAGCTCCGCAATAAGGCTGCACAAGCAGTTGAAGCCGAAAAACAGGCAAACCTCAAGCGCAAGCAAGAGATTATAGAGCGTATCAAAGAACTCGCTACAACACCAGAAGCAGCTGACAAAGGCTACAATGAGGTGAAAGATCTACAGGCTGAATGGAAGGAAATTAAACAAGTGCCTGCAGAAAACGCTACCGAGTTGTGGAAAAATTACCAACTCTATACCGAACAGTTCTACGACCAACTCCGCCTCAACCATGAAATGCGCGCTTATGATTTCAAGAAAAACCTTGAAATTAAGATCCATCTCTGCGAAGCCGCTGAGAAGTTGGCTGAAGTGGAAGATCCTATTTCGGCTTTCCATCAACTCCAAAAGCTTCATCAAGAATATCGCGAAGCTGGCCCCGTAGCCAAGGAAATGCGTGAGCAAATCTGGAAACGCTTCAAAGATGCTTCCACTATTATAAATAAGCGTCATCAAGACCACTTTGAGCAAATCAAAGCACAGGAAGAACAAAACCTTGAGAAAAAGACCGAACTCTGCCAAAAGGTGGAGAATATCGACCTCGAACCACTCAAGACTTATGCACAATGGGAAGAAATAACTAAGCAAATCCTAGCTTATCAAGCCGAGTGGAAAACCATCGGATTTACACCTCGTAAGGTAAACAACGAAATCTTCGAGCGCTTCCGTACCGCTTGCGATCGTTTCTTCCAAGCCAAGACAACCTACTTCAAGGCCAACCGCGAGAAACTCAATGCCAACCTCGCAGCGAAGAACGCTCTCGTAGAGAAAGCAGAAGCCTTGAAGGATAGCACCGATTGGGGTACCACAACCAATAAGTTTATTGAACTTCAAAAGCAGTGGAAGACCATTGGTGCCGTGCCACACAAAGTATCAGACGCTATTTGGAAGCGCTTCAACGATGCTTGCAACTATTTCTTCGACAAGAAGACCGAGGCCAATGCCGGACAACGTAAGGAAGAAGAGGCCAATCTTGAAATCAAGAAAGGCATCATTGCCGATCTCGAGAAACTTGCTTCAGAAACTACCGACAACATGCTCCAAACCGTGCGCGACCTTCAAACCCGCTGGAACGAAACAGGTCACGTGCCTTATAGCAAGAAAGAGAAAATCTATCGTCGCTATCGTGAACTCTGCGATAAAATCTACGATACACTCCACGAATCAGCAGGTCGTCGTCGCATGGACAACTTCCGCAAGAATGTAGCTGACAAGGGTGGTTCAGAACTCACACGTGAACGCAGCCGTTTGCAGAGCATCTTCGATGCCAAGAAGCAAGAGATCCAGACCTACGAGACTAACCTCACATTCTTCCGTTCAAGTTCCAAGAAGGGCAACTCCCTCGTAGCCGACATCGAGAAGAAAGTTACCCGTCTCAAGTCCGACCTCGAAGAAATCAGCCAAAAGATCAAGGCCGTAGCTGACCAAATCAAGGCTGAAAAGGAAAGCAAGTAGTCCTAGCTTTGCATGGACTCTATGTGTGCAGGGTAATAGCATTAAAGCATCTCCCTGCTCCTTTACGAACTTTTTTAGATTTACAAGTATATTCTGTTTGGCAAGCGCTAGCTTTTGCTAGTACTTGTACAATATTTTCTCATCTTAAGGCTCTTGATCATTAAGGTCAAGGGCCTTTTCTATGTCTGAAATCTGCAAATGCTTTTATGATGGAAGCGTTGGCCAAAGCATGTGGTATCTTAAATATCCTATAGCCTGAATATATTGTCGTCTGTACGAGTGTTTCTGCATTGACTATGTGAAATAGTATGTCAGTGCTGCTATTGTTCAAATTTACAGACGCGAGTTTGGAATAAGAAATACAGAGAAATAGGTAGAGAATAAATAGGGTAAAACGAGCAAACGTTTTCACACAAAAAATTATCCAATCTCTCAAATGTAAAATATTAATCCTTTCGGTGTTCCTTTATAGCGTAAGAGTGCTTTTACAGAGCAATATTAACCCAACTTTTCCCCCCCCCCTAATATTACAACTCTTGCTGTCATGGGCAAATCCAATCATTAGAGATTAACTTTGTGTCCTACAAATTTGTATTTTCTTAAAGGGCGCATGTTTGAACTTTAGCGCATCATAGATTTCTTTTGCAGATTTGCTTGGACAACTACATTGTCTAAAAACAATGGCTTCTCCTAAAGCACTTTTGAGTAGACATACGTCTGGTAATTTCTGTCCAATAACATTTTATGTTTGATTGTTTTAGCTCGTACCTTATGGTGTTGACTACCCAATAGGCTAATAAGCCAAAGAATAGATGTGCATCACTACTTTCATCTTTCTGATGGTATATGGGACGCAGATTGAGATCATTCTTTAATTGACGATTGGTACATTCTATTCCCCTAATAACGCGAGTTCGGGATAAGAAACGCAAAAATAAATAGGGTAAACGAGCAAAAAAGTTCGTTTGTCCTTTGTTAATTGCTTGATTATTAGTAACTTTATGGTGAATAAAAAAACAAATTACTAACGATTAGCAGGGACAAAGTTATAGAAATTTTCTGTATTGCAGATGACTTTTGCAGAGAGTTTGAGAAAGAAGTGGCTAAAAAAGCACTTTCAGATAATGGTAGTACACAAAAAAGACGACGCAAGCGTATAATGCTTGTGCGTTTGCAATCTTGCTACAGAATAGTGATAATAAAAGAATTTTTGTTTTCATATATATTCGTTATTAGTGATCAAATCAAAAATTTTATTCGAAGGAATTTACATTTAGCAACGTGTTAGAGATTATAAAGTTCACGTACTCGTTCGTCTAAATTAAAACTCTCGAACACGCCTTGATATGTCAGTAATTTCTTTCCGACTTTAAATTTTTGTGGTTCAGTTTCAATATCTTCCAACGCATCTACAAGTTGCTTGTGTATTTCTCTGTAATCTCCATAGAAGTCGTTTTGCATGTATATGAATGGACGGAAGTCATACAATATTTCTCCAAGGTAAATGAGATCACTTTGATCTTTGCAATTCTTCATTCCTAGATAGTGTGAGACCATTTGTTTGAATCCTTCCCAATATTGAGCTGGTCGTTTGCTGTTAGTCTGAACTAAAGTGATCTTATCACACCCTATGTTAATATCCAAGTCTTCTATCTTACCTTGCAGTTTTGTGTATATTGAATTGTAGTCTTCCGTATATGAGAAGGATGTTTTTCCCCTTTGGTTAACATATTCTGAAAACTTTGACTCCAGATACAATGATACGCACTTTTCACCACATGTTCCTGTAAGCTTTACGTCAATATGGGATGAGTAATCCTTACCTTTTTTGTCCCTGCCAATTATGTTTGACACTTCAAATTCACTCGAAGTAAACTTACATTTTACACCTTCTATGTTTATAGAAAGCGGATTTTGCTCGCTTACATCGTAAAAGCATAATAATGCCAAAAGAGAAGACGAGTGAAAGACATTAAGCGTCTTCCATTCCTGACCAGCGCCTTCTATGGCTTTGTAAAACTTCCCATCGAAAGAATCTTTAGTGATGCCAAAAACGTCTTTTATTGTTTGAAGCAGACGTTCTTTGTATTCATCACTGTTGGAAGGTTTCATTCCCACATTAAAACAGAATGAATTTTCCGAAACCGTATTCTGGTATGGTGTGTTCACAATACGACCTTCCTTCTTTAGTTTATTGAACAAGTTAATGTGGTCAAAATAATTAGTATAAATGATATTTGCCATTTCTTTATTATTATAGTTCATTAGTGTCCCGTTAAAATCGGGATCAGTTAAATATTAATCAAATAACCCCGGAAAGAGGGGACAATCGAGTTCTTTGACATTATTGAAATCAGTCCTTTCGAAGAGATATACGAGTGGTGTCTTATCCATAATATGCTTTCTATTCAGAATGTCAACGAGACGTTCGCGATGAATTTTTCTTCTTGATGTTTCTTTTGTCCAATTATCGAAGATAAGTAAATGAGGCTCGGGATTGATAGATATAGGGCGAACCTGTGGCACTGGCAACCCTAATCCAGCCTTTACATCATAGAGTTTTTGGTAATAGGTAAGAAGTTCATCAGTATGTTTAGTAATGAAATCCTTGTATCTATCCATCTGATCAATTATCTCAGGCGATTCGTCTGTCTTATGAAGCATTCTGCCATCTCCTATACGCTTCAACTCTACAAAAGTTATGACTCCGTTGTCGCATTGAACAATGTCAATTCTAATCTTTTCTGATGCATCATTGTATGCAAACTCCGAATCAAGATGGAAAGCCAATGACTTAGTTATCAATGAACCTTGAATAAACTTCTCAGACCATTTTTCTTTGTCAACAACACCATTGATGGCATGTTTCTGAGAATAGCAGGTCTTTACTCTCTCTATAACCTTATCGCAAATAAGGATTTCTGAGTCTTTTTCTATCGGCTTATCAATAATGTCACTACATTCAATATATGCATTACTCTTTGACGGAGCTGGAAGGTCAAGGTATTTATGATGTGTAAACACCTGTAATTTCTTATGCTTGCTACAATAGTGTATTCGAGCAACACTTCCTCCCTCGAAATACACATTAACCTGGTTGTCCTTGCGTATTTCAATATAAAGGGAAGAGTCCTTTTTGAATCTTGTCCACCAATATGGATTTTTCTTCAGTTCCTGAAAAATCTTGGCGTCTGGATTTAGGGTATTGAATGTAATTGCCATAATTAGGTCGTTTTGTTTGTTTTGGGAAGTAAGCTTTGAAATCGCCCTGTCTCGTAGTTGTTCAACTCTTTTTGTTGTGAGATTCATACTTTGTCCTGTTTCATCAAGTGACTCTGCAGAATCGATAAGTCCAAACCATTGGGTTAAAATCTCTTTGTCACGTTCGTTGGTCATTTTTGAAACCGGTTCTCGCTTATCTTATATCGTGAGATTTGATATATTCACGTTGTTCTTGGAAGTCTCAAGGAATGCAAGAATACTCGCCCTAATGAACCATACTGCATAAGCAATGAACTTGAAACCTCGCTGTGGATCAAACCTTCTTGCGGCAAGTTCAAGTCCCTTGTTACCTGCCTCAATAAGCTCTTCCATCGACTTGCCTCTATTCTGATATTGCTTTGCAACACTTACAACAAAACGAAGGTTAGCTTCATAGAGACGCTTCATTGCATCTTCATCTCCTTGCTGAACACGCTTGGCAAGCATAACTTCTTCCTCGATGGTAAGAAGAGGATGCTTGGAAGCGTCCTGAAGAAATGAATCTACTGACTGGCTCTTGCGGATTGTAATGTTCTTGTTCATATATCGTATAAATTTTAGATGTCTCTATATTATTATACGAATGAAAACGTGTGAAATCGGGTGTTTTAGGGGAGATTTATGCAAAATCTCCGCAGAACGCCATTATATTTCTTTGTTTTTTTTCATATATTTGTCAAGAGAGGCACTTATTTGAGACATTATCTCTTCGCGATATTCCGCAGGTTCCAGCACTTCAACGTTCGAACCAAGTGCTAGTATCTTTGACTTTAGCTCAGGAGTCAAGCATACTCTATAAGTGAACTCTGCAAACTCACCGTATCGTGACTTAACCTCACACTGTGACTTATGGAGTGGCAACATTCTCATGTATTCCATCTGTACACCATACACCCTTATCTTCAAATTAACCACAGGGAGGTTTTCTTTCACGTAAATTCCTACTACATTGTCATAGTATTTTTGTGGATTGAAGTCCTTTGGGTACTCAAATTTCTGACTTGTTGTTTGCAGGTCAAGAAATCTTTCCAATGCTAGATGCCTGATAGTTTCCTTTTCCTTTATATAGCCCAGTACATACCACCTTCTATTATAAACCTTCATGGAATAGGGTTGCATTGTAAGTGTTTCTCGTTGTCCCTCATAGCGTTGATAGTCAATTATGAGTTCTGTATTAGTCCTCATAGCTTCAACCACGTTATCAAAGTATGCTGTACCATGAGGTATCTCTTCTAGTAAGATGCGGTCGCGCATCATATTGAATGTTGAGAAATCCTGTGGGACGGAAATATCTCTTATCTTTTCATCACCTTACGCGTTGTTCCATCGGGAGAGGTCTCAATGTATACTCCAGCGGGGAGCTGAGTGAAGGGGATGGTGGACACATTGCGACCTGTGAGGTCGAAGCGAGAGTGGGAATGTGGACGTGTGATGGTGGTCGCAGAGATGCCTGTGGAGGGCATGTCGGCAGCGATGAGGCTGTCGACGGCGGCGATGCGACGGCGGAATTTATCCATCAAGTCGGCAGTTTGCTCGGGGATGGTGTTCTGTGCTTCGTTGGGGTAGATGGTGCGATGCAGGGCGGCACTCTCTTCAAGCGTTTGGCTATAAAGCTCTGTGATGCTATCGCAGAAATGCTGCATCTGATCTACGATGTGTGGACGAATCTGTGCGTAGGCCTCCTTGTAAGCCTCTACAAATTGGGGTATTTCGAAAAGTTTCGGGTAGTAAAACTCCGTCTGTGGGTAGTAGGCCGAGTAGTACGTGTGCTTCAGTCCCCAAATGTTGAAAGGAATGTTGTAAGAGGAGTCAAGGTCCCAAATCGGTCCCATTCTGAGTTTGCTATGTTCTCCATCACTATTCATGCTTTCGCAGTAAAGGTATGTGTTGCTTCCGATGGCATCGCCAACGGCCAAGAGATCGTGGCTGATGATCCAACGTGTAAATGTATAGAAGTCGATATATTCCGATAGGTCTTCCTTGTTCCAAATGGCGTCCTCCACTCGGTTCATGTAGTCTCTCACACTGTCGACGGCTGCAGGACGCTCACCATCGCCAGGCATATACTTATTATAAGTATAGCCCAAGTGTGCCATTTGGTGGTTGGTATGGAAATACTTCCCATCTTCGTTCCACCAGCAAGGGTCGTTTTCGATGATGAAACCATCTTCTGCCACGTTGATGCGGCTATCTCCTTTGTCTACGGTCTCGAGCAGAAGGTAAATACCTCGATATTGATCATTGATCACCACATTGACAAACCGGCCCTCGGGTTGCCATGGCATGCCCACATAGCGTGCCAAGGCATGGGCAAAGAGGGGGATAAGGTTGGTCTCATGATTGGGCATACTGGGGTTGTATATATAGTAGCTCATGAGTGCCCAATTCTTGTTGCGGAAGGCCTTCCTCCCTCGACACAGTAAGTCTGCCTTCTTGCTAAGCTTCAGTTTGTAGGGTTTTTGGTCGAGAAAGGCTCCCGAACTGTTGCCGCGAATTTTTAGTCGCATGCCCGAGAGGTCAGCCACGTAGTCCTTGGAATCGTAGAGCGTATCGCCACGTAGAGTCATGACCATGCGTCCGGGCACGTAGTTGTTATTCGTAATCGTGGTTCCCACACATCCCTCGGGCGTTTGTGCTCGTTCGCAAGTGGGCATTTCGCCATTCACGGTGTGAATGCTTATTAGTGGGATGTTGGGCCAATGCTCGGGCAACTGTTGGCTTATTTGTGCCAATGCAGACTTTCCATGTGTGACGGCTGCTACTATGCTAAATAGCTGTATACTTAGACAGAGAGTGGAGAATCGATGCAATAGTCTTTTCATTGGGCAGTAGACGTGTGATAGTTGTTGTGCAAATGTAGTAAATCTTTTCATATAGAGCGATAACAAGACTATTAAGTCTTTACTAGGCATTCTGAAGCAGAGCAAAATTCTTCATACATAGGACAAGGGCTTGTGCGCCCTCAAAAGGCATAGCATTGTACATAGAAGCACGAAAACCGCCCACACTGCGATGCCCGCGAATACCATAGATGCCGTGCGATAGGGCAAATTCTGTAAATTCATTCTCGAGGTGCTGATATTCAGGTTTAAGCACGAAACAAACGTTCATCAGTGAACGGTCGGCAGGAAGAGCCGTTCCTGTAAAGAGCGGGTTGCGGTCAATTTCATCATATACAATGGCGGCGCGTTGTTTGGCTCTTTTATCCATTTCTTCAATACCACCTTGTCGTTCCACCCAACGCAGTGTCTGCAATGCCGTGAATATGGGTAGCATAGGAGGTGTATTATACATCGAACCGTGCTGGATATGCACCTGATAGTCGAGCATGGCGGGAATCGGACGCACCGAATGACCTGCCAGGTCGTTGCGAATAATCACGAATGTAACGCCCGCCATGGAGAGGTTCTTTTGTGCCCCACCATAGATAAGACCGTAACGCTCTACGTTGATAGGTCGCGTCAGAATGTCGGACGACATATCTGCCACTAGAGGAATCTTTGAGTCTAGGTCAGTGCGGAGTTCCGTTCCGTAAATGGTATTATTGGTAGTAAGATGCAGATAGTCAGCATCTTCTGGGATAGAAAAATTGTGGGGAATTGACGTGTAATTATTAGCTTCCGACGAAGCTACTATCTCCACTTCACCAAATAGTCGAGCCTCCTTTATAGCTTGATGTGCCCAGTGCCCGCAGTCGAGGTAGGCCGCCTTGTGGTGGAGCAGATTCATTGGAATCATGTCGAATTGCATGCGTGCTCCCCCGCCGAGAAATAAGATACTATATCCGTCGGGCACGTGGAGTAACTCTTTCATGAGGCTCTGTGCTTCTTCTACGATGACTCGAAATTGGGGGGTACGATGTCCTATTTCCATGAGCGAGAGTCCCATCCCATTGAAATTCATTACTGCCTGTGCCGTAGCTTCCACCACTTCTTGGGGAAGGATGGCAGGGCCAGCGCCAAAATTGTATAGGTGAGGAGTTGAATTATTGAGCATTGGTAAAATCTTTTGTTGTAGTAAAATTCGTCTCGATAGCCAATCTGTAGCTTATTTGTATGCAAAGATATAAAAGAGAACGCGGCTCAACCCCCAAAAAGTGTACAACATGTGCATTTTTTTGTTGCCCGAGAAAGAAAACTTGCTCGTCTCGATTCGAAAATTTCAGCTGAGCCGCGAATGTATCGGGCTTCATTATTTCATAAAATCTTCTTCTCATGTGCATTACAGCCTATTTCACGATATATTCTTGCATTCCTTGTTTATATGTTTTACAACTCCTTGAATTTCAAAAGATGCTATGATTCGCACGCTTTCAAGAGCGTGCAAATCACATGTCAGAATAAAGACACCTTATATTTCAGAAGGAATAGAACCAACCTAAATCCAATAGCAGAATAAATAAACCGCACACTTATGACGTAAGTGTGCGAGGATTTGCGTATCTTTGCACCACGAAAATAATATATTATGTGTGGGTAGGCACACATGTAAGTGTGCGGTGCTTGCCCATACTTTCACACATCAAACATCATGAGTGAACAACAGAAGAAAATCAAGCAGCTCGTAGAGCTCCGTCAGAAAGCCCGTTTGGGCGGTGGCGAAAAGGCTATTGAAAAGCAGCACGCTAAGGGCAAAGCTACGGCTCGCGAACGCATCGAACTCTTGCTCGACAAGGGTTCGTTTGAGGAAATGGATATGTTCAAGCTTCACCGTTGCCACAACTTCGGCATGGAGAAGAAGCAATTCTTGGGCGACGGCGTGGTAGCTGGTAGCGGAACCATTAATGGTCGCTTAGTATATGTATTTGCACAAGACTTCACCGTCAATGGCGGTTCGCTCTCTGAGACAATGGCTCAGAAGATCTGCAAGGTGATGGATCAGAGTATGAAGATGGGTGCTCCCTGTATCGGTCTCAACGATTCGGGTGGTGCACGTATCCAGGAAGGCATTAACGCCTTGGCAGGTTTCGGCGAAATCTTCCAGCGCAACATTGAGGCTTCGGGCGTAGTGCCTCAGATTTCTGGTATCTGCGGTCCTTGTGCTGGTGGTGCTGTATATTCTCCTGCATTGACCGATTTCGTGGTAATGCTCGAAGGCATTAGCTATATGTTCCTCACCGGTCCGAAGGTAGTAAAGACCGTGACAGGCGAAGACGTAACACAGGAAGATCTTGGTGGTGCAGCCGTTCACTCTACGAAGAGCGGTGTATGCCACTTCACAGCTAAGACCGAGGAAGAGTTTGCTGGACTCATTCGCCGTCTTCTTTCTTACATTCCTCAAAACAATATGGAACGTGCTCCCCGCATTGAGTGCACTGATCCTATCGATCGTAAGGAAGATTCGCTCAACGAGATCATCCCCGACAATCCCAACATGGCCTATGATATGTACAAGGTGATTAGCGCCGTGGTGGACAATGGTGAGTTCCTCGAAGTGCACCGCAACTTTGCTCGCAACATCATCATCGGTTTCGCTCGCTTCAATGGTCAGAGCGTGGGTGTTGTAGCCAACCAACCCAGCGTATATGCTGGTGTGCTCGACTGCAATGCATCGCGCAAGGCAGCCCGCTTCGTGCGCTTCTGCGACTGCTTCAACATTCCTATCGTGTCGTTGGTCGACGTGCCGGGCTTCCTTCCTGGTACAGGTCAGGAATACAACGCCGTGATTGACCATGGTGCAAAGCTTCTCTACGCTTATGGCGAGGCTACCGTGCCCAAGGTGACTGTTACGTTGCGTAAGAGCTATGGTGGCTCTCACATCGTGATGGGCTGTAAGCAGCTCAAGGCCGACCTCAACTATGCTTGGCCCTCAGCCGAGATTGCCGTAATGGGTGCTTCGGGTGCCGTAGCCATCCTCGATGGTAAGGAGGCCAAGACCAAGGAAGATCCTAAAGCATTCCTCGCAGAGAAGGAGAAGGAGTACAACGACCTTTTCACCAACCCCTACAAGGCTGCTGAGTATGGCTACGTAGACGATGTGATCGAACCGCGCAACACACGTTTCCGCATCTGCCGCGCACTCGCTCAACTCGAGAACAAGCGCGAAACTCGTCCTGCAAAGAAGCATGGAAATATACCTTTGTAACACATAGTATCCTAAGATTGTGAAGACATTTCAATATAAATTGGGTGAGCAGACCATTACGATTCGCCTAGATGAGAAGCAAGGTACCATTGCCGATTTTCTCGTAGACGGATATCATACTCACCCCACGGATGACGAAATGCCTGCTTATGCCGCAGCCATCTCGCTCGCGCTCATCGAGCACGAAGTAGAGATTGTTCATGACGACGAGCCAGGTATTATCACCGTACAGCACCATCGTACAAACTGGAATAATCCAGCCGATTTGATGACCCAATTTTAAGTAAACGCAAGAAATGAAGCAATATAAGTATACCATCAATGGTGCACAGTTTGACGTGACCATTGACAGCATCGTAGGCTCGAAGGCTAAGGTCGAGGTAAATGGCATTCCCTTCGAGGTAGAAATGCAAGGCTCTTCATTAGTAGAAGAAGCTCTTCCCACCGTATCAACCGATGCAGCTGCTCCTGCCGCTGCTTCCGCTCCTGCTGCAACTGAAACTCCTGCCGCAGTTGCTCCTGCTGCTACCAGTGGTCCTGGTGCAGGCGCTCCCGTGAAGGCTCCGCTTCCTGGCGTAGTGACGAAGATCCTCGTCAGTGCAGGTCAGGCCGTGAAGAAGGGCGACACCGTACTCGTGCTAGAAGCCATGAAGATGGAAAACAACATCACGGCAGAAGCTGACGGCAAGGTGACAGGCATCTGCGTGAGTGCTGGCGATAGCGTGATGGAGGGCACTACACTCCTCACTATTGGATAAGCGACACACGTCTGTTCTCATCCCGCCCTCATCGGCGGATAACTAATAACGGGCGAACAGGCACATTGCATGTCTGTTCGCTCGTGTTCTTTGAAAGAGTCTTTAGCGTTCTTCAAGTCAGTCCATTCGCATCGCTTATAAAGCGAATGCGCATAAACTTTTTATTCGTCATAGACTTGCCGATGGTGGCGATGAGTTGCCTCTAGTATCGGTAGGGGAAGTGTACAATGCCCCTGTGAATAAAAAATCCCTCTTATTAACTCATAACTCTGCGTCTTAGTGCGCCACTTACCTTATGTCACTTACTTACATCTTCTCACGTTTTGACTGGCAGCAAGTAGCTAGTGCTTTTATCGTGCTATTTGCCGTAATCGATGTATTGGGTTCTACCCCAATCTTTATAAGCCTCAAGCAGCAAGGACGTCCTGTTAATGCATGGAAAGCCACAATTATATCTTTGAGTCTCCTTCTTGGTTTTTTCTTTGCAGGTGATGCAATGTTGCGATTATTCAATGTTGACATTGAGTCGTTTGCTATGGCAGGTTCACTTGTAATTTTTCTCATGTCGCTTGAGATGATACTCGATGTTGTGATATTCAAGAATATGGGGCCTATCAAGTCTGCTACGCTCATACCCGTGGTGTTTCCCTTGCTAGCTGGAGCGGGCTCTTTTACCACGTTGCTCTCACTGCGTGCTGAATATGCCACGGTCAATATACTTATTGCTTTATTGCTCAACATGCTTTTCGTCTTTATTGTGCTCAAGGCTACAGATAAGGTGGAACGCATTATATCGCCCGCAGCCATCTATTTGCTGCGAAAGTTTTTTGGCATTATCCTTCTAGCAATCTCTGTGCGTCTCTTTACGGCCAATCTGAGCGCACTGCTTCATAATCTGCAATAAGTTCCGATCCGCTCCGATTTCTTCTAGTCTCTTTACGCTACGCTGGGGGACAGTTCCATTCCCCGTTTCTGTATAAACTTTATAAGTCCCAAACTCAATCCTCCCTTAGAAGTTTACGACTTTGGAGCATTAAACCTTATCAATTCCTATCCGGTTGTATTCCCCTCTATTTTTATACTCCGTGGGCGTCAGTCCCGTGAATTGTTTGAATTGCCGAGAAAGGTGTGCTACGCTCGAGAAACCTGTTTGATAGGCAATTTCCTTTATGGAAAGTTCGTTATACTCTATGAGTTCCTTCACGTATTCTATGCGCTGTGTTAGGAAATATTTCTCAATCGTGCGCCCTTCGGCAGCGGCGAATGTGCGGCTCAATGTGGAAAAGTCCCTATTGAGCTGCTTTTTTAGTATGGTAGATAGTGGCAACTGCGCCAACTTCTCTTGACGAATAGCCTCTACAATGAGTTGCTTCGTCTGCTGCACCAAGCGCTCGTTGGCATTCTCAATCAATTCAAAACCTATCGCTTGAAGCGCTTTGCTTACTCGTTGAATTTGTTTGGGTGATAGATTTTCGCGAATGTGAGCCTCGCCTAGTTCAACTCGGTCGGGAGTCAGATCGAGGCGAGAAAGAGTGTCTGTCACTGCCATGATGCAGCGCGGACATACCATGTTCTTGATTCTCAGATTCATTGTCGTTAGTTTTTGTATCGGGTTGAGATGTCGATGGGGAAGTTGTAGACGATGGCTCATCCATCTGGCAGAGGAGTGCGCGTACATCGCTCTGCACCTTTTTATATTGTGGGCAATCCGTGTATACCGTGTGCTTGCGCATCATTTCCTCGATGCTTCCCATTGCATTTTGGTAGGCCGAAAGCTCATTTTGCATCTGCACATTGTGCTCTGCAAGGCGGCGAATTTCCCGTTCGCGTTCTCGCCGAAGTTGTTCGCACACCTCTGTGAGTAGCGGCATGACCACACCATCGAATACATCGTGGCCACGCATATATAGATAGGTAGTCTCAGGTGTGACACCTAGACGTTGTATTTCTTCGCGAAGTGGCTTATACGTTTTTCTCCCTTCAGGAAACTGACGTTGTAGGCGTGTCACCTTCGAGTTGACCAAGTGGCGCAGATGCTCCAATGTGTGTTCGGGATGGAACAGGTTGATGTCTCTGAGTTGCACGATGTGGAAGAAATCGAGCATTGAGAACTGCTTATAATTTCCGTAGCGGTAGCACCAGATGTTCCATACAAACAGCGGCCATACAATCTGCGAATACTGTTTCATGAAGGTTTCAAAGTCGAACAGGTGGTGGTCATTGAGCGTAGTCATTACGCAGATTGTCTGCAAGGCTGGTGCATAACATTGGTAATTCTCAATGGCGTATACGTAGGTGTGAAACACGTATGGATTATCACACACCTCTTTTGAAGAGAGCGTAGTGCCCTGCATCAGAAAATCGTAGTCGGCATCAACGCAAGCTATCATGCAACTTCCCAAGCGGCGTCCTAGGTCGTTGGATAGCGCTATTTTCTTTCCCTTGCATAGCGAGGTGCGCGAGGGAAGCATCACTTCGAAGTAGTAGTTGTCTGTTTCCAGAGGTCGCAACAAGTTGCTCCAAAAGAATACATCGTCGTAGCTTTCTACATAAGCCACAATGCGCTTTCGGGCATGCTTTCCGCCAAGTCGATTCATGGCGCTGATGTAGGCCGAGTTAATATTGTCTCTCAAGCGTTTCATGGTAGAATCTATTCCTTACTTTGGGTTATGCTCTGGTCTTAAACAGTGATATCGCCCACTTCTGTTTCCGCATCTTCCCATCCATCGATGATGAGTGCGGGTGAGTGCGTGGTGAGAATTACTTGGGCATTGGGATTAAGTTCTCTGACGAGTGATATTAGGCGGCGTTGCCATTCGAAGTGAAGGCTTGCCTCCGGCTCGTCCATAAAGAGCACATAAGGTTGTCGATCCTCAGTGAGCACGGTGAGCAAGATGAGCAACATCTGTTTCTCGCCACTCGAAAGCAGGTAAGGGGAGAGCTTTTCATCATATTGGAAGAAAGAGAGTTCGTTGCTCTCTCTGTCTATGCGCTTTCCTGTTTCAGCGAAGAGTTCGTCTACGATATCGAGAAAACGCGTTTTTTGTCTAGCCGCTTCTTCCGCTTTTTCTTTGGCATCTGGCGCACCGCTTGTAAGAAGGGCTATCATACGGTTTCCCACGTTGACTTGATAGTCCAAGTAGTGGCGCTGAATCAAGTAAAGTTGCCAGTCGAGCTCCGTCACGATGCGTGCGTCATTGAGCGTACCAATGGGCTCGGCTGCGAGAATCTTTCTGTCGAAACTTCGTATCACATCATAGTGAATGCTCGTCGCATCGCTCGGGGAAAATTCAATTTTCACTCCGAAGCGTGCATTCGTCTGTATGTCGCCCGTTGCAGGGATTGAGTGGAGGTGCTGAATGAGACGGTTGAGAATGGTGCTCTTTCCGGCACCATTGTGTCCACTCAGTACGTTTACGTCGGGGCGAAGTTGCCATGCTATGTGCTTGTGTCCGCTCCATAGACTCGATATTTCAATGCTTTTGATGTAATTGGCCAGTTTAATCATGACAAATCTATATTTAAGGTGGAAAGATAGGGCAGGGCTTTTCTTAGTGGGGAATCTTCTCGGCTAGAGGGTATTTTGTTTGTTGCTTTGTGGAGAGACTCGTTATCGTACTTAATATTACTTTGCCCTTTGCAAACAAAATTACTCACAAATGCGTTTTCGTGCAACTTTCTGTACTCTTTTCATAGATAAAAATCTCCTGTTTGTCGATTTTTAAGGATAAATAAGACAACTCAATTAAACCTAACCCGTAACTTTGCATCTCAATTAACGTGCGGCTAAGAGTTGGGCAGCGTAGCATGTCCCTTGTGTCGTGCGTTTTTTGTGCTTACTAGCGAATCCTTCTCATGTTGTCTATACATAAGTAATTGGCCGCATAGAAAGGGATGAGTATTGCCCTAGAAAAAAACTACGCATATAAAACTAAACAATATATCTATCTTATGAAAAGATTTCTCCTGCTATCTATCTTATCGTTCGCTATGGCGATGGGGGCGATGGCACAGCACTTTGTGGTGACGGGAACAGCTATTGACCCGAAGTCGCAGAACCCTGTAGATTTTGCCACTGTAGCTTTGCTGCGTGCCGACAGTACAGCCATTGCAGCAACCAATACCGATGAGAATGGGCATTTCACCCTTCGTCCGAAAGAGGCAGGGCGCTACATTGTAAAGCTTTCGTATGTGGGTTTTAAGCCTGTCACAAAAAGCGTAGAGCTCTCTGCCGAAGCCGATTCGCTTGATTTAGGACGGCTGTCTATGCAGAGCAATGATAAAGTACTTGGTGTCGCTACGGTGACCGCCACTGCATCACGTGTGGAGCAAAAGGGCGACACCACCATGTTCTCTGCTTCTGCCTATCGTGTGCCATCGGGATCAACGCTTGAAGCTTTGGTAAAGCAACTTCCTGGCGTAGAGGTGGGTGATGATGGTACTATCAAGTGGAACGGAAAGACGGTGAATGAGTTCCTTATAAATGGTAAGGACTTTTTCAAAGGCGACACGCAGACAGCCATGAAGAATCTGCCTACAGAACTTGTAAGCAAAATCAAAGCCTACGACAAAAAGAGCGATTATACAGAGCAGACGGGAATCGACGATGGTGAAGAAACCACCGTCCTCGATATTTCTACTAAGCGCGAGCTCAACGAGTCGTGGGTGAGTAATCTTGACGTAGCTTATGGTAATCACGACCGCTATTCGACTCGTTTCTTCGGCACACGTTTCACCGATCGTACACGTGTTACGGCTTTCGGTTCGATAAACAATACCAATGATATGGGATTCGGAGGTCCTCGAGGCTTCCGTGGTGGTGATACAGGTCTTACTGCGAAGAAGACGGCAGGCATGGATTTCTCATGGGAGAACGACAAAAAAGATCGTGAGGCTGGTCACTTACAACTGGGTGGATTTATGCTTTATAGCCATAGCAACAATGATGCTGTAACCACCTCTAACTCTGAAATGTTTCTCAATTCGGGCTCTAAAAGTTCCTTCTCAAATAGTTTCTCAAAGAGTTCCTCTCATAGCACACGTTTGATGTCGCGTTTCCGCTTGGAGTGGAATCCCGACTCAATGACAAACATCAACTTCCAACCGCGCTACAACTATTCAGAGTCGCGCAACAACGGAACTTCCCTCTCGGCTACTTTCAATGACAATCCCTACAATCTTAGCGGTATGGTCAGTCCGCTCGATAGCATCTTCTCGCAGAATGCCAAGGATCGCAATCCGCTGCTCTATGCCATGATGGTCAATAAGAATCAACGTGAGACGTTGGGCGATAGCAAGCAGCATCAAATTACTGGCGAACTCAACGTGGTGCGTCGTTTGTCCTCTAATGGTCGCAATGTATCGTTGCGTGCTAGTGCAGGTTACACAAAGAGCGAGAGCCATTCGTTCTCTATCTCCGACATAACTTACAATCGTGATGAAACAACTAGCGGTGCAGAGGGAAGCGCGAATGGTGCAGGTGTTTCTAACAATAAAAACTTTAAGAACCAGTATAGCACTACACCGGGCAAGAACTACAACTTTAGTGCTCGCCTAGGCTATGTTGAGCCATTGAGTAAGAATTGGTTTGCCGAAACGCGTTATCAGTACAGTTACAAATATTCACAGAGCAATCGTTCACGTTTCAATCTTGATTCTCTCGCTTATAAAGGCCAAAGCTATTTTGACACTTATGGTGAACAACTTTCGGAATATGACCTCAGCTTTGGGGATCAGAACGGCAACTATCCTACATTGGGTTCACTGCCCACTTCCGATCAAGTGCTCAACTACGTGCGCGACCTCAATAACTCGCAGTATGCCACCTATAAATATAGCAACCACACGGCTACCATAGGCATTCGCTATAAATCTTCTACCATACGTTTCAATGCAGGCGTTGACTTCAATCCGGAGCATACTACGATGCACTACAATCGTCCATCACAGGTCGATACGGTCGTTACACGCAATGTGTTTAATGTATCTCCTCAGATTCGTTTCCGTTATAGTTTCTCTAAGACCAATCGTCTCGACATTCGCTATCGTGGATCTTCTTCTCAGCCCTCTATGACCGACCTCCTCGCTGTGGTGGACGATTCCAATCCGCTCAGCATCTCCATGGGTAATCCAGGCTTGAAGCCTTCGTGGAACAATAATCTGCGTATCAACTACAACGGCTATAATGCCACGAAACAGCAAGGCATGATGGTAGGTGTTGACGCAACACAAACGCGTAATTCTATCTCCAACCGTATGGTCTACGACGAACAGACGGGTGTGAGTTATCTGCGCCCAGAAAATATTAATGGCAACTGGAATGGTAGAGGTATGTTTATGTTCAATTCCGCTATTGGTAAGCAGAAACTATTTAATATTAATACCTTCACTAGTCTGAGCTATCAGAACGCTGTGGGTTATGTTAGCACCAAACCTACCGACCTTGACATGGGAGCGATGACCGAGCGCACCTATGAGACTTATAGCCAAGTCTTTGCCAAGGCAACTTCTCAGAAGAATACGACGAAGACACTTGGCGTAGACGAAAATCTCAACATCTCTTATCGTCAGTCGTGGTTCGATGTAGGTTTGCTAGGTAAACTAAATTATCAGCATGCGCGTGCCTCTGTGCAGCAGAATGCGAATATGGACACGTGGAACTTTGCCTATGGAGCGAATGCTAACTTCAACTTCGACTTTGGTCTCAGTATTTCCACCGATATACGCATGAACTCTCGTCGAGGCTACACTGATGCGTCAATGAACACCAACGAACTTCTATGGAATGCACAGATAGCTCAATCGTTCCTGAAGAACAAGGCTGCTACGCTGAGCATTCAGTTCTATGACATCTTAAAGCAGCAGAGCAACATTAGCCGCATCATTAGCGCTACACAGCGTACCGATTCGTGGAACAATGCCATCAATTCCTATTTCATGGTACACTTTATCTATAAGCTCAACATCTTCCCCGGTGGAAGCAGTAAGAAGGGCAACGATAAGACTGATCGCCAAGGACCTCCCGATATGCGCGGTCCTGGAGGTATGCCAATGCGTGGCATGCCTATGGGGGGACCGGGCATGCGCCCATAAGGAGTTTTGAGTTTAAAGGTTATGAGGTCATAAAGTTACCTTTACGATTGCTCAGACCCCCTATAGCCAAATAAAAGACCAACAATGTCGATGCTTTCTTCGCATCGGTATTGTTGGTCTTTTTTTGTTTTAAGGCTACGTGGCCTTCATGTTATTTTTTTGTTCACATGTATCGGTAACTTTATAACCTCATAACCTTAAAACTCCGAGCTTCTTAATGACCTCCAAACTCGAAGATTTCTTATTCCACCACGAAGCGGATGGTGTCTCCGTGGCTAGTGCCTACTCCGTTGGTAGCGAAGGCTATAGCGTAATATTCGCCTTTACCTAGTGAATCTGTATAGGCACGGAAAGTGGTGGAAACTTCTGTTGCCGTAGTCCTTAGGCGTAGTGTATCGTTGCCATAGTCGAAGCCACATTGCTTAAGAGTACTATTGGGTGAGGCCGAAATCGAGCCTGTGAGCAGTACGGAATCGCCTTCCTGCACCGCCGTGCCAGTCTGCACGGTAGGGGCAAAAGGTTGTTCTCCGCTGCGATCTTCGCCACACGAGGCCAAGATACAAGAAAAGGTAAGGAGAATCGTAAGGGAAGGTACGATGAGTTTGGTCATAATGTGTTGTCGGATTTAAAGAAGTGTGATGCGTAGCACACGTTGTGTATTGGCGGTGATGCGTGTGCGCTCATCGGTGCGTTCGCCAGCAAGCCAAATGGCTCCTTTGTTGTCGGTCCAAAGGAGAGAAAGAATCTTTTCGATGCGTGAACGGTGGTGGTTCGTTAGAAAATCGCTTATCAGTTGTGTGCCTTTCATGCCAAAGGGCTGAAAGCGTTCTCCTTCGCGAGGAGCGCGCACACAGAGTCTCCCCTGCAGTTGGTCTGCATCTATGAGAGCCACATTGCGCCCCCCCATCAATGATTGAATGGCATCGCGCTCAAGCAGTTCGAGCGAGAAACGGGCTTTACCATATGTGAAAGTGTGTACGCCACCATCTTCCAGCAGAGAAAGTTCGATGGTTTCCTTCTTGGGGGAGGACTGGGGAAGTGGACCAAAGCATATGCAATCACTGCTTCGCGTGACGATTCCTTGTGTTGTCTCAATAAATCCTCCCACGCCCAGTTTCTCTACATCGCCTAGTTGCATGCTTGTGAAGCCATAAGGCGCAAGCCATTCATAGAGCAGAGAATGGTAAGTGGGGCATTCCATGACCCGTTGCCAAGGTGCAGCGTGAAAAGTCTGCCCCATGATGTTCACTTCGTGAAGGCCACATTGAGCCGAAGCCTGTGCTAATCCAAGGCGGTAAAGCTCGTGAGCCTCGGTGAGCCTTTGGGCTGTGGCGTTGATGCTTTGGGCTGCGTTGGGGTTGATTTGGGTAAGCCGAGGAAGCACTTCGTGGCGCAAGAGGTTGCGTTGATAGTGCGTGTCGGCATTGGTGCTATCGGTCACGAAAGCCTCTTTCTTCTCTTCTAGATAGGTCAGAATCTGTGTCTTTGTCCAGTTGAGCAAGGGACGATAAATCAAAAATCCCTGTTTATGGCTCTCGCGCTGCATGCCCGTCAGTCCACGCAGTCCGCATCCGCGCGTAAGGTTGAGCAGCAAAGTCTCGGCATTATCTTCGCAGTGATGTCCTACGGCAACGCCCTCAAAGTGATTTTCGCGGATGAGCTGAGCAAACCATTCGTAGCGCAGACGGCGAGCCACCATCTCTATGCTCTCGCCCGAACGAGCCACTTCCTGTAAGGTATCGAAATCTTTGACAAAGAGTCTTACCCCATGGCGTAGGCATAGTTCGCGTACGAAAGCCTCGTCGCGCATACTTTCTTCGCCACGCAGGTGGAAGTTGCAATGCGCTGCAGCGCCCACCTCTTTGCGATTGAGCAACCACAGCAACAGAGCCACAGAGTCTGCCCCGCCCGAAAGAGCTACGAGATATTTCTTCATATCAGTAGGCCACTTCCACTTTGAATCCAGCCTCTTCTACCTGTCGAGCAATGGCATCGAGTTCTTCGTGTGAAGCCTTACGTAGGTCGGGATCGGGCGTTTCGCGGTCAATGGTGTAGACCATTACTTGCTGGGGATGGATGCGCTTCAAGGCTTCGAGCCAGGGCAGCACGTAGGTGTCGCCCGTATTGTCCACGCTCACACCCTCGCTCGTTCCCTTCATAAAGAGCGACTGCACAATGACGTGGCCGTCGAACGATGCGAGTGCTTCTATGATTTGGTCTACATCGTATGCTCCCGTGGGTCGATCCACTCGGTGGATGTAGTCCATGTCTACGGTGTCGAGTTTCAGAATGTTGTTGTCCACGCGCTTCAGTGCAGCGTGCACCTCGGGGCGAATGGCCATTGTGGAGTTGCTCAGTACGCTCACCTTGGCCTTGGGAAAGTATTTATCGCGTAAGCGCAGTGTATCGTCGATAATTCCTGGGAAGTCGGGATGAGCTGTGGGCTCACCATTGCCAGCAAAGGTCAGCACGTCGGGTTGAGGACCCTCAGCTTGCATGCGCTGAAGTTGGGCTTCCAATGCTTCTGCCACTTCTGCGCGTGTGGGACGCGAAGCGTGTGGATGGTGGTCTTTATTAAATCCGCATTCGCAGTAAATGCAGTCGAACGTGCACACCTTGCCATCTTTTGGCATGAGGTTGATGCCCAGCGAGACGCCGAGTCGGCGGCTGTGAATAGGGCCGAAGATGGGCGAAGGGTAGACAATGCCCTTGTGTCCTTTATTTTCAGGATAACCGTTCATATCTTGTTAGTCTTTAGTCTTTGTTCGAAGTAATTGTCGCGCCGTTTCGATGATAGTGTCCACCGAGCGCTGATAGTCCTCGGAGGTGATGTCCACCTTCACGTCGGGGTCAATGCCCATTTCTGTGGGCTCTCCATCGCGGCTATACATGGGGCAAGCCGAGAAGCGTATGCTCCATCCGTTGGGCAGTTCGGCGCTGAAAGGCATGCCCGCTCCGCCTCCTGTGCGGTCGCCCACGATGCTGACTTGTGGTAGCCCTTTCATAAACATCACGAAGGAGTTGGCCGCACTATAAGTGCGTCGATTGGTCAGCACGGCCACGGGCTTCTGCCAGCGTAATCCTTTGAAAGGTTTTAGGCGAATGGCTTCTTGGGCCGAGAAATCATCGTGTCCCGTGCCCGTCTTATGACACATGTAGCCTACTGTCTGTTCTTCATTGATGAAGCATGAAGTGAGTTTTTCGGCTGCTGTGAGCATTCCTCCTCCGTTGCTTCGTACATCAATGATTAGCGCTGTGCAAGTTGCGAGATAGCGAAACATCTCTTGCAGATTGCCATCGCCAAAGGTATTTTCAAAGGAAGCGCAACGTATGTATCCCACATTGTCTGTGAGTAGGCGATATTTCAGTCCTGATGCTTGTTGGTATTCCTCGCTGCGTCCTAGATAGCGGCGTTGCAATGAATCGCTAAAGTTCATTGGGAAATCATCGAACCACGCACCATAGCGTGATATGTCATGGGCAGCTGAGAGGTTTACATGCCCATCGCGTAGCTCATAGGTCATTTTCGAGAGTACCTCGAACAGCTGTCGATTGCTCATCTGACTGCTTATCATAGGGCGATACTTTGCGTGCACTTCGTTCCAGTCGAGCCCGTAAGCCTCGTGCTTATAACTAAAAAAGCAGTAATGCTCGTCGAGCGTACGCCAGAGTGACTCAAAGTTGCCTTGCTGCGTATTCTCGGGCACGTCTTCCGTGATACACGAAGCCAAAGCCCCACAGCAGAGCGCGAGTAGAAACAATCGGTAAAGGCATTTCATAAGCGTCGGAGTTGTCGGGTGTAACCAATGAGAAACGAGTTGCGCCAAGCGTGGCGCTTCAGCCCGCCGAGTTTTGATTGTCGCACGTCGGCCAGATAGCCCAAGCTAATGTAGGCTCGCTTCACGGGGAGCGTTACTGTGGCTTGCATTCGAACCGAGGGACAATTGGCTGGATGCGTCAGATGTAGAATGCCGTGGGAGTGGCCCAGCGAGAATATCTCGTAGTACGACTGCCCGTATTCTGGCGAGAACTGTAAGCCAAGTGCTTGCCCGTCTACTTGTAGTCGTGCCGTAGCTTTTTGGTGGAAGAAAGGGAATGCATATTCTGCACGCGCTGAGGCTTGCAAGTCGGCACCGATGCGGCCTTGGGCAGGATTGTTAGAGTTGCGTGTGTTGTACGTAAATCCTCCTGAGCCTTCTATCATGCCGCCCAATGAGAAGCGCCACCGAGAGCCCACGTCCCAATGGTAGAGCCAACCACCAGCTGCTGAGAGTTCGGTGTCTAGGTCTTTTCCATCATCGGTGGGCGAGTGGAGGTAAGCTCCTTGCGCCGTATAGAGGGCTTGCACCGTCACGTGGCCACCGCCCCAACGAGCCTGTCGCTCCGTTTGATGAAGCAGTGTGAAGTCTGTACCTGTATATGTGAGAGGTGATAGGTAGGTATCTAGCACACTTGCATGCCCCACGCCCCAAAGCCATGTACGAGTGGTGACATTGGGTGTCTGAGCTTGGAGGGAAAGGGCGAATGCCGCTCCTATAATATATAGCAGACTGCGTGAGTGGAAAAAAGTTGTGGGCATGGGGATATGTGTGAATGTGCTAATCGGATGATGTATTAGCACAGTGTGTGGGTAGTCGGCGTGGGGACGTGTTGTCCCAGAAACTGGGTGAAAAACGATACAAATACCACTTTTATAGCGTCCTTAATGCGTTATTCCCCAGTACGTCCTTCCTTATTTGCTTTTCTTTGTTCCCTTATAAATGAGGAATGCCACTACGATGATTGCGAGTACTAAGATTACGTAGCCAATCTCATGGCTATACTGTGCGGCTTTGTCGGCGATTTCCTTTGTAGTGCCTACGGGCATCTGTGTGTAGATCACGTAGCCTAAGAGCGCAAGCACTGAGTTCCAAATGCCAGCTCCGAGCGTGGTGAAGAGCAAGAACTTATCCAAGCGCATGCCCGCCAGTCCGGCAGGAATACTGATGAGCTGACGAACGGCAGGAACTAGACGGCCAAAGAATGTGGACGATGCACCATGATCGCGGAAGAACTCTTCAGCGTGCTCCACCTTCTTGCGGTCGATGAGGCACATGTGGCCTATGCGACTGTCGGCAAAGCGGTATACGATGGGGCGTCCGAGCCATCGAGCGAGATAATAATTAATCAAGGCGCCAATGTCGGCTCCGATGGTGGCAATGATGACCACGAGCACGATGTTGAGTGTACTGTCCGACGTAAACGAAAGATAGGCCGCGGGAGGTACGATTACTTCCGATGGGAAGGGAATAAACGAACTCTCAATGGCCATAAATACGAGAATCCACCAATAGTTGAGGTGGGTCAGTGCGAATTCTATCAATGCTTGCATTGCTTGTAAAGTTTTTGTTGTGGCGGACAGTCCTTTGCCGCCCAAGGTAAGTGTTTTCTCTCTGCTCATTTTGCCATTACTACGAGTTGTTTTATCGTTGTCATGAGGCATGAGAGATTATTTGTGTGCAAAGGTTGCTATTTTTTTGCTAATAACCAATTTTTTGCGCTCTTTTCGCGGATTCGCATTCTTTCGGTGAAATAAGAATTATCTCTTAATGGAGAAAGGGCTCGTCCTTATTGAAAAATAAGTAATTCAAGTTTTCTCTAAGGAAACGACTCTCTTTAGAGAAAACTTGAATAAGTAAGACTTAGAGGAGAAACAACGAACTTATTATGTGGCCTAAAGTGAATGGTTGGAAGTTGTTTTTCCACGTTTATATTTGCCATGGTCTGAAATGACATGCTTTCGTATGAAAATGAGGGTTATATCATCCGCTGATGCGATAACGAACTTTTAGAAACGGTTGCATTTGAACCCTTCCCCTAGAACCCTAAACTTCCAACTTATACGAAGCGACGTAATAGACTTATAGGCTCAAACTTAGTGCCAAGTAGACCTTTGTATTAAGTATTATTCAATATTAATGCGTATCTTTGCACTCAAAATTTAAAATCAATCCTTAAAACGTTAATGAATCATTCTGCATTCGCACCTCGTTTGTTCAGTGAGTTGCGACACTACAACAAGGAAAAGCTAGCAGCCGACCTCATGGCAGGGCTTATTGTCGGCATTGTAGCTCTTCCGCTAGCCATTGCATTTGGTATTGCGTCGGGCGTTTCGCCCTCGCAGGGTATCCTCACAGCCATCATCGGTGGTTTCATAGTAAGTGCGTTGGGTGGTAGCCGCGTACAGATCGGTGGTCCTACGGGAGCTTTTATCGTGATTATCTATGGCATCGTGAGCAATCCACAACTTGGTCTTTCGGGGCTAATGATTGCTACCATGCTGGCTGGTATTTTCCTCATCGTGCTCGGTGTTTGTCGATTGGGTACTATCATCAAGTTTATTCCATACCCCATCGTGGTGGGCTTCACAAGTGGTATTGCTGTGACAATATTCACTACGCAAATTAAAGACCTCTTTGGGCTTCAAACGGGGAAACTTCCCGGCGATTTCCTTTCCAAGTGGGCCATTTATTTCCAGCACTTCGACACCATTGACTGGATGACCACACTCATCGGCTTGCTAAGCATTGTGGTCATTGCCCTCACGCCGAAGGTGAGTAAGAAAATCCCAGGCTCGCTCGTGGCCATCGTCTTGATGACCATTGGCGTCTATTTTCTCAATGCTTATACTGCTTATCATGTCACTACCATTGGCGACCAATTTGGCGAAATCAAGGCTGCCATTCCCGACTTGCAGGTGCCCAACCTTAGTTGGGAGAACGTGAAGGGACTTTTCCCCACGGCCATGGTCATTGCCGTACTCGGAGCCATAGAGTCGTTGCTCTCTGCCACCGTGGCCGATGGTGTATGTGGTGACCATCACAATTCCAACCAAGAACTCATCGGTCAAGGTGTGGCCAATCTCTGCACACCGCTCTTCGGTGGTATTCCCTGTACGGGAGCCATTGCTCGCACCATGACGAATATCAACAATGGTGGACGCACTCCCGTGGCTGGCATTGTGCATGCCTTGGTGTTGCTCGTTATCTTCCTCGTGCTTATGCCCTTGGCTGCCTACATTCCCATGTCGTGTCTTGCAGGTGTGCTTATCATCGTTTCTTACAACATGAGTGGTTGGCGCACTTTCGCACAGTTGATGAAAAATCCCAAGAGCGATGTCATCGTGTTGCTCATTACGTTCTTCCTTACCGTCGTTTTCGACCTCACTGTGGCCATAGAAGTGGGCTTGCTCATTGCTTGCTTGCTCTTTATGAAGCGTATGGCTGAGACTACCCAAATCAAGGTAATAGCCGATGAAATCGACCCAAATGAAGAAACAGATGCCGAGGTGCACGAAGAGCATCTTATCATTCCAAGGGGCGTGGAGGTCTATGAGATAAATGGCCCTTACTTCTTCGGTATTGCCAACAAGTTTGAAGAACTAATGGCGAATATGGACGACCATCCTAAAGTGCGCGTCATTCGTATGCGCCGCGTGCCGTTTATTGATTCTACGGGTATTCATAACTTGCAAAACCTCTGCGAGATGAGCCATCGTGAGGGTACGCATATTGTACTGTCAGGCGTAACGCCCAACGTATACAATGTGCTTGAACACAATGGCTTTTGCCAACTCTTGGGCAAGGACCATATCTGTCCTAACATCAATGTAGCTCTTGATCGTGCCGCTGCCATAGTGAAGCGCAAGATTGATTAAATGGTGGTTCTATAAATTCTGAAATTTATGGTATCCCATCCTCAGAATTTATAGAACCACTTTTAAGTTAACGAAAAACGCGTCGCCCTCATCGGCGACGCGTTTTTCGTTCGTATGCTTAGTAAGTGGGCTGTAGATAAGGTACATATCACGTATCCAGTCCCCCCACTTTCATTCGTGAACTAGTACATAATGCCCCGCAATTCTGCCACGGCAAGTTGTGCATCGCGTTCAGCCTCGAGCTGAGCCGTGCGAGCCGAATAATAGAAAGATACTTCTAACAGATAGTCGAGCAGGGAAATCTGGCCAAGCTCTAGACTGCGGCGTAGCAACTGGTCATTGCTCGAATCGGCAAGTCGCACTTGTAGTTCATCTGCCGTATGCTGCAAAGCTTGCGCTCCTGCATACTTCTGCCGTATGGCTAGCGAGAGTTGTTGCTGAGCATCAGAGAGCGAAAGTTCTTGGGCCTCTGTTTGCAGTTTGGCTTGTCGCACGCGTTGGCGAGTATTGCCCCAAAGCGGTAGGGTAAATCCGAGGGAAACACCGCTATAATTGTTCTGACGGATATATTCCCCCTGAAAGCCCACCGTGAGTTGTGGCAAGGCTTCGGCACGCGCCAAGCGTTCTTGTGCTCGACTTTGCAGGATGGCTGCTTGTGCGGCAGCTAGTGTGGGCGATGAGGCTTGCGCTGCTTGCTCTAGACTATCTAGTGAAGGAAGCGCATGAATCGATGCCGGATAATGGCGTCCTGTGAAATGAAGCGTTTTTCCACCATTGAACGCCTGGAGAGCCAATTGCACTTGTGTACGTTCGTTTTCAGCGCGCGCAAGTTCTGCTTGGCTCATCGAAGCATTGATACAGACTTTATTATACTCCATTTGGTTGATGTCTCCGCGTTGGAATTTTTCCGAATAAAGTCTTTTAATGTCGCGTGCAATGCTGTCGCGCAGGGCGAGCTCGGCGCAAAGCTGATTGCTGTAGACCAACGAGGTGAGCATGCGATCGGCCTCGGCGAGTATGCGCTGCAGCGAAGCACGATAGGTGTGTTGCGCAACGTTGTTTTCGGCCTCGGCCAGGGCGCGTCGATGGCCTAAGATGACACTCCAAGAAAGTTCTTGTGTGAGCGAAACGTTAGTGCGTCCAGGTACTCCTTTTGGCGAACCAAAGAGATAAGCCACTTCTGCCTCAGGGTCGGGCAGTCTGAGAGCAGATCCATTGGCTGCTTGTTGCGCCTGAAGTTGCGAACGGAGAACCGCAATCTGTTTGTTGTTGCGCACAATTTCCAGCATAGGCTCTTGCCATGCTGAGAAGTGACGAGCTGATACCTTGTGGTCCTGTGCTTTGGCAGATAACGGCACAAGGGTAAGTGCTATGGTGAGGATAGTCCAGAGAACTTTCATGGATTGGAAAGAGATTGAGTGGTAGATTTCTTTGATTTCTTGAGCGGTGCCATAATAGGCACGATGAAGAGGTTGAGCAGGGTGCTTGTGAGCAATCCGCCGAGCATGACTTGTGCCATAGGGCTCTGTATCTCATTGCCTGGTAGTTCACTGCCTAAGGCTAGCGGAATGAGCGCCAAAGCAGAGCAGAGCGCCGTCATAAGAATGGGCAATAAGCGGTCCATTGAGCCTCGCATAATCACTTCGTGGCGTGAAAGTCCGCGACGTGCCAACTCATTGTAACGATCGACGAGGAGCATACCGCCGCGTGTAGCCATGCCAAATAGCGAAATAAAGCCGATGATTGCAGGAATGCTCACGACACCACTTGTCAGTACGAGCGAGAGCACACCGCCGATGAGCGCCAGCGGAAGGTTGAGCAATACCACGACCGATTGCTTCCAGGAATGGAATTGCAGATAGAGCAAAAGCAGAATCACCACAATGCTCACCACGCTCAATCCAAGCAACATACGTGATGCAGCAGCTTCGCTCTCAAACTGTCCACCATACTCCACGTGGTAGCCTTCGGGCAGGTCGATGCGCTCTTCGATGGCACGGCGCATATCGTTCACAACAGAACGCATGTCGCGCCCCTCGGCATTGGCCGAAACCACGAGTTTGCGCTGGGCATTCTCGCGACTGATGGTATTCGGGCCTGCCGTAGAGAGAATGTCGGCCACGTCGGAGAGGGGAATTTGTGCACCCGAGGCTGTGGTGATGAGTAGGCCGCGCAAGCGCTCTAAAGTGCGTAGATCGTCATCGGCCACACGCACGGTGAGATCGAATGTTTTGCTACCATCCTGTACTTGGCTCATCACCTCGCCACCGATAGCTGCATTTACATATTCCGCAAATTCGGGCAACGTGATACCATGGCGAGCTAGCAGCGTGCGACGCGGACGGATAACTAGTTGCGGGCGCTCCACTTGCTGCTCTACGTTGAGATCCTTCACCCCGTTGATACCTTGCGTGGCTTGCTTAATCTGCAGACCGAGGCTATGAAGGGTACTCAAGTCGGGGCCAAACACCTTGACGGCGATGCCCGCCTTCGTGCCCGAAAGCATAGCATCGATGCGGTGGCTGATGGGTTGGCCAATTTCTACGTTGACGCCAGGAAGCGTGGATAGACGACGGCGAATGTCGGCTAGGACCTCTGATTTCTTACGCTCTTTCAGCACAAAGGGTACCTCCATCTCGCTAGTGTTCACACCGAGTGCATGCTCATCGAGTTCGGCACGACCTGTTTTGCGAGCCACGGCTTGCACCTCGGGAACCTGCATGAGTAGCTTCTCTGCTTGCTGGCCGATGCGGTCGCTCTCTGTGAGTGATACGCCAGGCAGTGTGCTCACATTGATGGTGAACGAACCCTCGTTAAAGGGAGGAAGGAATGAGCGTCCTAAGGTGAAGAAGAGACAGAGTGTGACGATGACCAATGCGCCCGTGACGCCCAGAATCCAACGCGACGGCCGCCCGAGTGCATAGGCTAGGGCTTGCTCGTACTTCTGCTTGAGCCAACGTACCCAACGTGGCTCGTCGTGACGCTTGTAAGAGGCATTTCCTGCCGTAGCATCATCCATCGCATTTTGTGGATCTTTGAGCAGATAAGAGCAGAGCACGGGGGTAAGTGTGAGCGCCACGAGCGTGGATGCAAAGAGCGAGATAATAAAGCTGATGCCAAGCGGTGCGAGCATGCGGCCTTCCAGTCCGGAAAGGAAGAATAAAGGAATGAAACTCACCACGATGATAAGTGTGGAATTGAGTATGGGCATACGCACTTCGCCTGAAGCATGGAATATGATGTCCATTTTCTTTTTCCGCGCTTCTTTGGGCAGACGGGCATTGAGACGCAAACGCTTAAAGACATTTTCTACGTCGACAATGGCATCGTCGACTAACGATCCAATGGCAATGGCCATACCGCCGATGCTCATCGTGTTGATGGTAAGTCCCATCGCCTTTAGTACAAGCATTGTGACAAGTAGCGAAAGGGGAATGGTGACGAGCGAGATGAGCGTGGTGCGAGCGTTCATCAAGAAGATGAAGAGAATGAGCACCACGAAGATGCCGCCCTCGACGAGCGACTTCTGAATGTTGGAAATGGAGGCATCGATGAAGTCCTGCTGACGATATAGGTGAGTGTTGACCTTCACATCGGGCGGAAGCGAGGCTTTGAGTGAAGCGATGGCAGTGTCGAGCTGTTCGGTCAGTTCGAGCGTGCTGGTCGATGGCTGTTTCGTTACGGTGAGCAGTACGCCTTGTTTGCCAGAGACAGAGGCAAGACCCATCTTCGGACTCTTGACACCCATCTTTACATCGGCCACATCTGCTAAGACGATAGGTTGCCCTGAAACTGAGGTCTTGATGACAGCCTCGCCTATCTGCTCGGTGCTGGTAGTGGCCAGTACACCGCGCACGATGTACTCATTGCCATGTTCATAGTGTACACCGCCTGAAGCGTTGCGTGTCATCTGTCGAGTAGCATTCATTACTTCGGAGAGACTCACACCATAGTGGCGCATACGTTCGGGATGAAGACGTATTTGATATTCCATAAGGTCGCCCCCCATCACGGTGACTTGGGCTACACCACCTGTGGAGAGTAGGCGTGGGCGAATGGTCCAATCGGCTAGTGTACGCAGTGAACCGAGCGAAGTGGTGTCGGACGTTAGACCTATAAACATTACTTCGCCCATGATGCTCGACTGCGGACCGAGTGTGGGCTGACCCACTCCCTCGGGCATAGCATCGCCTATGGTGGCGAGTTTCTCAGAGACAATCTGTCGGTCGCGATAGATGTCTGTGCCCCAGTTGAACTCTACCCACACTACGGAGAAACCTGTCGTGGATGAGGAGCGTACGCGGCGCACGTCGGTGGCACCATTGACTGCTGTTTCTATGGGGAAGGTAACGAGGCGTTCTACTTCCTCTGAGGCCATTCCTTTGGCCTCTGTCATTACGACAACAGTGGGCGCATTGAGGTCGGGGAAAACGTCTACTTCCATCTTCTTGGCTGTCCAACATCCGATAATAATCAGTAGTAGGCTGAAAAACAGAATGAGAGGGCGGTTGCGAAGTGAAAAGGATATGATTTTGTTGAGCATTAGTTCGTGTTTAAGGAGGAAAGGAAGTATTAAATAGCTTGTTTTGAGCAAAGTAAAAGGTGGGTATCCTAAATTTCTGAATTTATAGAACCACCCTAAAAGGTAACTTTATAACCTAAAATCTTAAAACTCCAAACTCATTGTTTAGTGCGAATGTCCCTCGGGCACAGCCGTAGCGTTGGCAGCAAGGCGTACAAGTGTGGCACCACGTGTCACCACTTTGTCGCCAGGATGAAGCCCTGATAGAATCTCTGTGCGCATCCCGTCGGAGGCGCCTAATGTGACTTCTACCTTGCGATAGATATCGGCACTATGTTGTACATAGACGAAATAGATGCCTTGTGACTCTGTGATGGCTTCAGAGGAAACGGCCAATACGCCGTGGCGCACGTTGCCTTGAAGGTAGACTTGTGCAAAACTACCTGATACGATGCTTCCCTGATTGTTGAACTCAAAGATTACGGGCACGAAAGCATCTCCATTTCCCGAAGCTTTCCCTTTTGAGATAAGACGACCGCCAAGTTGAGAAAGATTGTATACTTGCGATACATCATCGTAGGCCATACGGAAGTTGGCACTTGAGATGCGTGGTAGCATGCCGAAGTAGCGCTCGGGCACGTCGGCACGTAGTTGCACACGTTTGCTCTGTGTTACGATGGCAAGTGCCTGTCCCGCAGAAACATAGTCGCCGGGACGAACCAAAAGAGTCTTGATATATCCGCTTATGGGGGCAGAGATGCCGCGAATTTGCGATGCACTTCCTAAACTCTTTGCCGTGGCGCTTGCTGCTTCGTAGCGTTGGCGCGCATCTTCTAGCTCGCGCTGAGAAATGATTCTTTCGGAAGCAAGTTTTTCAGCACGTTCAAGAGCTAGCTTGGCTGCTTTTGCCTCGCTCTGAGCTACTGCGGCTGGATTGCCATCGGCCATAGGCTTGCCATTTACTACGAATAAGGATTGACCCGCGTTCACAGATAGTCCCTCGGTGAGTGCATCGCTAGCGAAGCGGACAATACCTGCTATGGTGGCACTCACCGTGGTTTCTGTACCCGAAGCAGGAAGTACTTGACCACTTACTTCAATGACTTCGGAAAAATCGGAAGGTTGTATCGTTGTGACTTGTACGCCCGCAGCGCGCGCTTGTTCGGTTGTGAACTCTATTTCATCGGGAGCATGCTTGTGGTCGGAGGCCTCGGTGTGTTTGTCGCCTTCATGGTCGTGGTCGTGGCCTTCGTGGGCACTATGGCATGCACTAAAGAGCATAGCAGCACTCGCAGCTATGCTAAGTAATGTATAAGGTATATGCATGAAATAATTTACGTGGATAAGTAAAAAAACGTGTTGTAAGAAAAACTTATCCAAGCAAGGGCGGGCCGCGACGGCTAAATTGCTTGCAAAATGGAGAGGCAAGCAGAGTGGGGGAGGGCAAGGCGGTGTAGGCCTGCACTCCTATATATATAATAGGTGTATGGGCTTCGTTCCAAAAAATGGGAGGAAGAAAGCCACCACCCATATCGCTAGCGGATTTTCGTAGCGTAGAAAGGTGTGTAACAGTCGGTTGGTAGAAACACTGATGCGCATCTGTGTGCCGGTTGTCGTGGTGTGATGTATGGCAGTCGTTGGTTTGCCCATCTCGATGACAAATCTCCGTGACCCAACAAGCCGCCCCGCCTTCGTGGTGATGGTGGGGAACAAGCGTAAGCAAGAGCATCAGCACAATGCCCAGCGACGCAAGGTATGTAGAACGCGAGATTTTCACATTGCAAAGGTAAGAAAAGCCTTGTGCAACCAAGTTGCAAAGCCAATAAATGTGGTAAAAATGCTTGAATTATAGCAGAATGTCGTACTTTTGCACGTGAATAGAATTCGCTAATAACAACAAACACTATACATCAATTACATTTATGAAAAAGTTTTTCATGCTTTGCGCAGCTCTCATGATGAGCCTCGCAACGGCACATGCCGATGAAGGTATGTGGCTTTTGAAGCTGATGAAACAGCAACACTTGGAGGATTCGCTCCGCAAGGCTGGCTTACAGCTCCCTCCCGAAGCTCTTTACAGTGAAACAGCTCCCTCGCTGCGTGAATGCATCGGTATCTTTGGTGGCGGATGTACCGGTGAAGTGGTAAGTCCTGAAGGCTTGGTACTGACTAATCATCACTGTGGATTTAGCTATGTACATGAAATGAGCGCCATTGGTCACGACTATATGAAGGATGGCTACTTTGCTCATAACCGCAGCGAAGAATTGCGTACTCCTGCCGACTTGACATTCACCTTTGTGGTTCGCATCGTGGATGTGACGAAGGAAGTGAATGCTGAGGCTGCCAAGAAGAAGGTAGATGAATATACGAAGCAAAGCATCGGTTTCCTAGAGCCTATGGCTCAAAAGATGCTGAAGAAGAGCGACTTGGCTAAAAAGAAAGGTATGAGCGCTCGCATCGTACCCTATTTCGGTGGTAACCAATTCTATATCTTCTACGAACAGGAATACCAGGACATTCGCCTTGTTGCTAACCCTCCCTACAATGTGGGACAGTTTGGTGGCAACACGGACAACTGGATGTGGCCACGCCATAATGCAGACTTCTGCATGTTTCGTATTTACGCCGACAAGAATGGCGAACCTGCTCCTTATAGCAAGGAAAATGTGCCTCTGAAGGTGAAGAAATACCTGCCCATCTCGCTCAAAGGAATGAATCAGGGCGACTACACCATGATTATGGGTTTCCCTGGCACTACCACCCGTTATCTTACCGCAGCCGAAGTGAAACTTCGTTGTGAAGGAATCAATCAACCTCTCGTAGTAGCGGGTAATCCCTTATTGCAGTATTACAAGACCTTGATGGATCAGAGCGATGAAAATCGTCTGAAGCTTGAAGATGAGTATGCCTCATGGGGTAACACAATCAAGAATTTTGGCGGAATGAACGAAGCGGTGGAGAAAAACCATCTTATCGCTGATAAACAAGCCGAAGAAGCACGTTTCCGTGAATTTGCTGCTAAGAGTGGTAAGGCTGAGTATAAAGATGTGATTGAGCGCATTGAGAAGCTTTGCCAAGCTTACAGTGATACGATACACGATGCAAGCTTGATGCGTATTGCGCTGCAGGATCAGAGCTTATGGATTCGCCCTTCATTGATCGAAGCTTACGAAAAGGCTCTCAAGGGAGGTAAGGATAAGAATATCGCGGCTGCTAAGCAGGCTATAGCAGACTACTGCAAGCGCGTGAACTTCTCGGTTGATAAGGCAATTGATTGCGGTAAAGTACGTCTACTTATTCCTTATTTTATGAAGGAACGTAAGCTCAAGGAATTACCGCGTTTTCTCAGCGGCAAGCAGAACTTGGAGCAAAATATAGATCGCTTGTATGCCAACACCGTATTTGCTGATAGCGCCAAGTTGGCCAGCGCTCTGGAAAAGAACGATGCCGAGGTGTTGAAGGCAGATCCCCTCTACAAGGAAATAAGCGACATCTTAGAGTATTCAGAAAAGACCTTCAAAGGTCTGTCGGAGTACAACAAACAGCGCAAGGAACTCGATAAAATTTATGTGCGTGGTCTTTGCGAGATGTACGACTGGACAAAGTCACCCGATGCGAACTTCACCCTGCGTATGACCTATGGCCACGTGAAAGACCTTAAGCCGCGTGATGCCGTACATTACGATTGGCGCACGGTGCTCGATGGCATGTTTGAGAAAGAAAGCAAGACTGAAAGCGACTATTTCATCAATGAACGTTTGCGTAAGCTTTACGAAGCAAAAGACTTTGGACGCTACGCTCGCGAAGATGGCAAACTGCCCACTTGCTTCCTTTCTGACAATGATATTACGGGTGGCAACTCTGGTTCAGGTGTGCTCAATGCCAAAGGCGAACTCATTGGTTTGGCCTTCGACGGAAACATTGAGAGCCTTTCGAGCGACCTCAAGTTCAACCCGCAGCTTCAGCGTTGTATCAACGTTGACATTCGCTACGTGATGTTTATTATTGACAAATTCGGCGGTAGCACCTACGTGCTCGACGAACTCGATATCCGTTAACGCGGAACATTCTCATCTGAGAATACCATTTTTATTTATTAGAACACCTTTGAAGAGGACTCCCATTGTGGAGCCCTCTTTTTCATAGCTGCAAGTGCGTATGCCCCAGGGACTATCGCTGCTCACCCCTTGGACGTGACACGTGTGTTCTTTTATGAATTGCTCAAAATATCCGTACATTCCCCCCAAAAAATAGTCCCAACTCTTGCGAGTTTCTATAATAAGTTATACTTTTGCGGTGTACTACTATTGTATAACACTAAAACAGTATATAAAAGTATGATTAACGTAAACCATATAGATTTTAGTTATGGGCGGAGAAAGCCGCTTGTATTCAGTGATTTTTCCTTAGAACTGCCTGTGGGGAAAATCTGCGGACTATTAGGTAAAAACGGTACGGGAAAGAGTACGCTCCTCTACCTCATGAGCGGATTGCTCCGTGTACAGAAGGGAATAATCACCTTCGACGGACAGGATGTGACCAAGCGCTTGCCAGAAGTATTGAGTGATATATTCATCGTGCCCGAGGAAATAGAACTTCCTTCGCTCAGTATGGAACAGTATGTAAGAGTCAATGCACCGTTTTATCCCAAGTTTAGTTACGAGGTGCTTGATGAGTGCCTGAAAGATTTCGAACTGCCCACTCATCTTGACCTACGCGGTCTTTCGATGGGACAGAAGAAGAAGGCCTTTATGAGTTTCGCTCTAGCTACGGGCACGCGTCTATTGCTCATGGATGAACCTACGAATGGACTAGATATTCCCTCGAAGAGCCTTTTCCGCAAAGTAGTTTCGCGCCACATGTCCGACAATCGAACGCTCGTGATTTCTACTCATCAAGTGCGTGATGTCGATATGTTGCTCGACCATGTAATCCTGCTCGAAGGCTCACACCTCTTGCTCAATTGTTCTACGGCAGATATATGTGCAGCCTTGCGCTTTGAGGAACGCCCCATGGGAGTGAGTACGGAAGATGCACTCTATACACAGCCCTCTATCTATGGCAACTCCGTCATTGTGGAAAACCACGAAGCAGACAATGAGACACCTATTAATCTTGAGATGCTCTTTAATTGTGCTGAGGCGGGAAAACTTCCCAAGTCGCTCACAGAATAACCTAGTTTTTCCCAACTTCTCCTAAAAATATTCCTATATATAATGAAAAATTTCAGCATACAACGTTTCGGAGTGTTGCTCCGTTATGATATTGTGCAGAATCTGCGCTCTTATGTCTTTCTGATGCTCGGCCTTTTTTTGGCGCACTTCTTCGCCCAGCTGAGTGTATACTATTTTTCGCTTAAAGGGTGGACGCAGCTTTCTGAGGGTAAAGTCGATAGCGTGTTGAGCGATGCTTATGCTTGTGCTTGGGTGGTGACGCTCATGTCGATGGTGCTAGGACTATCCTTTTCGTTCGCTAATCTGAAATCGAAGTCCAAGCGCATAGCATATCTCATGTTGCCAGCTTCAAATCTTGAAAAATACCTTTCGCGTGTGCTAATCTTCACGGTGGGGATAGTTGTACTCAACGTTGTGACGTTCTTCGTCGCTGATGTGGCACGCATGGTTGCGCTATTGGCCATGCCCGCTCACATGGGTGTAATGTTTGGTGAGATAGTAAAGAAGCTTCTTGAGGACGTGTGGATAATAGGCTTTGCAAGATCTTCTGTATATGATATATGGACGATGTTCTGTTCGCTTGCTTCAGCTCTCAACATCTACCTTTTGTTCTTGCTAGGAAGTGCATTGTTTCGCAAGTTTGCCTTCTTTAAGACGGCAGGCATCATTGTTGGAGGTGGCATCTTTTTATCAATGGTTGTTGCCTCTTGGGCGATGCACGTTTGTATCACGGGAGGTGATGTGGATGTGTCAGTAGAAGCTCCGCTTTGTACCTGTTTCCATGTGCTATGCTGCGTAGCTTGGGTAGTTCTGAGTTATTGGCTCTTTAAGCATATCACAGTGATTAGAAGAAAATTCTTCTGAAATATCCCCCATTCTGTACACTCCTATAATGTAGGAATGTGTTGCCCATAAAAGGCTCATACCGTGAACTACAAGATGATGAATCTTGCGAATAATAAAAAACGAACCATTCTCTCTAATTCCCTTAAAAATGAATTTTAAAGAAGGTCAGCCTATCTATGCGCAGATAGCCGAACGAATATGCGACGAAGTGCTAGCAGGAACGTATCAGCCCGATAGTCGCATTCCTGGCGTTCGAGAATATTCTGCTTTGCTCGAGGTAAACGTCAACACTACGGTGAAGGCGTATGAACTCTTAGCTCAGCGAGGCATTATTTATTCCCGCCGAGGAATGGGTTATTTTGTAGCAGCCGATGCTCCCACTTATATTCAAGAAGAGCGTCGTGCCTACTTCCGTCAGCACGCTTTGCCCGAGCTATTCCGACAAATGTGTCTGCTCGGCATCTCCATAGATGAGGTGGTGAAACTTTACAAAGAACAACAAAAATCTTAACTCTCGTCAAACTCCATTCAATGAAACAGACAATAACCCTTATAGCGCTATCTATGCTCGCTTTGCCAGTAAGCGCACAAAAACGTGGCAGAGTGGTCGATGCGCAAGGTCAGCCAGTGGCTTTCGCCAATGTGGTGGCTCTCAATCCCGCTGATTCTGCTGTGGTGGCTGCCACACTAACTCGCGATGATGGTCAATGGCAGTTTGCCGATAGCGTAAAGACGCTATCTTTGCTTCGCGTAAGTGCCGTAGGCTACGAATCGCTCTATTATAAAAGTAGCGTGCCTATGGAGCAGCTTACGCTCACGCTTCGATTGCTAGATGCTCGTCAGTTAGGCGAGGCCAGTGTGGTGTATAAACGTCCCGTGTCGAAGCTTGAGAATGGTGCCCTTGTCACTTCAGTCGATAACACCGTACTCTCCAAGGCAGGCACGGCCGAGGATTTGTTGCAGCAAGTGCCAGGCTTGATGAAGTCGGCCGACAAGGATGGCAGCATCGAAGTAGTAGGCAGAGGCAAACCATTGGTCTATATCAACGGCCGACAGATGCGCGACGATAGTGAACTCAAGTAGCTTCGTAGCGAAGACATAAGAAGCGTGGAAGTTGTCAACAATCCTGGAGCACAGTATGATGCTTCAGTCAATGCCGTGGTGCGTATCCGCACAAAGCGTCGTAAGGGCGAAGGCATTGGGGTGAACTTTAGCAATGATTACTTTCAGGGCAAGTATGCAAGCGATCGCTCCCGCCTCAATCTTTCTATGCGCAAGAATGCTTTCGACCTTAACCTTCAAGGGGGCTACAATTATAATCGCGGCTATTGGAAATCTGGAAGTGACCAAACGGTTCAGACGCCTGAAGGCCTTTGGTCGATGCCCTTTAACAATGAAAACTTTTGGAAGATGCACAAGGCCGATGGAGTGGTGGAGTTTAACGTAACACCCTCCGACAAACACTCTGCAGGAGTGCGCTATTCACTGCATAAGGCTTTCCCTAACCAAAGTAATGGCCTCGTAGAGAGCTATATACGCAAGAATGGGGAAGACTTCGACCAACTGACCAACCGCCTTCGTCAGGATAGTGACAATGACCTTACCCACTCCGTCAATGCTTATTACAATGGTCATTGGGGAAAGAGCGAGTTTCGTATCGATGCCGACTTCTATGCAAGTGGAAGTCATGAAGAAAGCATTTACGACGAAATGAGCCAGACACAGACCAGTCGGCAGTTTCCCACGGTGAGCGACACGCGCAATCGCCTCTTCTCTGCCAAGGTACAGTATGATTATCCGTGGCTCAAGGGCATTTTTTCCATAGGCTCACAATATGTGCAGACCAATCGTCACGACAATTATTATATAGCAGCTACATTGCCTGGCATATCGCCCTCGGCATCGCAACTTATGGAGCGTACTGCCGCAGGTTTCATCGCCTATTCTACCACGATAGCGCGTCGCTATCAGTTGACGGCAGGCCTTCGCTACGAACACTTGCAGCTCGACTATTATCTTTCCCGTCAGCACATCGATGAGCAATCGCCCGTCTACAACAACCTTTTCCCTTCTTTCTCATTGGCCGGTATGATAGGCAAGGCGCAGTTAATGCTCTCCTATACAAGTAAGACCACCCGTCCCGGTTACAGTCAACTCTCGTCCAATGTCTCTTATGGCAATCGCTATTTGCTGCAAAGCGGAAATCCCAATCTGAAGCCCACCATCCTTCATTCGATCAACTTCACCGCCGTATGGAAATGGTTACAAGCCACAATGAACTTTGATCGTAGTCGTGATGGCATACTTTATTGGGGGGAATCTCTGCCCGAGCAGCCTGAGGTGACGAAGATTACGTATATCAACCGCAATTGTTCACAACTACAAGCTACGCTCACCTTCTCGCACCAAATCAAGTTTTGGCGTCCCATGCTGACGGCTTATGTCTCGAAGAATTTCTGCAACTTGCGCCTTGAAGATGGCACTCGTCTGCACATGAATCCCATTCTATCGCTTCACACCTCGCACTCGTTTACATTACCCAAGGGCTTTGGCTTTACCGCAACCTATAGTATGACGACGCGCGGCAGTTATCAGAATGTGCAATTACTTCGCATGAATCATTACCTTGAGACTTACCTCACGAAGTCGTTACTGCACGATGCACTCAGCATCAACATTGGTGGTAGTGATTTGCTGAAACAAAACATGAGTAGCGTTCGTATGAATCTGCAGAATGGCAATATTGTACAGACTGGTAGCGGCGACACCCGCGCGTTTTATATCAAACTCAATTATAAGTTCAATTCCATGCGCAATCGCTATAAAGGTGAGAGCACGGTCGATGAGGTGATACAACGATTGTAGCGAAATTTGAATAGATCCACCCTAAGGTTCGTTGCTAACTGACAATTGGATGGATCTCTTACCATGCAAATTACTTCTCATTAGGAGAACAGAGTAAGGCAAGCGTTTAGGCTAAAAGGCTTAGACGCTTGCCATTCTTTTTGCAGGGGAAACGCATCAAATTTTATTTTTTTAAACATGGGCTTAAGTTTCGGATTTAGTATGAGCGGGCTGAATTATCGTGCAAGTCGAATGCAATCAAGCTTGCTTGAATTGCTGAGATGCAGCCGATAATTCAGCCCGTCCATCCTAAATCCGAAAGTTGAGATACAGTCTTATTTCAGGGAATGAGAATCGTCTCTCTGCAAAGATAGAAATTTCACCCCCTTGTAAACGGAGGTTTTCATAAACTGCGAACGAAGTGTTTCTAACTTCGTCATTATCAATCTAGAACCTAGACCATTCCGTTTCTCAATGAAGACTTTCACGTCTACCACAGGCCTGTGGTAGCTCTGCCGCTCGGCAGCGGTAGCTTTACCACAGGCCTGTGGTAGCTTTACCGCTCGGCAGCGGTAGACATAAAGATGGGCATCTGTGAAAGAGGAAACGTACATCTGTGAAAGGTAAAACGTACATCTGTGAAAGAGAAAACGGGCATCTGTGGACGGGAAGACAAATCACTTTCCTCATCATACCACCCAGAATATCCGCTGCCCCGCTTTTAGCCCAACGCTTGGGCTAGTTCCGAAACTTTCGTATACAACAAAGAAGGCAGATGTCCTGTGAGGAACATCTGCCTTCAAAAGTATTATTATCTCATGCAAATCCTTATGGGAAAGGAGTTGCACAGAGATTGGAAAAATGCGATTAGTTTGCAGGAGTTTCAGCAGCCTTCTTCTGAAGAGAAGTTACTGTGAAACCTACGATAGCAACACCGAGGTTGCCATTTACAAGCGTAGCGGTGCGTACTGACTTGTTGTAGATGGTGATGTACACCTTGCCTGTGTATGAAGCAGGAACGGTGCAAGTCACCTGGTTAAGTTCGAAAGTCTGGTCGGTGGGATCGGTAGAGAACTTGCACGAACCTATCTTCTCAGCCTCGGCGAGTTCTTCAGCCGTGGTGATGGGAGCTGCAGAAGCATATACATCGAAGTCTCCCGCGTTGGTGGGATAGTTGTTACCGAAGATGGCAGCAATGTTGAAGCCTTGGATGGTAATTTCGGGGAAGTTGACGTTCGTGAGGTTAAGCTCGTAGGTGAGCAAGCCTTCGTCCATATTAGAGCCAAATGCTGCTTGTCCCTGTTGGAATAGCCCCGTGTGGTGGAGTACAGTGTTGACGAAGCCATAATAGCCTCTAAATCCAAGCTCATCGAGTGGTTCAATCTCGAAGTCCTGACGGCTTTCGCCAAGTTTTACAGCGCTGAAAGGCGCAGCTGCGAGAGCGTTGGCATCGGTGAAATCGATATCGATGGCAGTAGTGCGTTCGTAGTCGTCGGTGGCAACGATCGTTTTTGTCTCTCCATAAGTCATGGCTCCTTCTACGTAGGCATAAGCCTTAATGTAGTAAGTGGTGCCAGCTGTTAGCCCTGTGATGGCAGCGATTTGTTCGCCACTCTTTACTTTGCTGAAGTCGTAGAACTTGTTGCTCGCATCGGCCAATGGCGCAGCGGGGTCGGTGCTAAGGATAAAACCTTCGCGAGACACTTCCACGCCTTCGGGAATTTGGAGGTCGATGGTAGCTTTGGCAGCTACACCCGACACTACCACATCGCCAGTGGTCACAGTGGGAAGAACCGCGGGCGTAACGATAGCCTTGTCGTAGTCGGCCTTATCCACATCGCCGCTACATGCAGCCATGCCCGTGAGGGTAAGGCCGAGGAAGAGCGATTTGATGATGTATGATGTTTTCATTGTGTGATTTCTATTTATGGCATAAGCCAATGTTTGGGGAATGGGGGAATAACGCTTTTGTGTGGGCATGCTCTGCATCGTCTCTGCCTCGTTCCTCTCTTCTGCCTACCTACCTCGCTAGAGGAAGAGGCTAGAATAAAGGAGCGGAGGGAGAGTAGTAGATGATAGTTGCAGAAAAGCGTGCTTACATAGCAGGATTTTGGTCTGCATCTGAGATAGCGTCGTTATCTTGGATTTCGTTTTGTGGAACCTGGAATATCCACTTGTAGCTAGTATGAGGAATGTTCTTCTTCAAGGCAGGAGCCTCATTGCTTCCTTCATAGTCGCGTACGAGGTCTTGCTTCAAGCGGAGGCAGTCTGTATAGCCGAAGCCTTCGCCGTAGAGTTCAATGCGGCGCTGCTTGTAGATAGACATCTGTGTGTATGAAGAGGGAGCTGTCCATCCTTCTACACGATTGGGCATAAACTCTGCCATGATGTCGGCACATGCTTGAGTATGGCCTGCCATGAGTTGAGCTTCCGCCTCAATGAGATACATTTCCGATACGCGCATGTAGACCACGTTGCCCAACCATTGATCCACGTAGGGGAACTTCTTACACATCAATGCAGGGTAAGTCTCTGTAGCTTCTTCGGGACTGAAGAAGAGCTTCTTGCGCACATCAGCGTCGGGGATAGAGTTGTAAAGCGCTTGATCCATCACGTGGGGATAAATGTGCCCATATCCCGGACCATCGTAGCTATTGAATGAGGCCCATGAAGCATAGTAGCGCTTGGTGGCATCGGTGGGGATGAAAGCCCACATCACTTCTTGATTGGAAGCATCCTGATAGTTCCAAGTTTGAGCCAAGTTGATATCGTTGAGCTCATAGCCTTGACGAGCCGCATGAGCCATGGCAGCCGCTTTGTCCCATTCGTTCATTACCAAGTAGACGCGTGCCAAGAAACCTTCAGCTACGTTCTCATCGATGGTAGTCTTGTCGTTGCCATGCTTGTAGCCTTGGAGACACTGCACAGCCTTTTCAAGGTCAGAAGTAGCTTGAGCGTATACCTGTGCCACTGTGGCACGGCCTTTTACTTCCTTTTCGCTCTCTTTAGAGGTGAGGAGGATAGGCACGCAGAGTTTGTCTTCGTTGCCCTTGTAGGTCATCTGGTAGTACTGAGCCAAGTAAGCATAGGAAATGCCGCGGAAGGCGAGAGCTTGGCCGAGATACTGCTTCTGCACGGAGGAGGCACTAGCTTCGTCGATAACGCTAATCACGTCATTGGCCGACTTGATGATGGTGTAAAAGAAACTCCAGTACCATTTTGCTCGGATATACATCTGTGCATTATAGTCAAGCACGTGGTCGAACTGGAAGGGATCTCCCGTACCGAGAATGTGCGACTGGTTGTTGCTCATCACGTCGGCAACGGTCATGATACCACCGAAGCCAGTCTCAAGATGTGCGTTGATATCGTTACCTAGTCCACTAGGGGAGAACAAGTTCCAATTAGTGTAGCAACCATTGAGCTGCGAAGCCAAGACTTTCTGTGGATCCTTCTTGCCCTCGTTTTCTATCTGTTCGTTAGTAGCTGTTGTTGAATCCATGTCATTGAAGAAATCTTCGCCACACGAAGTCAAAAGCATGCCACCAGCCAAAACAGCTGTCAAGTATTTTGCAAATTTCATAATGTATGCGTAGTTAAGAAAGAAATTAGAAGTTTACATTCACACCAAACGAAATGGTACGCAATGCAGAGTAGGATGATGATGACACGGCACCACTGAGGCTCTGACGTGGGTCAAGACCCTTACGCTTCGATCCGAGGAAGAGGTTGTCTCCTACGGCATATACACGTACGGAGCTCAATCCTGGAACACGCGAAGTGATGCGTTGAGGAAGAGTGTAGCCCAAAGTGATGTTGCGGAGCGAGAAGTAATCTGAGCGGATGAGGAAGCGGTCGCTGCTCACACCGCCTGTCATGCGGTAGCCATCCTTGAAGATAGGCACATCGGTCACGTCGCCCGGCTTCTGCCAGCGCTTAAACATATCTACGGAGATAGCGTTGCCCAGTGCTCCGTCCATCAAGCTTTGGTAGGCACCATCATAGGTGTAACCGCCAAATGAGAAAGCTGTCTGGATGCTGAGGTCGAAACCATAAGCCTGAAGTGTCGTGGTGAGACCACCAAAGACTTTAGGCAGTGACGACTTGCCAATCTGATACCGAGTGGCTTTCTGAGCATTGTTGGTAGTTTCCTGTACGGTGACAGTCTCGCCAGTCTCGTGGCCCTCGGCATCGAGCACGGGCTTTTCTACATCAACATAGTAAAGAGCTTCACCCGTCTGAGAGTCTACGCCCGCATACTTATACATATAGAAGTCGTAGAGCGAGCCGCCCTTCTTGCGCCAATAGATTCCTGTGAAGTAGCCCTCTTCAGGACGTCCTTCTTGAAGTTTGGTGAGCTCATTCTTATAGTGCGTCAAGTTGATTTGAGCCGACCAGTTGATGTCGCGAGTCTGAATCATCACACCACCGAGGGTCAATTCCACACCAGTGTTGCGCATGGACTGCTCGTTGGTCAGAATCGTGTTGGGCTCACCCTGGCTGACAGGCAGTGTGTGCCAAGCAATCATGTCGGAGGTATTCTTCACGAAGAAGTCGAAGTCGAATGTCAAGCGGTTGTTGAACAAAGCTCCTTCAAGACCTACGTCGAAAGTCTTACTCTTTTCCCAAGTTAAGTCGCGGTTGCCACGATAAACTTGATTTACAGAGAATTGGGGCTTCTCTGCCGTACCAGCGTTGACCACTTCATAGTGGTCGAGGTAGCCACCATAGATACGATAGCCATCTGCATCGAGCAGACCATCGTTACCCTGCGTACCATAGCTAGTGCGGAGCTTCAAGCGATTTACGAAACCACCAGCTTTATCTTTAAACCAATCCTCCTCGGCGATGTTCCATGCAGCACCTACTGACCAGAAGTTACCCCAACGGCTTTCGGGAGCGAACATGCTCGAACCATCGCGACGATATGTACCTGAAAGGCTATAGGTGTGGTTGTAGCTATACTCCGCACGACCCAAGAAGCTCTCCAAGTGGTAAGCATCGTTGCTTGATCTAGGATCTGCCTGATTCGTCAGAGAGTAAGAGAAATTGTTTTCTGACAAGAAGAACTGCGTACGATAAGCAGCAAGGCCACGTGAGTATTGAGCTTTTGTCTCGTGACCTGCCATGAGGCTGATAGAGTGCTTGCCGAACGTATTGCTGTAGTTGAAGCGCTGAGTAGCGTTCACTACGCTAGTGCGGCTTGAAGTCTTCGTACCATAACCATTCATATTCTTGGCATCGGCAGTGACGGGAGCGGTGAATTTGTCAGCCCAGCTCTGGAAGTTGTCTATCGCGATGTCAGCGTGGAAAGTCAATCCCTTGTAAATCTTGAAGTCGGCATAACCGCGAGCATTAAATACGTCGCTGATGCTCTCGTTCGTATTGTTATATACATCAGTCAAGGGGTTGCGGTCGCCTTGGAACAAGCGGTGGTAACCATATTCGCTATGATCACCTGTATCAAGGATAGGTTGGCCATTTTCGTCGTATACCATCTGTCCCTGTTTGTTGTAAAGATATACAGGGTAGATAGGAGCAATGAATTGTGTCCAAGAGAAGATGTTGGAAGCCGCACCAGCTGAAGCACTAATACCATTTGACTTGCTATGGGTATAGCCCAAGTTAGCGCCTACGGTCAACCAATCGAAAGCTTTGTGGTCCAAGCGCAGACGGCCAGTCATACGGCTGAAGTCTGAATTCTTCATGTACGAGTCGTCCGAGAGATAGTTGAACGACATATAGTATTGCGTACGCTCGTTACCACCATTGATGCCTACGTTGTATTCCTGACGCAATCCGTTGTGGAAAGCCTCGTCGTCCCAATTGGTGGGGATAATCTGCTGTGCGTTTGCGTTGAAACGGCCCGTGATAGGATCTACGAGGGCGTAGTCCGACACATTGAACACGTTGTAGCCACCCAGTCCGCTCACCAATGTCTGCGAAGCATTGAGACGCGCTGCCAAGTCGCTCATTTGGCCAAGGTTACGATTGTAGAAGCTTTCCCAAATCATTTCGTAGTACTGGGCAGGATTGTCGATGGTCTTATACTTCGACACACCACGTGCATTCCAACCCCACTTGGCATCCACTGTCACGCGAGTCTTACCATCAGTAGAACCTTTCTTAGTGGTGATATAGATGATACCATTTGAACCACGAGCACCATAGATAGAAGTAGCCGAAGCATCCTTCTGTACGTTGATGCTCTCAATATCGTTGGGGTTGATGCTATTGAGCGAACCTTCATAAGGAGCACCATCTACGATGATGAGAGGTTGAGTATCGGCGTTGATAGAACCGATACCGCGCAGGTAGATATTGGCAGAAGAACCCGGCTGACCTGTAGCAGAAGTCAACTGAATACCCGGCATCACACCTTCGAGTGCCTTCGTTACGTTCGACACTTGGAGCTTTTCAAGCGATTTACCCTTGATGGCCGATACCGAACCAGTAAAATCGCCTTTCTTTACCTTACCATAGCCTACAACAACAGCTTCTTCTAGCTCATTGTCATTGTCGGCGAGCACCACTTTGACATTTCCAGCGATGCTGATGGTCTGGGCTTTCTTACCGATGTAGTTGATTTTCAATTTAGTGGCTGAAGACGGCACATTTTGCAGCGTGAAGTTACCATTTGCATCGGTAACGGTCACACCCTTATGCCCTTCTACACGTACAGAAGCACCAGCAACGGGCTGACCGTCGGTGTCGAGCACCCTACCCGTGACGCGCTTCTGTGCTGAAGCAGTAGCTGCTGTCATCAGCAGCGCAGCTCCCATAAGCACTAACTTTTTGTTCATAATCTAACCGTTTTATTTAATGTTCGTTATTTCGCTTGCAAGCTTAGCCTGAATAAATTGTGTGGGGAGGAAAAAAGGACGTTTTCGGTGGGTCGAATGTTGTCTAGTTCCTGGGTCGTTGTCCTTATAATAGAAGAACAATAGTGTTAAGTCTTGTCTGCTCTTTGCGTGAAATCGTTGTGTCGCTGCGGAGCGTTATGGTTGATATAGAGGCTAAGCAGAAGTTAATTTTACTGCTTTTCTTTTAAAAGGCTCATCTTCTCTACCTAAAATCTCATTCTGGAGCCTTATTATTGGTTCATTTTGTAAGCAAAGTAGCTTATATGTGAACTTTTTGTTACAATAGTTGGCTGCAAATGTATCGATTATTTCTTATAGAACAATAAGTCAGTATCATTTTTTTTATATTTTCATACGTTTTCTTTTGAATTTGCTAGGTTCTCGTTGCAAACAAAGTATAAAGAAACTATTTTTGTGTGATAAAGAAAGACTTTTCCGTTTTGTAATGTAGCGTGTTTGTGATGGAGTTATTAAGGTGAAGAGAATGTGGGGGAATATTGTGGACGGATGCGTTTTGGGAAATCAGTATTACGAACACAGATAAAACAGATCTGACAGATAATTCTCTATTCGTGTTATTAGTGTAGTTTGTGTTCGGGAAATAGACATAGATGCCAAGAGTTACACGAACACAGATAAAACAGATCTGACAGATAATTCTCTATCTGTGTTATCTGTGCTATCTGTGTTCAAAAATAAAGATCTAACAGAAATTCTGAGTCATGTAATAGGAATTATTCCGTGTTTCCATACCTCTAAATCGGGAATTATTCCATGTTTTTACACCCATAAAATAGGAATTATTCCGTGTAACGTACTTGGAGAGAGAACAAATTAGCCATACTTACCCAACAACTTATACAACATTTATCGTATGATTTACGGATACATCAGAGTGAGCAGCGACAAGCAGACGGTGGAGAACCAAAGATTTGAGATTGAGCGGTTCTGCCGCGAGAGAGGAATGAGCGTAGATGGCTGGATAGAAGAGACCATTAGCGGTACGAAAGCTTATAATAAGCGTGAACTGGGGAAGTTGCTTCAGAGGGTGACAAAAGATGATTTGATTATCTGTGCAGAACTGTCACGGTTAGGGCGAAGCCTGTTCATGATTATGGAGATTCTTAATCTCTGCCTCTCGAAAGAATGCCGAGTGTGGACCATTAAGGACAATTACCGATTAGGCGATGATATTCAAAGCAAGGTGTTGGCCTTTGCCTTCGGACTTTCGGCCGAGATAGAACGCAACCTCATCAGTCAGCGCACAAAGGAGGCCTTGGCTCGAAAAAAGGCTGAAGGGAAAAACATCGGTCGCCCTAAAGGACGGCAAAGCGCCCCCGAAAAGCATAAGCTTTATAAGGAAGCGGCAATGATAGAGCAATGGCTTCAAGATGGAGCATCTAAAAGGGAGATTGCCCGACGCTGCGAGGTGGATCGTAAAACGCTCGACCGATTTATTAAGAACTTTCTAAAGGTATGAGATTTCAGAAAGTTATCGTTAGCTATGTGGGCGAAGCGTCCTTGTGTCGGCATCGATAGCTATTGCATAATGGTTGCCTTCAATAACCTCTTAACCTACAAACTCCAAACTCAGAAGAGAGAGGGGAAGAGAAACGTCCTTTTTTCCTCCCCACACAATTTATTCAGGCTAAGCTTGCAAGCGAAACAACAAACATTAAATAAAACGGTTAGATTATGAACAAAAAGTTAGTGCTTATGGGAGCTGCGCTGCTGATGACAGCAGCTACTGCTTCAGCACAGAAGCGCATCACGGGTAGGGTGCTCGACACCAATGGAGAACCCGTTGTAGGCGCACAAGTGCAAGTGAAAGGTTCAAAAATTAAGACCTCAACCGATGCTAACGGTAACTTTACACTCAATGGAGTGCCCTCAAGTGCCAAGCAGTTGAATGTACACTATCTGGGTATGAGCCCTGCCACAGTGAGCATCTCGGCCAACGTGATGGTGACGCTCAAAGATAATGAGCAAAACCTTGGCGAAGCTTACGTAGTAGCTTATGGTAAGGCCACGAAGGCATCCTTCACCGGTGCTGCCACACAGATTAAAGGCGACGTGGTGGAAAATAAGGCCACCACAGAAGTAACCTCAGCCTTGGCAGGTGAGGTAGCTGGTGTACAGATTATGCAAGGCGATGGTAACCCTGGCGCTAACTCTACCATCGTAATCCGTGGTATCGGTTCGGTGAATGCTGCTGCACAGCCCCTCATCGTAGTGGATGGTATGCCCTATGCTGGCGACCTTTCAAGCATCGATCCGAAGGATATTGAAAGCCTCAACCTCATGAAGGATGCTACGGCCACTGCCCTTTACGGTTCGCGTGGTGCTAACGGTGTAATCATCATCAGCACAAAGAAGGGTAAGGCAGGTAAGCTCTCTATCGGCGCTGATGTGAAGTACTCCGTAAGTGGCCGCTGGTTGCCCACTTACGACGTGATTAAGTCGCCGGAACGCTTTACTGAGCTTTCTTGGGAAAGCTTGCGCAATAAGTATGCTTACACAGGTGCTGAAAGCCGTCGTTTGGATCTTGAAGCGGCAGCTGCAAAGGCTTCTCAAGTATTGTTTAGCGAAAATGGCATCTATCCCACATACAACATGTGGAATGCTGATGGTGCCGACCTTATCAATCCAGAAACGGGACTATTCAATGAAGGTGTCACTCGTAAGTATAATCCCGATAGTTGGGAAGACGAACTCTTCCGCACAGGTCAGAAGGTAGACGCAGGTATCAACCTCACTGGTGGTACAGACCGTATCCAAACGTATGCTTCTCTTGGTTTTACCAAGGATAAAGGCTACTTGGTAGGAGCTGACTTCCGTCGTTTCTCTTCACGTGTCAACACGGATGTCCGTATCACCGATTGGCTCAAGGGTAGCGCACAACTCTCTTACAGCAATGCTCGCTATAACAAGTCCGTACAGGATACTAAAGCATCAAACAATGCATTGAACTTTGTGAACAATGCTCCGTATCTCTATCCCGTTTATGAGCGCGATGAAAATGGTAATCTCATTGCCGATACCAACGTGGGTGGCTATCGTTACGACTATGGTATGCATAATGGATATGGTCGTGGATACGCAGCAGGTGTGAACCCCGCGGGTAGTGCCAACCTTGATGTAGACCGTACAGACCTCGACCAATTCAATGGTAACGGACAGTTGGAGGCAACCTTCCTGACCGACTTCAAGTTGACCGCAGGATTGGGCTATATGTACTATCATAGCAATGAGAATGTGCTTACGAATCCCTACTATGGCGATGCTGAGGGCTTAGGACGTATTGATTCCGAAAGTTTTATTTCACGTCAGGTAGTGGGTAATCAAATCCTTTCATGGAAGCACATTTATGCAGCGTTGCACTCAGTGAGCGCTTTCGTAGGTCATGAGTCTACTTGGACCAACAATGAAGTCATGACAGGCTCAAAGAATAATCTTGTTCGTGCCAACGACCTCACGATGGGTAATGCTGTAAAATATCAAGACCTCTCTGGTATGAGCTATGGCTATTCACTTGATAGCTGGTTCGGACAGGTTTCTTACGACTATGCAGAAAAGTACTTCTTCAATGCAGCCCTTCGTGCAGATGGTTCTTCACGTTTTGCTAAAGGACATCGTTGGGGTACGTTTGGCTCTGTGGGTGCAGCTTGGAATATCACCAAGGAAGACTTTATTAAGGATGTGTCTTGGCTTCGCAACTTGAAGCTCAAAGCCTCTTGGGGTAAGACGGGTAACCAGTCGCTTGGTGCATTGTTTATGGGTACAATTCCTTCATACTATCCCTATGCCGACGTTTACAGCATCCGCAATATGAACGATAATCCTTCCTTCGTGTTCTACAAGAAAGGTAACAAGAACCTCTCTTGGGAAAAGACACAGAATATCAACGTGGGTGTAGAGTTCAACATCGCAGGCATCTTGGAAGGTGAAGTAGACTACTTCAACCGCTTGACAAGCGATATGCTTTTCCTCCGCAGTGTGGCTATTTCGAAGGGATATGCTTCTATCCCTGTCAACGATGGTAAGATGCGCAATGCAGGTGTAGAATTCAGTTTGGTAGCTCATGCCGTAAAGACTAAGGATATTAGCTTCGATATTCGTCTCAATGGTTCACATTATAAGAATACCATTACCGAACTTCCCCTCGATGAGAACGGCAATCGTATGGAATACTACCGGTACACAAACCGCTTCACATGGACTAAGGGTAAGGGTATCTACGATTTCTACTTGCCCACTTACAAAGGCGTAAATCCCGAGACAGGTCTGGCACAGTATAAGACCCTCACTGCTCAATATGCCGATGGTACAGAAAAGGTAGTAACCGACCTTGAACAATTCAAGAGCCAGCACAAGGGTGAGGAATATCAGCTCGTAGAGGGCGTGAGCTCCAATTGGGACGAAGCTGTGAGCGAATACGTGGGCAAGTCTGCCACTCCGAAACTCACTGGTGGTTTTGGCTTTGATCTTCGTGTGAAGGACTTCACCTTGGGAACCACTTTCTCATATTCACTCGGTGGCTATGCTTACGACGTTGCTTATGCTATCTTGATGAGTGATAATAGTGTTGGCGGTAATAATTGGCACAAAGATATTGAAAAGCGTTGGACAAAGCCTGGTGATGTGACCGATGTGCCTATGCTCACCGCAGGTAGCTCAGCTGGTACTTATGCCTCAGCACGTAGCACTCGCTTCCTTACAAAGCGTAACTACTTGTCACTCTCAAGCATCCGATTGGCTTACAACATGCCTAACGCTTGGACTGCTCGCTTGGGCGGTATGAATGGTGTGCAGATTTATGCTACTGGCGAAAACCTCTTCTATCTCAGTGCTCGTAAGGGATTCATGCCTGGTACAAGCGTTACAGGTGAGTCAGACGACCTCCAGTATATGCCTTCTTCAAGCTTTACAATCGGTCTGAAGTTGAATTTCTAACAATAGCTCATACTTGGATATACAGCCAAACTAAAGATACAAATCACTATGAAATATAAGTTTTTGACATATATGCCAATCTTGGCAGCAGCCTTGGCTTCGTTAGCATCATGCTCTGAGGGCTTTTTAGATCGTGAACCAGAGGGAGCTTACATTACATCGGACCAAAAGGAAAAGGAATTCAAGTGGAATCCTAAAATCATGTTGGGTGAGGTGCAAGGTACCGTTACCGCGTTGACTCGTTGGCAGGCAGGTGGTAGTGATGATCAAAGTGACTTCGGACAGAAATCAATAGACATTGCTACGGATATCATCTCGCACGACATGGTTATGTCGCAGGGTTCTAGTTATAAATACTGGAGATCAGAAGCCAACGGACAGTCTACAGTGAGAACATCATCGCGCACCTTGACTAATTGGTACACTTATTACCGCATCATCGATGCTTGTAACTCAGGTTTTGCTGCAGCAGGTGGCGATGAGAACGTGCCTGAAACTCCTAAGACAAGAGTATATTGGGCTGAATGTAAGACGGCTCGTGCCTATGCTTACTTCAATCTCGAAAACCTTTATAATGGCGACTATGCTACTTGCAAGGATAAAAAGGTATTACCTATCTACAACAAGCAGGGCATGGATAATCAATCTCCCTCTACCAACGAGAAGGTATATCAGTTTATCCTTAACGATTTGAATGACGCTATCTCTGCATTCCAGTCAGCTGTTGAGGAAGACGAAGAAGCCGTACCTACTTCGATTGATCAACCCAGTTTGGCAGTGGCTCTTACCCTCAAGGCATATGCCTACCTGCAGATGGGTATGAACAGCGAAGCAGCTACAGCCGCTGTAGCTGCCATCACTGAAGCACGCACCCAAGGACTTAGTATTCTCTCGGAAAACGACATGTTCTTTGGCTTCAACTCAGTAAACAACAACAACTGGTTGTGGGGTATGGATGTAACAGCTGAGAATACTGCCGGTCTCTGTACTTTCTGGGGTATGATGGACCTCTACACCTATAGTTACACAGCTGCAGGCGACTTCAAGGTAATCAACTCCGACTTGTTCAATCAGATCCCTGCGACCGATGCACGTCGTGACTGGTTCACAGAGAGCCCCTACTATCGCAAGTATGCTGGTACTCCCATTGAGTCGCTCTGCCTCCTGCCTACAGGTAAGTTCTACTCGAACATTTCACACACCATCATGGGCGACCGCTCATGGGAAAGCGACATTCACTTTATGCGTGTAGAAGAGTGTTACCTTATCGCAGCTGAAGCTTATGCTCGCCAGGGTAATTTGCCTCAAGCTCGCACTTACTTGAAGGCTATCCTCGACAACCGCGATACAGCAACTGCCGAAACACTCGGCAGCATGACACAGGAACAGCTTCTCGACGAAATCTTCTTCAACTGGCGTGTAGAGATGTGGGGCGAAGGAAAGAGCCTTATGACTTTCAAGCGTTTCCACAAGGATATTGAAATCCCTGAAAACGATGATTTCAATGGTACTCCTAGCTACTCTTGGGATAGCAAGAAACTCATCTTCGCCATCCCCGATCAGGAACTCAAGTATAATCCCCTCTTGAAGGACGCTGACCAGTAATCAGTAGAACTTCATGAAACATAGCGAATCGCCTCTCATCTCGCAGCAATGCAGATGAGAGGCGATTCGCGCTTTATATCATAAGCAAAAGAAAGTAGCTGGGAAACAGTATAAATGTGTTATCTTTCGTTTCCAATATCCTTACTGACGTGTACCACGAATGTGACCTTCTCATTGCTCGATGAGCATTTTGGTCTTTACCGGACGGCAGCGGTAGCGCTGCCGCTGCCGTCCGGTAGAGCTACCACTGCCGTCCGGTAGAGCTACCGCTGCCGTCCGGTAAAGCAATGGATGATGGTTTGCAGATGGCAGAGAGTAAATCTGTGGACGGCAAAATCGTGGGGAGTAAATAGAAACAAACGGTTTTTGCAAAGAGCAGATGAGGGGAAGAAGCGAATAAGAATGCTTGCAAAGCGGTGCTTATTATAGAAAAGGACGCATAAGAAGTAGCTTGGAAACAAGCGCTTTGCTTAATTTTTTGTAATTTTGCAGCCGTAATAAATTATCAAACCCATAAACTTAATGACAACAGACACCGAACTTACGCGAGAACAGCTCATTCGCCACAAGCTCGACTTGCTGCTGCGCACCGGACAACTCCTTGTAGAAAGCGCAGCGGACACGAACCGCATTATGCGGAACATGAAACGCGTGGCAGCCTTCCTCGGACTGCCCGAAGAGCATCTGCACATCTACGTGCAGTACAACATGTTGATGGTCAATCTCAGCGACGATGAACACTCTTTCTCGAAGTTTCAGCGTTGCGACAAGCATGGTATCAACATGACTACCATCTCGCTCATCAGCAAACTCTCTTGGAAAGCTATTCGTGAAGACTACTCTATCGAACAGTATGCCGAGGAGCTTGAGCAGATAGCTAAGCGCCCGCGCAACTATACTCCCTTGCAGGTGGCCATCGGCACAGGTTTCGCTTGCGGCGGATTCTGTATTCAGTTTGGTTGCGACTGGACGGCCTTCTTCTATGCTTCTTTCGCTGCTGCTATCGGTATGTATTTGCGTGGCCTCATGCTTCGCAAGGGATTGAACAACTATATGGGTATTGCTATTGCTGCCTTTATTAGCACCGTGATAGCATGGGCTACCACTTATCTCCCCTCTTCTTGGACTGAAACTCCGCTTCACCCGCTCTTGGCTTGCGCCTTGTTTATCGTGCCTGGTGTGCCTTTGATAAATTTCGTCGACGATATGCTCGACAATTATATACAAGTGGGCTTAACGCGAGCCATCAATACTTTCTTGATGATTGTGGCCATGTCGTTTGGTATTGCTTTCTTCCTCAAGTTGTCCAACTTCGACTTGACACAGTTCTATACCATTCCCATGATTCCCCACAATAGCTATATCAGCTATGCCGCAGCGGCAGCCATCTCGGCTATGGGCTTCTCTATGATATTCAATATTCCGCGTCGCTTGCTATGGGTGGTAGCTATTGGAGGTATCATAGCTGTCTGCACGCGTAACTTCGTTAATCTTGGTCCGAGCAATGACAACGTGGGCTTGGATATGGGTCTTGCCATAGGGTCGTTGGCTGGTAGTGCCTTGGCAAGCTTGATAGCAGTGAAGGCGGTACACTGGGTGCATGCTCCCAACCACGTGATTTCCATTCCTAGTGTCATCCCAATGGTGCCTGGTGTGCTGATGTATCGTGCCCTCGTAGGACTGATTGAGATGAATGGCGTGGTGGGCGAACTCACCAATGCGATGAAGTTTGGTATGGCTTCAGCCATCACCATCATGTGTATTGCTTTGGGTGTAGCCGTTCCCAACGTATTTGCTCGTCACTGGGTGTCAAAGAGCCGTCAGCGTAAGTTAGAACAGCTCATCGAAGAGCGCAAGAAGCGCGGCTACTTTGTAGACCTGACAGAACTGTAAATCTCCTTTATCCTATGTTTCAAGAACCCAATGATTTGTCGAAGGGACGCATAGAAGTGATATGTGGCTCTATGTTTTCTGGTAAAACGGAAGAACTTATTCGCCGCTTGAAGCGTGCACGTATTGCGAAACAGCGCGTAGAAATCTATAAACCAGCCATTGATACGCGCTATTCTGAGGACGATGTAGTGTCGCACGATGCGAATACAATCTCGTCTACTCCTGTAGAGTCTGCTCGCAGCATTCTGCTTATGGCCTCCGAGGCACAGGTGGTAGGCATAGACGAGGCACAATTCTTCGATGAATCCTTGGTGGAGGTATGCAATGAATTGGCGAATAGTGGAAAGCGCGTAATCATTGCTGGCCTCGACATGGATTTTAAGGGTATCCCTTTTGGCCCGATGCCACAACTTATGGCTATTGCCGAGGATGTGACTAAGGTACATGCCATCTGTGTGAAGTGTGGCAATTTGGCTCAATTCTCACATCGCATAGTGAAGAATGATGAGCGCGTGCTTCTCGGCGAACAAGAGGATTATGAGCCCCTATGTCGAGAATGCTTTAATCGGGCAGAGGAGAAGAATCTTTAATCTTTCATCCTTTTCAGCCAATACTGGGGGCGACGCGTCTCGCGTCGGGAAAATAAATAAAGGCTCACAGATAGCGCTAATTACACGCCTATCTGTGAGCCTTTGTCATAAATTCCCGACGCGGGACGCGTCGCCCCAGTATTGTTGGTTGAGGACAAAGCTATGTTGCTTCTGAAGTTTCGGATTTAGCAAGGGCGGGCTGAAAGCCCAGTGGAGCGCATAGCCCAGGGCAAGCGAAGCGACACCCTGGGTCAAAGCACGTTCGTTAGTGACGCCCTGAAAGGGCAGAAGCTTTATATCTATTTCCAACATTGAATGCTTTTGCCCTTACAGGGCGTCAATACTATGGCAATCCGTACCCCAGGGTGTCGCTTCGCTTGCCCTGGGCTATGCGCTTGTTGGGCTTTCAGCCCGTGCATCATCGGCTGCGTCTCAGCAATTCAAGCAGGCTTGATTGCATTCGGTTTGCGATAATTCAGCCCGTTTGGAACTAAATCCGAAACTTTAGTTACTTTAGTTTGTGCTGTATTTCATGTAGTCGGGTAGGGGTTCTTTGGTAGCTTCTTCGTAGAGTGGACCAAGGATAGACTTCATGAGAGGGAGAAGAAATTTGTGAATTACTTTGTCGTTGAGTTGATGGTCCGCGTCGATTCGTTCAGCGTGAGTGTAATGCTTCATGAAGTCGTTGTAGGCATTGGCGGGGTTGACAAATTTGTCTTTGATTCCAAAAAGTCCGTAACAGAGTTCTCGGTCATCGGGGGTGATGTCGTCGAATTGGTGGCGTTCCATTTGGTTGAAATGCTTAATAATTTCGGCGGTTACTTTGAAGGTCTTCTCGCTATTTTTTCGTCCGTTGAGCCATTTATGTTCCCCCGTGTGAAGTGTCTTGCTCATGGTCGACATGTGAAAGGCCGGGTTGACGCAGATGCGCAGGTGGCCGTGCATTTGCTGGGCATACATGGCGCCCATGCTGGTGCCGATGATGAGGTCGGGCTGTTCTGTTTCTACAAGCTCATGGAGCATGGGGAGTGCTTCTTCGGGGTCGACGGGGATGTCGGGGGCAATGATCTCGGCTGAGGGTAGGATCTTGCGAAGCAGTTGTACTGTGCCGCTTGCGCCTGATGAGGCGAATCCGTGGAAGTAAATGAGTTTCATTGGAATGATTAGAGATTCTTGAGTTTAAAGAAATTCTATATAAAACAAGCATTCCCAGAGCTTCTAGAGAGTGTGGCTTCTAGAGTATCTAGGAATGCTTTCTATGTTGTGTTTCGCTTAGAGCGTTACTTTTTGTCCGTTGACTACGTAGATACCTGTGGGCAGTGTGAGGACGTGGCTACCTGTAAGATGCTGTTTGAAGAGGATGCGGCCTTCAGCGTCGGCCACCACTACGTCGGTGGGTTGACTTGCTTTTAGGAGAAGTTTTCCGGCCGCTGCGGTAAAAGTTAGTGGTTCTTCTTTTTGAGCCTGCTTTACGGCAGTGGTACTAGCAAATTGGGCATCAATCATGATATCGCCGTCAATGAGGCTTGCAGGGAGAGTATATTTGCCAGTTGTCTTATTGAAAACGTTGGCACGAATGACGACTTTGTCCCACTGCTTGGTGCCGTACTTGTTGTATTGCTCGCCGTTGAGGTTGTAGCCGTGGTAGATTGTCACGGAGTCGATAGCAAAGCCAGGAGCAGGCTTGGCGATGATGGCAAGAGGCTTGCCAAAGTTTGTTTCGTAATTGACGAGTTCTCCGCCATTACCATCGGTGATGAATCCATTGCGGCTTGCAGCAGAAACATTTACCTTGTCGGCGTGAATGTTGATTCGAGTGTCGATTACAGCACCACCATTATGTTTGATGTTGTTTGTTGCCGTCATACGGCCTGCGGGATCAGTATTTCCCCAGTCTACTTTGAAGCGCATGCGATAGAATCCTACGGGGAGGTCGGCGGGGAGCTTGAAGGCGGGAGTCTCCATGGTGTTGCGTGCGTCGCCGCTCACTTCTGTGCCGTCGTACTTATAGCCCTTTTTGTCTTCTACGGTCTCAATGTAGTAGTAGCTCATCAGGTCGCTACCTTCTGCATTGGTATAGTTGTCATTGAGCTTTACATTAAACTGACCATCGTTGTCGCGATCGAGATAGACATAGCCGTTCATCCAATTACCAGTAAAGGAGATTGTGGGAGTGACGGTATCGCCTGCTTTTGCACGGAATGAGTAGTTTGTAAGGTCGTTGTAGATCAACTGTGGAGACTTCTGTCCAACGTTGCGGGTCTGTGTGCCGTTGCTCGTGGTAACAAGCTTGATAGAGCGTACGTAGTTGCCCGATTTGTCAGATATGGTGGTTTCGTCGAAGTTGAGTTCGTAGAAAGTGTTTTGCTTAATGCGTGGTCTATTGTCGTTGTTCACCAAGATATCGTCGAAGTAGGCGGCAAAGTCGTCCGTCAAATGATTGGGGGTAGTAGGGTCGGGCACAATCACGAAGCTGTGAATATCCACCCCGTCGCACGTCTTGATGGGGAAAACGGCATCGCACCATTCGTTTTCGGGAAGTGATTTGCTTGAGTATACCCAAAATTGTTCCACGTCGTTGCTTTGTCCTGCGCGGTCGGGACGTTTGCCTAGACCAACGAGCATGGCTTTCCCTTTGCAGGGCTTATACATTTTGACGTGAACGTAGATGGTTGTTGGTGTCGTGCTGAGTGGCTCGTTGAGGTCGACGCGTGCGCCAAACGTGTTGCTACCGAAGCGTGAGCGCTGTACACCGAGAATTTTCTTAGAATCATTGAGGACAACGCCATCAGCATTGGTCTGAGGAAGGAAATTGTCTACTACAGCAACGTTGCCTTGCAACTTTCCCGTGCGGAAGGGAGACTCCTCCCAAGTGTCGTATACGCCCAGAGCCTTATAGCCCGAGGGATCTTCAAAGTCGACGCTGACCGTCGTCTGTGCCATAGCTGCCAAGGGAAGTGCAAGGGCTGCTAGGGCGAAATATCGCGTTTTCATGTGTTTCTTTGTTTGATTGGTAGAAATAGAATTTCTTGCTTTTGCGCTCTTAATATAGAGCAATATTCTCCAGTGTGGGACAAGCTCGGCTATCGGTGATTCTTACGCGCAAGTATTTTACGCTTTGTGCGTTGGAGTAGCTATCGCTAGTGCTTCCGTTGAGGGGAATGATACGCTTGTAGCCGATGGTCGTTGTTTTGATATTGCCGCCTCGCTTATTCCAATTTACGCCATCGTTGCTTGTTTCGATGGTGAATGCTTTGACGCGCTGTCCTAGCTTGATGTGCTCTTGCAACATGACGTAGCGGATGGGTTGTGCAGTTTTCCAATGGAACGTGATGGTGCCGCTGAGTGTGCCATCATTGGTGGCCCAGTAAGTGAGGCTATCGCCGTCCATGGCATTGGCTATGCTGAATGAGCGGCCTTGGCCAGCGGTGCGTTCTTCCGAGGCCTGCACATCATCGGCCGTGAGAGCATAGTTTGTTCCGCCGAGGCGTTTTTTGAGTGTCGTGCCAAATTCTTTAAGTCCTTCGACTGTGGCAGTGGGAAGTGAACCGCTCTTGTCGGGCGGGCAGTTGAGGATGAGCGTAGAGTTTCGTCCTACTGTTTCGAGATACATTTGGAATAGGCGTTCGTTCCCCATTACCTTCTCTCCGCTGTGCCAGAACCAACCGCCTGAGGTGTACTTAGCATCGCTCTCTCCTGGTTGCCAGTACCATCCGTTCATGGTGCCATACATACCATTACTCTCGGCCGAATAGCCATATTCTTCCGGGCTCCAATTGGTCTCGCCAGCAAAGCCTTCTTCATTACCAATCCAGCGCGCTTCGCCACCTACACCCCAGAGTACGCAGTCGGGGCTAACCTTGTGTACAGTGTCGCGTAGATTGGGCACGTCGTAGTAGGTAGAGCGATCAATGTTGCGGATACCACCAGCGCCGCCATAGTAGCCATCGCCACCATTTGCGCCGTCAAACCACATTTCAAATTGGTCGGCGCCGTAGGCTGCAAGTTCGGCACATTGACGCAGAAAAACGTTCTTCACGTAAGTGTCATTACCATATTCTGCATTGTTGCGATCCCAGGGCGACACGTAGAAGCCATATTTCATGCCCAATTTTTGAGCAGCTTTGGCAAAGTCGCGGGGAATATCCGTCTGCTTTGCAAATTCGTTGCTTGAAGAGGTCACGTTGTGGGTAGTGGTCTTTGTGGGCCACAAGCAGAAGCCGTCGTGGTGTTTCACCACGGCAATGCCGCCCTTCATTCCTGCGGCTTTTACGGCAGTGAGCCATTGTTCGGGATTGGGAGCAGCCGTGGGCGCAAATATGTTTTCGCTTTCGTTGCCATGTCCCCACTCATTGCCTGTATACGTGTTCATGCCATAGTGGAAAAAGGCATAAAATTCTGTGTACTGCCACTTCAGTTGTCGGGGCGAAGGCACGGGATGTACCGGAGCGGGTTCGTTCTCGCTGTTGGGAAGCGTAGTGGGCTTTAGCTCAAGCTGCGCCTGTGCCGCAAAGGGCATCAGTGCAAAGAGGCAAAGAGCCGTAGCCAATTTGTAGAAATGTTTCATGGATGGAATAAGTTGATGAATATCGTAGTTGATGAAAATGCTCTAATAGCAGAACTTTATCTATGTTATGCAAAGATACGATAAGTCACTGCATTGCGCAAAAAATAGTGTAGAATTTGTTCACTTTTTCTGCTTGTATAGGAAGAGGGGAAACATGAGTGCTTGTTGCGCGCGCACGTTACAGCCGATTTCATGCTCAATGGCTTGTACTATTCGCGTGGGATGGTTTCATGTTGCTGATAATGAGCGTACTTGCTTGTGCGATTTGGCCTGTCTTGCTGTCATTTTGCTTGCACTTCCTTTCACTTCAGATTTCCTGCCCAAAGCGTTTTTTTCGTGGGGTAACTTATTCTCTTCCTACCATTAAAAAAATTTCTTCTCTTAGAATCTTTCTCCGTCTCATGGAGGATAAATGCTTCGATCTTCCCAGTATATTGTATGACGTATAATGCAAAAGGAGGCAGATCCCCGAGTGGAAATCTGCCTCCTTGTAGAGACTATTGTGTCGCACTGAACTCTAAGAGCGTGCGGATCACATTAATGGATTATTTCATTATCTTGAAAGTCTGACTCTTGCCGCCGAGGATAGTCACCTTGACGAGAATGGTCTGGTGAGTAGCGCCTACTACGGGGATTGTCACTTGTGCTTCGCCGTTAGCCTTCTGGCTGAAGAGCGTGCGGCCGTCGAGCGTGTAAGCTTCAACGCTGTTGATGCCCGATTGAGCCTTCGCTACCAAGTGACTGCCTTCGGTGGCGAGGTCGATCTGCTCTGTGGCAGACTGAGAAGAACTGCTCACGCTCTCAATGCGAGTGACAGTGGGGCGTTCTACGTTGGCTTCGTCGTAATTCTCTACCACTTCGTAGATAGCCGGAACGGTCTTTGTGTTCCAATTGATCTTCAGAGCTGTAGCAGCACGATTCTCTCCCTCGAAAGTGAAGCGAATAATACCATTTTGGGCTGAGCTAGGTTCAATCTCCTTCCAATTTTCGCCATCGGTGGTGATGTTGTAAGTCAGTCCTTCCATGGTGGTGGGGTCGGTATAGAGCGTGATGCCATTGAGCAGTATGCTATTGGTCATGTAGTAGGTGAATACGCGATCTTTGGAACTGTAAGGAGCAAAGTTTGCAGACGACGTATACCCTCGTCCATCCGTAGCGTTATGCTCCGTGATGCCATACTGACCAGCTTGGAAGCAAGGCATTTCATTAAGCCCTTTGCCATTTACCTCGATTTCATGTAAGCGAAGCCACTTCTCATTTGCGGGAGTAGACACGTAGAGGCGTACATATTTAGCCAAAGTAGGGGTTACTTTACCTGCTGTGTTCGACATGGAGAAGTCACAAGCATACACGTCAGCTCCGTCGACCGTGCCCACCTTGAAATTTTGCGGGAGGTCGAGTGTATAATAATTGCTTGAGGCACCAGTCGGACGCAGGGCAGTCCATTTCTTTCCGTCCTTTGAAATCTGTACGAGTCCCTTGTTAATGTTGTCGCCATTGGTGGTGCCCATCACGATGCGTACGTGCTCCACGGGAGTCTCTTCTTTGAGCGTTATGGTATATGTATCGCCAGCTTTTTGTACGCGGTTGATACATACGAAAGTGTTGTAGTTGCCATCGGACATAAGGTTGGCAGTGTGGCTTTGCCAGAATGCGGCTCCACTCGGAGCTGCTGCTGCGGAGGTTGCGGCCTTCTGTGCGGGATAGAGATTCACGATCCCATTGCGCACGGTAATGGAGGTCGGCTCTTCACTATCGTTGACAATAGCTACAAATCGTGCATAACCCGCATATTTTCCAGAGCCTGCTTCGGGCTTTTCGAGCCATTCATTGCCAGTTCGGTTGATTGTAGTCCAGTGCTTACCATCTGTGCTAACCACGACGTTGAGTTTAGAATGGTCAAGGAGCGAATCTGCCATGGTGACGTAGTTGATACGGATGGCAGAGGAAAGTTCTAGGCCAATGTACTCGCCCTTGTTGAGGGTGACGCCTCTTTTGTTGGCTTGGAAGCGGATGATCGAAGCCGTTACAGTGCCTGTCACTCTGAGGTCCTCTACGTTGGTAAAGCCTGTTGACGTGGTTGAAGTAGGCTTGGCTGTGAAGAGGTTGGAAGTGGCATTCTCCTTTATATAGTTAACAAAGGGCGTCAAGTAACGATAAGAAGCATGCGTCAGGCGCGGTTCGGTAGAGATTGATGTGCTTCCGAAGCCCGAGAGGTGGTGTGTGTAGTAGCTCTCGTTAGATTCATCAAACTCGCTAAGCGCATTTATGTAAGTAGGCCATGCTTGTTCTGCATCGGTACCAAAATCTTTGACGCTTATATATTTGTTGATGTTTACTGCTAGATCATGCAAGCGAACCACCCAGGGCTTGATGTCTTTATAGAAGAGTGATTCGTTGGCTTTCTCAGATGTTTCGAGTTTGCTAAGTTTGTCGCAGCTCTCTTCTATTTGACTTAGGAGAGTTTTTAAATCTTCGCTGTTGCCGTTTTTCTTATAGGCAGTGAGTATCGTGTTGAGTGTTTCGGGATCGTTTTTGCTTAGATAGGGAGCTAAGAAACGGTAGGCCTCGGTGGCATCGTTGTTGCCAGGGAAGAGCGACTTGATGGATGCTTCCCATGATTGCATGTTATCGAACCCTGTGTTGTTCCAACTATAGTCGCCAGCTGAGAATACAGCCGTTTTTGAGACTTCTCCTTGCTCCATAGGGTTACAGATAACGCCTTGGTTGCTTTCAGTAAGTTCAGAAGAGAGCGAACTTTCGTTGCCTACATTGGGCATGTCTACGAAGTTGCTCTTCATGTCCAATGGATAGATTTCGCTGGGACCAGTGCCGTTGTCGTTGCAGGGATAGTTCCACCACCAAATGACATTGCGACCAAACTGGTCTTGCACGGTTTTGAGATCTGTGTTGTTGGGTACAGACCATACGCCGTGACCAGTATAGTATACCGTTACGTTCTCTGGAAGTTTGCTCAGTGCTTTGAAGAAGTTGTTGAATTGCGCATCACTTCCAGCGAAACTACGGCAGTAAATCTGCGGTGTGAGGCGGAGAGCTTTCACTGTATCGGCAGCGGCAGCGCCGGGGGTATTCCACTTGGCTTCGATAGCACGTTGGAGGTCGGTGATGCGTTGGCAGGTGAGGTCCATGCCGCTCTGTTGAGATGGAACGCCTACGTCGTCGACGAATACGGCAAACTGGCGAAAGCCTAGGTTGTACATGCTCTCAAACTTCGACATAATCTTGCTTACCACTTGACCATCGTTAAGCAAGCTATTACCCGGGTGGATGGCCCACGATACGTTTACCTTAGAGGCGTGAGCCGTTTCGGTGAGATCTTGCATCTTGGCCTGCGTCATGAATCCTTGCTGATCTTGAGTAGAAGTGATGGTGGTGGGGTAGGGATCAGCCCATGTAGAAGAGTGATAAGGGTCACATTTCGGACCGTATACGTAAGAATTCATCTTAAAGCGCATCATGTAGCGCATCAAGTCTTTGCGCACCTCGTTGTCGTAAGGTTTACCATAGAAACCCTCAATGATGCCTCGCTCTTTAAGGTCGGCATAGTCGTTAATCGTTACGGTGAGCAGTCCGGTAGTGCCCTGATCGAGCATTTGCTCGAGTGAAGCTAGACCATAGAAGGTCGCATCGGTGTTTTCGCCAATAATAACGAGCTGGGCGTTACCGCTACCACCATCGGTGAGCGAAAGGATATGACGGTCAAACTTATTGGCTTTGCTGAGCACGTCGGTGTTGAGACCAAGCGCGGCAGCTTTCTGCACGGCTACGCCATTTGAACCTTTCACGCCAAGGAAGATGTTTGCTTCTGCTTCGATAGGAGTGTCGGTGATGCGTGTGGTGAGGCCGTGATCACCCAGAATTTGCTGCACACGGTTGCGGGTATAAATATCAATGCCGTCTTCGCATACAACGTTGACGGTTGGGGTGAAATTGACTGTGCCCGTTCCTGCTGTCTGTGAATGAGGCACGGGGTAAATCGTATACTGTGCCGCCATGGACATAGGGAAGAGTAGAGCTGCTAGCCCGATGAGTAAGGATTTCTTTTTCATTATAGATGTGTTAGATGTTACTGATAGATGGAGTATTCGGAATGGATGCGTTCGTTGTTCCGATTTGCTTGCAAGTTTACGAAAAAACATTGGGCTGACCATATCGATAGGACGAAATGTGGTGTTTATCGTCCCAATAGAGGAGATGAAAGTCTAGGAATAGCCTTTGCAAGCACTGTATAAATGGTCAAACATATCCCCGTGGCTATGATGGGACAGAGTAAATAAGAGGTGATTTGCCATCCTGCACTGTGATTTATCGAAGCGTTGGATAATATAGCAGTGAGAGGAAAGAGCACTATAACGTGGGATGCGTAGATAAAGAAACTGCTTCCCGAAAGAATGGCTCCTGGCAGCCAATGCTTACTGAGGCGGTCGGCTCCATGAATGGCACATACCATAGCTGCCAAAACGTAGAGTTGTTGTGAAAGCGAAAAGAGCGTTTGTGATTGAGAATGAAGTAACTGAAGAAAACCATTCTGCTGTGATGAAAGCGTACATCCCCATTCGTTAAAATTCGAGAGCACAGTTTGCGCTATCAAAAGCGGAATGAGTAATGCAGAGCATAGAGGAAGTAATCGATGCGTAATGGAAAGTGGGTCTTTCTTCTCAATGGCGAGGAAAGCACCTAGAGAGAAAAACCATAATCCCATGGCGCTCATGCCGTAAAGGTTAGGCCAAATATGCAAATAATAGGCAGCGGCAAACAATGTGAGTCCTATCCAGTGAAAACGTTTTAATACGCTCCAAATTATTGGCGATAAAAGTACGAGTACAATGAGATCGCGTACAAACCAAAGGGGTTCTTGCACGGGGGCTGTTGTGGCATGAACTGTCCATCCGAGAAGGTTGGATGTAGCAGCCGACATGGTTGTGTCTCCCCATAAGAGATTGAAAGAAAGGGGGTGTTGCAGTGGTGCATGAGCCACCCAATCCTTGGCTGCATAGAGCAGGAAAGCCACAACATTCCATATTACGTAGGGCACCAATAGCGTGTGTGCTCTACGGCGAAGTTTCTCCTTATAAATAGTGAAAGAAAACTCCTGCATACGAGAAAAAAATAAGTAGCCTGATATGGCGAAAAATAATGGTACGGCAAAGGTAGGCAGAATCTGCGAACAGAATGTGCCCCATCTCGCCATAGCTTCATGTCCCGGCAAGCGCCAAGCCGTGTTGTAACTATGAATCAGCACCACAAGGACTGCTAACGGGAAACGTAACAGCGTGATGTACTTGAGATCTTTCCGTGATTTTGATATGAGATGCTCCAATAAAAACCAAAGTTTTTGTTAGCCTAAGAATAATAGTGCGAAGGTACACTTTTCATGTGTAAGTGGGAAATGTTTTGCTCGGAAAAAGCAGATTCTTCGCTCAAAGCCCCCACTTGGATGAAAGTTTTCCACAATTCGTTTTGCCCATTCCCCGCCAAGTCGTAACTTTGTCTGTCATTGTAGGCTAGCTTTTCGTAACGAGGAGAAAATGCTTTATACCCATCCTATGCTGCGGCCAGTATTAGCCCAATATCTTAACCTCCACCACCATGCAATTCAACGAAGTGATAGGACAAAATACGGTGAAGCAACGTATTAAGCAGATGATAGCCGAAGGACGAGTGCCTCATGCCTTGCTCTTTGCAGGTCCTGAGGGGTGTGGCAAACTGCCTATGGCTTTGGCTTTAGCCCAGCGCTTGCTCTGCCAACACCCCACAGCTGAAGGTGAATCCTGTGGCGAGTGCGTGGCCTGTCGCATGGTGTCGAAGCAAGCACATCCCGACCTCCACTTCTGCTTTCCTACCATCAAGCCTACTGGGCAAACCACGGCTGTTGTGAGTGATCAGTTTCTGCCCGAATGGCGCAAGCAGTTGGCTATTACACCCTACTTTACGCGTCAAACGTGGCTCAAATGTATGGGAGTGGAAAAGCAGCAATCGCAGATTGGTGTGGCCGAGAGCACGAATATACTCATGAAACTAGCCAATGTGAGTAGTCAAGGCGGTTATCGCGTGATTATCATCTGGCTAGCAGAGCAAATGAACGAAGAGTGTGCCAATAAATTGCTCAAAATATTGGAAGAACCGCCTGCTCAGACTGTGTTTATTCTCACAGCCAATGAGCCCGACAAGCTTCTAACAACCATCTTGAGTCGCACTCAACGAATAGACTTTCCTCCCCTTAGTGCCGACGATATAGCCCAAGCTTTGGAACAACTCAATGGTCTGCAAGCAGAAGATGCTCGTCTAGTAGCTCGTTCGGCCGAGGGTAGTTATACCCGAGCTTTGGAACAGGTGACGATGAACGCTGATACAGCTCAATTCTTCGACCTCTTTGTGCTCTTTATGCGTCTATGCTATATGCGTAAGATTCGCGACCTCTATGAATGGTCGCAGCAACTATCGTCGTGGGGGAGAGAAAAGCAAAAAGCCTTTCTCGAATATGCTCAGCGGCTGGTACGCGAAAACTTTATGTACAATTTCCATTCGCCCGAACTGAATTACATGAATCGGCAGGAACAGGATTTCTCCGTGAACTTTGCACGATTTATCAATGAACGCAATGTGATAGGTATTATGGAAGAACTCTCGGCTGCTCAGCGTGACATAGAACACAATGTCAATGCCAACATGGTTTTCTTCGACTTCTCGCTCAAGATGATCGTGTTGCTTATCAAGTAAAAAGCGCGATGCTTTCAAAATATAGTGTGGTTCTTTTCAAGAGTATGCAAATCATACGTCAAAATAAGACACCTTTTATATATAGAATAGATTAGAATTGAACCACCCTAAAGGACGAGACTAGTTAGGCTCTTGAAATTGCTCGTCCTCGAATCTTTTAAATACTTCTTTTTATGACAGACGAAAATATCGATATAAATTCTCAGCACTTTGCCAACGATGCATCCCAGCCCGTTTCGGAATCATGCTCCCATTGCCAAGGAGACTGCGGCTCAGAAGGCTGTGGCTCTCAAAATAGTGGTGGCGACGATTGCAGTTTCTGTATGTGGGGAGATGCTTCTTTGCGCGGCATTACTCATGAAGGGTGTGGACGCAGCGACCATCAACTCAATGTCTACGACTACTTGGCCGACGTACCCGGTAATAAGGATGTTACCGACTATGTGGAAGTACAGTTCAAAAACACCCGTAAGGGCTACTATCGAAATGATAATCACCTTGACCTTCAGAAGGGGGATATCGTGGCAGTGGAAGCACAGCCAGGTCATGATATAGGTGTGGTGACTCTCACAGGACAACTGGTTATTCTTCAAATGCAAAAAAGTACGCTCAAGCCAGGCACTCCCATCAGACGCATCTATCGTAAGGCTCGTCAGGCCGACCTCGACAAGTATGAGGAAGCAAAGGCACGCGAGCACGAAACGATGATTCGTTCGCGCCAAATAGCCAAGGATCTCGAACTGCAGATGAAAATTGGCGACGTGGAATACCAGGGCGATGGAAATAAAGCTATTTTTTATTATATAGCCGACCAACGTGTTGACTTTCGTAAACTCATCAAAGTGCTTGCTGAGGCTTTCCATGTGCGCATCGAAATGAAGCAAATTGGAGCTCGCCAAGAAGCTGGCCGCATTGGTGGTATTGGTCCTTGTGGGCGCGAATTGTGTTGCGCTACATGGATGAAGAATTTCAACTCCGTGAGTACCGCCGCTGCACGCTTTCAGGATATTACGCCCAACCCACAGAAGCTTGCCGGACAGTGTGCTAAACTGAAATGTTGTCTCAACTATGAGGTAGACACTTATATGGAAGCATCTCGTCGTATTCCAGAGCGTAATGTTCAACTTGAGACGGCCGATGGCACTTTCTACTTCTTCAAGGCTGATACATTGGCTGGTCTTGTTACCTATAGTTCCGACCGACGATTGGGCGCTAACCTAGTGACGATTACGGCCAATCGCGCTCACGAAATTATCGAACTCAATGCGGTAGGCGAGAAGCCTCTTTCTCTTCTCGAAGAAGGAGAAGAGGGTGACAAACGTTCTGTCGACCTGGCTGAGCAAGACGAACTGACACGTTTCGATAAATCCCGCCGAAGCAAGAATAAGCGTCGTCAGTCAAAGGGTAATGGCAATGCAGAAGGTAGTGAACGCCGTCAGCAAAGTCGAAGCAAAGAGAAGGACGAACAGCGAGGCAATGCACAGACTGAAGGATCACAACAGCGAGGCAATAATTCTCGTAGGAATAATAATCGAGGAGGTCGCAATAGCAATCGTGGCAATGCAACTCGCCGTGATCGTGATAAAGGTCAAGCAGAAAAGTAGTGTCCTTTCTTTCTACTCTTCCTAATCTCTTGTAATAAGTGCCTCATTCTATGTGTAAATCCATTCTCTCGATAGGTTCCTTTCTGTTTCTTTTCTTATTCATGTTACTTGTCTCATGTGAACACAAGCCTGCTGCTTACGATTATCGTTCTGTGGCAGTAGAAGGGTGGGAGCCTGGCGATACTCTCTATTATCATGTAGATACGTTACAGGTATCGGGCATCTATGATTTTCATATCGGACTGCGCACTTCGGCCTCCACGCCCTATCCATACCAATCGTTATGGATAGTGGTGCAACAACACTGGCACAATCCTGAAAGTGTGATTTGCGACACAATCAATTGTAAGCTCACTGATGCGAAGGGAGATGCTGAGGGAATTGGCGTGAGTCTATATCAATATGACTTCCCTTGGTCGGCGAAGTATCATGAAGCAGGTTCTTCGGCCGATGTTCGCATTTATCATATTATGCGTAGCGAGATGCTTCCGGGTATAGCCGATGTAGGCATTCGCTTGATGCTGAAAGATTAGTGGAGCATAAGCATGTTTTTCATAGAGTGGAGCAGTGCTGAAAGCAAAGTTTTTCTGTCTCCATTCATAAAAGTAAAAATAAAAAGAGGTTCCTCTCAGAGGAGCCTCTTTTTATTTCGGAATCTTGCGTGAAGATGCCTTGAGTAGTGAAGAACTTAGTCGTTCTTGGCGTTAGTACGCTTTTCCTTGATACGAGCCTTCTTACCAGTGAGGGCGCGGAGGTAGTAAAGCTTAGCACGGCGAACCTTACCAATCTTGTTCACCTCGATGCTCTCGATGTTCGGAGATTCGATGGGGAAGATACGTTCTACACCTACGGTACCAGACATCTTGCGCACAGTGAAGCGCTTCTTGTCCTGATGACCATTGATTTTGATAACAACGCCGCGATACAACTGGATACGCTCCTTGTTACCTTCGACGATTTTGTATGCTACGGTTACGGTGTCACCTGCCTTGAACTTGGGGAACTCTTTACCAGTAGCAAAAGCTTCTTCAGCAATCTTAATTAAATCTGCCATTTTTATTGATGGGATTAAAATGTATTGTTGTCCGTCCCGACCCAGCTTAACGGGGAACTCTGCATCCCGACAGCGGCTGAGTGGAAAAGCGCTGCAAAATTACAACTTTTTTCTATACACAACAAACTAATTCGTTGAAAAACAACGATAATCCTGCAGCTTCCCGCATTTTCCTTCGTCTTAGACGTGGATTTTATTGTTGTGTGCAAGCAAGGTGTAGGAAAATGGTTGCTAGTGATACTCTTTAGGGTGGTTCTATAAATTCTGAGATTTATAGAACCACCCTTTAAATAAAAGATAGGCTGCACCTCGGCAATAAAAATGAAAGTCTTGCGTCTTTCATTTTGTATTGCGCTCGGTTTGCACTATCTTTGCACAAGATTGGCCGCACCTTGGCAATTGAAACAAGTTTCGTTGCATTCGGCTGGCACATTCTTTTCTTTATATAAGAGTTACGCAATTTATCATCAATGAAATATATACTATCCATCATAGTTCTCGTCTTCTCTGCGATAATGGCGGCAATGGCGCAACCGCAAATAGCTTTCGATCAAACCACGCAGGAAATCGGAACACTCCTATGGCACGTGCCGCAAACAGCTACGTTTAAGGTAATAAACAAGGGAACGAAAGATTTGATTATTCGCAATGTACGTACTGATTGTGGATGTACACACGCCGAATGGACCTCTTCTCCAATAGGCCCTGGAGGAACAGGCTATGTGAAGGCTACTTACGATGCTGAAATACTAGGTCATTTCAATAAGGGCATTGCCGTATATACAAATCTCGACGATCAGCCCCACTATCTTAATCTCGTGGGTGTGGTGAGTATGGGAAAATCTAGCGAAACGGCTTCCGAATACCCCTACAAGGTGGGAGATTTCTACCTTAGCACAGATGATGTAGAGTTTGACGATGTAAATAAGGGCGATCGCCCCACATTTGTGCTTTCGGTGTTCAATTCGAGCAAACGAAGTTTTCGTCCCGAACTGATGCACTTGCCCCAATACCTTACGGCGCAGGCCGATCCTGCGGTGATTCGTCCTGGCCGCGTGGGCCGACTGCTTCTCACGCTTGATAGTCGTGAACTCCATTCTATGGGGCTAACGCAGACGAGCATTTATCTGAGTCGATTCATGGGTGATCGCGTGAGCAAGGACAATGAAATCAATGTCTCAGCCACACTCTTGCCCGACTTCCTTGATACTCCTTCGCAGCATGCTCTTTCTCCTGTGGCTGTGCTCGACAGCACCCACATTACGCTCGGACCGTTGGGTAAGAAAAAGAAAGTGACAGGGCAGATAATGTTGCGTAATACGGGCAAAACTCCTCTTGTGATAAGTGCCCTGCAAGTGTACAATCCGGGTATCGGAGTGAGTTTGGGTAAACGAAATATCAATCCAGGACAAAGCGAAAAACTGAAGATTACGATTAATGCGAATAATACATACTTTAAGGGACGACGACGCATTTTGCTCATTACGAATGATCCCGAGCATTCAAAAATTGTGATCGACGTGACCATAAAGAAATAGCCCGATAAAGAGGTTAAGGCTTTTATCTAATCTAATTCTCCTCAACATTTCCCTCTCTCCCGCGGATCATTCACTCCCGCGAGGAGGCGTATGCACTCTAAATATAAGATGGATCAATCCTCGCTCTCTAATTGGCAGAACGCTCTGCAACTAATCAAGCAAAACATACCAACCAAGCATTTTACAGGTTGGTTTGAGCCCTTGGAATTTGTCAGCTTTGTTGACAACGAACTGAGGGTGAGGGTGCCGACACAGTATTTTGCCGAATATTTCGATAAGAATTATGTGGCTTACTTCATGCAGGCCATTCATCGATATTTCGGCACGGGAAGCATCAAACTTACTTACGTCTTCGATCCTGCACCAGAGGGTAATCCCGTACCTGAGCCCTTAATCAAGGTCGCTCCGAAACAGCCCCAACAGCAAGAGATAAATCGCTATCGTCCCACTACCCCCCAACAGCAACCAGCACAACTGCCACCGCTCGATTCACAACTCAATCGTCGATACACGTTCGATAACTTTGTGGAGGGTGGAAGCAACAAACTATCACGTAGCGTAGGGCTGAGTATTGCCGAAAATCCAGGGAAAAGCACCTTTAATCCCTTTTTCCTTTATGGTCCTAGTGGGGTGGGAAAGACCCACTTGGTCAATGCTATTGGCGTACGCATTAAGCAAATCTATCCAGACAAACGAGTGCTATTCGTCTCTGCCCACGTGTTTAAGACGCAGTATACTGATTCTGTGATTCATAACACGCAGAACGATTTTATCAACTTCTATCAGACCATCGATGTGCTTATCATCGATGATATACAGGAAATCACTACTTCTAAGACGCAGATGGCCTTTTTTCATATCTTCAACCATCTGCAGCAGAACAATCGACAGATTATTATCACCTGCGATCGACCGCCCGTGCTATTTGAAGGCATTGAGGAGCGTATGCTTACGCGTTTCAAGTGGGGAATGACGGTGGAGATGGAAAAGCCCGATACGAAACTGCGTCGTGATATCCTTATTTCAAAAATCCGTCGTGATGGGCTTGTCGAGGTGATTCCTACGGATGTTGTGCAATATATTGCACAAAACGTTGAAAGCAGTGTGCGCGAGCTCGAAGGTATCATTAATTCTATCATGGCTTATTCCGTGGTGGATAATTGCGAAATCGATCTTCAACTCGCTCAGCGCGTGGTGGCGCGTGCTGTTAATTTGGAGAAGAAGGAACTCTCGGCCGACGATATTTCTGCTGCTGTATGTCAACACTATGGTGTGAAGCAGAAAGAACTTGCTACCAAGAGCCGAAAGCAAACCATGGTGCAGGCGCGTCAGCTTGCCATGTACTTGATTCATAAGTATACGGAGACTACCTATAGCCAAATTGGTCGTATCTTTGGTAAGCGCGATCATAGTACTGTGCTCTATGCTTGCAACCAAGTGGCTCGTCGTATCAGTGTGGACAAGACTTACCGTCGGGAGGTGGAAGAACTCGAAGGAGTGCTGAAGTAAAAGGATACTGTTTAAAAATAATAAAGGCTTGTAAGATTATTTCCGTATAACCTTACAAGCCTTTATTATGGCTCTACCAAGATGTAACCACTGCTTCGAAATAGAAAATTTGTAGGACACAAAGTAAACCTCACATACGCGGATCTTTCCATGGTGGCTAAAAAGTGGAAATCAAGAGTGTGAAAGCTTGGCTTAAACGTAGGTCTATTCGTTTCTATTTCATAACCTTGTCGTCGCTGGATGATCATCGAGAGCTTTACCACAGGCCTGTGGTAGCTTTACCGGACGGCAGCGGTAGCTCTACCACAGGCCTGTGGTAGCTCTGCCGCACGGCAGCGGTAAAGCACTATATGAACAACGAAGGAACGAATGAATGCCTGTTTGAAGACGGATGTGTCGTTGTGCTGAAACAATAAAGGGTGGTTCTATAAATTCTGAAATTTGTAGAACCACCCTTATATAATGCTTTATATAATGCTTATCATCGTTAGATAAGCATGGTGTTTTCTATATCATCCGCGGGTGGCAGTGTTTTTCTGTGTTCTAGCCGCCCAGCATCCCAAAAACGTAATTGCTCCATTGAGCAGCAAGAGTTCATAACCAAAATTGTATCCCCACCAAACAGGAGCGTAATGGTCGAGTAAACCACATATGATGGGCGAGGCGATGCAGATAAAGGGAATCACTCTATCGTGTACTTGCCATTGAGAGAATAAGCCAAAGGCGTAAAGACCTAAGAGTGGTCCGTAAGTGTAGCTAGCCATTACGTAGATGGCATTGAGTACATTGTCGTTGCCCACCACCTTAAAGAGCACAATGCATAGTGCCGTGGTGGCTACTACTCCGATGTGTACCCATCGACGGATGCGCAGCGAGGTGGCGTTTTGTTCATGCTGCTCGTCCATACCGAGGAGGTCAATGCAAATGCTTGTGGTCAGCGCAGTCATGGCAGAATCAGCACTGGAAAAAGCTGCCGCGACGATGCCGATAGTGAATGGTACAATAATCCACTCGCCTAATGCCCCCGAGCTTACGAGCCAAGGTAGCAGGTCATCGCCTGCGCTCGGTGGTGTGAGTCCTTGCCAGGTGCAGAAAGTGTAGAGCAGAATGCCGAGTGCAAGGAATAGTGCGTTGACGGGAAGAAAGGCTAGACCGTAAAGACACATGTCCTTTTGTGCCTCGCGTAGGTTGCGGCAGGTAAGGTTTTTTTGCATCATGTCTTGGTCGAGTCCTGTCATGACGATGACAATGAATACACCGCTTAGAAACTGTCGCCAAAAGGCTTGCTTGCTCGATGCATCCCATTCCCATAGGTGACACATCGGACTATCTGTGATGGTGGTCCAAAGGCTTGCAATGTCGAGGTGCATGCGGTGAGCCGCAATGAAAAGAATGCCAAGGGCTGCAAGGATGAGACAGAACGTCTGTAACACATCGGTGCGCACAACGGCCTGTATGCCGCTTCGGCACGTATAGAACCAAATAAGACAGAGCACGCATAGCGTGGTGACGACGAAAGGAAGTGTGCCGTCGCCCCACAACGGACGTACAACGAATTGACTAATGACGAAGCATACTAGATAGAGGCGTGCTGCTGCTCCTGTGAGTTTACTTAGCACAAAGAAGATGGCTCCCGTGCGGTGCGAGTCGCGTCCGAATCGAGTGCCCAAGTAGGCATAGATACTTGTGAGACGGAGTTTATAGTAGAGGGGCAATAATACAAATGCCACCACCACATAGCCCACAATAAATCCCATACACATTTGAAGATATGTCATGCCAGTGGTTTGAGCCCAGCCTGGTACGGAAATGAACGTGACCCCAGAGATACTTGCACCGATCATGCCGATGGCTACCATCCACCAAGACGATTGTCGACCGGCGCGGAAAAAAGCGTTGTTGCCGCGACCGCCCTTGCGGAGAGAACGCTGAGAGATATAGAGCAAAATCAGAAAATAAATAGCAAGGGTGGCTATCATGAAAAGGGACGTGTGCATAGATAGAAAATGAATGTTTATGGAGAAGGTATGTGGGTTTGAAGGATGGAGTGTTCCTATACTTATAAGCAGTGAACCTTCCTAAATGAAATCTTATATCTAAGAAAAAAGGAGAACGTTGTGCCCCTTTAGGCTTCGTTCTCCTCTATGGGTATGAGAAAGTTTTAGAGAGTGATGTAGGCTATTAATGGCAGGATGTCTATAAAATTGTCAATGAAATTACATCCAACGGCAAGGCTGCCAATGGCACCCAATGTAAGGCCCATAAATACGAAACCTAATATCAAAAGCAACCAACCCCCTATGCCCACAATGATGGAACCAATAATCCAATTATGTGCGCTTCTCGATTGTCGTAAGGCGCCCGTATAGTCGCCGTCGCGGAAACGTGTTTCCACATTGCTCGCCTTTACGATGGCTATGATGCTTGCAATCACTCCTGGAAGAGAAAAGCATACCACGCCCCATATTACAGTGCAGATAATGGCAGCTGCTAAATGGGTGTTGGGACATACTTGTCTGCCAAAGGAATAGTCTTCGTAGCTTGTATTCCTGCTGGAAGTTTTTCCCTTGTCATTGGACGAGTTGTATTCCTCATGGTGAGCATAGGGATTGGGCTTTTCTTCTCCGTGGTTGAAACGGGGAGGAGTGGTGCTTCCGCTTATCGATTTTTCCTCCTTGCTTTCGTTGTTTCTGTCTAAGTATAGATGCAGTTCAGGAAGTTCGCCAGCCCGTTTCCAATCGGTCATCCCATTGCACCATACGAAAGTGGTCGCTGTGATGCCCAATGCGGTAAAACTTAGCGGCGAGATGGGACCTTGCTGTTGACCATTAGAATCTATATAGAAGTAGTCTGTCATATGTTGTGGAACTTGTAGAGTGGAGAACGTACTTGTTTAGAGTAAATTGTGAGCGCCTCTATGTGCTTAGTAAGTGTGAGGGAATGTGCTTTTTCGTTATTATTTCTCTTTCTTCCCGAACACTGAGAAATGCACGTAGCGCTTAGGATGTGCCTTGAGGTCTATCATCAAGGAATCGGCATTGCGCAGCGTAGAGTTTAGATTGTCGTATACGTTGGTATCGTTGAGGAATAGACCTAGCGTGTTGTCCTTGCTTTTAAGTTTGCGGTCGAGGTTTGTTGACATATCTCCCAACTGATTAGCAAGATTGTGCGCACTGGTAAGTGTAGCATTTACACTATTGATGGTGGTTTGCACATCAATGGCTGCGAGGTTGGCCGTAAGACGATTTGCATTGGCGCTTGCACTCTTTAGATTGGCTAACATGGGAGGAAGGTCTTTGCGCATCATGCTATTGAGCTGTATGGAACTTTCTTTTAGGTTGTCTGTGATAGCTTGTGCGTTGTGTAGCGTGGCTGCTAGAGCAGGGTCGCCCGTGAGGCGGTTGAGATTATCCATGATAGAGTCGAGCTTTGGAAGCATCTTTTCTACGGTGGGTATCATGTCGTTGAGCTTGTCCATTGCTCCGAGGTGCATTCCGCCTTGGATGGTGTCGCCTTGTTCGATATTTTTTGCTGGATTCGGACCCAATACGAGGAGCATCTTTACGCCGCCCATTAGCTCCGTTTCGAGCTCGGCACGCGTCTGAGCTGGCACTCTCATATCATCGTCGAGTTCTATGGCCACCACTACGTTTTCACCGCGTTGATAGTCGTAGTTGATAGTGCGCACAATGCCCACAGGATAGCCGTTAGCATATACAGGGTTAGAAACGGCCAAACCTGCTACGTCCTTGAATTTTACGTAGTAGGTGTTGGTGCTCTTAAATACGTTGATGCCCTTTAGGAAGTTGAGTCCTATAAAAAGCAGTACGAGCGCCACGATGGCAGTCAGTGCAATCTTAATTTCTTTCTTCATTGTCAGTAGGTGTTGTGAGGTAAGTGTACTTACTTTTTAGATTCATGTTCTTTTGCTTTCGCTTCGGCCACAGAGGTAGCTTTTCCATTGATGTAGGCCACAATGTAGGCACCATTCAGTTTGGCTTTGACAGTGCGAAGTGCTTTTTGTGCTTCAGCGTGTGAATGGTAGTTTCCGTAGTAGTATTTGTAGAGACTACCTTCTTTGACGCGGATCACGCTCAGTCCCTTAAATTGTGCGTCGGAAGTAGAAATTTCTGTTTTCCCTGCTCCTACCTGTATGCGGTAGCTTACCTGTGTCTTCTTACTTGTGGTGTTAGCGTTTTTCTTCTTGTCTGTTGCTTTCCCTTTGTCGGAGACGTTTTTTTTATTGTTGGTGACTTCTGTCTTTTTCTTCTCAACTTCTGTTTTCTTCTTTTCGACTACAGCCTTTGTTCTGTCTGTTGAAGTTTTGCTCTTTTCAGTTGAAGTTTTGCTCTTTTCAACCTTAGGAGACGCTTTTGCAATAGGCTTTTCTGTTGGTTTAGGGGCAGCCTTATCGGTGACTTGTTTTTGTGTAGTCGCTGAGGTTGGGCTAGTCTTCCCTTTGCCAGCTCCTTTCGTAATCTGTGCGGTGGGCACAACAGCAACGGGTACTACAGCCACTTCATTGGACGATGATGCTAGCACAGGGACTGTTGAGGGTAGATCTTGCTGTTTGGGAATGGTAGGCTGTTGCTGCGAAGGACTCGCTTGCGAGGAAATAGGCAGATTGGCAGGAATGTCGTGGGCAGATTTCTCGTGCATGCGACGATAGGTGAGGAAGCCATTGTAGATGCTGCGGCTTAGTTCGGAAATGCCTTGCTGAGAGTTGAGATAAGCCTCTTCGGCAGGAGTGGTAATGAAGCCTAACTCGGTGAGAACGGAGGGCATGGACGTATTACGCAGAACAAGGAATCCAGCTTGGTGTACTCCTTTGTTGGGACGTCCTGCAGCAGTGTATTGGCGCTGAATACAGCTAGCGAGGTCTACACTTTGCTTCATATACCGATCTTGCATAATCTCGAAGATAACGTAGCTTTCAGCCTTGTTGGGGTCGAATCCCTGATAGGTGCGTTTGTAGTCGCTCTCGAGAGTGATAACGGAGTTTTCACGCTTGGCCACAGCGAGATTGGCGCCAGCTCGAGCCATACCTAAAGAGTAGGTTTCTGATCCGTAGGCTATGCGTCCATTGGGCAGTGCATTGGTGTGAATGGAGATGAAGAGGTCGGCTTTGTTGTTATTGGCAATATCGGCGCGACGTTGTAGGGGAATGAATACATCGGTACGACGAGTGTAGATGACTTTTACGTCGGGACAATTATTTTCTACCAAGCGACCAAAAGCGAGCGCTACATTGAGATTGATATTCTTCTCTTTAGAAAAGGAACCTACCGCTCCAGCGTCGTGGCCTCCGTGTCCAGCGTCGATAACGAGTGTAAAATTACGTTTTTCTTCGTTTGCATGCACAGTAGAAGAAAATATTGCGAGAAATAGAACAAAATATAGGCACTTCAAAAGAGGAATTTTCATGTAACAAAGACTTTTAGCAAGTTGGTGAAGATGTTGTAGTAGAGAATATTGAGGAAGATAAATCCTTTAGTTACGGATGCGCCATTCCTGCGGGTAGAGGTTGTTGGCGCGAGAACCTAGGTTGTTGAGAAATCCTAGTGGATGGCCTTGATAGCAAGCTAAGACATAGCCACGAGGTACTTCCGGATTGAGAATAAGTGATTCTCGACGGAGGTAGGAGAGAGCTTCTTCAAGCGAAAGTTCTGTGCGAGGAAAAGCTGATTTAGCGCATAAATTAGAAAGGGCTAGTGCATGCTGCGGAATAAGCTTATTTCCCTTTTCCTCCACGAGAAGTACACCAGCAGTGAGCGTTCGTACGGTAGAGGTGATTCTCAGAATATCGTCGGCTAAGGATTGGCGCACGGCTATGATGTGGCTATCGTCAGGACGGAGAAGTTTGAATGTATCGCTCTCTTGAATCCACTTAGCTACTTTTGCGCCGTCCTTGATTGGTGTACTAGCGGGTTGGCTGCGACGCTTCTTGTTTTTCTTTTCTTTGATCGTAGGCGCTTCCGAAGTCTTACGGAGTAGAGCAAGAAATAGGCCTTCTCCGTTTGTGCGATGCGGATAAAAATGGTATACGGGTATGTTTCTCCCCGTGTTGTCGCCCGCGATGTTCCATTCGGGTTGGATGGGAATTTCCACCACTTCTGCACCAAGCTCTTGACATATACGGCCGACCATGTCTTCATTTTCTAGCCGATTGTATGTGCATGTACTATATACCAAATAGCCTCCTTGACGTAAGGTGGGCCATATGCTTTCAATAATCTGCCACTGACGAGCAGTGCAAGCTTCTACAGCCTCGACCGACCATTCCTTAATGGCACCTTCGTCTTTGCGAAACATTCCTTCGCCTGAACATGGAACATCGGCGGCAATAACGTCGAAAAATCCTGTGAGTGGTACAAACTCCTCCGGAAAGGAAGAGGTGCACACCACATCGGGATGTCCCCACTTTGTAAGATTCTCGGCAAGAATTTGGGCGCGCTGTCGTATAGGCTCGTTTGCCACGAGCAAATCTCCATTGGAAAGCAAGCTGCGCCAAAGCGTGCTTTTCCCACCTGGTGCTGCGCATAGGTCGAGCATTCGGTGAGGGTGAAAGTCGCGTTCAATCTGGTGAAATGCTTGTTCTACAAACATGGAAGCTGCTTCTTGCACGTAGTAACATCCCGCATGAAACAATGGATCGTAGGTAAACGATGGCCGCTCCTTTAGATATTCCCCTTCTTCACACCAAGGCACGGAATATGCTACCTCAGCGGGCGCAGTTCCCTTTTTGCTAGGGTTGAGACGTACACTCACTGAAGGAGAAGTCTGTGTCAGTGCATTGAGAAGGCGGTTGCCCTCGTCTAGACCAAGAAGTTGAGTAATCTCGTTGCAAAATGCTTGTGGCAGCGGCATGAATGAAGAGTTTGGATAGTGGGCAATAAAAAGTGGCGTAGGAAATGTTGCGATTCGTTGAATCTGTGTATCCTCATTTACATTAGAATCTCAAATTTTGTAGTAAGGAGTACCTGATTCTTTGAATGTAAGAAGTTGAAGGCTTTGAATGCAGAATATCTTTGGAGTTTATACTGACACTTTCGCGGCAATATGCGGCCATGGATTGTAGCCTTCGAGCTGGAAGTCATCGTACTTAAAGTCGAAAATGTTCTTCACTTCAGGATTGATAATCATGCGAGGAAGTGGGCGTGGCTCACGTGTGAGTTGTAGACGAGCTTGCTCTAGGTGGTCGAGATAAAGGTGCGTATCTCCCGTAGTATGTACAAAGTCGCCCGCCTTGAGTCCCGTTACCTGTGCCATCATCTGCAGTAGTAAGGCATAGCTCGCGATGTTGAATGGTACACCTAGAAAAGTGTCGGCCGAACGTTGATAAAGTTGTAGTGAGAGCCGGCCATCTGCTACGTAGAATTGGAATAATAAGTGGCAAGGCGGAAGGTTCATTTTGTCAAGGTCGGCCACGTTCCAAGCCGAAACGATGATGCGGCGCGAGTTAGGATCTTCTTTCAACTGTCGCACAACCTCCTTGATTTGGTCGATGTGTCCGCCATTGTAGTCGGGCCAAGAGCGCCATTGATAGCCGTAAATGTGTCCGAGATCGCCATCCTCGTTGGCCCACTCATTCCAAATGCGCACACCATTCTCTTGAAGGTAGTGCACGTTGGTGTCGCCATTGAGAAACCATAGCAGTTCGTGTATGATAGACTTGAGGTGGAGCTTCTTGGTGGTTATCAAGGGAAACCCCTCCTCCAAGTTGAAGCGCATTTGATGGCCGAAGATACTCTTCGTGCCCGTGCCCGTGCGGTCGCCTTTTACCACGCCCTCATCGAGTATGCGTTGCAGCAAGTCGAGGTATTGTTTCATTTGTTATAGGAATTTCAAGGCAAATTTACAACAATATCGGTTGATAAGCACTACCTTTGCACTTGAATCTACAATAATTTTGTCTATTTTTTTAAAAACTCCCAATATGATGCTTTCTATCATTTGTGCGCTTACGACTAATCGAGCCATAGGAAATAAGGGCGGATTACTCTACTATCTGCCTGCCGACTTGAAACACTTTAAGAATCTTACCACCGGTCATACAATCATTATGGGACGAAAGACATTTGAATCGCTGCCTAAGGGTGCATTGCCCAATCGCCGGAATGTGGTCATTACTCGCCAAGCGGACTTTCTAGCTCCTGGTATAGAAGTGTTTCATAGTTTTGAGGATGCGCTGCAAGCTTGTCAGACTGACGATGAGGTATACGTAATTGGAGGCGAAAGTGTGTATGCCGCCGCACTGCCCTTGGCTCAGCGTCTGTGTCTGACCCACATAGAGGCTATCCCCGACGAGGCCGATACCTTTTTCCCTTCCTTTGATGAATCACAATGGGTCGTAGAGTGTGAAGAAGCCCATGAACCCGATGAGAAAAATCTTCAAGCCTATCGATTCGTAAACTATCGACGCAAGTAAACCTTATCTACGTATGAAGAAAAAAAGAATACTTTGGCTATTTCTCCTCAGTTTCCTCTGTGTAATTGGTCTACAAGCTCAGACACGCAAGGTAAAACTGGTGTTAGTAGAGACGTCTGATGTGCATGGAAATTATTTTCCTTATGATTTTATCAACAATCGCCTTGGTCGCGGAAGTATGGCTCGCATTAGTGCTTATATGAAACAGTTGCGCCATGGACGTCGCGAACGAGGTAAGGGTATCGTCTTACTCGATAATGGAGATATTCTTCAAGGACAGCCTTCCGCTTATTATTATAATTACATAGACACTATTAGTACTCATCTTACGGCCGATGTACTCAACTATATGAAGTATGATGCTGCTACTGTGGGTAATCATGATGTGGAGACAGGCCATTCCGTATACGATCGTTGGGTTAAGCAATGCAAATTCCCTATGTTAGGTGCCAACGTAATTAGTGCTTCTGATAATCAGCCATATTGGAAACCCTATACAATTATAGAGCGTCAAGGAGTAAAAATAGCAGTGCTAGGTATGATTACACCATGTATTCCTAAATGGTTGCCTCGTAATCTATGGACAGGACTAAAATTTACCGATCTCATGGCTACCGCTCGGAAATATATGCCCGAGATGCAGCGTAAAGCCGATGTTGTAGTGGGCTTGTTTCATTCAGGTGTGGGCAATCCCGATGCCTATGCCGAAGGCTGTGAAGATGGCGCCTTGGCAGTGGCTCGAGAGGTGCCAGGATTCGATGTCGTATTCTGTGGTCATGATCATCGTCGGGCTTGTCAACAAGTGGTCAATACAGTGGGAGATACTGTATGGGTGCTCAATCCTGCCGCACAAGCCGAGGCAGTGGCGAAAGCCAATATTGTGGTAACATTTAAAGGAAGAAAAGTGGTAAAGAAGCATACCATCGGTAGCATTGTGGACATTAATAATATTGCTCCCGACACTTCCTTTATACACCATTTCTCTGTTCAATATGAAAGAATAAAGGATTTTACTTCTAAGGTAATAGGTTGTAATCAGCATGCAATGCAGAGCATACCCGCACTGTTTGGTTCGTCGGCTTTTATTGATTTTATCCACCAGATGCAGCTTTCTATCTCGGGAGCCGACATTTCCTTTGCTGCTCCGCTAGCGCTCGATGCTAAAGTGCCGCAAGGTGAAGTGCGTGTGAGCGATATGTTTAATTTATATCGTTATGAAAATCAACTCTACGTTGTGAAACTTACTGGTCGCGAGGTGAAAGACTATTTGGAGTATTCTTACTCGCTTTGGATTAATCAAATGCATTCGGCCTCCGACCATCTGCTGCTTTTCCGCTCAGATGCAGAAACGTTGAGCAATCCCTGGCAACGTCTACAAAATCCATGTTATAATTTTGATTCCGCTATGGGCATTTGTTATACAGTAGATGTGACAAAACCTGTTGGTCAGAGGGTAAATATTACGCATATGGCTGATGGCACTCCTTTCGATTTTAATCATACCTATCGTTGTGCTCTTAGCTCATATCGCGGAAATGGTGGAGGAGATCTCCTTACAAAAGGAGCAGGTATCAGCATTAACGACCTTCCGCGTCGTATTGTGTGGAGCACAGAGAAAGACTTACGCTACTATTTAATAATGGGTATAGAACGCCAAGGAACTATCAGCCCTAGGCCACAATACACGTGGAAGTTTATTCCTGAAGAGTGGGTAGACGCCGCTCGAAAAAAAGATGAACTTCTGTTGAAATAAATCTAATTATAGGGTGAACTTATTCATTCTGATGATGGGATTTGTACAATATGGGAAGTGTAATCTGATGGTAAATGTTGCTCTCCCAAGGAAACGGGGAAGATGGATATGGTTGTGAGTATCGTGGGCTATGTGACAGAATTTACTATCCAAAAAGATGCTTTCAAGAGTATGTAAATCGCATATTAGAATAAGCCTCCTTATAATTTCAGAATCAATGATCTTTCTCCAACACAGAGCCTTGCGATTCTAACCGACTAGAATCTAAGGCTCTGTGTAAAATACTCTATGCATTTCTTTGCTCTTACGAAACTTCTCTTTATCTTTGCATTCGTTCTTCTGTGAGAAGTAAAGATCCAGTTAACAAGGAAAGGTGCTCGAGTGGTTGAAGAGGCACGCCTGGAAAGCGTGTAAACCCCTAAAGGGTTTCGTAGGTTCGAATCCTATCCTTTCCGCAATTGATAGTATATTTGTCCTGATTATCAATATTTTCAAAAGTAATGCGCGACACTTTGCGCGACACTTTTGTAGATTCATCTATTTTCTATTGTTTGTTAAAGAATGTCATTGCGCTTCTTTTCGCTGAATCGGCAATGTCTATGTAGGACTGCATGGACTTGTAGTTGAAATGTCGGCTTCATTTCATTACGATGCTAGGGGAATGTCCATCATTAGTGCATTGCAGATCATTAATGTATTGCAGATGAAGGTGTGGCGGCCGCAATGTGTTGTAATACCAGTCCAAAAATCCGCTGACTAAAAAAGAAAAAAGCAATCGATCCATGGAATCGATTGCTTGATATTTGTTGGGGTACCCGGACTCGAACCAGGAAAGGCAGGACCAGAATCTGCAGTGTTACCATTACACCATACCCCAATCATTATGTGCTATATTGGAATTTTATAGCATTGAAAAGTTGTCTTTGTTGGGGTACCCGGACTCGAACCAGGAAAGGCAGGACCAGAATCTGCAGTGTTACCATTACACCATACCCCAATCGGGTGTATTTTAAGGATGCTCTCCTTAAATACGGGTGCAAAAGTACGATTTTTTGTAATATCTGCCAAACTTTTCGTTTGTTTTTTGTAAAAATATTTTTTTGAACATAGAACATGGAGAAGAGTTGGACGAGTGATGTTGTGAGTGGATAGTTTACCATCAAAATACGCTTTCCATATTGTGAAAATTCCATCATCTGAATAAATAGTCGCTAAGTATGTTTAGAATGTATGCGTTTCCCTAAAAGGCAGAGTGGGGGAACTTGCAAAATGACGACCTTCACATTTTCTTAGCAAAAAGTCTGAAGAATGGATAATGTGAGAAAAAGAGGCAGCAATGAAACTGTCGTCGATGAAGGGTAATGGATAGACAGACTGGTGGTAAATGGATGGGAGGATGTGGGCAAATAAGATGTGTGTATTGTGTAAGGTGATGATAATCAGTCTATATACTATTATCGTGATGGAAATAGGGGACTCATGAAAGAATTTGTTCTACGTATGAGCGTGAACTGAAATGTGTGAGTTGATGAAAGAAAAAAGTGGTGCGGATTGCAGAGGTATGAATTATTGTTATTATCTTCGCAGTGAAGAGCATATTGTTCTTGCTGAAATGAAAATATAGGTATGAAGTTTATATCGTGGAATGTTAACGGCCTACGGGCTTGTGATGGTAAGGGATTTCGCGAGAGCTTTGCTAAGCTCGATGCAGATTTCTTTTGTCTGCAAGAAACCAAGATGCAGCCGCATCAGCTTGACATGGAGTTTGAGGGTTATCGCTCTTATTGGAACTCGGCCGAAAAGAAGGGTTATTCTGGTACGGCCGTGTTTACGCGTCACGAACCACTTAATGTGGTCTGTGGGCTTGGTATTGATGAGCATGACCATGAGGGACGTGTGATTACGCTCGAGATGGAGAACTTTTATCTCGTAACTGTTTATACTCCAAATTCGCAAGATGGATTACGCAGACTCGACTATCGTATGACGTGGGATGATGCTTTCCGTCGATACTTGCAAGAGCTAGATCAAAGAAAACCCGTCGTCGTGTGTGGAGATATGAATGTGGCTCATGAGGAAATAGACCTAAAGAATCCTAGGACGAATCGTAAGAATGCAGGTTTTACAGACGAAGAAAGGGCTAAGTTTACGGAACTCCTTAATGCTGGATTTACTGATACGTTTCGTTTTTTTAATCCAACACTCGAGGGTGCCTACTCATGGTGGTCTTACCGATTTCGTGCACGTGAGAAAAATGCAGGTTGGCGCATCGATTATTTTTTGGTGAGCAATCGTTTACAGTCGCACCTTCAATCGGCTATGATTCATAGCGAAGTAATGGGGTCGGATCATTGTCCTGTAGAGGTAGACATTGAATGGTGAGTCTCTGTATGATATAAAAGAATTTAGAATAAAGCATATGACATGGATAAACCTATCCACCTCCTGCGTGGGGCGGATAAGTGCTGTGCTCAGATGTGATTTTTCTATATAAAAGTATTACTTATGAAACAATTCTTAAAGTACGTGCTTGCTACTGTGGCGGGCATTATCCTTACGGGTATATTCGCAACGTTGCTGAGTATGCTCATGGTGTTTAGCATCATGCTAGCCGATAGTGGAAAGCCTTCCGTGAAGGATGGAAGTGTGTTGCGAATTTCGCTCAGCGGAACAGTGAAAGAACGAGCTGCTGAGAATCCTTTCGCCTCAATTTTGGGCAATGATAATGTGCAGGAACAAGGTCTTGATGATCTCATGACTGCCATTAAAGAAGCAAAGACAAACCCTGCTATTCGTGGTATATATCTTGAGGGGGGTGTGCTTTCTGCTGATTATGCCACATTACAAGAACTGCGTCGACAACTTGTAGACTTTAAGAAAAGTGGCAAGTTTATCGTGGCCTATGCCGACATGTATACACAAGGTTCTTATTATTTAGCTTCTGTAGCCGACAAGGTGATGGCGAACCCTGACGGCATGATTGATTGGCATGGTATTGCTGCTCAACCCATCTTTTTTACTGATCTGCTGAAGAAGGTCGGAGTGAAAATGCAAGTGTTTAAGGTTGGCACATTTAAGAGTGCTGTAGAGCCCTTTATCCTTACGCAGATGAGCGAACCCAATCGTTTGCAAGTGAAGGCTTATATTGGCGATATATGGAATAATGTGTGTAAGGAGGTAGCTCAGTCACGCCGCATCAGTGTGGATAAACTCAACCACTTGGCTGATAACTATTCAATGCTTGCTAGTCAAGAGAGCTATATAAAGAATCACCTAGCTGATACGCTGACTTATGCAGATGGCGTGCGTGATGTGCTACGCCGTCTTAGCGAACAGGAGAAAGTTAGCTTTGTGACTCCCTCTGAACTAGCAAAACTCTATGAACCAGAGAATGGCAATGGTGAAGTGGCCGTTTATTATGCCGAAGGTGATATCGTGGATCAGGCAGCAACCGCTTCAGCCATAGGTAATACGTCGCAGATTGTGGGTTCAAAAGTAGTGGCCGACCTCGACCGTTTGGCAAATGACGATGATGTAAAAGCTGTTGTTTTGCGTATCAATTCGGGTGGCGGTAGTGCCTATGCTTCTGAGCAAATGTGGCGTGCTGTGCAATTACTCAAAAAGAAAAAGCCAGTAGTGGTTTCGATGAGCGGTATGGCAGCCTCGGGCGGATATTATCTCTCGTGTGGTGCTGACTATATTGTGGCCGAACCTACCACGTTGACGGGAAGTATTGGTATTTTTGGCATGATACCCGATGCAACGGGGTTGCTCACCGAAAAGCTTGGTCTGCATTTTGATGTGGTGAAAACGAATCAAGCTTCCGACTTTGGTGCTCAAGGTCGTCCGTTCAATGCAGCTGAGGCTGAGGCCATGCAGGGCTATGTCAATCGTGGTTATCAACTATTCTTAAAGCGTGTGGCTGCGGGCAGAAAACTCACCATAGAACAAGTGGATAAAATTGCACAAGGTCGTGTGTGGACGGGCAATCAAGCACTTGGAATTAAACTCGTAGATAAACTCGGTTCGCTTGATGATGCCATTGCAGTGGCGGCCAAGCGTGCTAAACTGAAAAATTATGGTATTGCTTCCTATCCCGACAAGGCTTCGTGGATGGATAATCTGCTCAACTCTACTGTGAAACGCGACTATATGGAGGAAAAGATGCGCGCTGCTTTGGGCGAATATTATGCTCCGATACAGTTTGTTAGCACCTTGCGTAGCCTAGATGGCCGAAGTAGCCTACAAGCGCGTCCTTTCTATATGATCAATCTGAAGTAAGTCTCCATTCATGAAACTTAATAAGTTTCTATTCGTTCTTGTGCTAGCTCCGCTCTCGTGGATGTGGGGGGTGGTGACTGCAGTGAGAGGTTGGATGTTTCGTGTGGGGTGGTTACGGTCTCGCTCGTTCGATGTTCCCCTTATTTGTGTGGGCAACCTTGCCGTGGGGGGCACTGGCAAAACTCCTCATGTGGAGTATATCCTCCGCTTGCTTCATAAGCAAGGCTACCGCGTGGCGATGCTCTCTCGAGGTTATGGCCGTCATACGAAAGGTTACGTGTTGGGCACATCGCAGACCATTGCAACCGAGATGGGGGATGAGCCCTACCAAGTGATGCATAATTGTCCTTTTGCTCAGGTGGCAGTGTGCGAGAAACGCGTGGAGGGTGTGGAACGCCTCTTGCGTGATGTTCCCGATATTGATGTCATTGTGCTCGATGATGCCTATCAGCATCGGTATATTCGTGCGGGACTCAATATCCTTCTGACTGAAGCCCATCGACTTTATACGCACGACCATTTGTTGCCATGGGGACGTCTCCGTGAATCGCCCTCGGCAGCTCGACGGGCACAAATCGTGGTGGTCACGAAATGTGAGGTTGGTGAATATCCGCCATTGGAGGTACTGCCATTGCAAAGATTGTATTATAGTCGGATTACTTATAGTCCATTGCAACCTGCATGGACAGAGGGAAAGGTCCTTCCTATGGATGAGGTTTTTTCCATCAAGTCTCAAAGAGACCCTTCTCCTTGTGATCAAGTGCTGCTCATCGCAGGTATCGCCAATCCTGCCCCCTTGGCATATTTCTTACAGAAGAGAGCTTTGAAAGTGACCACCCTTGAGTTTCGCGATCATCATGACTATACTTCCGCTGATGCGCAGCATATAGCAGAAGTTTGGGCCAAGGGAAACTATGCTTGGGCTATTACTACGCAAAAAGACGAAGAACGTTTGCGTACTATCAGACATTTGCTTCCGCAAAAATTAAGAGACCACCTTCTCGTTCAGCCCATTACAGTGAGTGTTGAGGCGGCCTCCGATCAGGAAATATCATTTAATCAATCCATCTTACAATATGTTAGAGCAAATCAAAGAAACCGCAGCGTGGATTAAAGAACACACGCAGATGCGTCCTCGCACCGCAATCATCTTAGGTACAGGCCTTGGACATTTAGCTGAGGAAATTGAAATAGAAGACGAATTCCCTTATAAAGATATCCCCAACTTTCCCGTAAGTACGGTGGAGGGGCATAGTGGTAAGCTAATATTCGGTCGTTTGGGTGATAAAGATGTGATGGCACTTCAAGGCCGTTTCCATTATTATGAGGGTTATGATATGAAGCAGGTAACATTCCCTGTTCGTGTGATGTACGAACTGGGCGTTAAGACGCTCTTTGTGAGCAATGCTTCTGGGGGCATGAATCCCAATTTCAAGATTGGCGACCTTATGCTCATCACCGACCACATCAACTTTATGCCCGAGCATCCGCTCCATGGTCCGAACTTCCCCACAGGCCCTCGTTTCCCAGATATGCACGAAGCCTACGATCATGAACTACTCAATATGGCTCGTAGCATAGCCAAGGAAAAGGGCATTCGCACCGTTGAGGGTGTTTATCTTGCCACTCAAGGCCCCACGTTTGAAACCCCCGCAGAGTATCGTATGTACCACATTTGGGGAGCTGATGCCGTAGGTATGTCCACGGTACCAGAAGTGATTGTGGCTCATCATTGTGGCATTCGCACTTTTGGTATTAGTATTATAACCGACCTCGGTGTGGAAGGAAAGATTGTGGAAGTAAGCCATGAAGAAGTGCAGCGAGCTGCCAATGCGGTTCAGCCTCTGATGGCCGATATATTCCGCGAAATGGTACATCGTATCGATTAAAATTCTTATTATATATATGTCTAGCAGTGCTTTTACGAAGCGATTAATTTTCGTGAGAGCACTGCTATGCTTGTTTTGGTACATTTGCACGTAGTTCTTTGCATCTTTGTTTTAAAAAAAGTTTGTAGAACTATAAAAAGTGCGTATATTTGCCGATGAAACCTTCGCCGAAGTCTTGATTTTTCAAGAGGGAGGTGTAGGGTTCGTATATGGAAAGGCGTTTATTGACGCATTGTTTCGACGTGTATGAACTTCGCAACTTCAGATTCAGTTTCGAGACAAGGCAACGATAGATGCCCATGGGTATGTAATTTAAAGTATGCAAGCCATTCGTGCATCCATGCTCTAAGAGGTGAATCTCTTAGAGTAGAGGTCTGTTATGAATGCTTAGCTGCTGAAAATGAATCATATCGGCGTGGGTTTCTTTGCGTTGCTCGTTTCAAACTGAAAGGGTGATGCGAAGACCTATACACGTGGGACGAGTGGCTATATAAGTTCCCGCGCTTTTTCCGTATATAGCATAGTTTCTAATATATTAAAGGGTAGGCTGCTTGGGGAACTTGCAGAATTAGCCACAGATTAAATATGCCGACGTTTAAATTTCTAAAGCCGATACGAAAACACGAGGTGAAAAGTCTACATAGCCGTTTTTACATACTTCTGCTTCTATTGATTATGCAGATGCGAATGCCCATTCTTGCTACTCATAATGGTCGAATAGAGCTACACATAGAGTACCCAGGGCAACTTGTCAAGCTTATAGGGGAACATTTGAAATATAAAGTCACAAGTTTAAAACTGACGGGTGTAGTGGGTAGTAGCGATGTAGCACTCATAAGAGACATGGCGGGATGTGATGTAGATGGAAAGGTTACGAATGGCAAATTAGCGTATGTCGATTTGCGTGAGGCTCAATTGGTGGCTGATGGTGGATTGTACTATCGCAAAAAATCTGTATGCTACATGGTTAATAATGTTGTGGGGAACTGTATGTTTAGAGATTGTAAGAGCCTAAAACGTCTGTATTTGCCAGATACTATTTGTAAAATAGGGGCAGAAGCTTTCAGTGGATGCTCTGCTTTAGAGGAGATAAATGTGCCTAATGCGGTGAAGTCTGTGGGGGATCTTGCTTTTAACGGATGCATTCGATTGCGTCATTTGCGTATTCCTGCATCAGTTAAGCAGATTGGTGGGGGCGCTTTTCTAGGTATGGGTACAGTCTCTACCTGCAACTTAATTAGTGAGAGCGAATATCCGCCTATTGCGCAATATGTCTTATTTTCCTCTGATAATCATATTATTCTTCAAGTGCCTCAATCGGCTTATGAGATGTATGTTATCAGTAATTGGGGAGATGTGCAACAGATCCTCGGCGATAATGAATAATGCCTTAGTAAATAGTTAGCTCTTTCTTATAATAATAAAAGATGGCGCTAGGGAATCAGAGCAGTTCAAATGTAACTACTTTGATTCCCTAGCGCCATCTTTTATTGTTAAATTCCTCGTTAAAAGGAAAAAATGGCTTTTAGTGCGAAAAACACGATAGGGACGAGAAGTGAAGGAAGAAGATTGATTGTTTTACAATCCTTAATGTGGAGCACACCCAACCCTGAGGCGGTGATGAGAATACCGCCGACAAGGGAAACTTCGGCGATGAGTTCTTCGGAGATGAATGATCTTGACAAGAGGGCAATGCCATAGATAATTGACATCCAGAGAAACACAGCAACGGAGGTGACCATTACCCAAAAACCATAGGAAGAAGCCACCACAATCATGGTGACGAGATTGAGTGTAGCAGCAGTCATAAGGTAGGTGTTGTCATCGTAGAGGGCACTCATTACGGGGCCCATCATGGCGAGTGTGCCAACGCAGCAAAGGAGAATACTCGTGGTGATACCTTCGGAAAGGTTGGTGGTGGAGATGCGGCGTGTAGCACGTTCCATGCGTTGGTCCATTTTGAGCAGTGTGCCCACCAGTCCGCCGATAGAGAGGCAGAAGATGAATAGGGCGGGGTAGTGGGTCTTCTGCATACTTTCGATGGCTACGTTCAGGCCGAGGGCGATGGCGCAGAGTCCCATGGCCGTGTTGAGCACGGTGATATACTTTTCCTTAATGCCGCGTTTAAACAGTGCTCCAATGGCACTGCCCACGATGACGGCGATAGCATTGATGATAATAGCGTACATGAATATATTTTATGGTTGATTGATTGCGATGGATGCTTTTTTCGTTTGCGTGGCTAGAAGCGCTTGCTTGGGCGAGGAAGTGTTCCTTTTCGCAGAAAGTTACGTAGGGTGGAATATTGAGGTTACGCCAGTGGCAATAAAGGAGGAGAACTTTTGTCGTGGAGAAGTAATGTAAAAGAGGTGAAACTTCAAGAAACTGAAACCTTTGTTAATCCTCTTCGTTTGTTTTCCAATTAATCAAATATACGCGCTCTGTGGTGCGCGTAAAAGCGGTGTAGAGCCAGCGTAGATAGGGGCCTCCTGCTTCATCGGCGGGCACGAACCCTTGGTCCACGTAGACGCGCGCCCATTGTCCGCCTTGTGCTTTATGGCAAGTCACTGCATAGGCATATTTTATTTGCAGTGCGTTGTAGTAAGAATCTTGACGCAGTGCTTTGAGTCGGTCGCGCTTGGTGGGGATGTGCTGGTAGTCAGACAAAATTCGTTCGTAGAGTTGTTCGTTTTCCTCGCGTGTAAGCGATGGCGATTCACTCTTGAGCGTGGAGAGCAGTAGACGACAGTCCATTTCGAAGTCTGCATAATCGGGGAAACGTAGTGTGGCATCGGCAAAACGAAATCCATATTGCTCGTGTACATTGCGCACCCGAATCACTTCCGCCGTGTCGCCGTTGGCAATAAAATTAAAGGGTAGAGTTTCGTCCTTTTGAAGCGTCTTGGCTAGTTGCGCTGTCCAAAAGTAATTATTCTTTACAACCATAATCAAATCGCCTCGGGTGAGTTCGTCTTCACGATCGAATATGCGCGATCGAATGCCTTCGTTGTATATATTGGCACGTTTGTTGGAGCGTGTCACGACAATCACCTCGTCCGAGCCAAATTCTTGATAGTCGCTCACAAGGCTCTCGATGAGTTCTGTGCCTGGCAGTGCACGCACCTCGCCATGCCTGTCTGTATGAATAGGGGGTATGCCATTGAATTCTTCTGCAAGCAATGTACGCAAAAGCGTGGCTCCGCTGAGCACATCACTCTGGCTTTTCTGACGCACCACTTCTGTAAGGTCGGCGCTACCTACGAGTAATCCATAGCCACGAAGCACATCATCGCTCAGCGCCGGACTATCCTCCTCTCCTACGGGAGGTAATTGAGCCGTGTCGCCCACCATGAGCAGTCGACAACCTTCGCCCGAATAGACATAACGGATAAGATCATCGAGAAGTTCCCCCGTTCCAAAGAGTGATTGCCCCATAGAGCCTGTGCCGCTACTCAACATGGAAGCCTCGTCAACGATGAAGAGCGCATGGCGCAGTTTGTTATAGCCCAGGGAAAATCGTGTGCTTTCTCCTTGGAATGTCTGTTGGCGGTAGATTACGCGATGAATGGTATAGGCCGCTTCGCCAGCGTGGTGGGAGAAAACCTTGGCTGCACGCCCTGTGGGTGCAAGGAGCACAACTTCGCGCTTGAGCATTCGCATTACCTTAACCAGTGCACCTACGAGCGACGTCTTGCCCGTGCCCGCGTAGCCGCGCAAGATGCAAGCCGCATCAGCTTTTGGGGTGCAGATAAAGTGGGAGAGAAGCAAGGCTGCGCGTTGTTGCCCCGGCGTGAGGGCGAAGCTAAACTGCTTTGCAATGAGTGCTTTTATTTCATCGCTGAGCATGAGCCGAGGGTTTAAGAAGCATCAGTGCATAGAGACCAATGCCTACGAAACAGACGAGGGGAACAATGAAGGCTTGCGCCATGTTGCTATAATCGGCAATGAGTCCCATGAGCAAAGGAGCTACAGCGCCCCCCACGATACACATGATTAGATACGACGAAGCTTGCTTCGTATGCTCGCCTACACCGCGGAGGGCTAGGGCAAAGATGGTGGGAAACATGATGCTCTCGCATAGATAGCATAGTAGAAATGCTGCGATGCCCATGCTGCCCGCTCCCGTGAGAAGAATGGCCATAGCTATGATAGCTCCTAGGGCGCAACAGAGCAGTACACGCTCGGATTGCACGATTGCCATAACCCAACTGCCGCCCATGCGGCCCACCATGAAGAGCGCCATAGCTCCGAACCCAAGAAGATTGGCCGCGGAAGCACGATTCATATTTGAAAACTCTGTGACGTAGTTGATAAAGAAACTATTAATGCCTGTCTGCGCTGCTACATAGAGAAAAAGCGCTACCATGCCCACTACGAAGTTGCGGTGAGTCCAAAGACCTCTGGGGGCTACCTCTGTGTGGGTAGCCGTTTGTGTGTTATCTTTCGTAGTGCATTCTTTTATCCCCTGCTGGGTTGACTCTTTCGATGAAATGTTGCTTGTTGCTTCCACTTCGGGTAACTTCGCTCGTACAAAGATTGCGGCTACAAAGAGAACTATGATGCCGATGATGGCATAGGGAACGGAAATGGAGGCATGGTTTGCTTGTTGTGCAAAGAGAAATTGACCACCCACGATGGGACCAACAATCCAACCTAGTCCGTTGAACGACTGCGAGAGGTTGATGCGGCGCTCGGCATCGTGCTGATTGCCTAGAACCGTCACGTAAGGATTGGCCGCCGTCTCCAAACAAGTAAGTCCGCAACCGATAACGAAAAGAGAGAAAAGGAAAAATGGAAACGAATTGAGTTGACCGCCTGGGATAAATAGTAAGGCACCGATACCATAAAGCAGAAGCCCCGTGAGCACACCTCCTCGGTAGCCCAAACGGCGAATTATCTGACCAGCGGGCAAGGCCATAAGAAAGTAGCCCCCATAGACCACGGCTTGCACTAGTGCCGACTCTGTCTTGCTCACACCGAGTGTATCCTGAAAATGCTTGTTGAGCACATCGAGGATGCTATGGGCAAATCCCCAAAGGAAAAATAGAGAGGTCACTAAAACATAAGGCCACAAGTAGTTGTGTCCGTCGGCCGTCTGCACGAGGTTTATTCTTTTTTGATTCATTGGATTGACTGATTTTCTGTGAAGTTCTGCAGATTGGACGTAGTATCCAAGGGTGGAGTAGTATGAGTTGAGTTGCAAAAGTAAGAAAAAACTAAAGAATCTCAAAATCAACAGCTTTCAATTGATGTAAAATTGATTGAAGTGCGCATGTAAAAAAGTGTGCATGGTGCTTTTTACAAGATGCAAGATATTTCGTTCTGTGGGCGATGTGTTCTTTGCGTCGACTTTATCATGGATTTATTGAGTGTATTTATGGGAATGAGATACTTTGCTCTCGTTTTTGAGTAGACTTGTTGTCTGTTGTATGTAGCCGATACAAGACGATTCGTCCGCAGAATGGGGAAGTGAAAGTCAAAAAATCAAGTTCCGGTTTTAACTTGAGCGGGCAGAATCTGAAACTTTGATCGTAGTTGTTAACTAGTGCGTTGCAGTGTCCTCTTAAAGTATATTGTTGTTAGGCTAAAAGGCCGTTGAAGTTTTCTTAGAACGTTATCTAAGTCATCGTCCTTCGACCGAAGGACATGCGTCCCCCGACCGAAGGACATGCGTCCCCCGACCGAAAGACATGCGTCCTTCGACCGAAGGACGATAACATGAACGGCTTTTTCGCGTAACTTGAATGCCCATGTAGAGATAATTATTCCAAGTTTCGCTTTTAACTTCAGCGATCTTTTATCGCCATTATCGGCTGCGTCTCAGCAATTCAAGCAAGCTTGATTGCATTCGACTTGCACGATAATTCAGCCCGCCTTGACTAAATCCGAAATGAAGATGAGTATTCCCAACCACATGCCCGCGAGATAAGGAAACGACTTTCTTTAGAGAAAACTTGAATCAAAAACAAGTTTTTCCCTTGTTCCTCGCTCGTCTTGCGCAAACTTTTACTTTGTGCAAGTTAGGTTGTGGCTCGGAAGAGAAAAGCAAAAAACAAGTTTTTTCCTTTGTCCTTCGCTCGCCTTGCACTAACTTTGCACTCGCAAAAGACGAAACAACGTGAACAAGGGCTGCTATGTGAGTGCGCTCATGGAGTGTACAACTGGTAAAAATCAACTGCAAGCGGCGGACAAGTGTGTCCGTTCGCTGATTTTTTGTGTCCGCACGTCAGGGTGCCCTATGCCCTAGATAGTGCGGACTTTTCGTCTTGCACACAGGCAAGACTCTTGGAATCGTAGGTGACGTTGGAAGCAGGTGTCTTAGGGCGGAAATGCAAAGCGTGGAGCTAGATAAGTGATAGTTTCCTGACAAGCGAAGCCTGAGACAAAAAGCGAAATAAATAACATTATTAACAATAACATTTAAAGAGCTATGAACTTTACCTTATTTGTCACTGCATTGCTGACAGGGTTGGCGTTCGTAGGCGTAGTGACGATTTTGGCTAAGCTGATTTCGCCGCGAAGCTACAACGCTCAGAAGGAGGAAGCTTATGAATGTGGTATCCCTACTCGTGGACGCTCATGGATGCAGTTCCGCATAGGTTACTACCTCTTTGCCATCCTCTTCCTGATGTTCGACGTTGAAACGATGTTCCTCTTCCCTTGGGCCGTCGTGATGCGCTCATTCGGTCCTGCTGGATTGCTGAGCGTGCTCTTCTTTCTGTTTATATTAGTTCTGGGCTTAGCATATGCCTGGAGGAAAGGAGCGTTGAAATGGCAATGAAAAGAGCAAAAATTAAGTCGATTCCTTACGAGGAATTCAAGGACAACGAAACTTACGAAAAGCTCGTTGAAGAACTCAATGCGGGCGGCGCGAATATCATTGTGCGCAAGCTCGACGACCTCATCGACTGGGGCCGTTCTAACTCTCTTTGGCCGCTAACATTCGCTACCTCATGCTGTGGTATCGAATTCATGGCCGTGTGTGCTGCACGTTACGATATTGCTCGTTTTGGATTTGAGGTGACACGTAACTCACCTCGTCAGGCCGACGTGATTTTGGTATGTGGTACAATCACCACAAAGATGGCACCGGTGCTCCGTCGCCTCTACGACCAGATGGCCGATCCAAAGTATGTAGTAGCTATCGGCGGTTGCTCTATCTCGGGCGGACCGTTTACGAAGTCATACCACGTGCTCAATGGTGTGGACAAGATTATTCCCGTCGACGTATACGTACCGGGATGTCCTCCCCGCCCCGAAGCATTCCTTTATGGTATGATGCAGTTGCAGCGTATTGTGAAAGTAGAAAACTTCTTCGGTACTACTAACCGCAAGCAGAAGGACCCCTTCAAGATTGCTGCCGAAGAAAAAGAAGAAACCATTTATAAACAGGAAGAAGAGGCATGAGCGAAGAATTGAATCCTACAGCTAAAGAGCAGGGCGCTGAGGCACAGAAGCCTGCAGCACCCGCAGCAGCCCAGGCACAGCAGCCCGCTGCACCTGCAGCAGGAACAAAGCCTGCCGTGGCTCGTCCTGCCGCCGCACGTCCGGCAGCAGCTCCTGCTAAGCCTGCCGTAAACGAACTGAAGCCTACCCTTATCGAAGCTGCCAATCTGCACGCTGAGATGAAGCGCTTACACGACGAAGAGGGCATGGACTTCCTGCTCAACCTCGTGGGTGAGGACTGGATGGAAGATGGTATCGGTGTGGTCTATCAACTCGAAAATACCATCAACCACAAGCAGGCTTGCGTAAAGTGCGTCGTGATGGATCGCGAGAATCCGATGATTCCCTCGGTGAGCGACCTTTGGGATATTGCCAATGTATACGAACGCGAAGTGTTCGACTACTATGGCATCATCTTTACCAACCATCCCGACATGCGTCGCCTCTTTATGCGCGAAGATTGGGTGGGCTATCCTTTCCGTAAGGATAACGATCCCGAGAAGGACAATCCCTTCGATCCGCAGCATATGACCAACGAGCCGTTGGCCGACGTGACTTATGAATATCAGCTCCAGCAGGATGGCTCGATCCAAAAGGTTGAGCATCAGATCTTCGGCGATGACGACTATGTGGTGAACATAGGTCCGCAGCACCCTTCTACTCACGGTGTGCTCCACTTCCGCGTTGACCTCGAGGGTGAGACTATCCGCAAGGTAGACCCCATCTTGGGCTATATCCACCGTGGCGTGGAGAAGATTAGCGAGAAGATGACTTATCCGCAGACGTTGGCTCTGACCGACCGTTTGGACTATCTCGGTGCAATGCAGAATCGTCACGCATTGTGTATGTGTATCGAACAGGCCATGGGCGTGGAAGTGAGCGACAGAGTGAAGGTGATTCGTACCATCATGGACGAGCTCCAGCGTATCGACTCTCACATTCTTTTCTTTGGCTGTCTGTGTCAGGACCTCGGTGCAACCACCGCCTTCCTCTATGCATTCCGCGATCGTGAGAAGATTCTCGACATCTTCGAGGAAACTTGCGGCGGACGCTTGATCCTGAACTACAACACCATCGGCGGTGTGACTTATGATATCCACCCCAACTTCCAGAAGCGTGTGAAGGAATTTATCACAACCATGCGTAAGAATATCAAGGAATACCACGATATCTTCACTGGCAACGTGATTTTCCAAAACCGTTCGAAGGGGGTAGGCGTGCTCACTAAGGAGCAGGTGATATCCTTTGGTTGTACGGGTGGTACAGGACGTGCTTCAGGATGGCACAACGACTTGCGTAAGATTCGTCCTTACGCTGCTTACGACCGCGTACAGTTCAACGAGGTGGTACGTACAGAGGGCGATAGCTTCGCTCGTTACATGATCCGTATGGATGAAATCTTAGAGAGTCTCAATATCATAGAGCAACTCATCGACAACATTCCCGAAGGCAGCTATCAGGAGAAGATGAAGCCTATCATCAAGCTTCCTGTGGGTACTTTCTTCAGCGAAGTGGAAGGTAGCCGTGGCCGCATGGGGGTATTTATCGAGAGCAAGGGCGATAAGAGTCCCTACCGCTTGCACTATCGTTCTACAGGTCTGCCCCTCGTAGCCGTGATGGATACCGCTTGCCGTGGCAATATGCTTGCCGACTTGATCACAATTGGCGGTACGGTGGACTATGTGGTGCCTGATATTGATAGATAGAAGGATTTATAAGTTGAAAAGTTTATAAGTTGAAAAGTTAAGAGGAATGCATTGCAAATTAATAGAATGAATATACCGATATTCTCTTTCGAAAAGTTGAAAGTGTGGCAAAAGGCAAGATTGTTCCATAGAGAAGTGTTTCGTCTGACGACAAACTTCCCTTACGAACAAAACTATGCGTTGATACCACAAATAAGACGTGCTGCCTTGTCTGTTCCATCCAATATATCGGAGGGTGCGGGTAGGTTGGGAACCAAAGAGTTTGTACATTTTATCAGTATAGCTTATGGCTCTCTGATGGAGACGATGAACCAACTAATCTTGGCAGAGGATATGGGCTATGTGCCAGAAGAGACAATGACAAAATTACGTTTCGATGTGGCAGAAATAGCTCGAATGCTCACAGCACTAAAAAGGAAAGTGGAATGTGGTGCAAGTAAAGGCGACCTCATAGACTTTTAAACTATTAAGCTCATAAACTCTAAAAAAATGTTTGACTTTAGTATAGTAACATCTTGGCTACACAACTTCCTTACAGGTACATGTGGCTTTGCTGAATGGGGCGCGATCCTTACGGAGAGCATTCTCGTGGCATTGGTCATCATCACCCTGTATGCCGTGTTTGCCATCGCCCTCATCTACATGGAGCGTAAGATTTGTGCATTTTTCCAATGCCGTCTCGGACCGATGCGTGTAGGTAAATGGGGTATACTCCAGGTGTTCAGCGACGTATTTAAGATGCTGACCAAGGAGATTATCAGTATGCGACAGACCGACCTCTTCCTGCACAACTTGGCTCCGTTCCTCGTAGTGACAGCTTCGATGGTCACATTCTCATGTCTGCCATGGAACAAGGGTGCGCAGATTATCGACTTTAATGTCGGCGTATTCTTCTTCCTTGCTATGTCGTCGATTGGCGTAGTAGGTATCCTGCTTGCAGGTTGGAGTTCTAACAATAAGTACTCTCTCATCGGTGCCATGCGTAGTGGTGCACAGATTATCAGCTATGAGCTGTCAATCGGTATGACTATGTTGGCAATGATCTGCTTGACCGGTACAATGTCGTTTAGCGAGATTTGCAACGATCAGTATCTCAATGGTTGGAACATTTGCCGCGGCCACATCCCCGCAGTGATTGCCTTCTTGATCTACCTCGTAGCAGGTAATGCAGAGTGTAACCGTGGTCCGTTCGACTTGCCCGAATGCGAGAGCGAGTTGACCGCAGGTTACCACACAGAGTATTCAGGTATGCACTTCGGCTACTACTACTTGGCAGAATACCTCAACCTCTTCATCTGCGCTGGTATGGCTACTACCATCTTCCTCGGTGGTTGGGCTCCGCTCCACATCTACGGCCTCGAAGCCTTCAATGGTGTGATGGACTACATCCCCGGTGCTGTATGGTTTATTGGTAAGACGTTCTTCGTGGTGTTCTTGCTCATGTGGCTTCGCTGGACCTTCCCCCGCTTGCGTATCGACCAGATACTCTCGCTCGAATGGAAGTACCTCGTGCCTTTCAGCATGGTAAACCTTATCCTTATGGCACTCTGTGTGGCTATGGGATGGACGTTCTAAGTAAATAGTTGAAAAGTTTAGAAGTTTATGAAGCCAAGAGGTATCCTCTCAACTCTTAAACTTTTAGACTCTAAAACTTCAAAGCGTTATACAATGGAAGAAAAAAGCTATATAGGCGGTGTAGTAAGCGGCTTGAAGAGCCTCGGCACAGGTCTGAAGACGACCATGCGCGAGTTCTTCACTCCGAAAATCACCGAGCAATACCCCGAGAATCGCGCGACGAACCAAATGTTCGATCGTTTCCGCGGTTCGCTCACCATGCCCCACAATGAGCAGAATGAGCACAAGTGTGTGGGTTGCGGAATCTGCCAGATGCAATGCCCCAATGGCAGCATCAAGGTGACCAGCGAAATGTATGAAACTCCCGATGGCAAGAAAAAGAAGCGCCTCGTGAAGTATGAGTACGACCTGGGCTGCTGCATGTTCTGCATGCTCTGTACACGCGCTTGCCCCCATGGAGCTATCACCTTCGACCAGAGCTACGAGAACGCCGTGTTCGACCGCTCAAAACTCGTCAAGGTGCTCAACCATCCGGGTAGCCATGTAGAAGAAAAGAAATAATTAGTATAGTTGAAAAGTTGAAAGTTGAGAAGTTAAGAAGATGCTCTTGCATTCAATCCAGTGCAGATACTCATGCTTTCTCAAGAAGAGGATTCAAGGTGGTGAGAATAATAAAGCATACGCTTAACTCTTAAACTTTTAAACTCTTAACTTCAAGAAAAGAAAATGAATTCACAAAACATCATGTTCGTCATCTTGGCCGTGCTGATGGTGCTTTCGTCAATTGCTACGGTATTGACAAAGAGCATTGTACGTGCAGCCACATACCTGTTCTTCGTGCTCTTGGGCACAGCAGGCATGTACTTCTTGATGGGCTACACATTCCTCGGTGCTGCGCAGGTAATCGTTTACGCTGGCGGTATCATCGTGCTCTATGTGTTCTCTATCTTGCTGACAGAAGGTGCGAAGGATCAGGAAATCTTCAAACGTAAGCTGAAAGATGCCTCATGGGGCTTCCTTCTCTCGCTCGTAGGATTCCTCACATTCGGTTGGATTGTGCTCTCTCACAATTTTAAAGCCGCAATCCTCACTGCACCCAGCGAGACAGCAAGCCAAGTTACAACAATTCAGTCAATAGGACAAAACATGCTCTCATCGGGCGATAACGGCTACCTGCTTCCCTTCGAGGCTGTCAGTGTGCTCTTGCTCGCTTGTATCGTAGGTGCATTGGTGATTGCCCGCAAACGCTAGTAGAATTGAAAGTTGAAAAGATTAGAAGTTGAAAAGTTAAGCATAAAGCTTCAACAGATTGAAAAGCATTTTACAACGTGTCGAAGTACGCGATGCAATTTATGCAATAGCAACATGTAAGAAGGTGATTGCTAAACTGATAAACTTTTAAACTGATAAACTTTAAAAGAACAAATCATTATGATCCAGATAGAATATATCCTGATAATCTCAGCCATCATGATGTTTGCCGGCGTTTTCGGATTCTTGACTCGCCGCAGCACATTGGCCATCCTTCTTTCGGTGGAGCTGATGCTCAATGCCACCGACTTGAACTTTGCAGTGTTTAACCGTATGCTTTATCCCGACGGTTATGAAGGCTACTTCTTTGCACTCTTCTCCATCGCCATCTCGGCAGCTGAAAGTGCCATCGCAATTGCCATCATGATCAACATCTACCGCATGATTAAGAATATCCAGGTGGGTGAACTCGAGAAGATGAAGTGGTAAATAAAAAAGTTGAAAAGTTGAAGAGTTGATAAGTTAAGAGATTACTCCCATATATATAATGTGTCGGAGTGAGTCGCAAGGATATCTACAAGAGAACTCGATACGAACAGCGACCTCTAAACTCTAAACTCTTAAACTCTTAAACTAAAACAAACAATGGATTATACAATTCTTATACTTTTGCTGCCATTCTTCTCGTTCCTCCTACTGGGAGTGTTCGGAAAGTGGTTCAGCCATAAAGCAGCGGGATTGGTAGGTACTGTCGTATTAGGTGCCGTAGCCGTGATGGCTTACTACACTGCATACCAGTATTTCTTCCTCACTCCGCGTACGGCAGAAGGCGTGCTTCCTACGCTCATGCCCTACAACTTTCAGTGGCTGCCTTTCTTCGTGAAAGGACTCAGCTTCGATATGGGTATCATGCTCGACCCCATCTCGGTGATGATGCTTATCGTCATCTCTACCGTATCGCTCATGGTACACATCTATTCGTTCGGCTATATGCATGGTGAACGCGGATTCCAGCGCTACTATGCATTCCTCAGCCTCTTCACCATGTCAATGCTTGGCTTGGTAGTAGCTACTAACATCTTCCAGATGTACATGTTTTGGGAATTGGTGGGTGTTTCTTCTTACCTCCTCATTGGTTTCTACTACACTTCGCCCGCAGCTATTGCAGCTAGTAAGAAAGCATTCATCGTAACTCGTTTCGCCGACCTCTTCTTCTTGATCGGTATCCTTATCTATGGTTACTATTGCCATTCATTCGGCTTCGAGTTCTGCCAAGAGGGCTTCGCTCAGGGCGCTATGATGCTTCCCACAGCATTGTTCCTCATGTTTATCGGTGGTGCTGGTAAGAGTGCAATGTTCCCCCTCCACATTTGGCTTCCCGATGCAATGGAAGGTCCTACCCCTGTGTCGGCCCTTATCCATGCCGCAACGATGGTTGTAGCAGGTGTGTTCCAGATTGCTCGCCTCTTCCCCTTGTGGATAGAGTATGCTCCCAGCACACTCCACATCGTAGCTTGGGTAGGCGCATTCACCGCTTTCTATGCCGCAGCTGTCGCATGCTGCCAGAGCGATATCAAGCGCGTGCTAGCTTTCTCTACCATCTCCCAGATTGCCTTCATGATGGTATCGCTCGGTGTCTGCACCGAATTTGCTACGGGTCACGAACACGTGGGTTCGCTTGGCTACATGGCTTCCATGTTCCACCTCTTCACTCATGCCATGTTCAAGGCTCTCTTGTTCTTGGGTGCTGGTTGCATTATTCATGCTGTTCACAGCAATGAAATGTCGGCCATGGGCGGTCTGCGTAAGTACATGCCTATCACGCACATCACGTTCTTGATTGCATGTTTGGCTATTTCAGGTATACCTCCCTTCTCAGGTTTCTTCTCAAAGGATGAGATTCTGACTGCAGCATTTGCTTACATGCCCGCTATGGGATGGATCATGACAGCCATCGCTGCGATGACCGCGTTCTATATGTTCCGTCTCTACTTCGGTATCTTCTGGGGCACAGAGAACAAGCAACTCCATGCAGAGCATACTCCGCATGAAGCGCCTCTGACCATGACCTTCCCCTTGATGTTCTTGGCAGTGGTAACTTGCGTAGCAGGCTTCATTCCTTTCGGCCACTTCGTAAGCGCTGATGGTCAGCTTTACGATATTCACCTCGACTGGAACGTAGCAGGTACGAGCATCATCATCGCAGTAGCTTCTATCTTCCTTGCCACTTATATGTATATGGGCGAACGTCAGCCCAAGGCCGACGCTATGGCAGAGAAGTTTGCCAAGCTCCATCGTTGGGCTTACAAGCGTTTCTACATGGACGAGGTTTACCAGTATATTACTCATCGTATCATCTTTGCCCACATCTCCAAGCCCATCGCATGGTTTGATCGTCACGTCATCGACGGATTCTTCAACTTCTTGGCATGGGGCGCAAATGCGCTCAGCTTCCGCATCCGTGGCTTGCAGGGCGGTTCCGTTCAGGCATACGCTTATGTATACTTGCTCGGTCTGCTCATCGTGTTGGCAATTGCAGCGTTGGCATAATATAAGTTGAAAAGTTGAGGAGTTGAAAAGTTAAGATGATGCTCTTCGCACGAAGACTATCCTCTTGGCTCATAAACTCTTAGACTCTTAAACTAAAAAGAAACAAAACAATGAATTTTCTATCATTATTCGTATTGATTCCGCTTGTCATGCTGCTAGGATTGTGGCTGGCAAGAGATGTGAAGGGCGTACGTGCGGTGATGGTCACAGGTAGTTCGCTGCTACTCATCTTGGCAGCCTACCTCACCATAACCTTCCTCGGCGACCGCGCAGCAGGAGCCACTGACGAAATGCTCTATACCGCATCGTTCAATTGGTTTGAGCCGCTTCACATCAAATATTCCGTGGGCGTCGATGGCATCTCAGTAGCCATGTTGCTACTTTCTTCGGTTATCGTCTTCACCGGAACATTTGCCTCATGGCAACTTAAGCCTCTCACCAAGGAATACTTCCTTTGGTTCACCCTGTTGAGCCTCGGTGTGTTTGGCTTCTTTATCTCGGTCGACATGTTCGCCATGTTCATGTTCTACGAAATCGCGTTGATTCCTATGTACCTCCTCATCGGTGTATGGGGTTCGGGCAAGAAGGAATATGCAGCAATGAAGCTCACCCTCATGCTTATGGGTGGTTCAGCCTTCTTGATGTGCGGCATCTTCGGTATCTTCTATGGTGCTGGTGGTCATACCATGAACATCGTAGAGATTGCCAACCATCTCAATGGTGCTCACACCATTCCTTTCGCTCAGCAGTGCATTTGGTTCCCCTTGACCTTTATCGGTTTTGGTGTACTCGGCGCTTTGTTCCCCTTCCATACATGGTCGCCCGATGGTCATGCTTCCGCCCCTACCGCAGTATCAATGCTCCACGCAGGTGTGCTGATGAAGCTCGGTGGCTATGGTTGCTTCCGTATTGCCATGTATCTTATGCCTGAGGCAGCCAACGAACTGAGTTGGATCTTCTTGATCCTTACAGGTATCTCCGTCGTATATGGTGCTTTCTCAGCTTGTGTACAGACCGACTTGAAGTATATCAACGCATATTCTTCAGTATCTCACTGCGGTATGGTACTCTTCGCCATCCTCATGCTCAACCAGACGGCTTGTACGGGTGCTGTGCTTCAGATGTTGAGCCACGGCCTCATGACCGCTCTTTTCTTTGCCCTCATCGGTATGATCTATGGTCGTACACACACACGTGACATCCGCGAGCTCAACGGCTTGATGCGTATTATGCCTTTCCTCTCGGTAGGTTATATCATCGCAGGTTTGGCCAACCTTGGTCTGCCTGGTTTCTCAGGATTCATTGCTGAGATGACCATCTTCGTAGGTTCGTTCCAGAATGCGGACACTTTCCACCGCGTGCTCACCATCGCTGCTTGTTGTTCCATCGTAATCACCGCAGTCTACATCCTCCGTGTAGTAGGTAAGATTCTCTATGGTACTTGCACCAACGAGCATCACCTCAAGCTCACCGATGCTACTTGGGACGAACGCTTTGCTGTGATTTGCCTTATCGTAGCCGTAGCAGGCCTCGGTCTTGCTCCGCTCTGGGTAAGCGACATGATCACCACGGGTGTAGCTCCTATCGTAGATCATATTCACTCTGTAGCTGGTACAGTAGCAAGCTGCAATCCTTTCCTTTAATCTCATTAAACTAACATACAATGGATTATTCTCAATTTCTCTATATGCATGAGGAGCTTTCGTTGTTAGCAGTGATCGTTATCCTGTTTATTGCCGATCTCTTCATGTGTCCTGATAAAAAGAGCGGGAAAGGCGTTTACAACACAGCTTTGCCCGTAATCTTGCTCACCCTTCACACGCTGCTCAACCTTCTGCCCTGCTGCAGTGCAGAACCGACGAGTGCATTTGGTGGCATGTATCAGTACACGCCCATGATGACCATCATGAAGAGCGTGCTCAATGTGGGTACCATCATTGTGTTCCTCATGGCCCACAAGTGGTTGACCCGCGAGGAGAACCTCGTGAAGCAAGGCGAGTTCTACATGCTCACCTTATTCACCCTGCTCGGCATGTATTTCATGATTTCGAGCGGTCACTTCTTGATGTTCTTCATCGGACTCGAAATGGCATCCGTGCCCGTTACCGCCTTGGTAGCCTTCGACAAGAAACGTTTCGAGAGTGCCGAAGCAGGTGCTAAGTTCATCCTGCTCGCTCTCTTCTCAAGCGCCCTCTTGCTCTATGGCGTATCGCTCATCTACGGTGCAACAGGCACACTCTACTTCAACGAAATCGGTGCTCAGCTCGATGGATCTCTGCTCAGTATCTTCGGCATGATTCTCTTCATCGCCGGATTGGGCTTCAAGATCTCACTTGTTCCCTTCCATCTTTGGACAGCCGATACTTATGAAGGTGCGCCCACTTCTGTTACAGCCTACTTGAGCGTCATCTCTAAGGGCTCTGCAGCATTTGTGCTGCTCACCATCTTGATGAAGGCTTTCGCTCAGAGCGACCTCTTCTATAGCTGGAACACCGCCATGTACTGGATCATCGTAGCCTCTATCACGGTGGCCAACCTCTTTGCCATTCGCCAGAACAACCTCAAGCGCTTCATGGCATTCTCGGCTATCTCGCAGGCTGGCTATTTGGTATTGTCCATCATGGACGGCACAGCACAGGGCATGACCGCCCTCGTGTTCTACCTCCTGGTATATATGGTGTCCAACCTCGGTGCCTTTGCAGTGATGACCACCGTTGAGGAAAACAGCGGTAAAATCAACATCAGCGACTACGACGGACTCTACCAGAGCAATCCGAAGTTGGCATTCCTCATGACGCTTTGCCTCTTCTCTTTGGCTGGTATTCCTCCTTTTGCAGGATTCTTCTCAAAGTTCTTCGTATTCATGGCCGCTTTCAAGGCAGGCTATCCCCTGTTGGTATTTATCGCTTTGGCCAACACCGTCATCTCGCTCTACTACTATCTGCTCATCGTCAAGGCCATGTATATCAAACCTAACGAGAGCCCGATACCTTCGTTCAAGAGCGATGCATATACTCGCGTAGCCCTCTTCCTCTGCACCCTCGGTGTATTGGTATTGGGTCTTGGCGGCGTGTTCTACAACTACATCAGTGGTTTTAGCTACGGTCTCTAAGCATTGCGCCCTTTAGCATAGGAGGTTTCTTCCTTTAATGCAATTATATCGATATAATCCCATCTCTGCATAATCATGTCAGAGATGGGATTTTTCGTACTACGCTCAGCATGAGCATTCCTTAGTGGGTAACAATTCATCTAACCTCATGAGGAAATAAAGCGTTCTGTCCTCATGTATAAAGCGTCCCGAACTTAGTCATTATCATATTTGAATGAGGACTTATCCATTCGCAGATGAGCATCTTTCCATCGTTCACCGCTCGGTGAACGATGGGAGGATGGTTATCTGTAAACGGAAAGAAGCTCATTCGCGGACGGTGGGACGTTTACGAAGCGTTGAATATACCATAGGGCGGAGCATGCAAATCGCACATCAGATAGAATACTTTATTCTTCAGAATGAATAGAACCTCCATTAATAGCTTCCTAATAATAGTGAATAGTTTGTACACTTTCTTAGGGTTAAAACTCGGAAGTATCTTATCTTTGCATAAGATAGGCTACATCTCAGCATAATATTCAAGCAAGCTTGATATTCTGCATTCGATTTGCACTATCTTTGTATAAGATAGGCTACATCTCAGCATAATATTCAAGCAAGCTTGATATTCTGCATTCGATTTGCACTATCTTTGCAGAAGATAAACTGAATACAAGCACATTACCATATGAAACAAATAACTCTTTACCTCCTCTCACTGTTCGTAAGTGTACTGCTTCTCGTAGGCTGCTCTAATGAGCCGCCTACGCCCGAAGAACTTTACAAAGAAGAAGCATCGGGAGTGGTCATGGTACTCAATAAATTTTATTACAACGTGACGCTTCCCAGCGGCGATCATCTCTATTTCACAAGCATCGGAGAGGATGGTACGCTCACTGGACTTACTGACGATATCAACGAGATACGCAAAAACTGTGGCTACATGACGGGTACTGCCTTCTTTATCAACGACCGCGGAATGTTGCTTACCAATCGCCACGTGGCATCGCCTATCATCGACGAAGCACAGGTGAAGCAGAGCCTCATGAACATCATACGCTACGTGAAGGCGCTCTATGAAGCACGCATGAGCAATCTCTCCGATCAGTACAATGCCCTCGAGAGCCAAAAGCAAGAGTGCGTAAGCGAAGACTTTTGGGGAAACGTAGAGGTGGATCAACAGCGTCTGAGCCAAATAGAAAGCGAGCAGAGCGAACTGCAGCAGCAATACAATGCTGCAATGCTGGCGCGTGACGGAGTGGGGGATCAACTCGATCCGTCCTGTATCACCATTCATCCTATCTGCGAATTGGGCATTGCCTACAACGACTCTTACGTCAGTACAGAAGGCGATTTCTTGGGCAAAAATCCTTGTAACGTGGTGCGCTTGTCCACAGACGAGGAAACAGACCTTGCGCTTCTGCAACTTCGCAGCGAGAAGACGCCCGATCAGTGCTACATATTTCCCGTAGAAGGCCGGAAAAACTTGTCGCACTGGTGGAATATCTTCAAGAAAAAGAGCGACACTCCCTCACCCGATGCCCCCAAGATAGACCAACAACTCTACATGATAGGCTTCAACGCGGGTATCGTTCTTGCTAACACGCGCAAAGGTATCAAAGTGCAAATGACGGGTGGACGAATCACGCAGATGCCCGATGGCAGTCGTTTGCTCTATAGCATTCCCACGATGCAAGGCTCAAGTGGCAGCCCCGTAGTCGACGAGCGTGGCAACCTCGTAGGTGTGAACTTCGCCAAACTCAACGGCACAGACAATTTCAACTTCGGTATTCCCCTCCAGAAAGTACGGAGGTTTGTGAAGGAGTGAATATATTCCCAATCATAATGTGCGTAAGCCCTATGATTATCTGCTTGAGAGAATAGAGATGGCGTGAAAAAAAGTAACCATCCGAAATCAGGCGCCTTGCACATCAACTAAAACATAGTGACCTTTGCATCCCAAAAAACTATGTTCAATTTAAATGAAAACAATCGGATTGTGAGTGTGAACGCGAAATTCTGCATTGTGTGGTGTGCGGCCTGTCAAACAAACAGATTGCCGAGCAACTCTTTATTTCGCTCAACACGGTGCTGACGCACCGCAAAAACATTGCGCGCAAGCTCAATATCAGTTGGCTCTTCGGTCAATCGTTACCGTGTCAGCATCGGCATGGAGCGATGTGATGGCCGACGGGTCAACGTTGTCAAAGTTCTGGGGTGTCGACATTATTGAGCCTTTCCCTTTGCCCGATGTGCCACCGTTAGTGCGAATGGCTCCGTTGCAGAGGGCCACGTCCCAGTCGGTGCGGTCATGCCAAGATTTGTCGGCTTCGATGTCGCCGAGATTGCTCGTCCCCACGGTTGCTCCCTTGGCAAGCGAAATGTATGTCCATGTGTTTGGCTGCAGCTGCACGTGCATTACCTTTTCGTTTGACAACGGACTATCGCCGCCGTTATTCGCACTGCATGCTGTGAGGCCAATGACCAATAGGGTGGCAAAAAATAAGTTGTCTCTTTTTCGCATAACCATTATTTTTTATTATCTCTTCGTTTATCTAACCGTATTCTTTAATCTCCTATTCTGATGTCTACCTGTTGTCCGTCAGCAGTCATGTTGCCGAAGCTCATCTTCATGGCTTTGCCGTTGGCAGTGCGCACCACAAAGGTGCGTGATGATGCGGTGCCGTTCTCCTCATACTTGTAGGGCGAGGCCGACACAATGTAGCGGCTTTTGCTGTTGTCAGATAGCTTGACATAGAACGCGGTGATTCCTGGTTTTACGGCTGTAGGTAGGCTTGTCGCCACACACTCATGCTCTACAGGCTCCGCCCCTCGATAATCGATGAGCGACACGGCTTCAACCGTTCCATCACCCACGGTCTTGCCAATAGCTGCCTTCTTCACAGAAAGGAAAAACACATCGCCGTTGGTGGCCGTAGCCCCAGCCTTTGAAGATGCATCGATAGCAATCTCAATTTCGTTGCTTAGATATTGTCCTTGCATAGGATAGTCGCCCCCAGCATTGAAGAACGCCTGAGCGTAGGTGTACAGCGGGGTAGAGGTGGTGTTGCCGTCGTTTCTGAAGTCTGTGCCGAATGACAGGTCGTTGCGTGAATTGTACTTCAGTCTAATCTTAAACACGACCTTAGGTTCGTAGGTCATCACGCGCACGGCTTGCATCTTGCTCGACAGCTCCAGGTCGGTGTGCTGGTGGCTGGTGAAGAACCAATAGGGCAGATAAAAGCGCCCGTGGTCGTGAGAGAAAGTGCCCCAAGTATTGGTTACAATGAAAGCACCCTTATGCGTTGCGCCGTTAGGGTCGGTAAACTCTACGAGATCATCATAGCCCACTATGGTCATAGCGTGTGCTCCGCTGGTGGCAAGGTGCGTAAGAAGCGAGTGGTAGCCAGTTTTTGAAGGGCCGTCGTAGTGGTCGTTGATGGTCCATCCGCTCGATTGTGATGAGAATGTGAGCAAGCCGCCCGTGCTGCTTCCGTTAGCGGCATCGTAGAGCCATCGCTTGAGCGAGATGAGGTCGGTAGCATCAAAAGAGAGAATGTCCTTTACGCGGTAGCGCATGGCCTTAAGATACTTGTCATAGCCCGAGGCCCAGCGAAACTGATACAGCCCCGAGTCGCCGTAGTCGGACTCGGTCATCATGCCGTATCGCTGCGCTAAATAGAAACCCTGTTCAGCAAAGCCGCCTTGATCTTCGCCATCGTTGAGCATGTTCCACGAAAATTTGTAGGCGAAGCGGTTATCGGTCGAGGCCGAGGCATTGCGGTTGAGCAGGCGGTTCACCTCGTAGGTGAAAACATAGCCTATGCTTGAAGCTTGTGCGCACGAGCCGCCGTCTTGGTTGATGATGGGCGGAAAATATTTGTTCTTAGAGTTGTCCACCGCTTCGGGCAGCGTCACTCCCTCTGTATCGAGACGCATGGGGCGCATGGTTGAGCGTATGCGCTGCACCTGGGGCGTGACCTTAGGTGCGGGATAAGCTTTACGCACTATGGTCTGCGCTCTGACAATAGCCGAAAACATCAGAAATAAAAGTATCAGTGCTTGTTTAAGTCTCATATTGTCATAATGTAATATTCCATTTTAGATGAAGGGTCACCACAATCGTGGCGAGCCTAAGAATATTGTTATTTGTGTTGCAGTCGTGCAATGGTTTTGGTGGCCTCGTTGCGCACAGCCTCGTCGTAACGGGTGTCGGCGGCTATGGCCTTGGCGGCCTCAATCATACGCGGAACCATAGTCGAGTAGTTGTGCCAGCCGAAAGCCTCAAGCAAGGCTTTCTGCGAGTCGGCATCGGCCTTCGGCAGATAGTCGATGAGCATGGGTATGAGTCCGTGTGCCATGAAGTTTCGGCACTGGCGTATGTACATGATGCGTTTCTTGGCCGTGGTCAAGGGATTGACAATTAGCTCTGTGTCCTTCGTCCATTTGTCGGCGCTGCGCTCAATGGTACGGCGTATCTTTGTGCGCACACTATCCTTCTGCATGTAGCACACGGTAGGCGAGTTGAACTGTAGGTCAAACTCGGCCAGCAACTTGTCTTTGGGGAACACGCTAAGGTCGGCTATGGCGTTGAAGTTGCAGCGGTCTGACGTGTTGTTGCTAATGCCCACCTTTATTAGTGCTGGGATGAGACGCTCGTCGCCGCTCTTACCGATGAGGCGCAGAGCCTGACGCTGCACCAGTTCATGGCTGTCTTGCGAAGCCTCTTTCAGCACCTCGATGAAATTGTCATCGCCCATGAGTGCAATTTTTTCAAGAGCTTGAAGGCGCACCGTGGCGTATGGTGACGATTCGTAGATGGAACGCAACTTGGCCGACGAGATGAGGTCGTGGCGGAACAGATGCTCGATAGCCAGAGCTTGGATGTCGGGGTGGTCGTTGTTGAGCAGTTTTTTCCACACCGATGGTTTGTCCTCGTTAATAATGTGGTCGAGGTTGAGCGTATTGCCGTTGGTAGGGGCAAAGCGGAAGGTGGGGTCGCCGATGACGTGCGACTCCAAGTAGGTACTGTATCGCGCTATATCGCCCACGCAACCACCGTTGCTCAACAGTCCGAGCAGGCGATCGCTCCACTTGTCTTGCAGCACGTTCACCGTGTTGGCAATGCACACAACGGTGCGTCCTGGCTGGAACAGATACTCGTTGGCAATGCAATCGTCTTGATGGAACGAGCCGCAGAAACAGGCGTCAATGACCACCACTGGCACGTTGGGACGGAAGCCGTAGCCCTTGAAATCTTCTAAATGCAGGTCTGAGGCAGCCTCGTCAAGCGAGTCTTGCTTCGTGAGCTCCGGGTCGAGCGCATTGGCCAGCCACGACTGTGGCAGGTCAAACTTCTTCTCAAGAGCTACGCGCAGCGAGTCGGCGTTCTTGCCGCGCTGCTTGGCCTCGTATATATGCTCGCGGCAGTAGCGTGTAACGAAGTCTTTGGCGGCACGCACCGTCTGCGGTTTCACAAGGGCGTTAAGATACTGTGTGTCCCAGTAACCGTGGTGGTGTAGCACGGCCAGGTCGAGGTCGGTGCGCATAAGCTCGTCCATGAGCATGGTTTTTACAGGGTTATGGTCGCTGTGGTCAAGATAACCTATGCGGTTGACGCGTCCTCTCAGCTCGGGAAAATGTTCAAGATAAGACCCTTTCTCGTCAATGCGAGCCACCTTCGACTCGCTTATGTAGCCGTGTCCGCTGAAATAGAACATCTGCTGTAGGCTGCGTTGACGGCGTTTTTCCTCAACCAGTTTGCTGAGGTAGGAACGAAGCTTTTCATAGCGCGATGTACCTCCGGCATCGGTGGGTCGTATACGTCCACTGAAGATGGTTGGCTGTAGGTTTTGTCGGCTGTCGGCCCTGAGCGAGTAGTAGAAGTAAGGTTTCGTCTCATCCTTACCCAGCGAATTAAACTTCAGTCCAAAGTCATCATAATATCGGTCGCTGGGCACCGACGACTCGCGACGGTCACGCCGCTGGTCCATCTTGAAAGCGCTGGTCATGTGTTGCGCGTCGCGCACCATGGCTACGGGTATGTCGCCCACAAATACTGCCCCTATCACGGGGTCTTGTTTCTGCGAGTGCATGCGGATGAGTGTGGCGCGAATGCTGTCGGGCACCTGCCAGCGGTCAATTACTATGTAGGGCTTCATGCCGTGCAGCTGTTCCACTGCTGAGGCATAGGCTTCTACCTGTGTCTTTGCTTCGTTGTAGCTTTTTGGGTCAATGACGATGGCAAAGCCGTCGCGTGCCTGCACCGACACATACGAGGCAGCAACCATAAACGCCAAGAATATTTTTTTACAGTTCATAAATCAATAATTTAATTTCAAAAAAACTAATTCGTAATGCGCAATGCGCATCGTCTCGCCTCATCCCTTACATCTTGTGGTAACGACTGGTCGGCTGCTATCTTGTGTGCTACTTCAAGGCAAACATCAGAGGTATAGGCCAAACGGTGCCATCCCATCACGTTGAGGAGAGCCTTGCGCACCTCGTTGTCGGTGCAGCGAAGGGTGTAATCGGCCACCTTCGGGAGAAGATAAGCTGGACAGTAGATGCGCATATACCCAGCCTGTCGCAAGGCATGTTTGTGATCAAGGCTGTCGTTGAGTAAACTCATTATGTCGCTGTCCCAGCGTGCCCCCATCTTTTCTACCTGGCCGCGCACTGCGGTGCAGAACGAGTCGGCCTTCACAAGTCGTCCTTTCATCTGTGTCAGGCAACTGTCCACTGCCTTGGCAAGCAGCTGTTTGTTAAAGAACTGAATGGCTTGGTCGGCATTAAAGGCTACGCGCTTCGACAAATTGGTGCGCGTGAGCAGCCGGGCAAAGGCTGGAATCAGGCGCTCGCTGCCGCGCTTGGCCATCACGTTTACGGCAAACCGTTGCAGCATCTCGTAGTTGTCGTCAAGGGCTGTTGCAATGGCATCGTCAAGAATGTTTGAGCGGCGGTCGGTGAGCATGGTGAAAGCCTGTAGGCGCACCGTGGCCAAAGGCGACGTGCGTAGCGTACGTAGAAGTGCCTTGTCTGAGTAGCGCGAGGCGTGTTCAAGCATGTCTC
>CDZR01029499.1_pt1 | contig 115236 bp, 113 predicted proteins | sample 554781 | NCBI WGS metagenome assembly CDZR01 (sample SAMEA3182065, study PRJEB8094) | gut metagenome | biome: human; feature: gut; material: Stool; isolation source: human stools | place: Canada | collected 2013-01-28
AGTTCGTACAAAAAATCAAAACTTCAAGAGAACGAAGTAAAGACAAAAGAAGACCAAATAAAGCTATTAAATAGGTTCAAAAGTTGTCCAACCGATATTCTGGTGGTTATAGCGTTGGGGATCACCTCTTCCCATTCCGAACAGAGAAGTTAAGCCCAACCGCGCCGATGGTACTGCACACCCGCGGGAGAGTAGGTCGCCGCCAATTTCTTTACAAGCCTCTTTCAGTGTAACAACTGAGAGAGGCTTTTTGATTATTAGTCTGCCAAATTATTTACAGAGTTTCATACGCTTTAATTATTTCGTAATAGTTAAAACGTTCCCATTTATTTTTGAAACAATTTATACAGGCAGGTGTCCGATTGAATTCAATCGGACACTTGCCTGTTAAGGACTGAATTGTGCAGTGCAATAGTAAATGACTGCTACCTTGAGAGTCTTTTGTAGTCAGATGTCCGAGAGGGAACTCTCTATTCACACGATAGGACGGAATCCGACAATAGAATAGAAGTGACGTATCTCGAAAGGATTGCTGAAAACAACTTGCCACACACCGTGAGGTGTAAAAGCACGAAAATGCCGTATGCCGAACGGAACGTACGGTGGTGTGAGAGGTCGGTGAACACGAAAGTAGGAGATAAACACCAATGATTAGTGTTTACCTCCTACTCGAAATAAATGGGGGCGTTTCTCCGCAAGAAAAAAATCCCCACCGTTAAAGGACGATGGGGATGGGACCTAATGTTTTCACAACGGAATAATCCTTATTGTGATTTGCTAGAAATATGCGGCAAATATAATGATTACTTTGTTAAGATCCAACTATTTTGGGAGTTATTTCTTATCTTTGTGGAAGTCTGATTGCAGTTCGGCAAGGATTGTAAGCAAACTTGCTTCTCTGTTCTCACCTTGTACTATTTTTTCAGAAAATAAGTTGCAGACGAAGCTGAGGATAAGTCGCACATGTCACTATGAAGGTTAACTTTCATAGTGCTTGCACTTACGTCAACATGAAACACACAGTTATAATATTGTAATCCTTTGAAATATGAGTAATAAGAATATTCTTGGGCTCGATTTAGGTACTAATAGTATTGGTTGGGCCGTAGTGAAATGTATAGACAACGAGGATACTGAACGTAAACTTATAGGACTTGTTGATGCAGGAAGTCGCATTATTCCGATGGATGCCGCGATGCAAAGTGATTTTGCAAAAGGTAATACAGTGTCGCAGACAAAGGAACGAACGCAATATAGGAGTGTGCGTCGTATACGTGAGCGTCATTTATTGCGCCGAGATCGATTGCATAGAGTTCTTTCTCTTATGGGAATGTTGCCGCGGCATTATGCACAGGCGCTGACTCGCTATGGTAAGTTCAAGGACGATGTAGAGTGTCGTTTACCATGGGCTGAGGGTAGTGAAGGAATGCCTGTGTTTATCTTTCAGCAGTCTTATGATGAGATGCTACAGATCTTTTGGCAGGAACATCCAGAACTGATGGCTAAGGGAATGAAAGTGCCCTATGATTGGACCTTATATTATCTCCGTCGTAAGGCATTGCATCAGGCTATAAGTGGAGAGGAACTTTCGTGGATACTCCTCAATTTTAATCAGAAGCGTGGCTATTATCAAGCACGTGGTGAGGAGGATGATGTTGACACTTCAAAAGAAGAGAAGTATTATGCTCTTAAGGTTGTCGATGTGGTAGATAGTGGTGATAAGAGAGGGAAGGACACGTGGTACAATGTATTTCTTGAAAATGGCTTGGTTTATCGTCGTTCGGCAAAAGAAAAGCCCGACTGGGTGGGCAAGGTGAAGGATTTCATAGTCACCACTCAACTGAATGAAGATGGTACTCCAAAGAAAGGAAAAGATGGTGAAGTAAAAAGGTCTATCAGTATGCCTAAAGAGGAGAATTGGGGACTTCTGAAGATTAAGACAGAAGATGATATTCGCAGTTCGGGCCTGTCCGTAGGCGAATATATTTTTGGTGCATTGCTTCGGAATCCGAAGCAGAAGATTAAAGGCCAGTTGGTGCGCACCATAGAGCGCACTTTCTATAAGGAAGAGCTGCGAGGCATATTGGAGAAGCAGCGCGAGTATATTCCTCAGTTGCGTGATGCCGCATTGTATGAAGCGTGCATTAATGAGCTTTATCCGCAGAATGATGCTTATAGGCAGTCTATAGCGTCAAAAGGCTTTACATATCTTCTATTGGATAATATCATATTCTATCAGCGTCCGCTCAAGAGTAAGAAGTCTATGATAGACGAATGTCCATATGAATATCACGAGTGTCTTGATGTCAATGGCGAGAAAATGAAGAAATACATAAAGTGTATTGCCAAGTCTCATCCTCTCTATCAGGAGTTTCGTCTGTGGCAGTTTGTGAGCAACCTTCGCATCTACCGATGTAGTATCGACGACGAAGATGTGACTTCTCAATTTCTTCCAGACGAGGAAAGTCGTGCTTGCTTGTTTGATTGGCTCAACGATCGTGATTCCATAAAAGAAGAAATACTATTAACTAAATATTTTGGTTTGAAGAAGCCAAAGGGAAAGAACGTTGTACTTCCGTATCGTTGGAATTATGTACGCGATAAGTCTTATCCATGCAACGAAACGCGGGGCAAGATTCTGGAGCGTTTGTCAAAAAATGGGGTAGATACATCCTTCTTAGATGTTGAGAATAAAAATGAAAAGAATGTGGAGGAAGGTCTATGGCACATACTCTATAGTGTGAACGATCCCGAGCAACTTCGTAGAGCCTTGCGCACGTTTGCTCAGAAGTGTGTTGCGAAGCGGTGTACTTTGAACCAATCAGCTAATGACGAAGCGATGCCCGATGGGGATGCAGCATGGATTAATGCATTTGTCGACGCAATGGTGAAATTCCCTCCTTTCGAGAATGGCTATGGTGCTTATTCGGCGAAGGCCGTTAAGAAATTGCTTTCTCTCATGTGTATGGGACATCATTGGAGAGCAGACGACATTGACGAAAAGACGCGGTCGCGCATACAAAAGTTGATAGATGGAGAGTTCGACGAAAGCATACGAGAGAGAGTGAGAGAGAAGGCTATCTATTTAGACCGTTTGGAGAAGTTTCGCGGATTGCCTCTATGGTTGGCTTGTTACGTGGTATACGATCGTCATAGTGAAGCGAGCGATTTGAGCCGATGGCAAACGCCCGACGATATTGATGCTTATTTGAAGAGTTTCAAGCAGCATTCGCTCCGAAATCCTGTGGTGGAACAGGTCGTCACCGAAACGTTGCGCACGGTAAGGGACATATGGAGAAAGTATGGAAGCATAGATGAAATTCATGTGGAATTAGGTCGTGAGCTAAAAGCTCCAGCAGATCAACGTGCACAAATGACGGAACGAGCTTTGCAAGGAGAAAATACCAATCTGCGTATCAAGGCTTTGCTTACGGAGTTTCTCAATCCAGAGTTGGGTATAGAAAATGTGCGCCCTTTTTCTCCGAGCCAGCAAGAGTTGCTCCGCATCTATGAAGACACGGCGCTCAACAGCGTCAGCGAGCCCGACGACTATGTTACCGAGATAATCACGAAGTTTGCTGATGCTAAGAAGCGTCCCACGCTTTCAGAAGTAAAGCGTTATGCCCTTTGGCTTGAGCAGCATTACGTGTCGCCTTATACGGGCGAGACCATTCCCTTAGCTCGTCTTTTCACCACCGACTATGAGATAGAGCACGTCATACCGCAGTCGCGCTATTTCGATGATTCTCTGTCCAACAAGGTCATCTGTGAGGCGGAAGTCAATAAGCTAAAAGGTAATGCTCTCGGCTTCGAATTTATTAAGCAGCATCATGGCGAGAAAGTCATTCTCAATGGCGGTCGCGTAGTGACCATCCTCGAGACCGATAGTTACTCAGACCTTGTAAATAATGTCTATGGTAAGAGCAATCGTGCAAAGATGCGCAAACTCTTTCTTGAGGATATCCCCGCGGAGTTTATTGAGCGTCAGATGAACGATAGCCGTTATATCAGCAAGATGGTCACATCCTTGCTTTCGCACATAGTGCGTGAGGAGGGAGAAGAAGAGGCTAAGTCGAAACACATCGTGGTATGCACTGGTGCCGTAACCGATCGCTTGAAACGCGATTGGGGAGTCAACGACGTATGGAATCGCATTATCTTGCCACGCTTTGAGCGTATGAATGAGATTACTAATACGCAGAAGTTCACCACCATCAGTACTTCGGGACATCTTATTCCCGCTATGCCGTTGGAACTGCAGAGGGGCTTCAGCAAGAAGCGCATAGACCATCGTCATCATGCTATGGACGCCATCGTGATAGCTTGTGCCACGCGTGATCACGTCAACCTTTTGAGCAACGAAGCTGCTCTGCCCAAGAATCAAGCCAATCGTTATCAGCTCTCTCGCAAGCTTCGTCGGTATGAAGATGTGCTCGTCTGCCGTGAGGGTCGCTCTCGCAAGATCTCTGTAGCTAAGGAGTTCCTTCTTCCCTGGCCTACTTTTACGACCGATGTAGAGCATGCGTTGAGACAGATTCTTGTCAGTTTCAAGCAAAATTTGCGTGTTATCACAAAAGCTACGAACCATACTCTTCGTATCGTCAATGGCAAGAAAATCTCTGTGCCGCAGACGCTGGGCGATAGTTGGGCCATTCGAAAGTCCATGCATAAGGAGACTGTCTTTGGAGAGATCAATCTGAGGCGGACGAAAACTTTCGGTTTAAAGCAAGCATTGCAGCTTCCTCGTCGCATCGTCAATCGCGATTTAAGAGGAAAAATCATGCAACTCCTCGAACTGAAATATACCGAGAAGCAGATCAAAGCCTATTTCTCAGAGAATGCCGAAGCGTGGAGTGATGTGAATCTGAAGCAGATCGAAATGTATTATTTCACCAAGGAAACCTCCGACCGCTTCTTTGCCACGCGTAAGAGCATTGATACCTCGTTTAATCGCAAGGCAATAAACGAGAAGGTGGCAGATACGGCCATACAGAAGATAATGCTTCGCCATCTCGAGCAGTATGCCGGCGATGCCACGCTCGCATTCTCGCCCGACGGCATTGACCAGATGAATAGTAATATCCTTGCGCTCAATGACGGCAAATACCATCAGCCCATCTATAAAGTGCGAGTCTATGAGAAAGCCGAAAAATTTGCTATAGGGCAGAAAGGCAATAAGAGTCGGAAGTTTGTCGAGGCTGCAAAGGGTACCAACCTCTTCTTTGCGATATATGAGCAGACGGCTGTCGATCCTGCTACGGGATTGTCCGTCAAGAAGCGCAGTTATCGCACCATCCCGCTCAATGAGGCCATTCTCAAGATGAAACAGGGGGTTCCACTCGATAGTAAGGCCTCCTTTATCCTCTCGCCTGGAGATCTCGTCTACGTTCCTACGAAGGAGGAAAGGCAGACGGGACAGATGGAAAGTCCGATAGATAAGGAGAGGGTGTATAAGATGGTAAGTTCAGGTAAAGGGCGAGTTGATTTTGTTCCATATTCTGCGGCTTCCGTCATATTCTCAGTATCAAAAGAAAATTCTTCCCATTACTCGGGCATACAAAATGAATTTGGTGTGGGCAGCTCTAAGTCTAAAAATGAGCGAGCTCTCACTGGCGAGATGATTAAGGAAGTCTGTCTTCCCATAAAGGTCGATCGGCTTGGCCATCTCATCGAAAAATAATAAGTATAAGTCATAAAGGCTTGGCAGCTTCGCCATTTTCGAAGCAGCCAAGCCTTTTGTGGTTCAAATCGTTATATTCACTTCCCTTAAAATCTAACTCTTATGATCAAGAAGACCCTCTACTTCAGTTCGCCTGCCTACCTCTCGCTGCGCATGGGGCAGATGGTGATAAAGCTTCCCGAGGTGGAAAAGCAGAAAAACCTTTCAGAACTCATAAAGCGTGAGGCTATGGTGACGCGTCCCATTGAGGATATTGGTATCGTAGTGCTCGATCATCGGCAGATCACGCTCACACAGGGACTGCTCGAAGCACTGCTCGAAAATAATTGTGCCGTTATCACCTGCGATAGCCACTGTATGCCCGTTGGACTCATGCTTCCCCTTTCGGGCAATACCATTCAGAGCGAACGCTTCCAGAGCCAAATCGCTGCATCACTTCCTTTGCGTAAGCAACTTTGGCAGCAGACCATGAAGGCAAAGATTAGCAATCAGGCCCGCGTACTTTCGCTCTGTGCCCAAGCAGAGGTAAGGTGTATGGAGCGTTGGAGTGCCGATGTCAATAGTGGCGATAACAATAATCTTGAAGCGCGCGCTGCTGTATACTATTGGAGCAATCTCTTCTCGCGTATAGCGGGCTTGCAGCAGTTCACGCGAAGCCGTGAAGGCCTTCCGCCCAACAATCTGCTCAATTATGGCTATGCCATCCTGCGAGCAGTGGTAGCCCGTGCTTTAGTGAGTAGCGGACTTTTACCCACGTTGGGCATTCACCACCACAATCGCTACAATGCTTATTGTTTGGCCGACGACATTATGGAGCCTTTTCGTCCATACGTCGACGAACTCGTATATCATATTGTGGAGAGCCAAGGCGCTGATCAATTAGAGCTGTCTCAAGAAGTCAAGTCGCAGTTGCTCACCATTCCTACACTCGATGTCGTAATCGCTGGCAAGCGTAGCCCGTTGATGGTCGGTGTGGCACAGACCACGGCCTCGCTTGCGAAATGCTTTAGTGGCGAACAGAGACGCATAGCCTATCCCGAGAGATAATCTTAATCAGAGCAATCGTTATGGATAAGTTAAGTGAATACAGAGTCATGTGGGTATTAGTATTTTTTGATCTCCCTACGGAGACGAGTAAGGATAAGAAAGCCTATCAGCTTTTCCGCCGACAACTGCAGATGGATGGCTTCACCATGTTTCAGTTTTCCATCTATGTGCGCCACTGCGCTAGTATGGCCAATGCCGACGTTCACGTGAAGCGCGTAAAGCATTTCATGCCCGAACGTGGCAGCGTGGCTGTGATGTGTATTACTGACAAACAGTTTGCCGACATACACATCTATCATGGTTCGAAAATAGAGAAAGCGAGAACGCAGCCACAACAGCTGGAGTTGTTCTAACATTCCTTTTCCTCTCTCTCCCCATGCACGATATTATCATAGGTCTCTTAAAACTCTTCAGTTCTTCTGCATTATAGACTCCTCTGTACCTTTTTCTTATTTCTAAATATAAACGTAAACACCTGGTTATGAGCGTGTTACTCATATCCAGGTGTTTGTGACCTTACGAAGGTACGTTTTTTCTAGCAAATCACAACTCTATTTTATGACAAACGATTCCTTTCCTAGGTGTTTGTGACCTTACGAAGGTACGTTTTTTCTAGCAAATCACAACAGTTCGTCTTCGTACCAGTCGGAATCAATCGGTGTTTGTGACCTTACGAAGGTACGTTTTTTCTAGCAAATCACAACACAACGTGCCTATACTGCCAGCCGACGGGCGGTGTTTGTGACCTTACGAAGGTACGTTTTTTCTAGCAAATCACAACCCCCCGATTCTTTATAAAATTCATAGGGTGGGTGTTTGTGACCTTACGAAGGTACGTTTTTTCTAGCAAATCACAACATACTGTTTAATGGGTTATTAAATGCTGTTGGTGTTTGTGACCTTACGAAGGTACGTTTTTTCTAGCAAATCACAACAGTTCGTCTTCGTACCAGTCGGAATCAATCGGTGTTTGTGACCTTACGAAGGTACGTTTTTTCTAGCAAATCACAACACAACGTGCCTATACTGCCAGCCGACGGGCGGTGTTTGTGACCTTACGAAGGTACGTTTTTTCTAGCAAATCACAACACTGTTGGTACTTTTGATAGTGAAGAATTTGGTGTTTGTGACCTTACGAAGGTACGTTTTTTCTAGCAAATCACAACATACCGCTCTCGGTATTCTTCAGTTAACTGGTGTTTGTGACCTTACGAAGGTACGTTTTTTCTAGCAAATCACAACTGTACTTCGTAGATGCTTTCAACTGCTTTGGGTGTTTGTGACCTTACGAAGGTACGTTTTTTCTAGCAAATCACAACTCACTTGGCAGATGAACGACCAGAGTTTGCGGTGTTTGTGACCTTACGAAGGTACGTTTTTTCTAGCAAATCACAACAGTTTGCTTTCGAAGACAAGACGCAAAAAGGGTGTTTGTGACCTTACGAAGGTACGTTTTTTCTAGCAAATCACAACAGTAATCATCCAGAACAATGAGACTGACGGGTGTTTGTGACCTTACAAAGGTACTTTTTTCTAGCAAATCACAACAACATAATTACACAAAAGATAAGGAGACGAAATAATGATTTTTCGCATTAGAGGAGAATGAATTATTATTTATGAGAGGCATCTCTTGTCATTATCTCCTTACGTAGGGGTAGAGAAAGCAAGGGGCTATAACCCTTATTCTTTCCTTTTCACACCTCTTATCGCTTCGGCTTCTAATGGATTTTCGGGCCAATAGTGTTTGGGGTAACGGCGGCGGAGTTCTTTACGCACTTCAAAATAGGCATTTTGCCAAAAACTGTGCAAGTCTTGTGTGAGTTGTACAGGTTTAAAACCAGGTGAAAGAAGTTCCATTAAAACGGGGCGTTTGCCATCGTCTACACAAGGTGTATCCTCCAATCCGAAACATTCCTGTAGTCTTACGCTAAGAATGGGAGTAGATGCTCCTTGACGATAGTCTAAGCGGACGCGGCTACCCGTCGGAACAGTGATATGAGTAGGTGCTAAGCGATTGATGGCTTCTTGCTCGGGATAGGGGATAAGGCTCCACAGAATTTCAGCTAGGGGAAGCCGACGAAGTTCCTCAGTAGTGGTTAGGGTACGAGTGCCTTGCGTGAGGAAGAAAGGAAGCCAATCAGCTGCAGTAGCAAGAAGGTGATCTGTGGAAATATCTGTAAAGGAAAGTTCGGGATGCCATGCTGCTACTTGTGCCACGCGTCGCTGCAAGGCTTGTACCTCGTCATTCCAGGAAAACATACTTAGGCCATATTTGGCAGTAGCGCTACAGATGACTTGCGAAACCTCTTCAGGTGATACCTGTTGCAGAGGGTGCGCTTCGATGAGCAGTTGTCCGATACGCTTCTCACGTTGGGCAAGGAGCATGCCACGTTTGTTATCCCACGAAAGATTGTTGCGCTTCTGTATGTTAGAAGAAGGAAGGGAGGAAGGGTTGAGAGGGGCGGCAAGGAATATGTGTCCTATTGAGCCTTGAGCAGCATGGAGCGAAGCCACGGCAAGCCATTCGTGGCTAGAGAGCCAATCAGAGGCGTCAACTTGGGCATTATTGCCGTCGGCTAGACGGAAATGACCCACGCCATCGGTGGATTTTGCCACCCGCTCTGGATAAGCCAAAGCGATGAGTAGGCCACAATCCTCTGGCGAGACGTCAGTGTTGCTCTGTTCGGTGTGTATCATGCGTTGATACTCGCGTGCTATCTGTGCGATACGACTCCATCGTCCGATTTGATGCAAACTGCGTGCTTGACGCAGACGAGTGATGCGCAGAGATAGGTCGGCTCCAGACTCAGTCTCTGCTAGAGGATCTTTCTCTTCTATCAAGGCCGCAATGTCGCAAGCTAAGGCTTGCATCTCTTTGGACGGAGCGCTGAGCATCATGCGAGCTATACGTGGATGACAGGGAAGTTGAGCCATTTTCTTCCCAATGGGAGTGATGCTATTTTCAGTAGTGATAGCCCCTAAGTTGCGTAATCGTTCGGTGGCAAGAATGCGTTCGGGGCGTGGGGGGAGTGTGAGCCAAGGAAGTTCCTCCACGTGTTGTTCGCCAAAGGCTACCACGTCTAACAAGAGCGGCGCGAGGTCGGCTTCCTCTATCTCGGGCAAGCGCTGAGACAGCATACGGCTTTCCGAGGCCTTCGACCACAGTCGATAACATACGCCTTCGGCCACACGTCCAGCACGTCCCATTCGCTGTGTGGCCATATCTAGGCTGATACGTACGGTTTGTAACGCACTGAGCTGCGTGCGAGCATCGAACACCAACTTTCGGCATAGTCCAGAATCTATTACGGCACGCACGCCTTCAATGGTGAGCGAAGTCTCTGCAATGGGCGTGGCGAGCACTACTTTGCGCTCTTCGGGTGCAGAGGGCGCAATGGCTTCGTTTTGTCGTTCGGGAGAAAGGTTGCCGTAGAGAGGGTAGACGTGTATACCCGTCTCTGCCACCGAAGCGAGCAACTTCATGCAGCGCTCTATCTCGCTCTGCCCAGGAAGGAACGCGAGCACATCGCCTTCCGTCTCTTGGAGGGCACGGCGCACAGCAGAAGCCACGGCTTCGGGCATTTCTCTGGGAGAGGGATCTGCGGTGAGATATTCTGTGCGAACGGGAAACATTCGTCCTTCGCTCTCAATGAGAGGAGCATGGAGCGTATGGCAAATATGAGATGCGTCAATCGTGGCCGACATGAGTACTATCTTCAAGTCGGGACGAATAATCTCTTGCGAACGGCGAGTTAGGGCAAGAGCCAAGTCGGTGTTAATGCTTCGTTCGTGAAATTCATCGAAGATGACGATGCTCACTCCATCGAGTGTAGCATCGTCAATGAGCATACGCGTGAGGATGCCCTCGGTCAGTACCTCGATGCGAGTTTGTGCTGAGGTGCATGATTCAAATCTCACGCGGTAGCCTACGGTCTGTCCCACCTTCTCTCCCAATAGGCTAGCCATGCGCATAGCAATTTGCTTAGCAGCCAATCGTCGTGGTTCGAGCATGAGAATCTTCTCGCCATCTGTGGGCAACGAATGTAGCAAGGTCAGTGGCAACAATGTAGATTTGCCCGCTCCCGGTGGTGCAGTCACCACCACGGCCTCGTGTTGGCTGATGCAAAGATTCAACTGCTCCGCTATTTGCGAAGCAGGCAGATGTGAGAAATGCTGTAGAAGGTGGGATAGGGGCATTTTCGGATTCCTGGGGATGCTAGAACTTTTTGGGATTTCTAGGGTTGTTGTTGGGCTGAGGCTTCTGCTTGGTGTTGGTAGCAGCCCATATCGGGGGCTGTGGCGCGAGGGGTGCCAAGGCGGTCGAGTGGATAGGTAGCAGCTGTGACGGTGGCATCAGCAGTGCCTACGGCTTTAGATTTAGGTGAGAGCGCGAATGAGAATTCCAGTGTAGAGGTGTTGAAGTCGGGTGTGAAATTCTTATCTCGGCTCACGGCTTCTGTGCTCGTAGTGGTGGACTTGCCGTCATCCCAGAGACAGTTAGTGAAATGCTCGTCGTTAGTAATTGGATCCGTGTTGATTAGGCAATGGTCAAAGTGATAGTTGAATGCGTCTTCTTCGAAGCGCTTGTTGAAGTTTCCCATCATCTCATCGCTCTGATAGCCTGTGATGATGCTATTGGTAATATCCATGCGTTGCAAGGGAAGGCGCACGTCGCCATCGTAGTTGGCAAAGTCTATGGCTGCCCCGCCGCTTCCGCCAGTGAATAGGTAGAATCTGCCCAAGGTGCAATGTACCATCTGTATGTCGCCTCCGCGCACGTGTACGCAGTCGCCTCCAGCATTGGTCAGTTGGCTATTGCCCACATAGACGTTGGCCATGCGCAGGTTGAGCCCGTGGTGTGTAGTATTGTGGATAATAGAATTTTCTAGCGTGAGTGTGCGTCGGGAAAGGTCGGAAGAGTCAACGCGTAGTCCGTCAGTGCTGCTATGGATATCGGCATAGTTAATATGGTTGTCGTATGATTCTTCTTTTAGTACGATTCCCCCCCAAAGGCCAGGTGTACGGTCGTAGGGTTGATTCGTAAACATATCATCCAGTCGATCTCCGCGCAACGTGACAGGCTCTGTCGCAGATCCATTTATTATTAGTCGGCCATGCACAATGAGTTGAGCCTTGGAGTGAAACATCAGGCAGGTACCAGCTTCGAGCGTGAGTGTTGCTCCGCGATCTACCACGAGACTGTCCATGATGCGGTAGGGGCGCCGGGCGCTCCACGTCTCGTCAGCCTGGATGTGGTGCTCCTTGAGCGTTATCACGTCTTGTCCGGAAGCCGTAAGCACCACTTCTTGCGACGTGCCAGCTTCGGTGGTAAAGACGAGTTTGTCTTCATACTTCACGGGCTGGTCGGTGTCGTTCTCGGGTACATTGGCCATGAGATATACCACCATGCTGTCTTTCCGAGCAATCTCGAAATCAGTACCGCAACCTCCTACGAGCGCACTACCATCTACGTTGACGCGAAAGGGAGAATCTTGTCCCTTCTGCAGCGCCACGTTCGGAATGCGCAGTGCCTTGTCGGCATGGTTGTAGACCATGAAGGAGTAAGTCTTGGTGGGCTCTCCGCTGATAATGGTGTCGAAGGCCACGGTATCTTTGCTAAAGGCCAGTCGGTCGTTGGGCGAGGCGGTGTAAGCATCGTCCTTCAAGCATGAGGCCAATAGCAGGGCGGGCAGAAGAAGCAATAGGAAGTAACGCATGGGGAAAATGATAAGTTTATAAGTTTAATAAGTTTAAGAGTTTAGGAAGTCACCTATCGTCAAAGGCAGCTCCTAAACTTTTAAACTCCTAAACTTATCTACTCTTTTTGCTTATACTCTCTTGAGAATGTCGAGCAAGTGATCCCATACCATCTTTACGGTGGGGATGAGCAGACGCTCGTCGGGCGAGTGAACGCCGCGCAGCGTAGGTCCGAAGCTTACCATGTCGAGCTTGGGATATTTCTCAGAGAAAAGGCCACATTCCAGTCCGGCGTGGATAGCCAGAATCTTGGGCTCTTTGCCGAAGAGACTCTCGTAGCTTTCCTTGGCAATCTTTACGATTTCGCTGTTCGGATTGAGTTTCCATCCAGGATAGCCTTCGTTGGTCACGACTGAAGCACCACCCAACTCGAATGCAGCACGCACTACGCTAGCCATGTTGGCGCAAGCACTGCTTACGCTGCTGCGTTGGCTCGTTGTGACAGTCACGTGGTCACCCTCAAGGCGAATGCTGGCCAAGTTAGAAGAAGTCTCTACTAGCCAGTCGATGTCTTGGCTCATAGCAAACACACCATTGTGGACGGCATGGAGCGAAAGCAACATTTTGCGCATGGCAGTGGGCAGCATGGCTTCGGTAGCTGCGGGTTCCTCATCGATGCTAAACAAGATTGTCTTCTCCGTTACAGAAAACTCCTCCTTTACATCTTCTGCAAATGCTTGCAAGTCTGCCTTGATTTGTGCAAATTTGTCGGCGGGAACAGCGCAAGTAGCGTGTCCTTCACGAGGTATGGCATTGTGAAGGCCACCGCTCTGAATGTCAGAAAGGCGCAGGTCCATCTTCTCCATCTCATTGACGAGAAAACGAACTAGCAATTTGTTCGCATTGGCGCGTTTTTTCTTGATATCATCGCCCGAGTGACCTCCCGTAAGTCCTTTCACGCCGATGCGGAAGGTGGTAAAGCCCTGAGGAATGGCTTCGGTGGGGAAGGGATAAGTGGCAGTGGTGCGCACGCCGCCTGCACAGCTCACGAAGATCTGTCCCTCATCCTCCGAATCGAGGTTGATCAAGTAGTCGCCGTGCATGAAGTCGCCCTTCATGCCAAAGGCACCCGTCAGTCCGGTCTCTTCGTCGCGAGTAAACACGCACTCAATGGGACCATGCTCAATATCGTCCGATTTGAGGATAGCCATTTCCATGGCCACACCGATACCATCGTCGGCACCGAGCGTAGTGCCTTTCGCACGCATCCATTCGCCATCGATAATGGTTTGGATAGCATCAGTCTCAAAGTTGAAATCGGAATCTTTATTTTTCTCGCATACCATGTCCATGTGGCTCTGAAGAATCACCGTCTTGCGATTCTCATAACCAGGAGTAGCAGGCTTGCTAATGCATACGTTGCCCGTCTCGTCTACCTTCGTAGGCAGTCCGAGACTCTCGCCAAATGCCTTCAGAAAGGCTATCATCTTCTCTTCCTTCTTTGAAGGACGGGGCACTTTGTTTACTTCAGCAAAGCAATCGAACACGATGCTCGGCTCTAAAAGATTGGTGTTACTCATTGTCATATATATATTATTGTGTAACTTTGCTTCGGAATCTAGGAGCAAAGCTCCCGTATTCAGAAAGCAAAAGTAAAAAAAAGAAATGGAACTCTTCATTGTAACACTCATAATTGTTGCTTTGTGCATTGCTTTATTGTCCGTGCGCCTCTTCTTTGGTCGCAGTTTTGTGAAAACCCACGTCGATCAGAGTAAAGCAATGCGCCAACGCGGCATACGTTGCGTGCAGTCGCAGGATGCTGAAGCGAGATTTGAGAACGCGAAAAGAGTGAAAGAAAAAACGAAATGAAACATCTATCCACATGCGCCATACTGCTCTTCGCAGCGAGTGTGGCATTGACCGGTTGCAACAAGAAAGATCCTGCTCAGCAGGTAAAGTCTAACGGACTTCCTAAAGCTGGCACTACAGAAATGGCTACAGCCAGTGCAAGTCCCGTAGCCGTAGTAGACATTGACACGCTTGCTGCCAAGAGCGATTACTGTAAAGAGGGGCAGAAAGTGCTTGAAAACAAGCAAAACACCTATCGCCAGCAACTCAATGCAAAGGGGCAGAAGTTGCAAAACGATATGATAAACTTCCAGAAAAAGGCTCAGCAAGGCGGGTTCACTTCGCAACAGGAAGCCGAAGCAGCTCAGGCTCGCCTTCAGAAGCAACAGCAGGAACTGCAAAAGTTTCAAGAACGCATTGAAGCCGATATGGCCAAGGCCACACAGCAGTATCAGACCAAGCTTCGCGATGATATCAATGCTTTCCTAAAGGAATACAATAAAGATGGCCGTTTCAAGGTAATTATCAGCAAGAGTGGCGATAATGTACTCTATACCGATCCTTCTGTAGATATCACCAATGATGTGATTGAAGGCTTGAACAAGAGCCACAAGAAATAAGTCCACATTCTTTTAGCACCATTTAGCGCCAGCGTAGCCATATTCTGCATAGAGTAGCAGCCACGTTGGCGCTTTTTGAAAGTGTCTATTTGATAGCAATCTCCATCATCAGAATAAATAGAATCCCCCATAAGGCGATTCTTCCTTTTTTTACCCTTCTTTCCAACCTAAACACGAAATATGTCGCATTCAAAGAAAGTAGCTCTCGTTCTATCTAGCGGTGGAGCACGCGGATATGCTCATATTGGCGCCATTAGGGCTTTGCATCATCAAGGCTACGACATAACGTCTGTCACGGGAACCTCAATGGGCGCTCTTGTGGGAGGGCTCTATTGTGCAGGTCGTCTCGACGAGGCCGAGCGATGGTTTAAATCCCTTACGCGTCGCGAAATGCTTTCGCTCACCGACATTTCTCTCGGTAGAAATTATCTAGTCAAGGGAGAGAAAGTAATGCACACGCTCGAAGAGTTCGCCCCCGACTGCTTGATAGAAGCACTACCCATCCCCTTTCGTGCTGTGGCTGCCGATCTCGTATCGCAGCGCGAAGTAGTCTTTTCCAAAGGCAGCCTTTATCGAGCCATGCGTTCGTCCATCTCTATGCCTTCAGTGTTCAAACCCATCAAGATAGCCCACCATGTCTTGGTGGATGGAGGCATGGTCAATCCCCTTCCGCTCAATCGTGCACCGCGCACAGAGGGCGACCTTCTGGTTTCGGTCAATGTGAGCGCACCCGCCAGTATGGAGATAGAAGAGCAGCGCGAAATCAAGCGGCAACGTGAGCGCCAAGGACGCAGCCTGTTGCTCTCCTTGCAGCGGTTTATCTCCTCCTTCGTTCCCGACAAGGTCACGAGCAATTATCTCACGCTCATGTCGTCGGCCATCTCGCTCCAGATACAGCGTAATACGGTCATGGCGCAGAAGATCACCCCGCCCGACGTGGCTGTCAATATTCCGATGAATCGCTTCGGCGTGTTCGACTTCGACCGTGCTGAAGAAATCATTCAAACGGGTTATGACCTCACGCTCAAAGCACTTAAAGAGTGGGAAGAGAAGTGAGGAACTTTTCTGTTTGTAGGTAGTAGCTTATTCTTTTGTAGATAGTAATCTTCTTATCTTTAGATGGTGGCTTTCCCGTTTCTTGTTGTACGTTTTCCCGTCTACCGCTGCCGTCCGGTAGAGCTACCGCTGCCGTCCGGTAGAGCTGCCGCTGCCGTCCGGTAGAGCTGCCGCTGCCGTCCGGTAAAGCTACCACTGCCGTCCGGTAGAGCTATGGAAGCTTATTCGTCGACGAGTAGATGTACGATTGCAGACGCGAAGGTGATGAAAAAAGAATTGCCCCATGCACTCTTGTAGGAAGATAGTGCATGGGGCAATTCATGTATGTCGATAGAGAAGCTATTGTCGAAACAAGTCCTTCTCCAATAGCCTCGTAGTTTTAGGTAAGAAGTTCTTCCGCCAACGCGTAAACTCTCACTCACCTACCACCCTCACCCCATTTACCGTGTATTTCCCGCAAGGCGATAGGATGAGAACCTGCTTATCAGCAATGATTTTGCGTGAAGCTGATGAAGGGGCGAGAGCATGTGGGAGCATGATGCCCGTAGTAGGTGTGACGATGAGTTTCACGCTCGCTTGACAACTACCATCAATGGTCTGAGCCGTGATAATCGTCTCGCCAGCAGAAAGCAGACTTACATAGCCCCCATTCACGCTCGCCACTGCTTCGTTGGTGCTATTCCAGCGTAGGCGTTGGTCGGTAGTAGAGGTTGGCATAAGCGTAGGGTGGAGCGCAAGGTGCTCATCGCTTAGCGAAGCGGTAATATCATCTTCGGTGAAAGCAAGCGAACGCGCAGCTACGGGCTCCAACTGATGGGCTTTGCGATAGAGATAGGGTAGGGGAAGCGTCTTCGAAGTATATAGGGCAAAGCGGGCGTAGCTCTCCGCCGGAGCGTTGAATCTCAGCGTGCCGTAGCCTGTGTTTACAGGTGTGAGCGTAGCTCCATCATAGCCTAGAGAGATCTTCCACTGGAGCGTGCCTTCATCCCATGCGAGGGCTTGCTTGCCCGAAGCACCGAGTTGGCGATTGTATTGGTCGGTCAGCGTCCAAGCGTCTTCCTCCTCAGTCTTCCCCAGCGTAAAGCGGAGCACGTCGGGATTACTTACGTCGGAGGTTGAGGCCAGTGGTGTGACGTCGAGATAGTGACCTGTGCTGATGCCGTCAACGTCGGTTGCGGCGCATCCGTTGCGGTAGATGATCAGTTCATCGCCCTGTTGGAGCGTACTCTTCTTCGTAAGCTTCTCATAAGCCCACCCCATGGGCGATTCGAGTTCTGTACCTGGAGTTTCCTCGTAGTCTATCGTGATGGCATTGATGTAGACCGAGCCTTCTTGGGTGCCTCCTTTCAGCGTGATAGACGCCTCGTCGGCAGAGAAGGCCGGAAGGTTGAGCAGTCGGGTGATATCGACATATACATTTAAGTCTTTCGATACCCACTGGCCGAACCATGCTTCGCTGGCAAATTCGGTGGGCTTCTGCGTGAAGAGATTCTCTTTGCCACAGTCGATGTTGAGGCCTACTTGCCCCGACTTGTTGTTGGAGCACATGCTCAGCGTAATGCTGCGAATGGCGCATCCCTGCCACCCCTCCAGCATGAGCGAAGCCTCCTTGCCACGCGGAATCTGATTGTAGCGATTGCCCGTTGTGGCACCATAATCGTTGACAAAGTATGCATACGAGCCTTTAGGCACGCTTCCCGATGGAGCAAGCGTAAAGTCGCCCGTGCTTTTATTGAAGTCTACTATGCGGTAGACCACTTCTGCAGCTTGTGCTCCGAAGCATATCGCCAGAGCTGCTGCGAGCATTCCTATTCTTCGAGTGATATTCATGGATCAAAGTATTTTTGTGTTCTGATGAGAAGAGGTGCAAACTGAGTGAAGTTTGCTTTTGCAAAGGTAAGGTAAAAGTCTTACGTTTCCACATATTCTGCTCGAAGAATCTGCCCATGTCAAGAAACAACATTAGGTTCATAAGAAGGTAGACGCTACTTTAGTGATATTATTTCAATTAGGTCATGCCATAATACTACTTCTTTTCTTATGCATTCTGCCCAATACTCTCTTTTTGTGGTTTGCACTATGTCGAGTGGCTATTAATCATATATGTCAAGAGTGTCGAATAATACAATTGTTTATGGTTATAGACAATCTATCTTGTCCAACCATCATTAAGAATTATTGTGTCTCCTTTTATGGGAACGAAAACAGATATATATGTTCCATCCCAATCAGGAACCTTTTTACCATCAACATCTACCATTCTCCGATGCATCCCCTTTGTTCTGTCAAAGGGAATTGCTTCAGGATAGATGTCATAAAAATATCCAGTAGAATCCTTTTTCCAACAACATGAATCGGTCTTGCATGCCTGGTCTAAACGACAAAAGAAATCTTTATCCAATGGCTTCACAGGTATAAATTTTATATTCGTATTATAAGCTACTAATCCTCCATCCGAATAAATAGAATCCACTGGGACTATCTCAGGGAATTCCACTCCTGTTACCTTTTGCAAGTCGTCAGCATTATGATAGTCAATATGAGTAGGTACGCCTGTAGCGTCCGGTAGGCAGGTACCAACCAAACCCACAAATAGTAGTATTAATAGTAATGGGCCACAGCCATAAATCAAACTTCGTCTCAAAGAACTTAACCAACCTTTTATATTCTCAATAGCTATATTTTCTTCCGAACAATCGTCAGAGTTTCTCTCAATATATTCTCTTACCAATCTGCGCTTTATCATCTCCTTTTTCAACGAGTTGCCCTTTACCTTTTCCAATTCGGGCGCAACAGCCTCTTCTGCCTCTTCTGCCTGTTTCTTCAACAGACAAAGATGCTCCTCTTTCTGCTTCTGCAACTTGTGAAGCTTCACATACAACCCAATATAACAAACAACACCGATACCTGCAACACCAACCAACCATGTCCAATCCAGATAATTGATGCCGTCAAAAAATAAACACCATACCATAACAGCAATGCATACCCATGGCAAGGCAATTCTAATAAATTTCTGCATATCGTTCTTTTTTTTATTATTTTTATTACAAACAATACTTCGGTAAATTCTTACCGAGAAATTAATTTTATAACCAATGATTTTTATTAATGATTTGCTTAAATATTTTATTTGTATTTTCTAATGAAGCAAAAAGTTTCATACATGATCGGAATTTTATAACATCAGCTCCAAATATTTCATAAGGAGTTTTATCACTATCAAAAACAGCTTGAGTTATTTCAATTAAATGTTTTCCTAGATAAGGATGTTCAAGAAATAATCTTGCTTGGTCTCTATCTGGAATGCCATAAAATTGTGATCTTTCTGACTTACCCAACCCTTTCATTTGTGGAAATATCCACCACATCCAATGAGTTTCTTTCTTACCATTCTTTACCTCCTGAAGTGCTTGAGCATACGTTTGCTTATATACTGGTATATATCTATTTACAAACCAATATTTTACATAATCTAATTCTTCTTCTGTGAGTTCATTATATATTAAATCTGCAACACATCCAGAAAGTTCAAGTGTATTTGACTCTTTATAAAAACCAAAATAAGGAGAATTTTTTGGAAGTGTTAAGAGTTCTTCATATACTTTATTAATAATCTCAGTTATACGTGACTTAGTACAATATGGAATTATGCCATCAAACCATCCATATAAATAATATTTAATTTGATTCTTTATTTCTTGCTGCAATTCTGCAGCATTAGTAGCACGATTGACAAAGTCGTCCAGTACTTCATCTTCCTTGGATTTGAGTGTCTTCATATTTTATATATTTAAATGTTAAAGTTCTATCTCTATAGAGAATTAAGCCCCGCATGAGAGAATACAAAAAATAGAAGATAGCTTTTTGCTGAAGCAATAGAAATGTTAACTTCATTTTTTCAATACTCGCTCATATGGGACATTTCTAATTCAGCTTACTTCTTTGTTACAGTAGCCTTGCGCATGTTTATGTTGAACGTACCAAGTGAGGTCTTCACCTTGTACACACCATTCTTGGCGGAAACGAGCTTGGCAGTCATGCCCATGAAAGAGAAGCTTCCGTCTTTATTCTTGTTGATGTTGTAACGGCCGAGAGGGGTGTTCACCACGATATGGTTCTTGGTCACTTCCACCACCCCATAAGTAGTGCCCGAAGGAGCATCCTTCACCTTCTGAACCACGTCCTTGGCAGCAGTCTGTACATTGTCGTTACTACCCTTTGCAAAACTTGCTGTGCTGGTTGCTACAACCATCAGCAGCATAATCATTAACTTCTTCATTGTCTTCTATTGTTTTTTAATGGTTTTGTCTTATTGACAATGCAAAGGTAGTGTGGCTTTCCTGAACCGAGAAACTTTCCGAGGTGACTTGTACAAGATGCCGGGTTTATTGTATATCTTGGCAATTATCGCTTCCTAAGCACCAGCCAAGGAGCTACACCGTGGTGCTTATTCGTACGATACTTTGCGGCTTTCTCCGTGAAGTAAGCGGTGCCGTCAGAAGCACGGTAGAAACCACTCTCGTTTCCCCCGGTAAGGTATATGGCATCAACATAGCCATATTCGCGCAAAGCATCGGCGAAGTCCCACAGTGTTTCGGGGTGACGGGTTGCGATGACGCAAATACGGTCGTCTGCAGTGCGTGCGATAGCCTTACGCTCCACCTTGCCATGCAGTGAAAAACGCTGTGGCAGTTCGCCATTGGAAATGAGTACAAACTGGCGAAAGTAAGAGCCGTCACGCTCTATCATGTGCTCACGCATATCGTCAAAGCGAGAAATGCCGATAACCATATTGCCTTTCTCTATGGCACAATAGCCGAGGCGCGATACATCGCTCTGCTTCTCCTCACCATCAATGACCAGCGAACCGATATATTTTCCCGTAGAGGTATAGTCGGCAGTACGAGTATATAGCAGCACACTATGATCGGCAGTGTCGGGTTCTTGAAATGACAGCTCTGCCCGCACGTTGTGTAGTTCGTAGATATCAAGTGCCACGCCGAGTACAGAGTCTGTTTTAAGCACCACTGCCGAAGCCCCCTTTGGTGTCTGCATGCTATCCAGTTTCCTGATGTTGTCTTTCGGAGAAAGCGAAACGCTCACACCTATATTATAATAATAGTTGTATAGGCGTATAGCACCATAGCTGCCAAATACAAGCACTACGGTTGCCACAAACCACATGATAGCCAAACTCCACTTCTGTAGCCGGCTTCGTTTCTTTATGGTTGTAGTTGAAGGCGTATTCTCTATATCCTCACCACTCTCAATAGTAATAATGGGTTCTTCAAGTATCTCCTGTGAAGCAGCATTGTTATCATTATCCTCAATTATGAATTTAGGCTTCTCTTGTATTTCGCGGTCTTCTATATGTCCCATAATCATTTATTTTTCTTGTTCTAATATAGTTTTCAACTCTTTTAGTGCCTCTTTTGAAGCCTTTAGCTTGAACACTTGGTATAAACGATGGTCCATGAGTTTCAAATCCTGGCTGGTGATGTTGATGGAGTAAACAAAATTTTTGTTTACTATTAGGCTCTTGCCGACACGCATGAAAAAGTTCTGTTTTAGCTTTTCAAGTGCCTCAACAAAGTAGTGCAGCTGAAACGTCATGGTTACCGACTCACCATTAAAAAGGTATACGTCGCAGTAGTTGCCGGAGGCTTCTATATAAGCAATGTCATCCGTTGGAACACGGAACAAGCCCACGGATGTAGAGATTTTGAGTATTTCCATTATTGTTTCAACAAATTGTACGCAGTTATTATATAAATGTAATCTTGTTTATCAACGCAAATTTACAGATTTTCTTTTATGGTTTAAGGGTGGTTCTATAAATTCTGAGATGTATGGTACTACCCTTAATAATGTCTTAACTCGTTTTTGCCAAAATGGAACAGTGATATCCACAATATTTTCTCGTCGCCGTCAAAAAAGAACCAAGGATTAGATATAGGGTTAGGATTTCTCACGATATGCAATTCGCGTGCAGGTGTATTGCCTTCAGCACACATAATGGCTACTTTCTTGCCTTTGCGAGCCACATCAATCACTATCAGAGCATGTCCCATTCCTTCCAACTTGCGAGCTGGATAGACGAGCACATCGCCGGGTTGCACATCACTTATCTTTCTTGGTTTCGTCTCACGGCTCACAGAAAAAGTGCTGCACACTCCGTAGGCTTTCTTCAAGAATTTCTCCAGCGCTTTGCGCGAAGCTCCACCTTGATATTGAAGCGTATTGCCATTTACGTCCTGGAAACGTATCTCCGAGTAGCGTCCATGACTGAACAGGTACTCAGCCCTCACTCTCATGGTCATATCAGCACACTGCTCCGAGTTGCTGAGCATCGGTATGTCGATTACGCCGGTTGAGAGAAACTGAAACCGCGCATCACCACCCGTATAGAGCTGCACCTTACTTCCACGTTTCTTCAGCGGCAAACTGCGCATAAACTCTGCATAACTGCCGTCTACACGGGTATATCCAACAGGAGTTGAAATGTCTCCAATCGTCGTAGCATTCCATGGGTTGCTTGTGCGAGAATACCACCACGCGATGCCACAAACGATAATGCCAATTCCAACCAATACTCCAATCAATTTGAATACTTTCTTCATATCTTTCTTTTTTCAAGCAAAGTTAAGATGGAATATCTATATGAAGGAAATCATTACGTGAGGCTTGTATAAAATGATGGAGAAAATGTATAAGATAGATATCCGCTGCCCCGATATTTGTATACCTTGCCTTGAAATTGGAAACCATTCACTTGCATGACAAGTGCCTCCAGGTGAAGTTTTATTAGTTTGGTTTTATCTTTTCCGTTTCGTCTATTCTCCAAGATGTTTTTATCGAATCGGTTCAAAAGCCCGTTGAATATACGCAAAATCGGCTCAAACAAACCCGAATATTGGCAAAAAATGAGTAGATTTGAGCCGATTAATAAATAAAGAATATGACAATAGATATAGAAAGAATTGTCTGTGCACCGAATAGAGAATATTCATTCTATCCTGACAAAGGAGTTGGAAGTTGATAGAAATATCCGTCATCGTCGTGTTGGTATTACGGGAACCAATTATCGCCCTCTTGATAATGAATTCCAGATTCGTGAGGCTTTGGAAGATACTTGTACATTGGTGAATGGAAAAGATAATGTTTTTGAGAAAGCACTCTTGACATTAGTGCTATTATTGTATATTCAAGCCTTTGTGGATGGAAACAAGCGGACTGCAAGAATCACAAGCAATGCTATCTTAATAGCAAATGGCTATTGCCCGATTTCTTTCCGAACCGTTGACTCCATCGACTACAAGAAGGCTATGCTCATGTTCTACGAACAGAATAACATCGCTGCTTTCAAGAAAATCTTTATCGAGCAGTTCTTGTTTGCTGTGAAGACGTATTTTTAGAGAAAAATACCCGTTGGCGGAATGAGTCATAAAGTAAATCGTTTAATAATGGTTTGAAATAGGCATCGTAACTTTGCACTCGGAATTAGAAACTGCAAGAACAAAGGAATAAGAAAAACTTTGTAGTCGTTAATAATGTGTATTTACACAAAATAGACTAATAAACGCTTACTATTGTTACAGGACTTCGCTCAAACATGAAACAGAAACTCATGCCACTTTATGATAAGATTATGTTACGCAAGAGAAGTGTCATTGAATCTGTAAACGATATGCTCAAAAATGTAGCTCAAATTGTACATACTCGTCATCGGAGTTTGCATAATTTCATTATGAATATTTTGGCTGCAATGGGGGCGTATTGCTTCTTTTCGACCAAGCCTCATGTCAACTTTGACTATGAGATTCCCCCATCTGATGGAAAACTTGTAATTTGGCAATAAAATAAACTTACATAATTTTGACAGGTGACCATTTTATGGCGACCCTTTGTAGGTTGGATGGTTTTCTGCTCTTTATTTCTAAGAATATTATCTCGAACTCGCGTAGTTTAGCTATTTTCTGATGTCTTGCCATCAGCATCGTTTGGGTGTAAACCCTTGTTCAGAGGCAGCTTAATTTGTATGGTTGTGATAGTCTTAGCCAATGCAAGCATCTTGTCTACTCGTTCCTTGTCTACTCGTTTCTTGTCAACTTGTATGCTGTTTAGCAAGTTAGAAACTTGCTAAACTTAAATCCGTTATACTTACAAGTAGGTATTTTCAGCGGAATACCTATTTTTGAGTATGCTCTGAATTTGGCGTTTTTTCTTACAAGTACTATTTTTGCATTCGTAAAAAGAATCGTATTTATGCAACCAATGTTGCGTTTATGCTGTTTATATATAGGTATATAAAGTTAAAGATATTATTGTATTATGATTATCGAAAATGTTCATGCAAGAGAAATCTTAGATTCTCGTGGCAATCCTACAGTAGAGGTTGAGGTATTATTAAAGTCTGGCGTGGTTGGTCGTGCATCAGTTCCGTCAGGTGCTTCAACTGGTGAGAATGAGGCACTGGAGCTTCGTGATGGCGATAAGAGCCGTTATTGTGGCAAGGGAGTATTAAAGGCTGTAGAGAATGTCAATAACGTGATTGCTCCGGCTTTGGTCGGATTCTCTGCCTTGGAGCAGCGTGCTATCGACTATAAGATGTTGGAGCTGGATGGCACTAAGACCAAGTCAAACTTAGGTGCCAATGCAATTCTTGGCGTATCGCTTGCTGTGGCTCATGCAGCTGCCGAGTATCTCCATATCCCGCTGTATCGCTACATCGGCGGTTGCAACACTTACACCCTTCCAGTTCCTATGATGAACATCATCAACGGTGGTGCTCACTCTGATGCTCCAATCGCTTTCCAGGAGTTTATGATCCGTCCTGTGGGTGCTCCTAATGAGAAGGAGGCAATCCGTATGGGAGCGGAGGTGTTCCATGCCTTGGCAAAGCTCCTGAAGAGTCGCGGTCTTTCCACTGCTGTCGGCGACGAGGGCGGTTTCGCTCCTGCACTCAATGGCATTGAGGACGCCCTTGAGAGCATCTGCCAGGCAATCAAGGATGCCGGTTATGAGCCAGGAAAGGATGTGAAGATTGCCATGGACTGCGCTGCCAGCGAGTTTGCTGTTCAGGAGAATGGTGAGTGGTATTACGATTACCGCCAGCTGAAGGACGGCAAGAAGAAGGATCCTAACGGCAAGAAACTCACAGCTGCTGAGCAAATCAAGTTCTTGGAAGAACTGATTACCAAATATCCTATCGATTCCATCGAGGACGGTCTTGACGAGAACGATTGGGACAACTGGGTGAAGCTTACGGCTGCCATCGGTGACCGTTGCCAGTTGGTTGGTGACGACCTCTTTGTTACGAACGTGAAGTTCTTGGAGAAGGGCATCAAGATGGGCGCTGCTAACTCTATCCTTATCAAGGTGAACCAGATTGGCTCGCTTACAGAGACCTTGGATGCTATAGAGATGGCCCATCGTCATGGCTACACCACTGTCACGTCACACCGTTCAGGTGAAACAGAGGATACGACAATCGCCGATATCGCTGTGGCAACCAACTCTGGTCAGATCAAGACAGGTTCGATGAGCCGTACCGACCGTATGGCAAAGTACAACCAGCTTATCCGTATTGAGGAGCAGTTGGGAAAGAACGCTGCTTACGGTTATAAGAAACTGAAATAGAATAGATTAATAATTATAGAATAAGTCATAGTCCAATCAAGTAGGAGGAAAACGAAGCAGTTTTCTTCCTACTTTCGTTTTCCGACCTCTCACACCACCGTACGTGCAGTTCCGCATACGGCGGTTCCTATTTTGGATACCATTCGAGATACGCCTCCATTAAAGTAGCATACCCTGCCCTACATAGATGCTCATTTGTTATAGCTCTATGCAGTATTATCTTTCATGTTAAAGTTGGGTTAGGGGGACTACTTAAACGGATAAAATAAAAAAGTCCCGTAAATCTTGCGATTTACAGGACTTTGGCGGAGAGAGAGGCTCTAACATCTTTGTAACCAAACGTAGCCAACTATATTCATTTATAAGTAGTTGGCTACGTTTTTTATATATTCGTGAATACCATTTGAAACCGATAGTTCCAAACATTAAAGCAGAAAACGGGTACTTTTTCGGGTACGCTATTTTTCATCCTCGCCATAAGAATTGAACTTATCCATGTTTTCAACCTTCGCCGCGTCCACGATTTTAATATACGGCTTCATGGCTTTATAGTCGCTGTGTCCCGTCCATTCCATTATAACGGGTGCAGGAATACCCAACCTAAGCGCGTTTACTATAAAAGTACGCCTTCCGGCGTGAGTGGTCAGAAGTGCGTATTTTTCCACTATTTCCTCAGTCCGCACGCTACCATGATACGAAACGACCCTTATAGGCTCGTCAAGCCCGGCGATTTCGGCGGCTTCGTGTAAGTGTTCGTTCATCTTCACGTTACTAATAACAGGCAACGCCCTGCCCTTTGGTAGTTCCAAGTCCTTGTATTTGTCAAGTATTGATAGCGCGTACTTATTAAGTTCTATATGTAGTCGCGCTGTAGTTTTCTTTGTTACGATAGAGATGTACGGCGGCTTTGCTTCGCGCTTAACGTCAGACAGACGCAGACGGGCAACATCAGAGTAGCGAAGCCCGGTAAAGCAGCAGAAGCAGAACACATCGCGCACAGACGAAAGCGAAGGTTTGTTTTTCGGAAACTTGAATTTAAGGAAGTTCTGCAGTTCTTCCCAGCTTAGATAAATAACCTCCTTACAGTCCAGCCCCTTAAAACGTGGGCGGTACTGAAGATGTGCCGCGCCATTATAGTAGCCGTTGGAAGCAGCCCAGCGCAAGAACCAGCGCAAGAAGCCTACGTTTTTGGCTACCGTTGTGTTAAGTTGGTTCTCTTCCGTTTGGAGGTAAGAAACGAACGCCGCAAAGTCAGCCTTAGAGAAGTCCGACAGAGAGAGCGACGGGCAGAACTTTAGCAAGTGCTGTTTAATACTTGCAAACTTAGTATAGGTAGCCTTAGACCAATTATTAGTAACCCCCATTTCTTTTGTAAAGAGGTCAAAGACATCGAAGAACCCCTTAACTTCGTTTGCTTCCGTTTCTTCCTTTGGCTTCGCACGTCCTACCGCTTCATTAAACGCCGTCTTAAATTCGGCAGTAGTAGGCGAACGTTTGTTTTCCATTTCAAAGCGAACAAGCACCTCCTCCACCTTTGCCGACAGATTGATTAACGCCCTATTGATTTCGCCCGAAGTCTGCTTATAACTATTCTTTGCACCAAGACGAACGCAAGAGTTCATATCGTCCCATTTGGATGGGGCGATAACATACCCGGAACGGATATCAACACGGAGAGAAGCCCAGCTTACGCGCAGCCTAATGGGTACTTCTTCAGTAGCGTCCGTTTCTTTAGCGGTACGTTTAACGTGCAAACCTATCTTTATAGAAAACTTCATATTTTCTTTGTAAGCATATTGCCGCGCCCTGTCAAGAGCCAAAGCGCGGATATTGGATAATTGGCAACCAATATACTAAGCGTTTCAATTTCCATATTACGATAACGCGCCGTATAGCCTTCCTTTGGTGTTAGTCCAAATTGGCGGCGCATTTCCCGGTAGCGTGAGGGGCTTAACCCGTGCAGGACACAAAAGCCACTTAACGAGCTAACCAACTTGTAAGTAACAAGCGCGTCAATAGCAATAAAGAAACGGCGGTTTACCGCGTCGCTGTTTGTCCTTTGCATAGTGAAGCGTTTATATTAGATACCATAAGATAGTAGTCCGTTTCCGGCACAAGCGCAGTAGCAGCCCCCGAAAGGTAGGCAGCTTCCAGCGCGTCGAATACTTGTGCGGTCATATAAGGATAGTAACCGCGATTGCTATAATACTTATCTACTTCAATTTCCACCATAGCCGTATAGTTATTTCTGTAAAATTTTCGATTTAAGCGCGTTTCGCGTAAAAATGGTATAGTTATAAGCCGATACAGAAAAACGCGCTAAAAAGGGCGTTTCTGTGCGTTTGAGCGTATCACCATAATACAACACTTATTTATTCTATATACCTCTATTATAATGTATTAGAGCATTTACCAAAGTTCAACTTTACGCCCGAACACTAACCGACATCGGCACATCCGGCAGCTGCGCCCGTTTGGGCATTGGCTTTTTTAGTCAGTTCGGCAAGCGTTTCGATAGTACGCTGTTGGCTTTCGATTATTGAAAGCAAACGCGCCTTTTCTTCCTTCGCATCTTCCAGCAGCTTATAGAGCATTTCAGAAGGCGCGATATTTGCCGTTTGTTCCGATTGCGTACTATTGTTGTTTCTACGTTGTAGCATTTCGCCATCGCCGCGTATAAGCCAAACCGGGTTAAGTTCGGGATATTGTCTGCTTATTGCTTCTAATTTGTCTGCCTTAATTGATTTCTTGATACTTGCAATATAGGCAGAACCTACACCGATAGTACGGCAAAATTCGCGTTCACTCATATTTAAGTACGCTACAAACGCCTTTAGACGTGACTTTACGGTATTTTCCTCGTCCATAATTGTATCTTTTTGTTAAAGTTTTGCTTAGACAAGCATTTTGTATGCTTTTTATTTGCGTATTGTATGCTTATTATCTATCTTTGCAACGTGTTAATAATACAAGTGCAAAGGTACAAAATTTCCGAGCAGCTTGCAATAGCAAAAACACGCTAATTTTGAATTAAAAATAAAGCTATATGGTACATTCAAGTAAAACCATTAACCGCAACTTCCTTATAAAGGCAAGCGGAATTAACTCAGAAGGCAAGCGTATAAACACTTTAGTAGGTGTTTCCGGGCTGCTTGCTTTGATTGGCGAAGATTTGGCGGACAAGTTCGTAACACGCGCTATAAAGGCTTCCTTCAACAACGACAGCTGCTGCTGTAAGCTAAGACGAGGTTTAAGAATAACATTCTACAACAAATAAAGGAGGTTGAGGCATGGCAACAAAGATAAACGACGAAAGAGGGTGCAGCGTTTGCGCAGCAGGAAGTGAAAACTGCGAGTTCTTCACAACAAGACTCGGTAGAAAGGTTTACCACCGTATGCAATACGATTACCGCCATACCGACGGCGAGCTATTCAGCTGCATCGGGAACGATTTAGAATCATGCCGTAAGCGTCGGGACGAGTGGCTAAGCAAGAAGAAGGGCTGGACGGGTAAGGGCTTTAATACCTTATAACGTATCACAATGATACGAAATGCCACATTTCACAATAGAGAAGCCAACGGAGAAAGTATCCCTTTCGTGAAGGCTATAAACCAGTGACAGCAGGAAACAGAACCGCAAGCGCGGTACGCTTCTGGCGTGTGGTGGGCGAACCACTAACCGCGCACAAATTATTAACTTCTAAATTTTATAAGTCATGGTATTAACAGAGAACAAGCCGAAAGGCAAACAGCAGGGTTTTAACAGCGGCTTAAAGCAAGTGAAGATGGGCGACTACAAGACAGTCGTAGAGGAGTTGAAGAAGGCTTTAGGCATCAACAACCGTAACAGCTTCTACGCCTACCGTATTGGGGCTATCGAACCGAAGGTAACACAGGCGGAAGCTGTAGAAGGAGTGTTTAACCGTTTCGGCGTTACTAAAAACATTTGGGGCGCATGAAACTGAACGCAAAACTAAGCAAACGCGAAAGCCAAATAGCCGAACTATTGGCATGGGGCGCAAGCAAGAAGGAGGTAGCCGACAAACTATTTGTTTCAACGCGAACCATAGAGAACACAGCCCGGAACATTTACGCCAAGATAGGCATCCAAAAGGCTACGGAATTGTGCGTTTGGTGGTTTTGTACAAAGTGCGGTGTACCCGTCAGCTTAGACCCATTAAAACGCGCCTTCATAGCGGTAGTTCTTCTTATAGCGTTTGTTCCACGCGAACTAACCAGCTTCGATGATATTTTCAGAGTTGGCAGACGTGCAAGGATAACGCGAGTAGTGAGGGCGGCAAGACGCGGCAGCGAAAGCGATGATAGTATAAACTTCCTAAACTTTTGAGTTATGAACGAGTTATATAGAATTTTCGGCATAAAGTGGAAACGTCCGTTAAAGTGGAACGACAAGCTGCTCATTATTTGGGCAAGCGTAGCTATTTGCGGTTTGGCAGTGGATATGGACACTATACCATTTTGGGCGGTAGTCTTGATTGTAGCCAACTTTTGCGCTTCGCTTTGGGTTTGTGCTAATGTGCTACCCGACATTAAGGACAACGAAGAATAACTGAAGGAGGACAGCAATATGAAGATTAACGACAACACGCGAGTAATAGACCTTACGGTAGGCGATTTCTTAGACGTAGTGGAAACGCGAGTAAGGCAAGTTCTAAGCGGAACGACACCCAAGGACAGCGAGAAGCGGCGGTACGTTTACGGACTTAAAGGCTTGATGAACTTGTTAGGGTGCAGCAAAACAACCGCATCACGCCTAAAGCAGTCCGGCAAGTTGGACGAAGCTATAACACAGTGCGGCTCATTGATAATCATCGATGCGGAAAAGGCACTACAATTAGCAGGAAGTAACAAAAACGACAAATAATCATAACAACAAAGCTATATGAGCAAGCAAGTAAAAATTAAGCGTTTGACCCTTTGCAACTTCAAGGGCTTACGCAACGTAACGGTAGAGTTCAGCGAGGACGCGACTACCATCAGCGGACGCAACGGCACGGGTAAGACAACCATTAAGGACGCTTTCAGCTGGCTCCTGTGGGGCAAAGACAGCGAGGGCAACACCGATAGCAAGTTTGGCATCAAGACCAACGACGCTAACGGCAACTTTATTCCAGACCTTGAACACGAAGTAAGCGGAATGTTTGAGGTAATAGACACCGAAACGGGCGCGGTTGATACCGTGGAGTTCCACCGCGTATTGGTTGAGGAATGGAAAGTACCAAACGGCGAAACGGAGCGCGTACTGAAAGGACACCATACCGACTACTTCTGTAACGGCGTGCCATTGAAAACAAAGGCAGAGTACGACAAGCGTATTAACGACATCATCCCCGAAGCCGTGTTTAAGGTAATAACCGACCCTTACTATTTCCTTACCCTTCATTGGAAGGCACAGCGCGAAATGCTCTTACAGATAGCAGGGGACGTAAGCGAAGCCGACGTAGCGAAAGATAACGCCGAGTTTGCCGCTCTTCTTGCAAGAGTGACAGGCAAGACACTGGAGGACTACAAGCGCGAAGTAGCGGTACAGAAAAACAAGATAAGCGACAGGCTGGAGAAGATACCCACAGCCATAGACGCAATAACGAGAGTAACACCGACAGCACCCGACTACGCAGCTTTGGAAGCCGACAAAGCACGTTTGGAAGGCGAGCTTTCAGAGATTGACACGGCGGCATCGTCGGCAGCAGAAGCCAACCGCATAGCCTACGAGAACGCGGCAAAGATACAGCAGCAAATCAACGAGCGCAAGACCGCCCAGCAAAAAGTATTCTTTGAAGCCAAGGAAGCAGCGCGTAACCAAGCCTACAAGACGAACGAAGCCTACAATAACGCTGCCCGTGATATGCAGACATTGGACGCGCAAGCAAGAAGCGTAGAAACCGCTTATTCCAGCGACAAGGCAAGAATACAGACACGCATCCAGCAAGTACAGCGTTACACGGACGAAACCAAGAGCCAGCAGGACGCATTACGCGAAAGTTGGTACAAGGTGAACGCCGAAGAGTTCAGCGGAGAAGCAGAAAACCTCGTTTGCCCTTTGTTCAACATCTGTTGCAAGGACGAGGAAGCGAAGGCGGCTTACAATGAGAACCGCGAAGCCGCAAGGGTAAAGTTTGGCGAGGATAAAGAAAAACGACTTAACACCATCAACGAGAAAGGCAAGGGACTAACTACGCAGATAGAGCAGCAGGAAGCCGAGATAAGCCGACTTAACGGCGAGCTTGCAACGTTGGAAGCGAAGCACAGCACGGAAACAACAGACATAACCAAACGCCGCGCCCTTCTTAACAAGACTCTTGCAGAAAGCCCGAGAGTAAGCACAGAGCCGGACATCAAGCCCGAAACGCTGCCCGAGTGGGTAAAGCTACAAGGCGAGATTACAAGCCTTACCGCGCAGCTTCCAACCGCTGACACAACCAGCGCAAGCAACACGGCAGAGCTACGCCAGCGCAAAGAGAGTATAACCGCGCAGCTTAAAGACGTGGAACGTTTGCTCGGAGTACGCACAACCATAGAAACCAACAACGCGGAGGTAGCGAAACTTCGCGAGGAAGCCGCAAAGTTGGCGCAGGAGAAAGCAGACCTTCAGAACGAAGAAACGCTTATAGACGAGTTCACAACGGCAAGGATGAACGAGGTAGAACGCCGCGTAAACGCTTTGTTTAGCCGTGTTCAGTTCAAGATGTATCGCACGCAGATAGAGGACGCGAAGCAAGTACCCGACTGCGTTTGCTACATAGACGGTGTAAGGTACGCCGACAAGAACACAGCAGGGAAGGTAAACGCAGGGCTGGACGTGATTAACACCCTTTGCGCCTTCCACGGAGTAAGCGCACCGATATTCATAGACAACGCCGAGAGCGTGAACGAGTTTATCCCGGTAAACAGCCAGCTTGTAAAGTTGGTGGTTTCGACAGAAGATTTTACAGTAACAAACAGATAAAAGCCATGTGTACAAGATTACCAGCGACCATCGAAGCCGCTAAGGAAAAGTTCGCTTTAGCTTGCCAAGAAGCGACAACGTTAGAGATAGTTGGCAACGTAGCGGCAGCGTTCAACGCCGTAGGAGTAGTAACCCTTCTTCGCGAAGCATTGACAGAGGAGGTAATGGACAAAGTTTTCATGCCCCTCATGAACACAAAGATAGGCTTCATGACAGACCGCACGGGCAAGCCCGACAAACGCGGTAACGTTAAGCCGCTTTACAGCCGGGACGTAGTACGCGACTGCATCATCGACGCGGTTATTATTGGTTTGCTTCCAACGGGCAACCAATTCAACATCCTCGCCGAAAGAATGTACCCGACAAAGGAAGGCTATACAGCCCTTCTTAAAAAGTTGGGGGTACGCTACGTTATTGAGATTGGGCAAGACAAAAGCCAAAACCCACAGTACGCGGAGCTTGCATGCAAGATTAGTTTTTCACACAACGGCGAGAAAAACTCCTTTACGCTTAACGTGTCGGTAGTGAAGAACGATTACAGCAGCAACGACCAAATACGCGGCAAGGCAGAGCGCAAGGCGAAGAAGGCACTCTACGAGTATATAACGGGGTCAGACTTCGGGGACGGCGACGAAACCAGCACCCAAGTAGTAGATGCGGTAGCCGTGGAGATTAGGCAGGAAGCCAACACGGGCGCGACTATTGGAATAGACCCCAACGCGGCGGCAGTAGTTCAGCCACAGCCGGCACCACAGCAACCGCAGCCGATACCAGTGCAGCCAACGGCACAGCCAGCAGCCCCAACGTACAACGCTAACAAACCAGCCTTCTAAGATGGAGCTAACCGTTATCGGGTCAAGCAGTGAGGGTAACGCATACGTTTTGCAGAACGAACGCGAAGCCCTCCTGCTCGAAGCCGGAAAGCCATTCAAGCAAGTGCTGGCAGCTTTGGAAGGTCAAGTAAACAAGGTAGTAGGCTGTCTGATAACCCACGAACACGGCGACCACGCTGGGCGAATAAACGAGTTCTTAAAGTACGCCCTACCTGTTTACGCTTCACAAGGCACGATAGAGAACGCCAAGATACGCACAAGTTGGAAACCCACAGCAATACGGCAGACGGAGGACGGGAACGGCTACCTTCCGCTTACGTTGGGCAACTTTCGGGTTATTCCATTTGCAACAAAGCACGACGCGGCAGAACCACTCGGCTTTTACATTTGGCACGAGGAAACCGGGGGCGTTTTATTCGCTACCGACACATTCTATTTGCCGTGCAAGTTCAAAGGGTTGAACAACATCCTTATAGAATGCAACTACGACCCGGAGATATTGGCGCGGAGAGTTGAAAGCGGCGACATTCCAGCAACTTTGCAGGAGCGAGTACGAAGAAGCCATCTAAGCTACTATACTTGTTTGGACGCATTGAGGGCAAACGACCTAACAGCGGTAAACAACATCGTACTAATCCATATAAGCGAAGGGAACGGCGACCCTACGGCTTTTCGTGAAGGCATACAGAGGGCAACGCACAAAACGGTATATACCGCGAAGCCCGGATTAAAAATCGAGTTCAACAAAAGCCCGTTTTAGTCATGATAAAAGGATTTGACCAACAAACGCAGCCACTAAGCGAGTACGAAGAGAACGTACTGCTGCCCGTCATATTGCAAGGACTAAAGACCAAGCAAGGCAAGAAGAACGCAGTAACCAACCGAACGATAGTTATGCGGTTGAGTGTTGCAGGGTACAAGATAGACGAAGCGCGATGCCGTAAGCTAATAAACCACATTCGCACAACGGACATTTTACCCGGACTAATAGCCACGTCGGGCGGCTACTTCTTAGCGGAGAACGAAGCGGAACTATTGGACTACGAAGAAAACCTATTAGGACGCGAGAACGCCATTAAGGAAGTACGTTTAGCCATAGCAAGGCAAAGACGCATCCTCTTTGAGGACGCGCACAAGCCCCAAGAAGGGAGCATTTTCTAACATTCAAATAAACGACAACGACATGAAGAAGATTTTTCTATTTGTAAAAAACGGCGGTAACGAAACACTTGTAGGACGTTACGACAGCAAAGCAGACGCGCAGGAGAAAGTAATGGACATGGTGGAAGAAGATAGCGTTAGCGTTTTCAACTTCCGCATAGAAGAACGTGAGTACGAGGACATCACAAACCGCGTAAAGAGCTACGCCGACGCTTGCAAGGTTTTGGGCATTGAGCCGATGGACGAGGACAGCATGAAGGCGCAGGGCTTCCGCCCGGACGAGATAGCACGCCGCCAGCTTGAAACCATAACCGAAGCACTTAACGAAGGTTGGAAACCCAACTGGGCAGATACCGACGAATACAAGTTTTACCCGTGGTTCTACATTGAGGTAAGCGAGGTTCAGACAGAAGGCACTTACGGCGCGTATGCCGGGCTTTCGTGCGCGGCTACGTATTGCGCGGCTACGCATGCGAGTGCGACCTTCGGCTCTCGGCTTTGCTTCCACGACCGCGAAACGGCACGCTACGCCGGGCGCACATTTACCGACCTTTACGCACAAATTTTAATTGAGAAGATATGATACAGCCCGAAAACACACAGACGAGAAAAGACGAAGTACGTTTTAGAACGTCAGACATTCGCCGGATCGTGGGGAAATTCTTAGCTTCCAACGTGCTAAAGACGTGGAACGAAGATTTTATAGACGAGAGTACGGGCGAGGTTGTAACCATTGAGCGTAACGAAATCCTGTTTGAACGCGGCAGCTACATAGACGATGATTTAGCGCAGCAAATAAACTTTAGCATCCAAGCAGAGGAGATAAAGGACGTAGAGGTAAGCAACCAGCGCAGATTAGCAGCACCAAACCAGCGTACCGGGTTATACCCGTTCAAGGTAAGCGCGAGAATTGGAACGAAACGCCGTACCTTCATACTGCAAGCGCAAGACGCGGCAAAGGCGATAGAGGTAGCGACGGACTACATCGAACTTAACTTTAGAAATTCGTTCGACATAACGGACATAAAGCTGATGGATAACGTAGTTATTCTTAACGACCGCCTACGCAAGTCCGTAGAAGCCAAGGAGGGAGCAAACGAGGAAGGCGCAGAACCCGACAACGGCGAGGAAACGCGCGACGATACCAAGTACTACAAGGTTGAAGCCGAAGTAGCGATAAGCACCGAGAATGAGGAAGAACCCGAAAAGAAGCCCTACGACTTCATTGTACGCACGAAAGACGTAGATACCGCGAAAGTGGTTATAACAGCGTGGATAAACGCCAAGGTAAAGGAGCGCACAGAACGCGACGGGGACGAACGCAAGGTAATAGACCTTTCCATCCTTTCGGCTTCGCCATTCGCTTGCAACGCCATTGTAGATAAAGCCTTTTGTTTGGCATACAGAGAACAGGAGGTATAAGAGTAAGTAACCACAAGCCGGGGCGCGACCTTCGGGGCGCGTCCCTATTAAAGCATCAGTTATATGAGTCAAGATAGTATAGTAATGTTCCGCAACATAATAGAAGTGTTAGCCGTATTACCAGCCGAAACATATAAGAAAGTTTCGCAAATGGTTTACGCATACGCTTTCGACAGGGAAGAGCCAGCAGACGAAGCCGACCCTATCATACTTGCTCTTTTCCTTTCCTTCAAACCGCAAATAGACTTCAACGTAAAGAGATACGAAAGCTATGTAGAACGCGGTAAGAAAGGCGGTGCACCAAAAGGAAACAGCAACGCCAAAAAAGGAAAAGACAGCGAAGAAAAACAACCTAAAACAACTAAAAACAAGGTAAAACAAGTTGGAACAAGCAAAGACAACTTAGAACAACTTGACGAATATACGAAACAAAGCGAAACAAGCAAAAACGACCTTATATCTATATCAATATCAGATAATAATACTGTTGTTGATGTTGATAACGCGCACACGCGCGAGAGCGAGGACGGAGCGCAGGAAGAAGAAAGCGAAGCAGAAGATTACGAAGCCTTCTTAAACGAGTTCTTCAAGGAAACCAACCGTTCAAACATTGAGGTTATTTGCATGCAGCTACACACAACGCCCGAAGCACTACGCAAGGAAGCCGAAGAGGTTGTAGCCGAGTGGCGGCTGACCAAGGCACGACACCAAGATTACAGCGACAAGGCGCGACACTTAGTGAACCAATTACGGGTAAGGTATAACTTAAAACTTAAAGAAGATGGCAGAAAGCAAAAGCAACCAGCAGACACAGCAGCCGCAAAGGATAGATTTAACGGCGTTTGCGAAACTCCTAAGAAGAAAAAGCACCTCCGCAGCACGATTTAAGGTAGATAAGTACACGGAGGATATACCGAACATGCTATACGAGTGTTACCGCTACCAAGTGGAGAAGCGCGGACACGTTCTAAAGAGGGACGAAGCCACGATAGACCACATCAGACGCGCCGCCCGTTGGCTGTTGGGCGCAAGCCCGAAGCCGGGGTTATTCCTTTACGGAGAGCCGGGAAACGGAAAAACCACGTTAGCCAAGGCAATAGCGCAGCTTATAGGGCTTTTATACGATAGCCCATACATGAACGAGCGCAAGGGCGTAGTAGTTATTCCAGCTTCATCACTAACAGAAGCGGCAAGGGGCGAGAAGCAAGACCTTCTAAACCGAATGAAAACTACCGAACTGCTCTACATTGACGACGTAGGTATAGAACCAGCAAGCCTAAAAGTTTGGGGTAACGAGGTTAGTCCGTTGGTAGATTTGCTTTACTACCGCTACGATAACCAGCTATTCACGATAATAACCTCCAACTTGATAGGCGACGAGGATATAGAAAAGCGATACGGTGAGCGAATAGCCGACAGGTTTATAGAAATGTTCGACTTGATAGGCTTTGAAAACAAGAGCTACCGCCCAAGACTTGAAACTTTGCCGACAATACCAGCAGAACCAAACGCACAGAAGTAGCGCAGGGGTGCAAATAAGCGTGTTTGTCGGCATTTCAACACGCAAGGCGATAAAGTGAACGCGGAAACGAGAAGAACGCCTTAAAAGGCAAAAATACAGAAAATAACAAGCAACAGTACATGGGAAAGATAAAGTACTACATAAGTGGCAAGATAACGGGGTTACAGCCTTCGGAGTACGCCGCGAGGTTTGGCAAGGCAGAAGAACACCTTACCGCGCAGGGCTTCGATGTTGTAAACCCACTTCGCCGCGTTGTGCCGTCGGCACATTGGAAAGAACAGATGAAAGTAGATATACGGCTGTTGCTTGATTGCAACGCTATATACATGCTTTCAAATTGGGAACAGAGTATAGGCGCGACCATAGAACACGATATAGCGGAAGGTTTGGGGCTGATAGTTGAGTACGAGCGAACGCCAAAGCACCGCGACATAAAAGCCGCCATTATTACGGCGATGGGTGTAAACTTCAAGACGATAGCGGAGGACAGCCGTAACCGTTGGCACGTCTACGCCCGGATGATATACGCGCACCATTGCAAGAAGCGCGGAGAATACACGCACCGCATAGCCGAGGAAACGAACCACGACAAAAGTACGATAAGTTACTATTTGCGGAACTACGATACAGAATACAAGTATAACCGGGAGTTCAGAGCAGCAGCCGAGAAGGTGGCAACCCTTCTAAGCGAGAAACTGAGCACGCCGACGGATATAACGATATAAACGAACATTCAGCTATATGAACGTACTAAGCCTTTTTGACGGGATGTCATGCGCGAGAATAGCGTTAAAGGAATTGGGGATAAAGGTGGATAAGTACTTTGCTTCCGAGATAGACAAATACGCGATAGCGCAGACGCGGCTCAATTTTCCCGATACCATACAGTTGGGCGACGTTACCCAAGTGGATGGGTACGCCCTTCCTAAAATTGATTTGCTTGTAGGCGGCTCGCCGTGCCAAGGTTTCAGTTTTGCAGGCAAGCAGCTTAACTTCAAAGACCCACGAAGTAAGCTGTTCTTTGAATACGTCAGAATACTGAAGGAGTTAAGGGCGAAGAACCCTAACATAAAATTCATGCTTGAAAACGTGAGGATGCGCAAAGAATACGAAATGGTCATAACAAACGAATTGGGGTTATTCCCGGTTTGCATAAATAGTTCTTTGGTCAGCGCACAGAACCGTATCCGCTTATATTGGACGAACATACGGACACGCACCGAAGGACTGTTTAGCGAAGTCTATACGGATATTCCACAGCCAAAGGACAAAGGGCTATTATTGAAGGATATCTTAGAAACGGAAGTAGATACGAAATACTACCTAAGTGAAAAGGTTATAAACAACATGCTCCAGCACCTACAAAGGCAGAAGGAGAAAGGCAACGGTTTCGGCATAGACATACGCCAGCCACAAAACAAGAGTTGTAGCCTAACCGTAGGCGGAAAGATGATGCGCGATTTGGTGCAAGTTCCACAGTATGGAATATACCAGCAACCACGCGGAGAAAACAAAGGCGGTTTCATCGAGGGTAAAGCCCCAACTCTAACCGCTAATGCATGGGAGCAAAACAACTTAGTTGTAGGGCGTAACGGAGTAAGGCAGCTTAACCAAAGCAAGGAGAGCGCAGGACAACAGCCATACCAGCAAAACCGCATTTATGACACAGAAGGCAAAAGCCCGGCGTTAATGCACGGACACGCAGGAAACACTATAAACGTATTCGGGGGGGGGTAAGATACGCCGTTTAACCCCGTTAGAGTGTAGCCGCCTACAAACTATTCCATCGTGGTACGTTTGGCAGTGTTCAGAAACGCAGACCTACAAGATGCTCGGCAACGGGTGGACGGTGGAAGTAATAAAGCATATTTTTAGCTATTTGAAGCAGTAAACATAATAATAACCAATTAAGACGAACGATTATGTTAGTAATGGAAACATGCGGTTTCTTAGGAAACGACGCAGAAATTAAGGAGTTCAACGGAAAACGTTACATTTCCTTCAACGTGGCAGCATCAGACCGCCACAAGGACGCGAACGGCACGGTAGTAAGCCGTACAACGTGGGTAAGTTGTCTGAAGTTAGGCGAAGGAGCGTTAGCAACCTACCTAAAGAAGGGTACACAAGTTTTCATACGTGGCGACCTTTCTACAAAGATTTTCACCAACGCCAACGGCGCACAAGTGGGCATTAACTGCCACGTCCGGGAATTGCAGCTACTTAGCGGCGGCAGCAAGACGCAGACAGACGGAAACGCCAGCGCACAACAGCCGACAGCAACGGCACAGCCACAAGCACAGCCAGCGCAACCTCCATACGGAGCAACGGCAGCACCAGCGAGCGAGAAGAACGACGATTTACCATTTTAAGCCACGCTTATGGAATTGAAATACAAAGTACAGATTACGGAAGGTTTGGTTTACGATACGCTAAAAGCGTCTATACAAGACTTTATAGCCGACCTTCCAAGCAACGCAAAGCCCAAGATAACGGGCAAACTTTGCAAAAGTATTAGCTTCACGATTTACCGCAACGGCAAGCCTGTAACGGATAAGGACGTAGAGCCATACCGCGACACACCAGCTAAAGACGTAGTTTATAGCGCGGCTTTGTTTCGTGGCGGCAAACAGATTGCAAGTATAACGCCATGAACCATAAAGAATTTTACGATAAGGTAGTAGCCATGCGCAAGGCGCAAAAAGACTACTTCAAGTTTCGTAGTTCAGCGTATTTGCAGACTTCCAAACGGCTGGAACGCGAGATAGACAACGAAATTACGCGAGTAGAAGCCATATTAGCGGAGGAGGAGCGCAAAAACCAGCCTTCACTATTCGGCGATGGTTTTTACACAACATAACAGCAAGAGCGATGAACGAAATACATAACTTCAAGATACCTATCAGCGGAACGGACTACGAGCCGGAGCGCATGGAGCTAACGATGTCGCAAGCCCACACCATAGCGAGAGGACGGGCAAGACAGCATAAAGACCGCGAAGTAAGGCTTTACTGCTTTAACACCATGTGCCACCGTTGGGAATTGTGTACGGAATACAAGTACAACCACGGAACAAGGCAAGTAGACCGCACGGACTGCTGGCGACCGCTAAAGCCGGGCGAGCAAATAAGATAGCCATGACGTTTGAGGAGTTAAAGGCGATAGCCAACGCGAAGGCAGAGAAAGCCAAGCCAAGGCACGAAGAAAGCCAAATACAGCGTAGCTGCCTACGTTGGTTTAGGCTTCAATACCCACAGTATGCCCTGCTTTGTTTTGCAGTTCCAAACGGAGGAGCGAGAAACAAGCGCGAAGCCAGCATCATGAAAGCGGAAGGCGTAACGGCAGGAGTAGCCGACGTTATCCTGCTTATTCCTTCAAGTGGCTACGCTTCGCTTTGTTTGGAGTTCAAGACACAGACGGGCAGACAGCAGGACACGCAAAAGGCATGGCAGAAGGCAGCGGAAACGGCAGGAAACAAATACACCATTATACGCAGCTTTGACGAGTTTAGGAACGAAGTAACCAACTACCTACAACCGAAAAAGCGGTAATAGGCGAAGTGTTGGCGAAGTGTTTTAGGGTTAAACGTATCAAGCTAATACGTTTAACCCTTTATCTTTGCATAAAATTTTATAAGCATGAGTATTCAGACATTCAAAGAAAAGGTAAGGGGCTTTGTTAGCCGCATAACGACCGACAAGAAGAAGCACCTCGCGGCTGGCTTCGCGATTTGCGCCATAGTAAGCCTGTTGTTTGGCTACGTTATAGGCTTAATAGCAGCAACCATAGCAGGAGCAGAAAAGGAAGCACGCGACTATATAACCAAGAAGGGAACGCCCGAATTTGCAGATTTCGCGTACACGGTAGTAGGCGCGTTTATGTTCATAGCGTTTTCTGTAGTCCTTTCTTTGTTGGTGCAAGCCTTCATTATGTTGGTTTACTTTTAAGTTTGGCTTTGCAGAAAGCATCATATAGCTGAAGAGCAACGGCAACAGCCGGAGCGGAAGGGCGCGGCGACCAAACCGCGCCCTTTTTAATTAAACGACAACGACATGGCACGAAAGAAAAGAATACAGGCAGAAAAAAGCGACCTTCACGTTAGCGATTTCGGGAATATAGAAATACCCGATTTGGATTTGTCGCTGTTCGATGTGTTGAACGACGGCTACGACGAGGAAACACGCTATACCAAGCCGAAGGTTTACGACTTGAAAAGCGATTACGTTCTATACGACAACGCGGTAAAGTTGGCGCAGGAACTGCGTTTAGGCTTTGGAGAACGCGCCGACGTGTTTGTTAGCGGTAACTTCATATTCGGCGATTTCATAGAAGCGTATATAGTTGGCAATAACGCCAAGTGCAGGAAGATGACTATAAGCACGCTATCACTAAGTCAGAATAACGTAGATAGCCTTTACAATCTTCTTGCAAACGGGTATATAGACGAATTGAACCTCGTAGTAAGCGTTTACTTTTGGGGCAACGAGATAAGAAGCCTTATCCCCTACATATACCGTAAACTTGATTTCGGCAATAAGTTCCAGCTTTCAGTAGCATCAGTTCACACAAAAACCGCGCAGTTTGAAACGCTCGGAGGACGTAAGATAGTCATTCACGGAAGCGCGAACTTACGCAGTAGCGGCAATATAGAGCAGTTCACAATAGAGGAGAACCCCGAATTATACGACTTCTACGACGAACATTTTAGCCGGATCGTGGAGAAGTACGCAACAATAAGGAAGCCAATACGCGGCACTTCCTTATGGAGTGAGTTAGTAAAGAAAAGGTTTAACGATTAAAAACGAAACATTATGGCAAGTGGAAGCGAGAGCAGAAGCGGAGGTAGCAAGATTTCCGCAAGTACGGCGGCAAGCCGTAGAACCGTCCTACCGTGGTCAATGCCATCGGGAGAGGAAGCACCATTTTAGCAACTAACAACGAGAGCCGCGCAAGGCGTGAGTACCTAAAGCGCGGCTTTCCTTCAAAGCAAAGGTTATGGCAAAGAAAAAAGACACCAGCAAGAGCGCAGCTCCCGAAAGGAAGGCGAACACAGCCGACATGGTGCAAAGCGAGGTAGTAGCACTTTCAAGCATCACGCCCAACAAAGGGCAGATACCGGGAGTACCGAAGAACCCTCGCAGTATTCAAGACGGCAAATTTTCCCTTCTTAAACGCAGCATAGAGGAAGACCCGGAAATGTTGGGACTTCGCGAAATACTACTTTACAAGTACAACGGCAAGAACATCATCATCGGCGGTAACATGCGCTACCGTGCCTTAAAAGAATTGGGCTATACCGAAGCTATTGTAAAGTTCCTGCCCGAAAGCACGCCGCCCGAAAAGTTACGCGCTATTGTCATAAAGGATAATAGCGGCTTTGGCGAGTGGAATTTTGAAGATTTGGCTAACGAGTGGGATGCGTCCGACCTTACGCTGTGGGGCGTGGACGTGCCGGAGTTGGAGAAAGTAAGTACAGAGGAAGAAGCGCAAGAAGATAACTTTAGCGTAGATGAGCACATGCCAGCCAAGCCGACCGCGAAGTTAGGCGACATTTACGCTTTGGGCAAACACCGCCTTATCTGTGCAGACAGCACCAACGCCGACGTAGTGGACTTGCTTGTAGGCGATAGCAAAGTAGATTTGTTGCTGACAGACCCACCCTATAACGTGGACTATTCCAGCAAGAACGAAGCGTTAAACGCGGCAGACAAAGGCAACCGCATACAGAAGGACATCGCCAACGACAAAATGGAAGATAGCCAGTTTCAAGAGTTTCTAACGGCAGCTTTCAGCAACGCGAACCGCCACCTAAAGCAAGGCGGCGCGTTTTACATTTGGCACGCAGGAACGGAAGGGCTTAACTTCAAGACAGCGATAAAGAACGTAGGCTGGGAGTTGAAACAGATGCTCATCTGGGTAAAGAACAATATAGTTTTAGGAAGGCAGGACTACCAATGGCAGCACGAACCCTGCTGTTACGGTTGGAAGCCGGGAGCCGGACACTATTTTATAGACAACCGCAGCCAGCGCACCGTATTTGAGGACGAAACGCCCGACTTCGACAGCATGACGAAAGCCGAGCTGAAGGAGTTGTTACAGAAGGTTTGCGCCCTTCCTTCCACAGTCATACGCGAGGACAAACCGCTAAGAAGCGCAGACCACCCGACGATGAAGCCGTTAAAGCTCATGGGGCGACTTATACGCAACAGCACGCGACCGGGCGAAGTTGTGTTAGACCTATTCGGAGGAAGCGGCAGCACGCTAATGGCTGCGGAGCAGTTAGGGCGCGTTTGCTATTCCATTGAGTTAGACCCCTGCTATATAGACGTGATTATTAAACGTTGGGAGGAGTACACGGGCGAGAAAGCGCAGTATTTGGGTAATTGTGCCAACGAAACAGAGAACAGCAACGAAAACAAAAAATAACAGCACAGATGGCAGCTAAAGATATTGAGCAATACCAATTCAAGCCCGGACAGAGCGGCAACCCGAAAGGGCGACCGAAGAACCGCGTACCCGACAACCTCGTTAAGATATTCGGCAGCAAGGCGAAGGCAAAGAAATTCTATTGCTTGACAGCAGCCGAGATTAACGAATGGGAAGCGGTAATACTTACGCTTTCCGCAGAGGATTTGAAGGTATTAGCCAAGTGGAGCGACGCGCCAGCATACCCCAAGGGGCTGGCGATAGCCGTACTTTCAGACATGAAGAACGGCAAGACAATAACGTTAGACAAACTGCGCGAACGTCAGCACGGCAAGCCGACACAGCGCATGGAGATAACGGGCAAGGACGGTGCGGACTTCATGCCAGCGCGGACACTTACCAAGGAGGAAGCAAAGGAATTGTTAGAGAACCTACAAAAGGAATACTAAAACGTGGAGGATATAAGGGACATAGATATTATAAAGACGTGGACGCTGCAAGGAACGCTAAACTTTACGCGCTACTTCTTCAAGGAGAAGTACAAACGTAAGTTTGTCGTAGGCAAGCATCACGTTAAGATAGCGGAAGCCTTAGATAGGGTTTTTCGCGGTCAGTCTACGCGCCTTATTATCAACATAGCCCCACGTTACGGAAAGACGGAGTTAGCCGTTAAGAACTTCATAGCGATGGGTTTAGCCATAAACCCGAAGGCGAAGTTTATACATCTTTCGTATTCCGACGATTTGGCACGCGACAACTCGCGAGGAGTGCAGGAGATTTTACGAGAAAGCAGCTACCGACGTTTGTTTCCGGGAACGATGCCTACCAGCGTGAACACGCGCAAATGGTGGACTACGGAAGGCGGCGGACTTTACGCCGTGAGTTCAGCCGGACAGGTAACGGGCTTTGGTGCTGGTTTGGTTGATAAGGAGGACGAAGAAGAGTTAGCCGCCGAGGTAGAAGAACTTGCAACGGTAGGAAGTGAAGCCTTCGGCGGCGCGATAGTCATAGACGACCCGATTAAGCCGGACGATGCCCGAAGCGCGTTAGTACGCGACAAGGTAAACCAAAAGTTTGAAACGACCATACGCAACCGCGTGAATAGCCGCAAAACGCCAATTATAATCATTATGCAGCGTTTGGACGAAGATGACCTTTGCGGCTACCTTCAAAAGTTAGAGCCGGACGAATGGGAAGTATTAAGCCTTCCTGTCATTGAGATAGACGAGAAAGGCGAAGAAGTACCGCTTTGGGAGTTCAAACACACGCTGCAAGAGCTTCACGAATTGAAAGATAAAAACCCGTGGGTATTCGATACGCAGTACATGCAGAACCCGAAGCCATTAACGGGACTTATGTACGAACGTGAGTTCAAGACCTACGAAGTACTGCCCATAACGAAGAAGCACGTTATCAAGTCATACACCGACACGGCAGACACGGGCGCGGACTTCCTTTGTACTATTGTCTACGTTGAAACGGAAATAGGAAATTTCGTACTTGACGTTTACTATACCCAAGCACCGATGGAAACGACAGAGCCAGAAACAGCACGGCTCCTCACGCGGCACGGAGTGGAAAAGGCGATAGTAGAGAGCAACAACGGGGGGCGCGGATTTGCGCGTAACGTTGAAAAGCAGTGCCGACTATTGGGCAACAGCAAGACCGCCGTATCGTGGTTTCATCAAACGCTAAACAAGGACGAACGTATCTTTAACAATTCGGCAGAGGTGCAGAACCTAACCTACTTTCCAAAAGGCTGGGAACACCTATACCCGAAGTTCCACCAAGATATAACGCAGTACAAGAAGGTAGGTAAGAACGCCCACGATGACGCGCCCGACGCTTTGACGGGAACAATAGAGAAGCGCAGCGGAAAGCCGCAGAAGTTAAGCAACATATTTCCATAACATAACAAAGAGCGATTATGACAATAGAAGAACTTTTAGCCAAGGTAGCCAAAGGCGAAGGCGAGATTACGGGAGCTATAAACGAGTTGAGGAACGGACGCACCACGCCCGAACCTAATACCATTCAGTACGCCGCGCAGTACGACCCCAAGCTGCACGACATCAACGACCCACTAAAACGCCCGGATAAGTTGGTAGTAGTGGATAAGGACAGCGACGAGTACGGAGAGGTAAAGAACATCAACCCCAACGTAGAGGAAACGACCGAACAAGGCTTTAGAATTGAGAAGGTAGCGCGTATAGCGTTAGGTATGCAGAAGCTCATCACAAAACGCGCGGTAGCCTTCACGTTTGGCAACCCGGTAGCTTACAACGCCAACCCGACAGACGAGAAGGAAAAGGCACTTTTGAACGCTATAAAGCGCGTTTTCTACGATGTCAAGGAAGGCACGCTTAACCGCAGGGTAGCGCGAAGCCTTTACAGCACTACCGAGGTAGCCGAACTTTGGTATCCTGTGGAAACGGACACGCACGAACTTTACGGCTTCAAGAAAAACATCAAGTTCAAGGTAGCCATCTTTAGCCCGATGTTCGGCGATAGGCTTTACCCATACTTCGACGAAGCACGCGACCTCGTAGCCTTTTCGCGTCAGTTCACGCGCAAAGACCGCGACCTCGTTACGCGCACCTACTTTGAAACGTACACCAAGGATAACCACTACTTATGGACGTGCAAAGGACTTGAAACCGCCACTTCCGGCAATAATTGGGAAATAGTGGAGGGCTACCCCAAGAAACTCACGATAGGCAAAATACCCGTGATTTACGCCAGCCAGCCACAAGTAGAATGGGAGGACGTGCAAAGCCTTATAGACAGATTGGAAAAACTACTTTCCAACTTTGCCGATACCAACGACTACCACGCAAGCCCCAAGATATTTGTAAAGGGCAGCATTAAAGGTTTTTGCCGTAAGGGAGAAGCCGGGGGCATTATTGAGGGCGAGGACGGAGCGGAAGCAACCTACCTATCATGGCAGAACGCGCCCGAAAGCGTGAAACTTGAAATAGACACGCTCCTGCGCATGATTTACACCATAACGCAAACGCCCGATATTTCATTTGATACGGTAAAAGGTATAGGAGCGGTTAGCGGCGTAGCCTTAAAATTGCTCTTCATGGACGCGCACCTCAAAGTACAGGACAAAAACGAAGTGTTTGCAGACTATTTGCAACGACGTATAAACGTACTTAAAGCCTTCTTCGCCGAAGCCAACTTAGACTGGAAGCAAGCCGCCGACCACTTGATTATAGAACCAAAGATAACGCCGTACATCATCGAAGATGAACTTAGCAAGATAAATATTTTGCAAGCAGCCAACGGACAGCGGCAAATAGCGAGCCGACGCGCAACCGTGCAGCGTTTGGGCTGGGCAGACGATACGGACGAGGAGCTAAAGGAAATCGAAGCCGACGAAGCCAAAGAAAGCAGCTACCAGCAGGGCGAACCCACATTTTAAGCGCAAGCGTATCAAAACAACACGTTTTAAGACCATATAAGCGCGTTTTCGTGTTCAATGTGTATGTTTCCATACCCAAAGCAAGAAACGCGCTTATATGCCAAATCCAAAGAAAATAACTATGCCGGACAACGTAAGAAACCAGCTTATAATACAACTTCGCGGCTTTGACGCACGCCACTACGCCAATACCGAGCGGTACGCCCGGCAGATAGACCGCGTTTATAAGACAGCATGCGACGAGTACGCACGATTGGGCGCGAGTTTGGACGCACCCGAAGGCGAAGCCGTGTTTTCCTTCGACAAGTACCCACGCGCACGGAAGCAAGCGCAGGGCATCATGCAACGGCTCGCAAAGAAGGTGGAAAGCGTTATTACTTCCGGGACGCAAAGCGAGTGGCTGGCGGCGACATACAAGAACGACGCATTTTTAGGCTCTATTCTTCGCACTTCCAAGCTAACGAAAGAGGAGTTAGAGCAATACCAAGGCAGGAACTTAGAAGCCCTTAATACCTTCCAACGGCGCAAGGTTGAGGGCATGGGACTAAGCGAGCGCGTATGGAAACAAGCAGAGGACATGAAAGCCGCCATAGAATTAGGCATAGACGTAGCCATCGGCGACGGAAGGGATGCGCAGCAGTTAAGCCGCGATTTGCGCAGCTACCTCCAAGAGCCTAAACGCCTTTACCGCCGTGTTCGCGACAAGGGCGGCGTATTGAGGTTGAGCAAAGCAGCCAAGATGTACCATCCGGGGCAAGGCGTTTACAGGAGTTCAGCCAAAAACGCGCAGCGATTGGCACGGACGGAAATAAACATGGCTTACCGCGAAAGCGAGTTTTTGAGGTGGCAGAAGTTGGACTTTGTTGTAGGTTTGCGCATTTGTTTAAGCAACAACCACACGATAATGAACAGCAAGGGCGAACCCGTGCCTTTGGTGGATATTTGCGACGAGTTATGGGGCGATTACCCTAAAACGTTCAAGTTTGTAGGCTGGCATCCTCAATGCCGCTGTTACGTTGTGCCTATATTGTCAGACTACGACGAGTACAACCAAGACCGCGCCAACCGCTTAAAGGCTATTGTACGCAGCACAGCCTACAAAAGTATGCCTTCACGCCGTTCTGTTGTGGACGTTCCGCGCAAGTTCCGGGAATACATAGACAGCATATTAGAACGTTCCAAAGGTTGGAAGTCGCAACCTTACTACATTCGCGACAACTTTGTAGGCGGCAAGATTGAAGGAGGGCTTAACCCGATTATTCCAACCAAGACGATGAACACCGTACAGCCCTGCACGGAGTTTGACGGACGTATCGCCATGCTTAAACGTTGGGCTTATGCTTTCGGCTTAGACCTTTCCAACGTGGAGAGCCTACGCACGGCAGGAAACCGCGCCGCGCTATTGGCAGAGGTGGAAAGGCTGGACGAGTTAGGAACAAAAAGGCAGTCGGCATGGCAAGACGCATATACCGAACTTTACTATTTTGCCCAAAACGAAGCCAAGGGCAACAAGGAGATTACGGACATTTGCGAGAAGGAACTGCGCGACAACGCTATTACGACTTCGCATTATTACGGAGATTGTACAAGCAAGCTAAAGGCGGCGTTTAGTGCAGTGGTGGCAAGGCTTGCAGCAGTTGTAAACGCCAGCGGCGACAAGCCGCACCCAGCAATAAAGAAGAAATACACGACCGAAGCCGAAGTAGATGCCACTTTCAAAAAGATAAACGCAGGGCTTAAAGAAAAATGGTTTGAGAACGGCGACCTACAATTAGGAGAAGAAACAGACCCACGCAACAATGGTTCAACGTGGATGGACGGACGGCTATACCTTACAAAAGACCGTTTAGGCTACGTGAAGGCAGCGTTAGGCAAAATAGGCTCTAAGCGGTCAGCAGATATAACAGACGACGAAGCCGATGGTATGGCTACATTTTGGCATGAGATTACGCACAACAGAAACAAACGGGGAAACATGGTACTTACAGACACCCAACGCAGCTACATGGAGTTAGCCAACGAGTTTGTAGCGCGTAAGACTTTGCCGGAGTTCTACAAAACTTTAGGCTGTAAGGAAACGCCACACCCACAATATATAACAAACCGCAACTCAACGGGATATAACCGCATGGTCAATAACTACGATTTCGTTATACAACGGTTAGGACTTGATGCCGACAAGGTTTTAGCAGCAGTAAGAAAGAACCTATACAACGAGGTTTACAGCGACCAACAGACAGGATTACGGCAAGGGCTTATAGACGGAGGTATTAAACGTGCAGATGGTAGCAAGGTTAAGATTTCCGAGCTAAACAAGATACTAAAGTATTGTAAGGACACGGGGCAAGGCACGTTAGAAAATTGGTTGAAGTCAAATGGATTTATAGCGAAGGAAAAATAAGAAGGAAGGGCAAGTTAAGCCCTTCCTTCTTAGTCTATAATTAAGCCTTTCTTACGGGCTTCGCTTGCACGCCTATCAAAGTCTGCCCACAATTCATCACGCAATTTCTTTGCAGCTTTGCGGAGTTCCTTATTATTGAGAAGTTCTGCCAATTCTTCTATATCTTCCGCTTTTCCTACCGGGTGGCAGTCCTTTTTATACTTTGCTACCTTCTCTTTGTCCGAAGGGTTTACTTTGGTTATTCTTTCGATAATAGCGGCATCTTTGGTAAAGTCGAATACCGTTTTATCTATCAATTCTTTGTAATTCATATAGCGTATTATTTGAAGATTACGGAGCAAGCGACCAGCAGACCGAGAACGGCAGCAAGTGCAGAGATACAAGCAGCAATGGCTGTTACCTTATTTCTATTTATAGGATTTTGCAAACGTGGATTAAAGAAAATATAAGTTTCGCCGCTTTCAGTGAGGGCTGCATCAACAAACCCGACCTCTTCCGAACAAAAGCCACGAACCAAGCCCTTTTGTTCAAGCGAACGCACAGCAGGGGCGAAAGCAAGTTTTTCTATTTGCTTCAACTTACCGCCGTTATTACGTTGTAGCCAGCGTAACACGCGCTTTTCTTCCTTTGTCAGTCGTACACGCTCCATATAATTATATTGTTTGCACAAAGTTAGCCATTTTCCAGCATTTACGCAAAACTTTTTAGAGCCGCGAGCGGTACGCCCATAACCAAACGTAACCACACGGACGCAGCCAAGAACGGCAAAAAGGGCGCAAGCGTACCCAAACATAACTATTTAGACTAAAATAATCGGGTATTTTGTTGTATAGTATTACAACATTTACTATCTTTGCAACAACAAAAGTACAAAACCAATGAACAGGAAAATTATAGCATATAAGGACTACTTTAACACCTTCTTTGCCGAACTTGACAAAGGGACGCAAGACAAGGTATTATACGTTCTGATGCTGCTACGCACACAAGACCGCCTACCGACCAAGTTTATAAAGGCGATACGCGACGGGCTTTTTGAAGTACGGATAGAGTACAACAGCAACATCTACCGCATATTCTTTGTATTTGACGGTAACAAGATTGTAGTATTATTTAACGGCTTCCAGAAGAAAACCCAAAAGACACCAGCTAACGAGATTAAGAAGGCATTAAAACTAAAAGAAGAATATTATGCAAGCAAAAGAGATTAAAAAGGATTTTTACGACATTGACGCTTTGATAGATGAACGCTTTGGCAAGGAAGGAACGCCGGAGCGAGCCGAAGCGGAAGAACGCGCCTATACCTTTTATACGGGCGCGATAATTGAGGACGCACGGAAGAAAGCCAAGATTAGCAAGGCTGAATTAGCGCGGAGGTTAGGCACAGACCGCGCCTATATAACGCGCATCGAAAGCGGACAGATAGAACCGAAAGTTTCTACCTTCTACCGCATAGCCGCCGCCCTCGGTTGTACCGTTGGACTTATTACGCCGATTGGCTGATACAGCAGCCAGCGCAGAAAGACAAAGCCGCCGCGTTACATTGATACGCGACGGCTTTTATATTTTACAATAGCGAGAACTACTCAAAACGTGTTATTCGCTTGATTATTGCTTTTCAAATATATACGGAAGAGTTATCCCCGATTGATACAAATAGAATTGCTTTTCGCTTTTTATACTTAGTTCGTAGGTGTGTAGCATCTTGTTTTCAGATACAGACCAAAGCGACAAAGTATTTGCAGAAGGGGTAACGTAGTAGTAACATTTTGTTTCTTCATACGGCTCACCTTTATAAGCAACACGGAAGTAGCTACATTCGCCCTGCGCATAGAAGCCCGTTTTTTCGCCTTCCATATAGCTGCTCGTCTTTATTTCCCTTTCCGTGTTGTAGTGAGTACCCCAAACTATTTTATCGGGTTCGGGTTGGAGTTCCGCACCGGGATAAGTGCCGAGGTTTGAGAATTGAACATCTGCCCAAGTTCCATTAAAAAGGGCAAACGCCTTCTGTTGCTTTTCCGTGTAGTTTCCTTCTTCGTTGTCATCTTTGGAGCAACCACAGAGTACTAACAAGACAGCAAGTAACGAAAAAAGTAATTTTTTCATCTGAATTTAGTAATTTTGCACCCACCGCCCGAAGCAAGTATTTCACTTAACCGCATAAAGAAGCGCGGACTATATAGGTTTACGTATTTGAGGCATCGCCAAACGCCTAACGAAAATAAACCGTATAGCCGCGCTTTGCCGTTATATTCAAGTATGGATATACGACTCCGCGCGTAAGGTTCATTTTTCGTTATTTGTGAAATTTGGCGATTTTCAAATACAAAAAACCTAACGCTTCCTTATGTTGCCCGGATTTCTCCCCGAACAACGCCACAAAATTACTAAATTATTTGCAGAACGCAAGCGAAAAACAGACACAGAGCGAAGAAAAAGCATGAAAACCACGATTTCAGAACGAAATAGTTATGTTTTCATAGCCATTTATACAGATAAGCGGACGTAACCGACATATAACCAAAGGATAACCAACGTACAACCTAAAACAACCTACATACAACCCAATTCAACCTAAAACAACTTGAAACAAGCTAAAACAACCTTATATCTATATCTATTATATTGTTGTTGTCGTTGAAACGCGCACGCGCGTACACGCGAGAGCGAGGGAGCAAAAGGAGAAATAGCAAGAACAAACCATTTTCGCGCCTTCACGAAAATGGCAGAAGCAGGGGCAACAGACAAAACGCGGCAGCTTGCAAGCCCATAGAGAGCAAAAACAAACTTCCACAACAAGGGCGACACCAGCCATAACACGACAAAAGCCGTACAACACCATAACAAGCCCTTACACGGCGTTTTTGTATTCAAGCCGATAGAGAGAACACCGAAAGAAAAATAATGCCTTAGAACGCAGAAAAAACGGCTTAACCGAAAAAGCAACTTTAAGGGGTATTTTTGCAAAGTGGCGAAGTGTTGGCGAAGTGTTTGCCGAAAACTTTTGCTAATCGTATCGCCTTAATACGCTACCTTTGCAAAGAAAAATTAGTTTTCAATAGTTTATGAACGAATTACAAGAAAAGATTTTAGCACTACTTGTGGCTAAGTTCCAAGGCGTGCGTAAAGACGGTTTGCAGCAGTTGGCAGCCGCTATCGGTTTACAGGTTGCAAGCGAAGAAGAAGCTAACCAAGTCGTAGATAAACTTACCGCCGACAAGGTGAACGGATTTGTAACGGAATGGCGGAGGACAGCCGACGCGGAGATTAAGAAGGCTAACGACACCTACGAAGAAGGGCTTAGACGTAAGTACGACTTCAAGGAGAAGAACACGCCCGACCCTAATCCTGCGCCCGACCCCAACAAGCCAGCAGACGACGGAGCGGTGACGCTGGACGCGATAAGCAAACTTATTGACAGCAAGCTGAAGGGCGTGCAAGACAGCATTACCACGCTTAACGCCGATAAGGTGGCTACTTCGCGACGTGAACTATTTGTAGCCAAGTTGGACGAAGCCAAGTTAGACGGGCGGCAGCGTGAAATGATGCTGCGCAACTTCGACCGCGCTAACACCACGTTTGCCAACGATGACGATTTCAACAGCTACCTAACAGAAGTGCAAGGCGACATCGCAGCTTTGCAGCAGGAACACGCCGACAGCGGACTGCAAGGACACGAAAAGCCCATCTTTGGAGCCGTGAACAAAGACGGGATTAGTAGCGGCGTAGCAGACTACATTAAGGCGCGTACCGCAGAGAGTGAGAACAAAACCCTAACGGGTAAGGAAGTCTAACGTAAAAATTCCACAAAAATGGGTTTAAGAATAGACCGTAAGAAAGACAAGCGCGTAGTACACGCTTGTACGCACAATTTGGCGGATATTCCGAACGGTGTAACCGTTTGTTCCGCCGACCTCGTAGCTGGTGGAGTATTGCAGGAAGGCACGGTTATCGGTAAGGACGAAGCCGGGCTTTTCCACGCAGTTAAGACAGCGCGAGTAACAGAAGCAGCGACCAACGCCGCCACTTCCTACAAAGTGGCTAAAGGTCATCACTTCAAAAAGGGCGATTTCGTGATGCTTAAAGTAGGCGGCAAGGCTTACGCCGTTACAGGTATTGACAGCAGCGAAGCGACCCACGACACAATAACCGTAGGCACTACCCTCGGCGAAGCCGTGAAGGTAGGCGACGCACTTGTAGAAGCCAAGGCACAAGCAGCCAGCGGCGCAGCCTTCAAGTACAAGCCGAAAGCCATGACGGGCGACGGCTACGACGTGGAAGCCCTTAACAACCATTTCGTAACAGCCGTTACTATTGGTCAGTTCAAAGAGAGTGTTATCCCGGCAGTAAGCGACGATATTAAAGCCGCGCTTCCCGGTATTGTCTTAATTTAACGTGAGTAAGTTATGATAGGAACTTTAATGCGCGGACTTAACGAACGCGACATGCAAGCCGTTATCAATACATACGACTTGAAGCCCTACTACTACCCTACGCTTTTCCCATTGAAGGAAACCTATACTTTGACGTGGAAGGCGTTGGAAACGCAAGTAGGCTTAAAGATTGCCGCCGATTTGGTAGCAAGGGGCGCGACCATTGACACCAAGACGCGCGAAGCAATTCAGCGCATACAGGGCGATATTCCCAAGATTGCCGTAAAGCGCACCAAGAACGACGAGGAACTGAACGACTACGACATCATGGTAGCCATGACTTCGCAGAACCCCGACCTTCGCGCTTTGGTGGACGCATGGGCAGAAGATACCAACTTTTGCTGGACAGCCGTAGCCGCCCGTTTGGAGTGGATGGCGTTACAGTCTATCTCGTTGGGTAAGATTACGCTTTCAAACACCAACAACGTAAGCGTAATTAGCGAATACGACGTAGATTATTTGCTGCCAGCCGACCAGAAGGTAGGCTACGCAACGGGTTCGGCAAATTGGGCGACTTCCACATCAGCGAAGCCGATTACCAAGGACTTTAAGGCTGTCGTTAAGGCAGCTAAGAAGAAGGGGCATAACTTGAAGTTTGCCTTTATGTCGCTTGATACCTTCGCAACCTTTACGGAGTGTGAGGAGGTACAGAAAATTTGCGCTTCGTTCGCAGCCAACGCGCTCGGCATCCAGCAGACCCCAAGCGTAGAGCAAGTAAACACAGCCCTTCGCGGTTTGTCTTACCTTCGCGGTTTGCAGATTGTCGTAATAGACCAAGACATTACTATCGAATTGGGCGACGGTAGCCGACCATTCAGCGGCAACCCATTCGCCGAAAACGTGGTAATGTTCAGCGAAAGCAAGGTTTTGGGGCAGACCTATTGGAAGAAGCCAGCGGACATGAACGTAAAGGGCTCAGCCGCTATTAAGGCTTTGAACGGTCACACGCTTATCAAGAAGTTTGCCAACGAAGAGCCGTTAGAGGAGGTAACAATGGGTATTGCTAACGCTTTCCCTGCGTGGCTTTCTTCTTCGCGTTCGTGGCTGCTTTCAACCAACAGCGCGACATGGAATCACTAACCACAACCGGGAGGGCTTGAACCCACAAGTAAAAGCCCTTCCGGGTTTAACCCTTTAGCTTATGACATACAAAGAATGGTTTTCCCGTACCGTTTCACGCTTTGGAGTTGAAGGCGGCGACGTGGATTTAATGTTAGCCAACCAGCAAGACGCGATACCCGACCCGGACGCGGAAGTAGATACAACAACCGCAAAACGCGCCCTTTGCAAGGAGTTCGGCTCTATTATTCCACTTGCCAACGTCAGCGAAGGCGGTTATTCCGTTTCGTGGAATTGGGAAGCTATAAAGTTTTGGTATAATCAGACTTGCAGCGAATTGGGCATTACGCCAATGACTACGCCAAAGGTCAGAAACAGAAGCAACAGATGGTAACGGACGTAATAAACCGACAATACCCCCACTACCTCTACAAGCGCACCAGCGGCGGCGAAGCCGTGCAGGACGCTAACGGCAGCTGGCACACCAGCGGCGGCGCGTGGACTTTACACAGCCGATGCCGTGAGGAAACCAACGGTAAGGGTACGCAGATACAGGCTGCAAGCGGAAAGTTTGTTACGTTCGCGTCGCTTATCCAAATACCCGTAGGAGTTGAGAGAATACCCGAAGGGACGGAAGTAGCGATAGCGGATGAGCCGTTAGAGCCTTCGGCGTTGCTTGACCAAGAGAGCATGACAGAAGCTAAGATTACGGGAAAGGTTAGGATTTCGGGCGAGTGCTTGAAGTTCGACAAAGGTAGGTTACATTCAAGATTATGGGTATAACGGCACAATTCAAAAGCGATATAGGCAACTTGTTTAACCTTCTTCTGAAGGAGATAGACAAGCAGATAATAGAAAGCCTTTGCCGTGTTGGAGAGGAAGCCGTTAAGTTGGCACGCCTTCCACACGAGAACGACTGGACAGACCAAACGGGCAACCTTCGCTCGTCTATTGGCTACGTTGTTTTCGTGGACGGCAAACAGCACGCTATGAGTACGTTTGACAACGTACCGCCAAACGGCGAGCGCAAGCAGCCAAAGAACGCCATTTACAACGGCTCTAACGTAGGCTACGAACTTGCAAAGCAAGTCGGACAGCAAACGCAAGGCTACGCGCTTGTGGTAGTAGCTGGCATGAACTACGCGGTTCACGTTGAGAGCAAAGGGCGCGACGTGCTTACATCAGCCGAGAAACAAGCAGAGAAGAACATCGCCAAAGAATTAGCCGATTTAGTTACTAACGTAAAGAAAGCATTTGAGTAGTGAAAAATTGCAGTTCCATAGATACGGACGATATTCTGTACAAGATTGTAGCGGAAGCCGTGAGTACGGGAGTAGTGAATATTTCCGGCATCGTTTGCACGCAGGGCGAACGCCCCGATGACAGCGAAACTGAGGATATAGTTATAAACACCATAACCGTAACACACGACAAGCCACAAACGGGAACTTCCAACGTAAACATCTACGCATCCGACCTAAAGGTAAAGATACGCGGAAAGGAACAGAGGAAGGCAGACCGGGAACGGCTGCGCGAGATTGGGGACGCACTTGTAAGCTACTTAGACATGCAGAATATAGCCGACCTTGAATTTTGGATCGAGAGCGACATCGTATTACAAGAGCAACAAGTAAACCAGCACTACCGTAACATACGGATAAGTTGGAACATTCATTAAAACAGAAATAACATGAATATCGTAACATTAGGTTTAGCCGCGATTTTAGGCAAGTCCGGCGAACCAGCAAAAGCCGACTTCACGCAAACCGGGTACACAAAATTCGGTTTAACCTACGAGGACACCGCGAAGATGGCGCAGGAGGACGGAGAAAGTACCGAGTTCTACGCAGAAGAGGAAGACGACGCAATAGAAGAAATTTCTAAAGCAGGAAAGATTACGTTTTCTTTTTCCGTTATGAACCCCACGCTGGAATGTCTTAAACGACTTTTCGGCGGCGAGGTAGCAACCGACGTATGGGCATACCCCGACGCAGAAGCACAGGTAGAAGAATCGCTTATCATTCTTCCTAAGAAAGGCTTAAAGTTCCAAGTTCCACGCGCCAAACTTAAAGCCAAGTTTAACGGCGAGTTTTCAAAGAAAGGCTTACTTCTCATTGAAGTAACGGCAACAGTTATGAAACCTACTACATCGGGCTTGAAAAAGTTGTATGTAAGCAAGGTTTCAGACCAAGACAAAGCCAACTTGCAAGCAATGGTAGAAACCAGCAAAGAAGTAAAATCCTAACCCAGCGACAGACAAACCGATTATCAACCGAAAGCCCCGTTACATTGTTTTCGGGGCTTTCTTCGATTAAAGCAGCATGGAGAACGAAAAGTTAGACAACCTTACACGCGAGCAAGGCGAGTTAAGGCAGATGATAAACGAAGGCGTTACTTTCGATATTGAAGTAATCTACCGCAGACGGAAGCCCGGCTTTTGGGGCTTTTTCCGAAAGCGTGAGCAAGTGAAGGAAAAGAAGGTTTACCGAATAACAGAACCGACCCTATCCACGCTTGACCGCCTTAGTTTGCTTTGGCTTGAAATAACCATAGACGAAACCAAGCTAAACGACGATGACTATTTAGCGACCGCGAAGCAGTTGGCAAACAAGGAAGCCAAGAAACTCGCCAAAGTGGTAGCTACCGCCGTTTTAGGTGAAGATTACTACGACGTGACCAACAAAGGCGGCTACTTTGTACGCAAGCCCAACGAAAAGCGTTTAGCCCGGCTTACATCGCTATTCAGTCACAGCGTAACACCTTCGCAATTACTAACGCTTGCCATATTGATAACAAACGTAAGCAACTTAGGGGATTTTATAAACTCTATAAGATTGATGAGCGCAGCACGCACAAGCGACCCGATAGCAAATCTTATAGAGGAACAGGGCTAAAAAGTCCGCACGGCAGACGGGGCTCGGTGTGTTCGCACTTCGGCTGGACGTTGGACTACCTCCTGCACGGCATACCGTGGGGGACGGTGCAAAGGATGCTAATAGACGCGCCCGGAGTTGAGGACGAGGACACGAAAAAGGAAGATACCGAAATAGTGCTTACGGACGACAACGCGGACGAGGTAATGAAAATTATAAACAGTTTCAACCGATGAACATACAAGGCGGCGGTTTGTCCTTCGAGATTTCGGGAACAAACAAACAACTTTTGCAAGTACTAAGCGAGAGTAAGAAGGCTATCCAAACGTTCAGCACGGAAGCAGTGAAGGGCGGCAAGGATATAGAAAAAGTCTTTGAAGCGGCGAAAGCGGCGATAGACAAGGGCTTTAGACAAATAGACACCATTGTAGACACCAACGACGCGGCGATAAGGAAACTTAAAGCGCAGTACAACGAATTGGGTAAGGCACTAAACACAGCCTACATGACACCCGGAGCGGAAAAGGAATTTACCAACATTCAGAACCGCCGCCGCGAGTTGGAGAAAGAAATTAAAGTACGCCAGCAAATTATAAACGAAGCAGGACAGCAAGCAGACGCGCTGCTGAAGGAGGAACAAGCCCTAAACGAACGCAAGGCGGCTTTAGACAACATGAACAACAAGTACGAATCCATCCGTACCCAGCTACGCAAGGCGAAGGAAGAACTTATGCAGATGGCGGCAGCAGGGAAGCGCGGAACGGAGGAGTACGCCAAACAGCAGCAGGAAGTAGCACGCCTTACAGCCGCCATGAAGTCGGCAAACAAGCAAGCTACCGTATTGGCAAACCCTAACAAGATGTTTGCCGGGGTTATTAGTGGCTTGACGCTTATGACCAGCGGCTACCAAGCCGTAACGGGAGCTATGGGACTTTTTGCAGGGGAAAACGAGAACTTACAGCGCATCATGGTAAAGGTGCAGAGCCTAATGAGTATAACGATGGCTTTGCAAACAGCCTATACGCAGCTTAACAAAAATAGTGCCTTCCAGCTTGTATTAGTAGCCAAGGCAAAGGACATGCTTACCGCAGCAAACGCAAGACTTGCTGCGGCTTTGGGCGTTTCCAACGCTATGGCTACCGTATTGATGTCTACTTTAACTTTGGGACTTGCAGCCGCGATTACGGCGGTTATTGCCATCATTGAGCATTACACCAGCAAGCAAGCCGAAGCGAAGAAGCAAGCCGACGAGTTCAACAAAAAGGTAGCAGAAGCAGCAGTAAAGCCTGTATTTGCCTACAAGGAACTACAAAGCGAGTGGTTAAGCCTTACCGGGTCTATGAAGGACAAAGAAAAATGGGTGCAGGACAACGCCGACAAGTTTACCAAATTAGGCTTTAACGTTACGAATGCCAAGCAAGCGGAAGATTTACTTATAAGGAATACAGCCAATTTTACGGCGGCGTGTATTGCTAAAGCCAAGGCGTTAGCGGCGCAGAACTTAGCAAGCGAGAAGTACGAAGCCATTTTGAAGAAGCAAGCCGAGATAGACGCGATGCCGGATAAAACAAGTATCTACGTTCAAACCTCCAGCTTTGGCACGGGCTACTGGGTTGAGGGCGAGAATACCGCCAAGAAAAAGGCAAAGCAGGAATTAGCCGAGATGCAGAAGAACGCCAACGCGCTAATCCAGCAGCAAATAAAGTTTACCCAAGAAGAACAAGCCTATTTGAAAAAGATAGGCATGCAAGCCGGGCAAGTTGTAGCCGGGAGCGTGGAAGCCGCAGAAAAGGAACTTAGCCGCCTTCGCGACCTATACAAGAAGGCTGGAACAGATGCCGAACGCAATAGTTTGGCAAAGAAGATAGCCACGCAGGAAGCCGAGGTAGAACGCCTTAGTTACAAGTCAAGCAGCAAAGGAGGTAAGAGCGGCGGCAGCGGAAGCAAGAGTACAAAAGACCCATACGCGGAGGAGCTAAAGAAGCGAAAGGAGCTTTACGCCAAGTACCTCAAATGGGTAACGAGTGAGGATAAGGCCGTAAGGGATGCAGCTCCGACCGAGTTTGCTGCCCTTCTTAAAGGCGGTACAAGCTACTTAGACTATTTGAATAAACAGCGCGACAGCATCGATGCAAAGGCGAAGGAAACCGCTACCGACTTGAAGAACCTATCAACGCTTAACAACGAAATAGCGGAAGCCACGAAAGAATCCGTACTTTCAGACTTCGACGCGCAGCTAAACAAGGAGCTGGAGCAGTGCAAGACCGTAGGCGAACAGTTGGCAGTAATAGCCAAGAAGCGCGAGGAATTGAAGAACGACAACTCCGACGTAGACAACGCCAAGAAGGAACGTTTAGACACCAAGGAAACGGACACCAAGGAACAGGCGAAGAAGGAAACCGCCGAACTTCTGAAGGAATACGCAGGCTATCTCCAAGAGAAGTTAGACTTTGAAGAAAGCTACGCCCGTAACCGTGAGCTTTTGACAAAGCAAGCAGCCGAAGCATCCACCGAGGAAGAACGGAAGGTAGCCGAAGCCGCGTTAGCAGCTTTGGAGAAGAAACGCCAAGAATACGCCAAGCGCAGCGGAAGCGAGCAGTACGACAAACTTTTAGAGGAATACCAAAGCTACCAGCAGAAGCAGACCGCAATACAAGAGAAGTACAGCCAGCAACGCGCCGAAGCCGAGAAGCAAGGAAACTTAGCCATGATTTCGCAGATAAACGCCAAGGAGCAGGAGGAACTAAGCAAACTTGCAGCTTCGCGCCTTATGGCTACAGAAAGCTGGAATCAGTTGTTTAGCGACATATCACGCCTAAGTAGTTCCACAATTAAAAAGCTGTTGGAGGACATAAACAACAAGAAAATAAACCTTTCCGCACAGTTCAACCCGACAGACCTAAAGGCGATTAACGACCAGCTGATGAACGCGCGTAACGAGTTGGAAAAGCGTAACCCCTTCCTATCGTTGAAAAACAGCCTTTCGGAACTACGCGCAGTGATGAAAGCCGAAAAGTTGTTAGAGAGCGATGACCCGTTTGTAAAGAGCTTGCAGGAAAAGAAGAAGCAATACCAAGACTATACGGACGCGGTAAATAGTTCCGATGAGATATTAGCAGGTTCAGCAAAGGACGCATACGCCGACCTTCTTAGCCAAGGTTCGACCTACATAGACTTCCTGCGCCGCAAGATAGCCGAACTTAACAAGCAGAAGGTAGAACTAAAGATAACCACTGAGGGCGAAGAGCAGCTAAACGTACTTCAAGCCGCGTTAGATAAGGAAACCGGGCAAACCAAGAGCGTAAGCCAAGGTTTTAAGGATGCCTTCAAGAGTATAGGCAGTAGTATAGACTTCGTATCGGGATGCTTCGATAGTGTTGTAGGCGGCATTAAGAAGATGGGTATTTCGATGGACGAGGAAACGGAAGCCATATTAGGCGACATTGGCGGCATGATGGACGGAGCAAGCCAACTTGCAAGCGGCATCGCCACGGGCAATCCTTTAGGCGTTATTCAAGGTTCAATAGGTTTGCTTTCGTCAGCCTTCGACCTGTTCAACTTCCGCGACCGCAAAGCCGAGAGGTCAATCAAGCGACACCAAGAAGCGGTAAAGAAGTTAGGCTACGATTACAACGAGTTGGAACACGCCGTAAATAAGGCTTTAGGCGAAACCGTCTACCAAAACCAAAGCGCGTTAATACAAAACCTTCGCGCCCAACAAAACGAGATACAAGGAATGATATCAGACGAGAAGGGCAAGAAGAAAAGCGACAAGAACCGCATAGCAGAATGGGAAGAACAATACCGAGAAGCAGGGCGGCAAATTGAAGATATAATAGAAGAAATAACGCAGAGTATCACGCAAACAACCGCTGGCGACCTCGCCAACAACTTAGCCGACGCACTTGTAGAAGCGTTTGAGGGCGGCGAGGACGCGGCAAAGGCTTTCGGCGATGTCGCTAACGACGTGCTTAAAAACGCGGTCAAGAACGCGATAAAATTGCAGTTATTAGAGAAGCCATTACAGAACGCAATAAAACAGCTTCAAAAAGATATGGGCTTCGACGAGGAAGGAAACGGCACTTTCGACGGACTAACAGAAGCCGAGCAAGCACGGTTTAAGAACGCCATTAAGGAAGCCGGGGCAAACTTCGCAGCCGCGATGGATATGTACAAAGACTTGTTTACGGATTTGGATAATACCGCCCCTTCAACACTAAGCGGCGCGATTTCCAGCGCGAGCCAAGAGAGTATAGACCTATTGGCAGGACAAACGAACGCGGTACGGCAGAACCAAGTAACAAGTATTCAGCTAATACGGGAGCAGCTTATGCACCTCGCAAACATGGATAGAGGTATAGGCGTAATAGCCGACCGCGTACAAAGTATTATAAACCACCTTACGACAGCAGCCAGCGACGATAACGGGCTACGTTCACAAGGTATAACAGACTAAAGGCATGGAGCTAAAGGAACTAAAGAAAAGGTTAGCGGCAGAAGCCAAGGAAAAGGGCATTTGCCGCGAGTGGTACGAGTTCATCCTAAACGCGCCTTCTAAGGAACGTTTGCTAACGCTATTCGTTAAAGGTTTGGACTTTTGCGTAGAAAACGACTATCCATCCGCGCAGCTTCGCGCGGAGTTTGCCGGGCTACGCCAGCACTTCGGCATCTTCATGAGCGACCACATCAGCGTAAAAAGCGGTAAGTACGTTATAGCCTTCGGCACGTCAGAGGGCAAGGCAAATTATAGCGGCTTCGACGTGGCGCAGATTTGGGCGCATGAGGACACGCGGCTGGAGGTAACGACAACCGATAACGCGGTAGTCTGCATTGAGGTAGCAGACAGGGCACAAGTAACGATAACAGCAAGCGGAGCGGCTCGCGTTTGTGTGTTCCTTCACGGCGGAACAATAATCAAGGACGCGACCGACAAAGCTACTATTAAAGTCATTGATAAAAGCGAATAATTATGGCAACAGAGAACAACGTTATATTAAATCTTCCGTTTGACGAAGCCAGCGGTTCACAAGTGGCATACGACTACGCGCAGAACCGCCACGACGCAACGGTAACTGATTGTACATTTGTAACGGGAAAGCAGGGTAACTGCATCCATTTTGACGGAAGCGGACACGCCGACATAGACAACGACGTAGTACGGCTTTCGGGCAACTTCACTATTATAGCATGGATTAAAGCTGGAAAGTACGAGGACGAATGCACAGCCAAACGTATAGGTTTGTTTTGCAATACTGACCAAGTGGAAGGCTACCGAGAAAGTTGGATAGACGTAGAACCCGATAGCTGGGGCTATTACGCGGTAAGAAAGCAGGGCAACGCAGTAAGCATCTACTTAGACACGCAGCTAATCGACAGTTTCATCCTGCCGACCACCTTAACGGGCGTAGCTTTAGTGCAAGACATTTACGGAACAGAAAACGGCTATGGCGATTTGGAAGAGTTGAAAATCTACGATGTTGCGCTAAGTGAAGCCGGGATAGCGGAAGAACTTAACAATATTTCGCAGCTTGAATACTTCTTAGGCGGCGTTAGCTTCAACGACATTGATTTACATGTAGAAAGTTCTACGGGAGTGTTAGACCTTCCAAAGTTAAAGACACCTACCTCCGTAGATTGGGCAGACTACCACGGCGAGGTAATAGACCTTACCGAAAAACGCTACCAAGCACGCGAAATAACGCTTAATTGTTGGCTTCGCGCAAAGGGTAAGATGGACTTCACGGAGCGAGTAAACCGCGTGTACGACATTCTTAGACAGGACGGAACACAACGCCTCATGATTTCGATACACCCTACAAAGCCACTTGTTTACGAGGTTTACTGCGAAGATGGCGTAGCACCTTCCAAACGTTGGCACGACGATAAGATGATAGGTACTTTTTCGTTGAAGCTAAAAGAACCCGACCCCGTTAAGCGAGTGATACGCCACCAGCGCATGAACTACGCCACCAGCGAACTAAAGATAGAGCTAAAGAGTGACAAGATGATTACTATCTATTGGGGCGACGGAGAGGTAACGGCGGACGTTTACGGCGACTGCACGGGCGACAACGCGATAAAGCACACCTACGCGGACAACGGCATCTATTACGCCATTGTCGGCGGCGTGATTGAGGAGATAACCGAATTTTCTACTAACGGCATCGTAGTATGGAACAAATTATAATTTACCACCCGGACGGGACGGCAATACCGCTGATAAGCAAGAAGAACGTTAGCGTAGTGAGTAAGGCAACACAGAAAACCGCCTTACTTTCTGATGACGTTATAAGTATTACCGTTTCGTCCGCCGTGCCTTTAGATTTGCGCATCGGCGACACGGCACGCATTTACGGCAAGCCCTACAAACTTAACCAACTGCCCGAACCGACAAAGAACGGCGAACGCCGCTATTCCTACGAGTTACGGCTGGAGGGTTTGCAGTACGATTTAATTGATGTTCATTACCATCTGCCCGAAAACGCATACGGCGAAACATTCTACGCAGACCTTAAAGGGCATTTAGCCGTATTGGTTTGGAACATAAACCGCATTTACCCGAACAAATGGGCGTTAGGCGAGTTCCCGAAAGATACGGACTACAAGAATATCACAAACAGCGAGAAAAACGCCCTCCAAGTGTTGCAGGAACTTTGCAGCGACTACGGCGTAGAATTTGAGATTACCACAGACGGGAAGCACCACACGCTCAACGTAAGGAAGCAAGTAGGCATAACCCACGCCTTTACGCTTCGATTTGGGCGCGGTAAGGGGTTGTACCAGCTTGCACGCAAGAACGTGAACAACGCTGGGATAACAAACCGCCTTTACGTTTACGGAGGTACGGAGAACTTAGGAAGCAATTACGGACATACAAAGCTGTGCCTTCCGGGAACTACGCGCCTTTCTTCTTTTCTTGAAGATAAGGAATCTATCGGTATTTACGGAGTGAAGGAGGGCGAAAAGAACTATTCAGACATAAAACCCCAGCGTGTAGGCACGGTTACGGCTTTAGGTAAGGACGTTATTACTTTCGTGGATGAAACGATGTTCGACCTTAACACGAAGGATAAGGACGGAAAAAGTACAAAGTACCTTATAGCAGGAACGAACGCTAAGATTAAGTTTGAAAGCGGACAACTTGCCGGGTACGAATTTGATTTGCACACCTACGACCATGCTACGCACACATTCGTAATAAACAAGTTTACGGACGATAACGGCATGGTTTTCCCGTCAGAGGAAACGGCAGCCTTCCAAATTCAGAAGGGCGACAAGTATAGCATCTTCGACATAAACCTCCCCGACGAGTACAGGACGAAAGCAGAAAAGGAGTTAGCCGAGGAAGCAACGAAATACCTCCCGACCGTCAGCCAGCCGCAAGTAAGCTACAAACTATCGCTTACTGAAGGTTTCTTTACGCAGCTTTGGGGCAAGGACACGGCAACGGAGGTTTTACACGTTGGCGACTTCATAAAGATAGAGGACGAGCAAATAGGCGTAAGCAAAGCCGTAAGGATAACGCAGATAGACCGCGACCTCTTGAAACGCCACAGCTACGACATCACACTAAGCGACACCGTAACCAAGAGTACGACGGTAAAGGTTATAAACAACTTGCAGGAGATTAACGAAACGATTGCTATAAACAAGTTGGCAGACCCGACCAAGGCTCGCAGAAAGTGGAGGGCAACCCAAGAACTTCTAAGCATGGTATTCGACCCCGAAGGCGACTATTACAGCGAGAAGATAAAACCGCTTTCCATTGATACGCAGATGTTGAGCGTAGGCGCGAAAAGTACGCAGTTCACGCTGTTAAACGTTACCTTCCAACCAAACTACAACGGCGACGCAAATACGCTTTACGTTTCGCCCGGACGATTGGCACACTACGCCATAGACCCCGAAGGCGTGAAGTATTGGCTTTTGGACGGCGCGACGTTTGCCGAACTTGACACGAATACGGCATACTACATCTACGCCCGATGCTCCACAACGGAAGCAAGCGGCGTTATAACGCTTTCCACAACGGCAAAGGCAGTTTGTAGCGAAGTAGGCTATTATAATTTCCTTATAGGTGTGCTTAATTCAGTCGTAACAGACGCAGACGGAGGCAGACCCGGAAGGATTGTTAGCCTTACTTACGGAAGTTCTACCATTAACGGGCGTTTTGTCAGAACGGGACGCATCGAAAGCAACGGCGGAGGTAAGTGTTACTTTGATCTGGATAATGACGAGATAGGCGGCGTTATTCATTTCGTCGGCAGCGACGGAACAATAAAGAACGTTTCGGACGTTGATGACAAGACCAACGAAGTAAAGGACTACATAAACAACACGCTGCCCGGTATTCTTAACGGCATACAAGAGCAGATAGACGGTAAAATAGAAAGTTGGTTTCAGACTACCGACCCTGCAAGTAATTGGACAGCCACAGACAAGGCTAAACACGTCGGCGATATGTGGTACAACACCCTAACGAAAGAACTAAAGCGGTATACGAAAAACAAAGTACAAATTCCCGGTTCTTCATTTGCGAAAATAGTTTATTTGTGGAGCAAGATAGAAGATAAAACCGCGTTAGACGCATACGACGCAGCCAGCAAAGCACAGGACACAGCAGACGGGAAACGCCAAGTTTTCGTAAGTCAGCCTTACCCTCCTTACGATATAGGCGACCTTTGGCTCACGGGCGACAGCACGAACGGACAGCTAAAGCGATGCGCAACAGCAAGGGCTACGGGTTCTTTTGTGGCTAACGATTGGGTAATAGCAACCTATTACGACAATACACAGACCACAATAGATGGCGGCATCGTAACAGCTGGAACGGTGCAGCTTGCTAACGGCAATTCGCAAAGTATTGTAGCTGGCATTACGGGCGGCGAAACGGAAGCAGCCAACACCAGCGAAGAACGCAAGGTTAGGATTTGGGCAGGAGCAAGCAAGGAAAACCGATTTACCGCGCCCTTCCGGGTACTTCAAGATGGTAGCTTTGTTGCATCCAAGGGAAAGATAACAGGCGAAATTAACGCAAATACGGGAAGTCTTGGCGGTTTTAACATCGCATACGGACACATAGGCGCAGCAACAGAGAGCGGCGAACGTGGCGGCGGTTTGTCTATATACAACGATTTTATAAATCTTGCAAACAGCAACCGCCGCGTATCATTAAGTTGTGATAGTGTGTTTCCTTCCACTTCGGGGCTTATTGGTGTAGGCTACTTTGAAAACAAGGTAAGCCAGCCATACAGCACGAATTATGGTATTTCCGTATTCGTGTCGGGCGGTTTGGTAAACATAGCTTTAGCGGCACATGGTGCAGTAGTAAGCGAAAGTTACGCGGTAGATTACGGAATAGCTAAAGTAACGCCTTCCGTTAATACTTGCCTTGTACCGGGCGACCTTACGAAGCCTACGATATTCAAGATTATGGCAAAGTTCATTTACAGCAATAGCGGTATAGGACTACCGACGCGCGACACCGTTTGCGAAGAATTAGGAATATCCAGCAGCGGAACGCCATTTGCGGTAAGGATAGTTATCATTTGCGACAGAAGCAGCACGCAAACCGGGTACGTTACGGGGCGCAATACCTTTGTTACGGGCAAGAACGCGGCAGGACAAACGACCTATCCGATGAATACCAACCAATACCCATACCGCCTAAACAACAACGGAGGTAACGAAACGGGTAAATGGAACATGGCAAAGGGCGACATACGCGAATTTATGTTAGTGTGGGACGGCAGCAGCGAATATTACGCATACTTGCTCAACATACGCGAATAACAGAATTTATGAAAGAGCAAAGGGGGAAAGTAGATTTCTAAGGCAAAAAGTAGATTTGTACGCGAAAATTCACGGCTTCGTGTACAAACACTTCGCCAACATTTCGCAGCGTATCAAAATAACACGAAAGGTTTATACCTTTGCAAAGTCAATTATTAAAAACGACAGATTATGCAGAACAGAAACGGCGACCAAGTGAGCGCACAAATATCAGTAGCCGGGAAGGTGGACTTTTCCGGCGGCAGCTTCCGCAAAGATACCCCGTTTTGCTTGAAGAACGACGGAGAAACAGCGGTAACGCTTGAAGTGAACCTTTGGGGAATGCCCGAAGGAGAGTTTATAAGCACGCGATTTGAAACAGGCTGGAATCCCGAAATTATACGCGAGGTTAAAGCCGCAAGTTTAACTAACGCCCTTGTTTGGGGCTATTAAAACATACTATTATGGGCATATTCATAGGCATAGGCAACACGAAGCCTACATTTCCTTACGACTACTATTATGGCGTGAAGATTGACTTAAACGTAGCAGACCCGGCACTCGTCAGAGTGGGCAGACCCGAACTGCACGTTTCGTTACCCGTTCAGTCGTTGATGCGCCGCTGCTTGCTTAACGACGAAGGCAAGGTAACGGCATACTTGCACCCGACAGACAGCACAAAGACGGATACGGGAGCAGCCGCCGACCTTACGGGAGCTTCCGGCATGGTCATGGTGGAGATACCCAAGCACTACCGTAAATTCGAGTTCGACGGGCAGACCGTAACCGCACTTATTTCGCTGTACCCCCTTCCGGGCTTCCACGTCGTACCGAAGATGTACCGCAGCGCATACGAAGCCACGGTAGACCGCACGGCATCGGCTACGCCAAAACTTGCAAGCGTGGTAAACAAAACCGCAGCCTTCCGAGGTGGAAACAATAACGCCGCCTACGATGGAACGTACAGAACCTTCCTCGGACTTCCAGCTACGCAGATTTCATTAACCAACTTCCGCAAGTACGCACGCAACAGAGGGGCGGCAGGACTTAACGGCGCAGGGTGGAACTGCGACCTTTACGCCGCGCAGCTTGCAACATATTGGCTTTACGTCATTGAGTACGCCAACCTTAACAGCCAAAAGGCATTTAACGCAGAGCCTACAAGCGAAGGGTACAAGCAGGGAGGACTCGGCGACGGAGTTACTACATGGAACGGCGATTGGAATACCTATAACGGCTATTACCCAATTATTCCATGCGGCGTAACTAATTCGTTGGGCAACCGCACGGGAGTAGTAGAACACACGGTAAGCAACGGCGACGCTATAAGCAAGAAGTTTAACGTACCTTCATACCGAGGAATAGAAAACCCATTCGGGCATATTTGGTCATGGATGGACGGCTGCAAGTGTGAGATACAGAGCGAAACGGACGGAGGGCTGGCAAAGTTCTACGTTTGCGACGACCCGGCAAAGTTCCAAGATACCAACTATAACGACTACCAGCAACGCGGACTATTACCGCGTAAGGAAGGTTACGTTAAGCGCATGATGATCGGTGAGTACGGCGAGAACATGCCGACAGAGGTAGGCGGCAATTCCGCAACCTACTACTGCGACTATTACTATACCAGTATACCAGCGTCCGGGACAGCTATGCGCGGTGTCCTGTTCGGTGGTTACGCGCATTACGGCGCGTCTGCCGGGCTTTCGTGCGCGCTTACGCATAGCGCGGCTTCGTTTACGTCTACGTACTTCGGCTCTCGGCTTTGCTTTATTCCCGAAGCCTAACACGCAACGATAACGTTAAACGCGACCCAACCGCCGCGCTCCATATTCGGCGGTTGGGTTCAATAAAAATACATTCAGCTATGAACGAGAACAACAATAACAGACCAAACCAGCAGGAGGACGACGGAAGCCTCTCCTTTTTGGCAATACCGCAGGACGAAGGAAACAAGCACTTCAACTGCCGGGAAACAACACAGCAGAAACTAATAAACCTTACGTTTTGGGTTTGCGACTATATCGAAGGAGTAAAAAACAAGTTCGGCGCGGAACGCTTTTTAGTAAAGATTAAGCGCAACCGCGACGACAAGGACGCGGATGCCGAAAAGTTCTTTACCAATTCAACGGAAATAAAGTACGTTCTTAAAGAGATTAAGAAGCGCAACGCATTTCCGCGCAGAGTAACCATGAGGGCAAGCGGCACACGCTACTACTTTGAATAAAATATAAAGGTTGTTTGTCCTTTGGGTGTCCTGTTCGGTGGTAACGCGAATAACAGCGCGAATGCCGGGCTTTCGTACGCGAATACGAATAACGCGGCTACGAATACGAATGCGAACATCGGCTCTCAGCTATTCTGATAACATTTAGCAAAACAATACAAGGGCAAAGACCACGCCAACCAAAAGGCGAAAAACAGTAAACATTAACGGGATTTGGTAGGGCTACCGAAGAACCCCACTTAATCAGCAAAGCAACAACTATGAAAAGGTTAGGCAACCTATACGACAAAATAATAAGCATGGATAATTTGCGACTTGCGGACGAACGCGCCCGTAAGGGCAAAACCCATTCTTACGGCGTGAGGGTACACGACAAGCACGCCGAAGCCGACCTTTTGGCTTTGCACGAAGCATTGAAAGCAGGAACTTACAAGACTTCGGAATATAGTATTTTCACGATATACGAACCAAAAGAACGTATTATTTACCGTCTTCCATACTTTCCCGACCGCATCGTACACCACGCAATAATGAACATTTTGGAGCCTGTATGGGTGTCAGTATTCACGGCAGACACTTATAGCTGCATAAAAGGGCGAGGAATACAGGCGGCAGCGGATAAGGTACGGAAGGCGATAGACCGGGACAAGCCCGGCTGCGCGTATTGTCTGAAGATAGACATACGCAAGTTTTACCCTTCAATAGACCACGACGTATTAAAGGCTATTGTTCGCCGGAAGATTAAGGACACACGGCTGCTTAAACTTTTGGACGAGATAATAGACAGCGCGGAGGGCTTGCCGATTGGCAACTACCTAAGCCAATACTTAGCAAACCTCGTATTAACTTACTTCGACCATTGGGTAAAGGAGGTTAGACTGGTAAAGTATTACTTCCGATACGCCGACGATATTGTAGTATTGCACAGCAGCAAGAAGTATTTACGCGAATTGCTTGCCGAGTTTGAAACCTACCTTACGGGCTTGAAGCTGCATGTAAAGGACAATAAGCAGATTTTCCCGGTAGCGAAAGACCACAAGGACAGGCACGGGCGCGGTATAGACTTCTTAGGCTTTGTGTTCTACCACAACGAAACACGGCTAAGAAAGCGTATTAAGCAAAACCTTTGCCGGAAGGTAGCCAAGTTGAGGAAAAGGAAGAAGCCGCTAACTAACGAGGAGTTCAAGCAGCGCATCGCGTCATGGTGGGGATGGGCAAAACACAGCGATAGCGAGTATTTTATTAACAAGTTAAATTCAAAGATTAAACCGTATGAAATCAAGTTCAAACGTTAGACCCGACATTATCCAAGATTTGGGTAACGGGTCATTCCACTATAACTATAATATTGTGGAAGAGAAGGTAGCAGACGAGGAGGTAGGCGAAAAGACCGTTTACAACTTCGATACGGTGCAAGTGTGGGAGAAGCCGACCTACGAAAACCTTACGCGAGCAGTCATCCGTAACGAGGTGGACGAAAACGAGGAGTTCTCACTCATCAACGACTACTACGCCGCGCAGTTGGGGCTGGAAACCGACAGCGCACGCAAGGCGAAGGCAGTAACGGAGTACAAAGACCATCTTAGCCGCGTGATTGCCATTAAGACGATGGTACGCGCGGACTTGCAGACCGCAGGGTATAACCAAACAGAGTAAGGCATGGAGTATTTACCAGCAATAATTAGCGCGATTGGCACGATCATCGCGGCATGGTTCGCATACAACCAATACACCAAGAACAAAATAACGGACTTGAAGGTAGAGCAGATGCGGACAGAGAACGAGATGCGGAGGAAGCGACGCGCGGACAATTCGGCGGTAGTTTACGGTGAGTTGTGGGAAATCCTGCACGACCTTAAAGCCGACCGGGTTTATATTGTGCAGCCGCACCCGTTGGGCAACGAAAGTATGATAAGCATATACTTTGAAAGCAAGCGTAAGGGCGTGGAGAGCATGAAGCCGCGTATTCAGAACTTGAAGATGGGCGACGTAGCCAAGTTTTGCAGCGACCTAACAAAGAACTTGTTTATGTTCATTACCGACATAGACGGGCAAGTTAAGGACAGATGCGCAAAATCCTTGCTTTCGTCCTGCGGTACTTCGCAAGTGATAATAAAGCGACTTAGCGATAATAGCCACGATTGGGTAGGCTCGATTTTTTGCGAGTTTACCCACGACGCGGAAATTAACGAACAGGAAGCGCACACCATCCTGCACGAAGCCGCAATGAACATTCAGTACATATTACCCGAATTTGTAGATTAGCAGATTATGGCAAACATCAAGATTTTAGCCCCCTTCATACTTGCCTGGGAGGGTGGTTTTGCTAACGACCCGATAGACCGGGGAGGAGCGACCAACAAGGGCGTAACGCTTGCAACGTGGAAACAAGTAGGCTACGACAAGGACGGCGACGGCGATATAGACGTAGATGACCTTAAAAGGATTACCACAGACGATGCGGTAAACGTGGTAATGAAGCCCCACTTTTGGGACAGGTGGAAAGCCGACAAAATTAAAAGCCAGTCCGTAGCCAACATTCTCGTAGATTGGGTATGGGCTTCCGGCAAGCACGGAATAACCAACGTACAGCGTTTGCTGGGCGTGAAGGTGGACGGAATAGTAGGCGACAAGACGATAGCCGCACTTAACGCCAAAGAGCCGCGCCAGCTATTCGCGTCAATAAAGAAAGCCCGTGTTTCCTTCATTGATGGCATCATCAGAGCCAACCCGAAGCAAAAAAAGTTCAGAAACGGCTGGCTTAACCGCCTCGCCTGTATTCAGTACGGCTGCTTGAAATATACCACGGACGGCAAGACGCTAACTACATTTCAATTTACGGACGTATGAAAAAGGTTGTAGGCTTCATTATTGCCGTGTTCCTTCTTCTTTGCGTTTTCGGGTGCAGCAGTACCCGAAAAACCATTAAGGAGGAAACGAGCGTAACAGCATCGCAGACGGAAAAGACCAACAGCGAGAGCGACAAAACGGCAGCTTCCACAACCAACACTGAAGTAAACACCAATACTAACGTAGTGGTAGACTTTACCAAAGTGGAGTACAACGACGGGAGCAGCGACCTGCTGACAGAATACCCGATACCCGAAAAAGTACCCGAAAATCCCAAGGGTAGCAGCCAGCGCAAACCGCCCGACAAGAAAAGCGGCATAAAGTCCATTACTTCCGGGCGTATTACCATCAACGGAAACAGCAGCGAGAAGCAGGAAACGCAGGCTAAAACGACCGAAAAGAGCCGCGAGGACAGCCAAAAGAGCGCAGAAACGACCGAAAACGACCAAAAGAAGGAGCAACAAAGCCAGAAATTCGGATATTTTGCGCCTATACGCGCCGTTTTCGTCCTTCTTATTGCTTTTGCCGTTGTAGTGTGGTGGTGGAAGTCAAGAAAAGGGTAAAAAGAAACCCGAAAAAGTACTTTTTGGGTACTTTTTCGGGTACTTGTTTCGCAACACCTTGATAATCAAGGTTGAAAGCGGAGAGAGAGGGATTCGAACCCCCGGTGCCTTGCAGCACGCCGGTTTTCAAGACCGGTGTATTCGACCACTCTACCATCTCTCCTTGCAAAGAGGTAGCCTTTGTGGCTTGTTTGCGAGTGCAAAGGTAGAGACTTTTGTGGAAACTACCAAATGTTTTCGCAAAAAAGTTGGATTTTTTTCTATTTTTCTTTGTTTTCCTTGTTGGAATGTGGTTGCTATGGAGTAGAAATGGCTAGTTTGGGGAATGTGCGGAGCGTATTTTCTAGGAGCTGGCATTCCATCTTTTCGATGGGGAGATTATAGATTTCGGCAAGTTTGGCTATGATGAGGGGAATATGCGATGGCTCATTGCGCTCGCCGCGGTAGGGATGGGGAGTGAGATAGGGAGCATCGGTCTCTACGACGATGCGGTTTAGGGGTACTGTGGAATGGAGCACAGCAGGGAGCTTTGATTTTTTAAACGTGACTACGCCGCCTATGCCGAGCACGAAGCCTGGAAACGTGGTAAGGAGTTCTTCGGCTTCTTCGGCAGTGCCGCCAAAGCAGTGGAACACGCCTGTGAGTTCTTTGCGTAGGGGAAGGAGCGTCTCTACGAGGTCGTGGTGTGCAGCTCGGCTATGAACCATGAGCGGGAGGTGGTAGCGTATGGCCCATTCTGCTTGTTGGGCGAAGGTGGCGATCTGTTCTTCGCGTCGTGACTGGTCCCAATAGAGGTCAATGCCTACTTCGCCTACTGCTACGAAAGGGTGGTTGGCTTGTTGGAGCATTTGCTCCATGCGGTGGAGCATGGGGGCGGGATCGGCTGGAAGTTCTGTGGGGTGAAGACCTATCATGGGACGGCAAAAGTCGTGATATGCTTGGCACAGACGGAGCATGGGGGCAATGGATGCTTCGTCGATGTTGGGCAGGAGAAGCATACGGGCGCCTGCTCTCTGAGCACGTTCCACAACTTCGGCTCTGTCCGCATCAAATTCTTCGGTGTAGATATGTGTGTGAGTATCGATAAATTGCATGGGGGGATTTTTAAAGTTTAAAAGCTTATAAGTTAAGAGAGCGCTTACTTAAAGTTTAAAAGTTTAAAAGTTTAGGAGTTTATAAGTTAAGAGAACACTTATAACTTATTACACTCTAAGAAAGCGACTTCTTAACTTCTAAACTCCTAAACTTTTAAACTTTGAAAAAGCTCCTACTTCTTACGGCCGAGGAGCGACTCTGCATATTCCCAGAGCGGAGCCCATTGGGTGGGAGTGAGCGAGAGTTGTTGTAGCAGAGCATGAGCCTCGCGGTAGAACTTCTCAATGGCGGCCAGAGTAAGTTGGGGCACGTTGAGCTCATTGTAAAGGCGAGTTACGGAGCTGATTTTCTCTTCTTTGGCAAGGGTGGTGGAGGTGATGAGCTGGAGGAGTTGCTGCTTCTGTTCGTCGTTGGCCTGTAGATAGGCGGTGATGAGCAGGTAGGTCTTCTTGCCACAAAGGATGTCGCCGCCAATTTTCTTGCCAAACACGGTGGCGTCGCCGTAAACATCGAGATAGTCGTCTTGCAGCTGGAAAGCTAAGCCAATCTTTTCGGCAAAGCGGTAGAGCACGTCGCAGTCGGTCTCGGGAGCACCTGCTAGGAGAGCTCCCATGCGGGTGGCACAGGCCAAGAGTACGGACGTTTTAAGGCGAATCATTTCGAGATATTCGTCCACGCAGACATCGGTGCGAGTTTCAAAGTTGACGTCGTATTGTTGTCCTTCGCAAATTTCGCGAGCGGTGCGGGCAAAGAGGCGGAGGGCTTCGGCGCTATGGGAGCAATGGCATTGCATGATGTGTTCGAAAGCCATGATGAGCATGGTGTCGCCAGAGAGCACGGCCGTATTCTCGTTCCATTTCTTATGTACGGTAGGCTTTCCGCGTCGCATGTCGGCATGATCCATAAGGTCGTCGTGCAGGAGCGTGTGGTTATGATAAGTCTCCAGGCCAATGGCTGCGGGCATGGCTTTCATGGCATCGTCACGATAGAGCGAATAGGTCATGAGTAGCAGGGAGGGGCGCAGGCGCTTTCCGCCCATGGAGAGCACATATTCGATAGGTTCGTAAAGTCCTTCTGGACGGGCAGGGTAGGGCACTGCTTGCAGGGCTTTCTCGATGAATGGAGCCCACGAGGTGTGGCGTGCAAACTGTGTGAGGAGCCACTCTTTCTGCTGGGCGATGGTAAGCGATGAATTATCGAGCAGGATGGCATCGTCAGCCTGGCGGAGCGGAGCCACTTCGCGATGAGAGTCGATGTAGTCGCGTTCTTGTACGTTTTTGAGGATTTCGTCGTAGCTTACCTCCTGTCCCTTGGCTTGAAGCTCATCGTAACGGCGGCGGGCACGCACTTCGGCCGATGCGGTAACGAATATCTTAAGTTCGGCTTCGGGAAATACCACTGTGCCGATGTCGCGACCATCCATTACGATGCCTTTGTCGCGTCCCATCTCCTGCTGCTGAAGCGTCATGGCAGAGCGTACAAAGGGCAGGGCTGCAATGGGGCTTACGTGTGAACTCACTTCTAGTCCGCGAATGTCGCTTTCCACACATTCGCCGTTGAGGCATACGAGTGGCAAGTGGGTGGCGGGGTCGAGCTTGAAGCTTACTTTCACCTGAGGCATGAGCCTCTCGAGTTCATCGGCTTGCACACTACCATCGTCATTGAAGAGCCTGTGGCGCAAGGCAAATAGCGTTACGGCGCGGTACATGGCACCCGTGTCTACATAAATATAGCCCACTTCGCGGGCGAGATCTTTAGCCATGGTGCTTTTTCCGCACGATGAGTGGCCGTCGATGGCGATGATGATTTTTTTCATAATGTGCTAATATGTTAATGGGCTGGCACAGTGGGATGCCGACGCGGGGACGCGTCGGCCCCGGTATTGGCTGTAAACTCCCGATGCTAGCTGTATGCAAGGGAAATTGTCAGAATGCTTTACTTATTACTTTTTTACTTATTACTTGTCGTCTTTTATTACAGTCTGTATCCTGCTGTGCACATGATAGAGTTGCCTGCCTGATGGTATTTGGCGTAGGATAGTCCGAATTGGAATCGCTTCACGTTGATGCCAGCACCTGCTGATATGCCTGCCCAGTGTGACGATCCCGAGGCTTTGAGCTCATAGGCACGGCGGAAATTGTAGCCTAGGGAAAGGTAGAGAAAGTCTGTACAGTTGATGTCTATGCCTGCCACCACGTGGTTGAGCAGAATTTTACTCGTGCTTACCTTTTTATCTTTGCCTGCTTCGGGTTCTTCCGTAAGTACATAATAGCTCGACTTCCATCGGGTAAGGTCGGTCAGCGTCAAGTGGAAGCGTACGGGCAGATGAGCCATTCCTTTGCTCAGTCCAAGCGAGAGGGTGAAAGGCAAATGCGTATGTACGCGGTCGTCGTAGGCCTTGAGTTGCGTGCCCACATTCTGTACCGAGGCCGAGAGGGATAGGTCGTTGTCCTCATCGAGATAGTTGACTCCAAGGTCCACCGCCATAGCGATGGATGAATAGCCAGCAAGGTTGGAGAAGATGAATTTGAGGTTGGCTCCGCCACTCCAGCGGTCGGTAAGCAGATAGCTATATCCTGCCCCAACTACGAAGTCCTTGGCTGATACAGAGCCTATGACGTTGCCCACCTCGTCTGTCTCGTCCATCTTGCCAAAGTTCATGAGTTGTACGCCCGTGGCCAGAGTATGTCGTTCGCCAAAGGCTTTTACAAAGTGAGCCCCCATCCATGCGCTTCCGCTCGCATAGGTCATGAAGTTGAGCGCGAGCGATTTGTCGCTCACGTTGGCATAGAGTGCGGGATTGGTCCATCCGGCCGATGGCGTGTCGTCAATGAGCGAAATGTTTTGCCCGCCGAGGGCAGCCGTATGGGTGGAGGTGGGGAGTTTCAGCGTGTTGAACGATGAGGAATATTCTTGTGCTGCAGTGCTCAAGGGAAGCAGCATGATGAGCATCGTTAGGAACTTGTGGATCATTGTGATTCTTTGAGCTTGGTGGGTATTGCTTTGCAAAGGTACATTTTTTCTTGGGCTATGACAAATTGCGTGGCATTATATCTTTGCTCCTTGCGTGCACACGTACAAGTCATTGGGGATAGTAATATATTTACTGCGATTACTCGGACTTTGAATCTGCTTTGATAATCAGTAATAATCGGAGCGTGCCAAGATACAGCGCTTCTTCGGGGCACGCAATCTCTCTCGGTGGTTATTCTCCTGTATTAGCACATTTCTAGATAATACGAAATCGCAATACCCTAACCAACCAGAAATACTCGCTAGCTTGAAATGTGTGGATGCACGTGTGCGAGGGCTGGGAAAATAAAAAAAGAGTGTACACAACTTGTACACTCTTCAGGGTGGCTCGGCAGGAAGCTTACAACTTTGCATGAGCTTAATATAGGCTGAGGCTCAGCAATCGATGCATGGCTTGTGTGGCCGAACAAATTTTAAACGAACGGAATTAGTGAATCGTTACTTCATGAATGCCCGTGGTGGTGCGAACAATCTCGTAGTCGTTGCCACACTCGGAAATTGCTTGCGGAGAAATGTAGGTGACGGTGCTAGGCACGTATACACGCTTCAAGTTGGGGCAGCGCTCTATGGCATAGTCTTCTATGCGCTTGGTTCCCTCGGCCACAACAATCTCTTCGAGTTGGTTGAGGTAGTAGAGTGTGTTCTTGCTTATTGTCTCCATGGCACGAAGTTCCACGCGACGAATGCCCGAAGGCACGTAGTAGGGATATTCCTGCCCTTTATAGTAGACCACACCCTTGTATGATTCTAATTCTGTATTCTGTGGGTCTACCTGCACTTCTTCTAGATAGGGACACTTCTGAATGAGATTCTCGGGATTGTCGCCAAAGGTGGTGATGTTGCGGCCTACGATGAGTTGCGTGATGCAATCGGGAATTTTCTCAGTGGGCTGGAACGACGATACTTGCAGACCGTTTATGCTGTAGGGCACCATGACGGATTCGTCGGTGGTAGACTTTATGCTTTGCACGTTGAGGCGACTGTTTAGGTAGCTGTATGTGAAGTGGTCGTCCTCGAACAGAGTGAAGTCCATGCGAATAGGCACGAGCTTCTCTTGATACGAGCTAAGGTTGGAGGCTTTGTACTCGGCATCGTTGGTGGGGTCGCTCACATACCATTGACCATCGGCGTATACGTAGTTCCAAGCGTGTCCGCCTACGGGGATGAGCCATCCGTTGGCAATGAAGCAGGGGATGCCTTGGGTGAGCAACATTGTCTTGAGTAGATTGGCATAACCCTGGCATACGCAGCGCTTGTTCTTGAATACTTCGTAGGGCAGGAGGTAAGAGGGCTCGCTCCAAGCATAGCTCATGTTTTTCGTAATCCAATTAAATATATTGCGGTAGGTCTTATATTCTCCTTCGTCTTTCAGATTCTTGTCTACAAAATCTTTGATTTCAGCAAACTGTGCGTCGGTTATTTCTGTTTCGCCCATCTCAAGAGCTTGCTTAGGGTTGACCTTTTGCAGTATTTGCCACACAGCTTGTGAACCATTGGCGCTAAGGGCTTGCGCACCATCGGGCTTAGGAAAGTTTGTGGTGGTGGTAGAACTGAGCGAGGGTTGAACCGTAGGGACGGAAGTCGGGGTGAAGTTTTCGTCGACCGAATCGGTCTGGCAGCCGAATAGCAAGAGGGCTGCGGGGAGAAGGAGGTAAGAGAGTTTCATTGAGTGAAAAAAGTTTTGTTGAGAGTAGCGGAATGTTCCGTGTTTTTCAGCCGCTAAGTTCGGCATTTATTCTGAGAATGCCAAGGAAACGAGTTGGAATTTTAGAGGTGGAATGTCATCCCTGGCTATGGCTACAGGTGTTTGTTCTGTGGGCGACTCCTCTCGCGTTGGCAGCAAACAGTACCTTCATTGCAAATAAGAAATGATTTTTATAGGAAGTGGGGGCGAACCGTCCCGGTTCGGCTTGTCACGCGAGGCTCGATTCCGAAGCAGGGCAAGGCCACTCAATATATCTTACGCCACCTCGGGCATCGAGCCCTCCGTGTCGTGCCGAACCGAGACGCTTCGCCACCACTTCCTGTAAACTTACCTTTTGTCTGCTGCGATGCAGACGCGAGATGCTTCGCTCACATAACTAATATTGTTTGCTCACAACCAATATTGTTTGTCCACAAACAAAGCAAAGCAGGCGCTCCTCATGATGAGAAACGCCTGCTTTGAAAGAATCTTTGTCAGAAGACGATGGGGTTAGAAGATTACCTTCTGACCATCTACGATGTATACGCCCTTAGCAGTCTTGCTAACGCGACGGCCGCTGAGGTCGAAGATAGACTTCTGAGCCTTTACACCATTAGTAATAGTGGCGATGGCGGTGGGCAGACCATTGGTGAGGTCGAGCTCAAGGGTCTCGCCAGCCTTGATGTCGTAAGTCTTTACAATGTTGTTGTAACGTACCTTTACAGTACGATCTTCCTGGAGGTTGTTGGTCACCTTGGCAGAAGTAGCCTTACCATCGGTCCATTCTTCGTCAACGTTGTAGTTGCCCTGAGCCTTGAGACCCTTCACGCTACCATTAGGCCATGCTGAGGGGAGAGCGGGGAGGATAGTAATTACGTCGTCGTAGCTCTGGAGAAGCATTTCTGCTACACCGCTGGTGCAACCATAGTTACCATCGATCTGGAAAGGTGAGTGAGAGTCGAAGAGGTTGTAATAGCAACCACCATAGTTTGACATCTGGATAACGTAAGAACCAGAGTGCTTCAGGGCACGCGTGAGGTTGTAGTGAGCATTCTCACTGTCGAGTGCACGAGCGTAAGTGTTCGTCTGCCAACCCATTGACCAACCCGTTACGTCGCCGTTACGAGCAATCTGACCATTGTAAGCAGCTTGGAAGAATTTCTTGCCGTCAGCGTCTGTAGCAAATGCGCTTACCTGATTGAAGGGGTAGAGACACATGAGGTGTGAGAGGTGGCGGTGCCACGGTTCATCGAGTGCATTGTTCTTCCATTCAGAGATACAAGGCTTTTTCTCGCTCCAATTGCCGGGGTTGTACTGCTCAATCCAGAGACCCTTGTCGAAGTTCTTGTAGAGGTCGTCGAGTTCTGCCATTTGTGCCGCAGTGATGGGCGATTCATCGCCGAGGGCTTCTTGAGCAAGATAGAGATCCTTTAAGCCTTGGTAAGCTGTTTGCTGAGCAAAGGCGGTAACATCGGAGGGTCCGTGTTCAGGACTCCATTCGCCCTTGATTTCATAGAGTCCCTTGCTGTCCTTCGTAGCGATGCTCTTTGTGAAGAGTGCATTTTGGTACATCACGGGGATGGCTCTCTTAAGGAAGTCGCGGTCGAGGGTGTACTTGTAGTAGCGCCAGAGGTGGTCGCAATACCAAGCACCGAGTGTCTTGATCGAACCATTACACCAAGTGGTAGAACCACCGAAGATGTTGTTCTCAACGGCTACCGTCCAACCCTTAGCACCACTCTTAATGCGCTGTGCAAGAGCAACCCAAGGAGAGTTGGGGGCAGAGGACATGTCGATGATGTGGTTGAGGAAAGGCAGGTGCATTTCGCTGAGGTTGGTGGGATCAGCAGGCCAGTAGTTCATCTGTACGTTGATGTCAGCGTGGATGTCGCAGTGCCAGAACTGGGTGTTAGAGCGGTCGTTCCAGATACCTTGTAAGTTACTAGGAGCGTGGATAGAGCCGTCAAGGTTAGCACCAACTGTCATGTAGCGACCATACTGGAAGTAGAGCGATTCGAGATACAAACCATCGTTGGTTGTCTTGTTGGCATCGGTGGCATAGTACTTAACCAAGTCTTCTGTGGTCTTGTCGGTGCAAGGGGTAGCCAACTTCAAGTCTACGCGGTTCATGTAATTGCTGAAAGCTGCTACGTGGTCATTATAGAGCGTAGTGTAGTCTTTCGCAGAGGCAGCTGCTAAACGGTTCTGCACGGTAGTTGCAATGTCGGCAGCTGATTCTCCACTTACGCAGCCTTTCTTTGTCGCATCGTAGTCGGTGGCTGCAGCCATCATTACGTAAGCCCAATCGGCATTGGATACATGGATGCCATTTTCGTCGGTGGTGATGGTGGCTTCCTGGTTGGCCAATACTTTCATGGCTGTGTTGTAACTTACGGTGTTGAGTTTACCGCTAAAGGTGGCAGTGCCATTGGTATAAGTGACGTCACTTGCTTTAATCTGAGCGTCGGGCTGGTAAGTGAACTTCAAGTTTAGCTTATCAGTACCGTTGGCTTCATAGTGGGCTACGAGTACCTTATCGGTGGCTGAGGTAAAGTAGCGACGGGTATAGGTTGTAGCCTCGTCTGCGCTCTTATAGTTTACACCACCCACACCATTCATAATGTCAAGGTAGCGCACATAGCTCTTTGCGGGCTTGCTGTCATCGTTGAGTGAGAAATTGTTGCTCTTATCTACCACCATGATTGAACCAAAGTTTTGGTACCAACCACGTCCCTGCGCTTCTTGGGCTGAACCTGAACCACAATAGCCGTTAGTGCCTTCAAAGAGTGTCTTTTCGTTGAATTGGATTTCATCCTTGAACAAACCACCACGAATGGTAGCACCAATCTGGCCATTACCCAAGGGAAGTGCATATTCCATCCAAGTGTCAGAGACATTAGTGTGAGCCACGGGCACATTGTACCAAAGGGCGTAGTCGCTGATGTCGGTGGGACGAGTACCAGCCTCTACGGTGTTGAATTCTGCATAGATGAATTCATCATTGGGCACAATGGGGGTGATATAGAACTGTGAACCTTGGTCGCCATCTGCAGCCAATGAACTATTCCAAAGGGCGAGGTAGCCATCGCGGTTGTTGAGATAATTGTTGCTCGAACCTACCAATTTGATGTAGCTAGGCTGAGTTCCATCGAGTACAAAGGTGCCATCGAAATTCGTCGTAATGGTGCTATTGAGCTCATTGGTATCATACATATTGGTGCGAGCTGATCCTTCGCTACCCTTGATACCCAAAATCTTTCCTGCACTAGTGGTACCAGCAGAGATGAAACTGTATGTGTTGTCAGCATTCTTTATCAAGTGCCATAGACCATCGAGGCTAGAAGGGGCTTTGCTATTGCTGAGTGTTAAACCATTGCTGTCGGAATATCCGTTTTGCAGGCTTACGTATCCACCCTTACCATTCTTGATGGTGTAGTAAGTATCGAGTGAAGCTATGAATTTATCAGCTTCGTTCAACATGAACTGTGAGGGCTCAGAGGTCTTCTCCCAACGTACGATATTGTCGCCATCGCCTTGCATGTGCAGACTATTGCGGTTAGCTTCAGAGCAACTTTCATCGTAGATCATACAGTAGCCGTTGGTGGCTGAGGCTGCTACGGTGTATACGCCAGCTTCATCTTTGCTGCTTACTAGGCTTACTGCTTTATTATTGGCTGTGGGGATGGGAGCTACATAGAGGTCATCACCAACGTTCTTCAATAGATATTTACCATTTTGACCTTCCACCTTTTCAAAGACCCATAAGTGGTTCTTCATGTATTTACTTCCATTGCGACCCATGCTTGTGCCTTTGCTATACATGAAGAGGTTGGGGTATGCCTTGCTGCTAATGAAGAATTGCTTACCTTCAATCTCAGTGCCTTGACGGGTGCCTGTGTTGAGGGCTGCAAGAGCTGCTTCCAACTTCGTGATGGCTGCTTGCAAATCAGCCTTTGTGGTAGGAGTAGTAGCAGGGATTGCGTTTACCGCTTCTGTAGCATCAGCGTAGAAGTACTTGTAAGCGGCGGCGGCGCGAATCTGAGATACGAGATTGTCGTATTGGGTCTGCAAGTCTGCAAGCGTGTTGCTAGCTCCCTCGAAGTAGAGTTGGTTGCCTACGTCTCCTACGGTATACTCGCTGAGTTCCTTGCCTGCGCCTTGACCACCATACTGGTTCATGCATTGGCTTTGACCCTCACGCTGGAGCTCATAGTATTTGTTGGTCTTACCATTGATAATTCTCAGCTTTACAGCTCCTGACTTGGTAGCCGTGGTGGTAAATCGACTGCTTGTTGTGTTGAAGGCTACGTAGTTGCCGAGCTTGCTCTTTAGTATGAAGCTCGACTGTGTGCCGATTAGCTGAAACTGTGTGGCATCTGAAGAACTTGCCACGGTCAGCATATTTTTGCCTGCTCCTTGGTCGCCCAAGTAAGCACCCCCTGTCTGAAATTTGATGGGGTAGTACGTAGGGGCGTCCTCAGTACTTAAATCAGGCAACGAACTCTGTGCACCTGCCATAAGGAAGGCGAACAGGGCAAAGAAGAAAAGGGTAAATCTTCTCATAGTTGTTGTAGTGTTGATGAATTGATATTTGTAGATTTGTTGTTTTTCGTAGTTTACGAGAAAGCCTTTGTATATTACGTATTCATTTTACATAAATTACGCCACAAATGTACAACATTTCTACCTTATTTGCAAGGTAAGGAGTGCATTTTAACTAAAAGAGAACCGCAAGGCAGAACATAATGCTCTGTCTTGCGGTTCTGATTGTTGGTATGCTGCTGTCTGAGAGGAAAAGCAAAAAAATGCCTCGGCGGTGAGGCCGAGGCATTGTATGAGGAGAGTTGATTCGCTCCTGTATAAATAAAGGTGCGTTCCTATATAAAAGGTGTGCTCCCTATAATAAATAAGGAGTAGCACCCTTTGGGAGCGGATCTTGCGGGGCGGAGATTAGTGGCAGCAGGTGCAGGGCTTGAGTTGCTTGAAGAAGTCGTTGCCCTTATCGTCTACGAGGATGAATGCGGGGAAGTCTTCTACGGTAATCTTCCAGATAGCTTCCATGCCGAGTTCGGGATATTCCACGCAGTCGATGCTCTTGATGCTGCTCTGTGAGAGTACGGCTGCTACACCACCGATAGTGCCAAGGTAGAAACCGCCATGCTTCTTGCACGCTTCGGTTACGATGTCGCCGCGGTTGCCCTTGGCAATCATCACGAGTGAGCCACCATGATCCTGAAATTCGTCTACGTAAGGATCCATGCGGTTGGCAGTGGTGGGACCCATTGAGCCGCAGGGATAGCCAGCGGGAGTCTTGGCAGGTCCAGCATAGAGGATGGGATGATCCTTGAAGTACTGGGGCAAGTCTTCGCCAGCGTCGAGGCGTGCTTTGAGCTTGGCGTGAGCAATGTCGCGAGCCACGATGATGGTACCCTTGAGGCTTACGCGGGTGCTAACGGGATATTTGGTGAGTTCGGCACGTACGGCGTCAATACCCTTGTCGAGGTCGATTTCGATGCCCTTGCTTCCTTCGCCTGGATTGCGAAGTTCTTCGGGGATGAGCTCTGTGGGGTTCTCGTCCATCTTCTCGAGCCAAATACCATCCTTGTTGATTTTTGCCTTGATATTGCGGTCGGCCGAGCAACTTACGCCCATGCCGATAGGGCAACTAGCTCCATGGCGAGGAAGACGAATCACGCGGATGTCGTGAGCAAGATATTTACCACCAAACTGTGCGCCGAGCCCAATCTTGTGTGCTTCGTGAAGGAGTTTTTCTTCGAGGTCGATGTCGCGGAATGCGCGGCCTGTCTCGTCGCCCGTGGTGGGCAGATTGTCGTAGTATTTAATAGAGGCGAGCTTCACGGTGAGGAGGTTCTTCTCAGAGCTAGTGCCACCGATGACAAATGCAATGTGGTAGGGTGGACAAGCTGCTGTGCCGAGGCTCTTCATCTTCTCTACGAGGAAAGGAAGAAGGGTGCCTTCGTTCTGAATGGTAGCCTTGGTCATGGGGTAGAAGTAGGTCTTGTTGGCTGAGCCACCACCCTTAGCCACCATGATAAAGCGGTATTCATCGCCTTCGCAAGCCTCGATGTCGATTTGTGCGGGTAGGTTACAGCGAGTGTTCACCTCGTCGTACATGTTGAGGGGCGCATTTTGCGAATAGCGGAGGTTGTCTTGTGTATAAGTGTTGTATACGCCGCGGCTTAGGGCTTCTTCGTCCTCGAAGTCGGTCCATACGCGTTGTCCCTTTTCGCCGTGGATGATGGCCGTACCTGTGTCTTGGCAGAAAGGTAGGATTCCTTTCGCTGCAGTCTCGGCATTGCGCAGAAACTGCAGTGCAACGTATTTATCGTTTTCTGAAGCTTCGGGGTCGGAGAGGATCTTAGCCACCTGAAGGTTGTGCTCACGGCGGAGCATAAATTCCACATCGTGGAAAGCTTGCTGAGCCAACTGTGTGAGGGCTTCTTTGCTCACCTTGAGGATGGTTTTTCCTTCAAACTCGCTTGTGCTAACGCCTTCTTTGCCAAGGAGACGATACTCTGTGGTGTCCTTGCCCAATTGGAACATTGGGGCATACTTAAACTCTGGAGTTGTTGCCATTATAATGTCGTTATAGTAGAATATTTATGTTTACGAGGGCAAAGTTACACTTTTCAGTCTAAAGCTACACGTTTTGTACGTGGTTTTTTCGTGCATCTTCTTTCGTTGCAATAAGCCTTTGCTTGCGCGTAAAAAAAGTTGCGCTCCAAGCCTCCTCGGTTGAGGAAGCAAAGAGCGCAACTTGCGTAGAATCTATGTTTGAAAATGTGTATGAAAAGATTCTGTTTTATGCGGATTGTGGGATTACATCATGCCGCCCATGCCAGGGTTGGCCATAGGCATTTCGGGCTTGTCTTCCTTCTTGTCGCAGATGACGCACTCTGTGGTGAGGAACATGCCTGCTACAGAGGCAGCGTTTTCGAGGGCTACGCGAGTAACCTTGGCAGGGTCTACCACACCCGCAGCGCGGAGGTCGCCAAACTCTTCAGTCTTAGCGTTGTAGCCATAATAGCCTTCGCCTTCGCGCACCTTATTAACGATGACTGCACCTTCAATACCAGCGTTGCGGCAGATTTGGCGCAACGGTTCTTCAATGGCGCGACGGATGATGTTGATACCTGTTGTTTCGTCGGCATTGTCGCCCTTCATGTCTTCAAGCGCTTTCTGTGCACGGATGTAGGCTACGCCACCACCCGTAACGATGCCTTCTTCCACGGCAGCACGTGTAGCGCAGAGAGCGTCGTCACAACGATCTTTCTTTTCTTTTTGTTCCGTTTCACTTGCAGCACCCACTTCGAGCACGCATACACCGCCTGAGAGCTTAGCGAGACGTTCTTGGAGTTTTTCCTTGTCGTATGACGAGGTAGAGTTGCTAATCTCGTTTTTGATTTGGTTGATACGCTCCTTAATGTTTTCCTTGTCGCCCTTACCATTGACAATGGTGGTGTTTTCCTTAGAGATTGTCACCTTCTCAGCCGATCCGAGCATGTCGATTGTGGCCTGTTCGAGCTTCAAGCCCTTATCTTCGCTGATTACAACGCCGCCAGTAAGTACGGCAATATCTTCGAGCATGGCCTTGCGACGGTCACCGAATCCAGGAGCCTTAACAGCGCAAATCTTGAGTTGTGTGCGCAGACGGTTTACTACCAATGTGGTGAGTGCTTCACTATCTACGTCTTCAGCAATAACCAAGAGGGGACGGCCGCTCTGTACGGCGGGTTCGAGGATGGGCAAGAAGTCCTTGATGTTAGAAATCTTCTTATCGTAGATGAGGATATAAGGATTTTCCATTACACACTGCATCTTCTCCGTATCGGTCACGAAGTAAGCAGAGAGGTAGCCGCGGTCGAACTGCATACCTTCTACAGTCTTGAGCACAGTGTCACGACCCTTAGCGTCTTCAATGGTGATTACGCCATTTACGCTTACGGCGCGCATACCATCGGCAATGAGTTTACCAATTTCGGGGTCGTTGTTGGCAGAGATGGTTGCCACTTGCTCTATCTTGTCGTAGCTTTCGCCTACTTGTTCGCTTTGGCTCTTGATGCTTTCTACTACTTTGGCCACGGCCTTGTCGATACCGCGCTTTACGTCAAGCGGATTTGCACCGGCTGCCACATTCTTCATTCCTTCGGTAAGGATGGCTTGTGTCAGTACGGTGGCAGTAGTGGTACCATCGCCAGCGTCGTCGCCAGTCTTTGATGCTACGCTCTTAACGAGTTGTGCACCAGCATTGGCAAAAGCATCTTCTAGTTCAATCTCTTTGGCCACGCTCACACCATCTTTGGTAATGCGAGGAGCACCAAACTTTTTGTCGATGACCACGTTGCGGCCTTTCGGGCCGAGTGTTACCTTTACTGCATTGGCGAGGGCATCAGCACCTTCGCGCAGACGCTCACGGGCGTCAACATCATATACTATTTCTTTAGCCATGATTTTGTTCTGATTTTAGAATTGTGGATTGTGTGTGGTGAGGGGGAATTATGCCAATACAGCGAGCACATCGCTCTGACGCATAATCAAATATTTTTCGCCATCGAGTTCCACCTCAGTACCCGAATATTTACCGTAAAGTACGGTGTCGCCAGCCTTGAGCACCATTTCTTCGTCCTTGGTGCCATTGCCCACGGCGAGCACTTCGCCCTGAAGTGGCTTTTCTTTGGCTGTGTCAGGAATGATGATACCACCAGCAGTCTTTTCTTCTGCGGGAGCGGGCTTAATCAGCACGCGGTCAGCTAACGGTTTGATGTTCATAATAGCTTATTTTTTGTTTTGTTTATTTGTTTCAAAGGGGTGCTCATCCATTTTTTCTTGGGTGAACGCTTTTATTTATGCCAAAAGCGTGCCAAAGTATGGATAGAATGGAAAGTTTTTTCTCCTTGCGGATTTTGTCAGAGGAAGTGACAGGTTGTCAGCACTGATTGTGGGTCAGTGGATATATTACCCTAATGTCGTATGTTTGCCCATTTCCATTCGTGAAAGTACATCCGCAATACCATACAAATCCCATCATTAGAATTTATAGAACCACCCTTAATTCTTTTTTTTCTTCTTTGTACTAGGTGAGCTTTCCCTTATTTAGTTTCCTCAGTGCGAAGATACGGCCTTTCTTTAGGACACGAAAATCATCTCTTTGCATAGATGAAAGTACATATAAAAAGTGTTTGAGAGAAGAATGAGGAAAGTTTACTGGTTGTCAGTTACTTTCCTCATTTTGGTTAAAAGTGACGAGGACAGAGGAAGACGGGAATACGACAAGATGAGACAGAGGAACGTTACCTATCCGTAACCTATACCCCCAATGGGGAATGTTGAGGTTCGGAAGAATAAGGAAGGTTACGAATTGAATTTGAGCACTCTGATTTATAGTGAGTTACTGATGAGTAACGTAAGATTTTTGGTTACGAACCAAATTTGCCGTGTTCTGCCGTGAAATGCATAGCAAGAAAAGACTCTTCATGTATTAATTTTGAACGCAAAAAAGAATGACGTTATGAAGAGTACATTTTCAATTATCTTCTACCTCAAAAGACAGGTAGTAAAGAAAGATGGTACAGTTCCAGTTATGGGACGTATCACTGTGGACGGAACACAGGCACAGTTCAGTTGCAAGATGACTGTGAATCCCAATTTGTGGGGCACCAAGGGCGGACGCATGACTGGAAAAAGTATGCAAGCCTTGGAGGTGAACCGCAAATTGGACAAGATGCGTGTGAGTATCAGTAAGCATTATCAGGAGATTATGGACAGGGACAACTTCGTCACTGCCGACAAGGTGAAGAACGCCTTTCTTGGCTTGGAGTATCGTTGCCATACACTGATGAAAGTCTATTCTCAAAGCCGTGATGAAATGGAAAAGCAATATAAGGCTGGCATGAAATCTTTGAGTACATACACGAAGTATAGAATTGGGTGTGCCTATGTGGGCGAGTTCTTGCAGACGCATTACCATGTGAAGGATATTGCTCTGAAAGAGTTATCGCTGCCTTTTATCACAGACTACGAGACTTTTCTCAGAACCGACAAGCACTTGAAGATAAACTCTGCGATGGTGTTTGTCCGCAATCTCCGTGCAATGATTTTTCGGGCGATTGATAACGAGTGGCTCGTCAAAGACCCTTTCAGACGATACGAGTACAAGAACGAGGAAACAACAAGGGAGATTCTGACAAAAGAAGAAATTCACCTGTTGATGGAAACTCCTATCACCAGAAAGCATATGGGGTTGGTGCGTGACTTGTATCTATTCTGCTGTTTCACAGGTCTCGCATTCATTGACCTGTACAACTTGAAGGAAGAGAACATCAAGACATTTTTTGACGATGGCGAGTGGATTGTTATCCACCGACAGAAGACAGGAACGGAAGCCGACATCAAGTTGCTTGACTATCCCAAGCAGATAATGGAGAAATATCGTGGATTGTGCAAGGATGGCAGAGTCTTTCCTGTACCACCTTATAGAAGTTGTCTGCGTTCGCTCAAAAGATTGGGAAAGAAATGCGGTATCACCAAGCCACTTTCCTGGCATGTCTCAAGGCACTCGTTCGCAACCTCGGTTTGCCTCTCCAATGGTGTGCCAATAGAAACAGTAAGTTCCATGCTTGGCCACAAAGACATCAAGACCACGCAAGTGTACGCCAAGATTACCAAGGAAAAGTTGAGCAAGGATGTAGAAAAGTTGTCCCAACAACTCAATCACATTGAGGAATTCAATTGCGGGAATATTTGCAGCGATAATACGAACACAAAAAAGGCATAGTATGAAACGACAAGTGATAACAATACAAGAAGATATGGTCATCTACGCCCCACATCATGGTGAGGTGTGGATGACTGTTTGGGAGATTGCCGAACTGTTGAATGTAACAGGGACAGCAGTGAAGAATACCATCAAGCGCATTTGGAAACAAAGTGTGCTGAAAGATTTCCAGCATTCTCAATACGTCAAACTTGAAAATGGATATTCTGCGCATGTCTATGATATGGAAGTGATTATCGACATAGCACTTCAAATGGATACATACCAAGCATTGCTTTTTAGAAGATGGCTTGTTGAAAAGATAGGAAATCGCAAAGAATGTCAAGCTACTTCAGGAAAGCAGGGGCGAACGACGATTATCGTGATGAATGGAACGATGCCGAGAGGTATCAGTTAAGCATTACACCTTAATTATATAATAGCGTACAGAGAAGAAATACCAAATGGTTGTATCACTCTGTGCGCTTTTTGCTTTCTATTTGTAGCGCAGTTTGCATATTTTAGAATGTTTGTCATCTATTACGGTGCGCTTTCTTACACAAAATAATCGAGATATTCAAGCGAATTGGCTTAAATAGTCTTAAATTCACGTCAAATAATAGATTTTCTCAATCATTATTGCTGTTTTCTCGATTAATTTCCGTACTTTTGTACTCGGACTGTATATGCTCGACCGTTTTTTGTCACAGTTAGACGTGTTCTTACAAGATAATCGAGTCGGCAGCCTACGCCGTGCTGAGTGTAGTGAAGTCACTTATCTGACATATCTATACAAAAGCGGGTGTTGGGTGGGAAAAGCAGTCCAGACATATAAGGCGTTTATCTGACGCTCTGTTTAAGACACATCGAAATCTTGCAACCATATCGATATTTTGGTCTTGAACTTAGCAACGGTAGATGTCCCGGGTGTGATTATATCAATCCCGTGGAGACCTGTAAGCATGGATTGTACCCTTTCGGGCGCAGTCAAATGTGTTATATAGGTCTCTTTACGGACATGATTTTCATATCGGCGTGGGCTCTGACGTTGTCTGTTCAACCAAAATAGGCAATGCAAGAGCCTCGATGTGTGGGATAGACAGCAAGACGATCTCACGCTTTTTTGTGTCAATTTATTAACTGGGTTCTGCTTAGAATAAGTTAACACCGATATGAAAGTCGATGAACGTGCATTAAAAGATGTACACACCGTAGGAGGTGGTGAAACTCCTCCCTGTGTTGGACTTACCTCCAACACCCTCCCCAAAGCTCAAAGCACTGTATCTGCGGAGAGTTCACAAACAGGGGTGTCCACCAGAAATGCACATATAGCAGCAAAGCCTAAAGCGCAAAAAGAGGAAGAAATTCCTCATTGGTATGCCTTACGTACCACTTATGGCAGAGAGAAAAAGGCATACGACTACATGACAGCCAGAGGCATTACGGCTTTCTATCCTACCATCGATACGGTTAAACTTATAAATGGTAAGCGTAAAGTTGTTACTGAGTCACGTTTACCTAACATCTTCTTCGCTCACGGAACAGAAGAACAACTCAAACTTTTTGTTTACGACAATGTAAACCTCCCATTTCTTCGTTTTTATTATCATCATATCCATATTGGCAGCAGAATAGAGAAAACTCCATTGATTGTTCCCGACTATCAGATGAAAAGTCTCAAAATTGCGTGCGCTTCAGAGGAAGATGATGTTATCATTGTCTCTGGAGAAATCCAGAAGTTCGAGAAAGGGCAGTTGGTACGAGTGGTAAAAGGTGAGTTTGAAGGTTTTATGGGAATAGTGGCACGTCATAAAGGGCAACAGCGAGTGGGCATTGTCGTGGACAACTTGCTGACTGTCTTGACAGCATATGTACCGAGTGCTTATTGTGAGGTGGTAGAAGATAAACAGAAGTAAAAGGTTACTGTACCTTATTATATAGATATAGCAATGATTGTAAAAAAGATATTCACACAAGATTTGCAGATTGCCAAGTCCTTGATAAACAAGGACGAAATGGTTACACGCAAATACTTTTACCAACAATGCTATCCCCTGTTTAAGTCTATCTACGACAACTATTATACCGATTGCAAATGTTGCAAGGAGTTTATGGACGAGATATATATAATTGTTCTCGCGCCGAGTAAGGTAAATGGAAAGTGTCAGATGGAAAACTATAAAGGGGAGAGCAGACTGAGGAGTTGGCTGAAAACGGTGTGTCTATATTATTGTTATAACAGGTATGAGTTGAAACAACGTATGCCCATCTACGAACCATTATCTCATTCCGATGAAAAGGAAAAAGAAGACGATTATCTTTTTGGTGGTGATAGAAAGATAGGAAAAGAGTTCTCTATTCCTATAGACTTTAGTGGCATGAACCGTGCAGATGTAGAGGCACTGTTGAACATGATGCCTAACATGCGGTATCGCAACATTATTCGTCTGCATTATCTTGAACAAAAGACTCACAAAGAGACCGCTGAAGCTCTTGGAATGAGTATGGACAACTATTATAATAAACGCATATTGGCAGAAAAGCAATTTAAGCAGATCTGTAGAAAGGAGGAGGCAAATGTCTAAACATTCGTTACCAAGTATCGAAAAGTTTGCCGCTTACCTTGACGGCAACTTGTCGCAAGATGAGATGAAACTGTGCGAAGGATTGGCAGAAAACAATGAAACATTCCGTCAATTGTTGGGGGCTAATTCATTAGTGGAAGAAACAATTGCATCATATAATGATGTTGATTTCGAGGTACCAGAAGATATTTTAAATCAAGAATTTGAAATACCTAGTTTAGATAATGAATCAGATATGGATGATAGTGTTTTAGATATGAAAGAACACCTTTCTGATTTTCTGTCGGATGGGATGAAAGATAATGAAACTCATATCAATTTATCAGGTTCAGAACAAAATGAACAGAATAAGGTAATGTTGAATATTGAAGATATTAATAACTCTATGGAACAAACTCGTCAAACTATTATCGAAGAGGCTCAGAAACAATATGGGTTAGAACCTTTAAATATTGATTTTGATCCGAACACATATCAATGGGAACAGGACACTTGTGCAATACGTTCTCAAGAGATTGTGTTACGTTCTTTCGGCATTGATGTCTCCCAATCAGACTTAATTAACGAAGCGACTTCCCATGGTTGGTATACAAAGGGACAAGGAACGAATTTAGAGGATGTCGGTAATTTACTTGATTTGCACAACATTCCCAACCATCGTGTTGAAAATGCAAATGTTTTCAATCTGGTAGATGAACTAGGCCAAGGACATAAAGTTATTGTAGGGGTAGATGTTGATGAATTGTATGGAAATTCTTTTTGGCAGTCTATTAAAGAATTTCTTATAGGTAAAACGCCTAATCACGCAATGATAGTTTCAGGGATTGACACTTCTGATCCAAACAATACAATGGTTGTCTTGACTGATCCTGGAACAGGTAAAACTTTGTTTGAATGTCCTTATGAGCGTTTTTTATCTGCTTGGAATGACTCAGAGTGTTTTATGGTAGCTACGGACGATCCAGCCCCATTAGAATTTAATTCAGACACAATGATTAATTTCGATTATGACAAAGGTCACGTTTCATTTTTGGGAAAAATGCCTTTTGAAAAATTCCATAATGAGGTCGTACCGAATGTTGATGACTATTTGGATTCATTAGATAGCTATATTGACTCTTTAGAAAAATTCACGTTATCAGATGTGAAGACCTTGGATCAATTTGAAGATATGATGGATAAGGCTGATATCGCACATCAAAAGGCTCATGACCTTAAGGCTGATAATTTGCATGAGAAATTATCTAAATCTTTTAATTCGTCTACTGATGATTCTGATGATGACAGTCGAGAACCGGAGGATTTGGATCCAGAAGATGATTCAACCCATCACTATGAAGAAAATGAGGAGTCTAATGACGATGCATCAGATATAGATGAATTAGATGAACTTTAAATTATTAACTAATATGGGAACAAAAGAAAAACTATATTCTAATATCACTTCTTTAAGTGAAATAGTAGAAAAAGTCGTTTCTTTAAGAAATGGCAAAACTTCTGACAATCTTCCATTAATGCCAGAAGAATTATCAATATTATCAACTAATTTACATAAATCTGAATTTACATTAGTTGTTAGCGGTGAAGTGAATAGGGGTAAAAGTACCTTCATCAATGCAATAATAGGCAAGAGTGTTTTGCCTACATTTGACAAAGAAACAACATCTCAAGTTTTTAAAGTGATAAATTCTGAAGATGAGGCTTATACTATTGTCTATGAAAATGGTGATCGACAGCCAATAAATAAAGATGATTTGCTTGAATTTGGCACACAGATAGGTAAATCATCGGATCTTTCTATCGGGAGAAGAATTGCCTTTATTGAAGTCAAAACACATGTGGAGAATCTTCCAAGTGGGGTGACAATTGTAGATACTCCTGGTATAGGTTCAACTTTTAAGGAACATAGTGAGATTGCACGTGAATTTATGCGCCAGGCAGATGCCGTGATATACTTATGCTCATCTAAACATCCCATTATCAAAGTTGATATTGATTTTATAAAGGATACCATCTTATCACTTCCAGCAGTTCCGAATGTTCTGTTTGTTATGGCTAAAGCAGATCTGGCAGATAGTATAGGCTCACTCAATGAACTAATTCAGCGGTCAGAAACCCAGTTGAAGGAAATATTCCCAGACAATCCTTCTATTGGAAAAAAAGTCATTCCTGTTGACAGTTTGTCATTGATTGATTCTAATAATGCAACTACTACAGAAGTTTCATCTCATTTGCGCCAAACTTCCAATTATGAGACAGTTAAAGAGTCTATTATAAAATTAATAGATCGTCAGAAATTTTTTTGGCTTGTAACTACTTATAATTGTGTTGTTAAATATTATAAACGTATTAGCCAGTATTTGACAAAGCAAATATCTGATTATGACTTGAATAGCCAAAATAGAAAAAACAAGTTGGACTCAATTACTAACAGTATATCGACTCTTGAAAGAGATTTGGGATTATCTAAACAGCGAGAGGTTCTTGAAAAAATTAACAATATACTGAGTAGTTTTAAGTCTGATTTAAAAACTGAATATAATTTGGAGAATTCTTCTTTGCTATCTAAGTATATTAAGAAAATCGATGCATTATCAAATAAATCTTCATCGGAAGATATGAATGAGAATGCGAAGATGTTTAGTTCTCAAATAATAGAAGATGCAACAGAAAAGTGGGATGAATTATGTTCTACTGCAATTTCTGAAATACAGACAGTTCTAGCAATCTACCACAAAGAATGTCAACTAACGGTAGATGAAGCTATTGAATTACCGCCAATTGACGATAGCAATTTTAGTGTGAATATGGACGTAACTGTTTCTGATCGGATTGACGCAATGCGTGGCAAGTACTTTACTGCGGTATTCGGTACAACTGTTGGAGTTTTTGCACTCAATGCGTTAGCTGCTTCCTCGTCAACCGTCGCAGCTATTGTTGGTAGTTCTGCATTCTTAGGACCAGCAGGTTGGATAATCGGAGGAGGATCTATTTTATATGGTTTATTCTATGGTAATAAGAAAGCTAAAGAGAAGGCCTTTTTAAAAGCGAAAACTGAGATTAAAAACCATCTAAAAGAAATCTTGTCTGAAATATACAATCAACTAACGAAGACATCGTTAATGGATGGTAAATACGAATCTGCTCTCAAACTTTTTGAAAAGTCCTTGCAGGAAAGCTCAATGGAAACAATCACAAGTATTTATAATAGAGCTAAATCAGAATTAGAATCCACAAAGCGTTCATTAATAGATTCCGGTTCTACAGATAATCGAGTGAAAGTTGTTAATCAACAAAAACTGTGGGATGATGTGGCAAAGCAGCTACAATCAATAACACCATCTATTAAGGATTTAAATCAAATTTATATGGTTTTCTGATTATGTCATTGCTAAGTATTGATTTTGGTACATCGTATTGTGCTGCGGCATATTTAAATGCCGCAGCACAACCTATTCCAATCTGCTTTGGAGTTAATGAGTATAATTCAAAGTTGTATAAATTTCCAACGGTTATACAATATGCCAAGAATATTAATGGTTGTGAAAATAAAATTATTGGCGAGTTGGCTTTATCAAATCTAATACAGTCTAATCGACAAGACTCTTCTATAATTTCGAAAATTAAGACCGAATTAAGAGAACAAAATGGCTATTACGTCAATGGAAAAATAAAAAAATCCGTTGAGATTGTTTCTGATATATTTCAAAAGATTAAAGACATTTCTGAAAAACAATCTGGAGAATGTTTTGATGATGTTATAATAACACATCCAGCTCATCCATTTGAATCCACAAAAAAGCAATTGTTAGTTGACGCTGCAAAAAGGAGTGGTTTTACTAATGTAAGTTTGTTAGATGAGCCAATCGCAGCTTCTTATGCTTTTATTAAAAAGCACGATATTCCGACTAATACAGGTTCTGTTGTATTTGATTATGGAGGAGGTACTATTGATGTCGCGTACTTATGGTATGACGAAAATAAGAAAATCACTTTTAAATTTCCACCACAAAGTAAATCAGAATGTGGTGGTGAATATATAGATTTGTTACTTCATAACTTTATTTGCGAAAAACTTGGAAGTAATGAGAATCAATTCATTGTACCCATTCTTTTGGATCATTGTTCAAGGATGAAAATAAATTTCGCAGAGTCTTCTGAAGAGACAATTTACCATAATGGAAAGGCTATAACTCTTTCATATGATGATTTTGTGAAGATTATTCGTCCTAAAACAGAAATTGCAATAAATCTTTTTAAAAACATAATAAAAAAATGTAATGATTTACATTTGCAAATAGATAATGTATTCCTTAATGGAGGAAGTTCTCGTTTAAGACTTGTAAAAAAAACTGTTGAAAGTTCTCTTCCAGGAGCTAACACATATTTTTTTGGTGGTGATGATTTGGCAGTTGCTATAGGGGCTTTGTTATACTCATCAGGTCTTCGAGTCATTTCAACCCCCAATAACAGGACAGCTCAAGTGACATATAAAGACCCAATTTTAACAGCACATATCAATAAATTTAAAAATACATAAATATGGATATTCTTATGATAGGCCATAGCCGTTCTGGTAAAACAAGCTATATGGCCGGGCTATATAAATTATATGGTGATGACCCAAATGGGTTTGGACTTTGGATGTCTGATTCATCAAAAAGTCAAAAACTAAAACATTTGGCTGCGAATATCGACAAGGGCATTTATCCAGAAGGAACCGACATCGCATCTGAATATAATTTTTGGCTGCAATATAACAATTCATTACTTGTTCCGTTTAATTGGTACGACTATCGAGGTGGTGCTTTATTGGAATCAACAAAAAATTCTAAAGATGCTCAATTGTTGGTTGACAGAATTAATAATGCAGATGCTCTTATTGTCTTTTTAGATGGCGAAAAAATCACAAGTTTAACAGATGATGACTTGGAAGAAGAGTATGAAGTTATAATGTGGGCAATACAAAAGGCCATTCATAAAAGAGTAAATGATGGGAATTACTTCCCTATATCATTCATTATTACTAAAGGAGACATGTATTCTTCCTATGAACCATTGTATAATTCCAATGGCATTGATTATTTTATGCCTCTAATAAAATCTATCGCGAAAAGTGAAGTCGCAGCGGGTATGTTAGGAGTTGTCGAAGTTTCAAAAGATGGTGTCTTCAATGTTTTTTCTCCACTTATATTTTCTCTATATTATGGAATGCATCATTATATAAACCAAAGGATATCCACTATTAATTCAGAAATAGAGAGGTATAACAATCTTGATCCAGGTTTATTTGATGATATTATTTGTGGCCTTGACAACTTGTTTGGTGGAAGTGCGAAATCTGATAGAGACATGGCAATTGAGAGTTTAAGAAAAATTGAAGAAGAAAAGAATAATCTTCAGATGTTAGATTCTCTATCAGACGTAATGCAGGAAATAATCAAAACTTTAAAAGAAAAAAATCTAATTATAGGATTCTAATATGAAACAGTTGAGTATTATTGGACTTTCAAACGCAGGAAAGACTTGTTATATTTACGCGATGGCAAAAACCATGATTAAAGGATATAATGGTTTAAATGCTATAGCTATTGATGACAATTTAAGAGATCTGTTACGTGAAGGATGGATGCGGATCAAGAAAGGTATGCAATGGCCAAATGGAACTGATTTTGATACAGATTGCCAGTTCGATTGTTCCTTAAACTTAAGACCAATTATGGATTTTTGGTGGAAAGATTTTAAGGGAGGGGCACTCACTAGCATGAATGAAATAGATAAAAAATACAGGAATGAGTTCAATTCATATCTTCAATCTTCAGATGGTTTAATTCTATTTGTTGGAGCAGATATGATTCTTGATATTTTGTCTGAAAACGAACAGTCTGACGACATTCAAGATGACTTAGAAGTTCTTACAGCTCTATTTCTTAGAAACAAATCAAAACTTGCCCAAATTCCTGTTACGATTGTTATAACAAAATCAGACTTGCTTGATGAAAAAGGCAAAGAGTTTGCTTACAAAATTGTAGAATATATTTTCAGTCCTTTGTTTCAAGTGGGAAACAATATGAAAGTATTAGTTGTACCTGTTTGCATTGGAGAGAATCTAGGCAGAGGGATACAAGGGGAAGAGGTTTCTGGTATGATTTATCCTAATCCACAAATGGGTAATATACATATACCAATAGTATTTAATCTTTATCATTTGTTAAAAGCGAGTATAACAGAAGAAAAACAAATCTTGGCTTCTCTTCAATCTGATTCAGAGAAGGAAGAAGCTGCATTAAGAACGGCAGAAGGCCATAATGGCTTAGAAAGGTGGTGGAAGGGAGAAGACAAAGATGAGATGCGTCAAAATATTAGAAATTTTGAGGAAAGAAAAAAAGAAAAGATGCAGAAGATAAAGCAACTCGAAAGTGATTTGAATCTTACAACAAGTCTTTTCTCAAAAGATTGTAAGTATTATATTAATGGAACCCTAGTTAAATTCTGAATATGAAAGGCTATTTATTTATTTATACGCGTCTAGATAAGTTTGATTATCGTTTACTTTATGCACCAGATATAAAGATTTTACCTAGTCCTATACGTGATACTTTTATTAATTTTGCAAGAGAAGTTATCAATACTGATAATATTGGTAATGGACCAATCACAAGTGAGCGTTGGGCTATGATAAAGAGGGACAATCTACATTTGGTGGGTGTGGGTTGTTATAATAACCTGTTAGGACATGTTGAATCCGCAAATGAAAAACGAGTTGTTCGTGGATTCTTTGGATTGGTATTTGATTCTTACAGTCAAGCGTTAAGTAATAAAATATTTGAACTTGATTTGTACAAAGATATATTTGTCAATTATGTTCTGCCTCTTTGGAATTTACCAAAGAAAGATGAATATCGAACAAATAGTATAATTCAAGAGATTGACATTGAAGCGTGTGAGAAACAAGATCGGGGCTTAATCTCAATTAATGATTCGCCCAATATATGTCGAGTCCATTCAAACATGTCATCTCCGTATGAATTGTTTACTTCTGCTCTTTCAATAAAAGATGCTGATTTCGTATGTAATCTAAACAATTCTGAACATGTTTTGTCTCATAGTTTATACGCATTTAAAAATATTACGATTGTTGACAATGTTAGCAGTTTTGATATTTCTTTAATCCCCATTTCTCGTAATGACAGGGAAAAAACTCAGAATGGAGAAAAAGTTCATAAAAATGGGAGGTATACAAGAAGGTCGCTTTCAAGAAAGGACGGTGAACTTGCAGAAATAGCAGATGTAATATATCAAAAGATAAAGCGATGTGGCATCTCTACTATTGATTTCCTGAAAGCTCTTTCGTCACGTTTTGGATATACTGGTCAATTTGTCAGAGACGATTCTCATGAAGAGGATGACATTTCTATACATGCTTCGGGAGATAATAGTATTTCCCAAGTTGATTTAAAAGACGAAGGTGCTTCAATGTCAATTAATGAATATAATCAAGGTAAACAGGAACGAAAAGATTGTATTTCGTCACTACAAAAACAATTCAATGCAGGAGAGCCTGTTAAGCTTTCTCCTCCATCTTCTTTGGAAGAAATTGCAGACAAAGATATAGGTGGAACTTCTGTTTCACCGGCTAATACGATAGAAACATTAGATGATATTATAAAAAACTCCAAAATAAAATAATTATATTTGACTTAAAAGAATGAATACATCGTCATCAATACAGGATAGGACTCATAAGTTATTATGTGAGCTGTTATCTTTGTTTTCACAGTTCAACTGCCCCGATGCATACATAACCTCCTTAAAATCCTCTATTAATGAGTTGTCAAAACCTTGCAGATTAGCAATAACTGGCAGGGTTAAAGCTGGTAAGAGTACCTTGATAAACGTCTTGTTAGGCGGAGATTATGCCAAGGTCGGTGTCTCAGAAACAACAGCAACAATTAATATCTTCGAGTATGGTGTTCCTGAAACCCCTGACAAGTCTATTTTATGCAAATTTATTTCAGGAGAAGAAAAATGGGTTTCAAAACAAGAATTGGATGATCTTCAAGGTAATTCAGATTTTGTTATAAACAAAATTTCTGAAATTGAAAGTTTGACATATTATTTGGATGATAACCGCTTAAAAGATGTCACTTTAATAGACACTCCGGGTATTGACGCTGTTGTAGGCAAAAATGGTGATGCACATCAAGAACAAACAGAATTATACTTAGGTCTTAGAAATCGTCATAAAGAACAAACAATCGAGTTGTCAAACAATGCTGATGCAGTTGTCCTTTTATTAGGTGAGGTTACTTACGAAGGCGATGTTGATTTTATAGATAGTTTTTTGAATAAAAGAGGAACAAATTCAAGCATAAACACAATTGGTGTTCTTTCACAGATTGATTTGAGTGATGAAAGAATAGAGAATCGTATAAAAAAATCAAAAGAAAGATATAATAGGCTTTCAAAATATGTGAACTGTGTAGTTCCTATATCAGCTGGACTGAAATATTATCTTCCTTCGCAAAAAGATTGTGAAGTAATTAAAAACGTGCTTTCTAGAATACCATCGAAGGAGTTGCTTTCTTCGATTGTACTTAGAAGTCCGCAATCATATTTTAGTGAAGTTCTGCCAGGTATAGAAATAACGCTGGATGATAGAAAAAGAATTTACCCACAAGGTATGCCATTTAGATGTTTCTCTGTGATTGCCAAGTTATTGTATGAAAATGAAATAACTGATGCAATTAACAAAATCAATGAGATTTCAGGTATTGACTACTTAATGGAAATTCTTGATTCTTATTTTTTCAAAAGAAGTCGCCAAATTAAAGCGGAAAGCTCAATACAACGTGCACTTCTTATTGTGTGGGATTATTTGAATTGCAATAATAATACTTTCACTTTGAATTCTGATTTCTCAATTAACGATATTGCAGATAGGATTCGTAATTGTCAAATTCAACTTGAACAATTATATCAAGAGAGCGGAAATATAAATAAATATTTTCAATGTCTCTTACTTTTATTAGAAAATCAATCATTATTTACAGAAGATGAATTTATAGAATTAAAAAGTCTCTTCTCAAATGCAAATGTCAGTTTTGATGAAAAACGTTTAAATTACTGGTTTGGTCAAAGTAACATATTAATGAATGAAATCAAAAGATATATTGCAAAGCAAGCATATTGCAAATATACAGATATAGCAAGTTTTTCTATATTGTAATTAAATTAAAAATAATATTATCATGGAAGAAGAAAATGTTTTATTAGAAGATCCAAATGAGGATGAGGAAGTTGATGTTCCTATGGATGGAGGTGAAGAAGACTTAGAAGAAGAATCTGCTTCTTTAGAACAATCACCTTCTGATTCGGTTAAAGAATCAGACTCTATTACTGAACGTCTAAAAGAAATAAATGACGCAAAATCTGCTTCATTAAGTGGTGATGCTGGCCTGTCAACCCAATCGTCCTCTATAGAAGATAATAGCAGTGTTGAATCTGAAGAGGATTCATCCATTGAATTGGAAACTTTATTTGACAAAGCGGATAAGAGTCATCCTTCATTTGTTGGAGCTTCGGCATCACAGGATCAAGCATTTCAAGACTTTAAGAGCTATTTGAACTATCATTGTAATATACAAAGATATGATATACCTTACACTCATGATTTGGTAAATTCATCAGGTGATTATGATCAATATTATATTTCAAAATTGGAAACTTGGGTTCGCCAAAAGCACGCCGAAGGAAAAATTTCGAGTTATGACGAAGATGAATTGTTTAAATATCTTAGAAGGATGAAGTAATCCTTTGTTCGATTGGATATATTGTCTATAGATTGTTGTTGACATAAGGGTAATTCTTTAGACAAAATAAAGGAATTACCAGATTCGTGTAAAGCAAGCGATTCTGCCTAACACAAGGCAGAATCGCTTGCCTGTTTTTGTGTCAAGGAGTAATACAAGTATTCATGTTAAGCATTAACCAAAATACAAGTATTGTAAGCCATCAGTGAACCCCGTATTTTTGGGCTGAGGTTTTGTTCGTACCTTTGCGCGGTATTTTAATTTATCGCGTATGACATACATGACAATCGTAAGCGGTCACTTTAGGCACGTTAAGCCCTAAAGTGAATACTCTTTTATTATCTTTTAAGAAAAATCATTTGGTTTATGCCCAAACCGCAACTGTTGAAGGCTGCCATTTATGAGCCAGCAAATCCACCAACTTGTCCTTTGCAGTGTTCTTGATTTTGCGGAACACATCGCAAAGATACTCTACTGGATCCAAGTTGTGCTTGCGGATGTTGGCAAAATGAGATCAACATCAGGCGAGCAAAGCGCACACCAGCTTCTGGACTGCCAACAAAATAACTGTTATTACGATATTTCGCTATTCTTCTAATCTGTCGCTCACTGGCATTATCCAAAAGTTGTGATAATGATACCGAGAACAGTGTGAGACCGCTGGCTTTGGGACGTAAGAACTACCTGTTCTGTGGCAACCATGATGCAGCCGAGAACGCAGCCATCATCTATACCTTTATGGGATGCTGCAAACTGGCCCAGGTCGATGTCCGCAAGTGGCTGAACTATTTCTTCACCCATATCCATGACTATGACGAGGACTACTCATGCGACTTGCTGGAACTCCTTCCGCATAACCTCAAGCAGAAGGGCGATCCTTTTAGAATCCCCCAAGAATCCTGGACTTATTCCAAGAATCTTAGAGATTCCTGTAAGATTTTGAAAATCTCTCTAACAATTTAGGAGGACCCTGCAATACGGGGTTCACTGATGGCTTACAGACTCTCAAGGTTGCAGTCATTTACTGTTGCACTGCACGATTCAGTCTTTCCCTATAGACAACCCGTGTCTTGGGTACTATGACCTCTGCTGACTACTTACGGCAAGCTTTACTCCTTCATGGTACATCGAACGATTCATCTTCACCCATGTGTCCGTGAGAATTCCTCGGATAAGGGATTATTCTTTCCATCTTATACCCACTTCATTTACACCAACCATTCCGAATAGCTATAGGACTTTGATTTGTTTGGCAATCTCATCCATGGTCAAATGCCTTATATGAAGTTTCTGTACGTTAGGTCTGTTCAGATTCCACCTCGCAGTGGACACCCTTGCTATTGGCTATACAATTCCCGCTATTAGGGTTTGTTAGGGACTTGCACCCATTAGAATAAGCTCATGCCAAGCATACCAAAAAACGTGCGAATTAGGAGGGCACTGAAAAAGTAAAATCCACTTTCAGATTGAAAGTTAACAAAACTAAATCGTAGTTCTATCCTTCTATTTCTTTCAAATACAGCCTTATTAAGGCGATTTATAGAAAGAGAAGTTATAAATCGTAACATTTTTCCGTTTTAGTCCTTAAAAATGGGGACTTTTTCAGTGCCCTCGCGAATTAGATTTCTCTTTTTCGTAAGTTTCTTGTTTTTATCTGATAGATTGGTTACCAACGCCTGCTCTATAACATAAAAAGTATAACAATAAAACAGAAAAGAACATGAGTAAAACCAGTATCATAGACACCTCTGCTTTGAAAGACAAACTGCAAGAGTATGCAACAAAAGTCGGTCGTATTAGTGCTCGTCCACTCTTGTTGCTCTATTTCATCATGGTCAGCAAGGACACTCCAAAAAGTGATAAGTTGATAATTTTGTCAACCATATCCTATTTTGTGTTCCCAATAGATTTGATTTCAGCTAAGCGTATTCCTATTATAGGATGTATAGATGAAGTTCTTTCGCTTTCAGTTGCTTATCAGAAAATGAGCAAGAACATCACTCCAGAGATAGAACGCAAAACTGACGCTTTGCTTGACAAGTGGTTTCCAGAATATAGCAACTATATAGAGGTCTTTGACTAAAGGCATGCAACAATATAATTATAATAGATATGAATACAAATGAATACATCAAGATAGGCTTGCTTACAATAGCTTTAGCCTTGTTCGGACAGCTATCCTTCGCCCAAGAAGTGATAGTGGCTGACACTATTGACGCAGAAGAAGCATTTGGCAAAAAGCCCATCACCCAAGTTCCATTGGAACTTTGTGAGAAGATAGACACTTGCAGCGTAACCAAGTTTGCCATTGTTTCAAAAGGTGGCAAGCAAGGCATCTATGACTTAGAGAAGCACGAGAATGTAACGGAGATTGATTTGGATGTTGCTGGTTTCTCACGTCGTTATGTGTCAGAAGATGGCATTGAGGTATTCTACTTCTATGTAGAAAAAGGGATTGAGCGTGGCACCATTGGCGTGGTTGGAGAAAACAATCAAACTGTTGGTGTATGGATGGACAATCCTGAATATGTAGCAAAACTTGATGAATGCACGACAATAGATAGCGTGATGACTCAAAAATGCCAAGGTGTTTTGTCTGAGGGGTTGAAAATGTTGAATGGAACATACGGACAGATTGCTGTTATAGATGCACAAACAGGAAGACTGAAATCATGGGTTGCATTGGAGAAAGATAGAGATGATTATTCAGAGGGCAAGCTATTGAAACAAGCATGTAGTCCTCGCATTTTGACACTTGTAGGCATTACTCCTATGTTGGCAGATATCAATGGTTCACTCAATGACATGATGGATTTGTGCGGTGGCATATATAATATAGGTGACAGCATCAGCATTCGTGACCATAACTGGCGGTCTGGCGGTTATGGTGTAATGACTTGTCGCCAAGCATTGACACATAAATCTAACGTGGCTATGTTCAAGATACTCTTGGTAAATCGTGGCGACAATGCTTTTGGTATATGGAAGAAAATGACAAGTGACGAAAAGCAAACAAACGCCATGGAATTGGCTGCGCTCTTTAATGGTGCCTATCAGAAGAATACTCTGACATTCCCGACTTTGCAAGGGGACTCAGTTACAGAGGAAACTTACAATAATATTACACCTTTAGGACGTAAATATTTGCAAGAGGTATTGATTGGTCTGAACAAAGGGAAAGGCATACAAGCATCTTATGCCCCAAAGAAAGTGGATATAGCAGGAGTATATGGCAACTATCAAGGCAAAGAACTTGAAAACGGTGAACATGAATTGGCAGAAATGTCCTTTGTCGGAGTTTTCCCACGCAAGAAACCTCGCTATGCCTTGGCTGTAATCATCAATAGACCGAATGAACAAACTCATGGTCCAAAGGATTTAGCCAATGGCTTCGTGAATAATCTTGTGGAATGGTTGTCTAAACATTAACACTTGGAATTTATGGAAGAGGTTATCTACAAACATGAAACGAATGGTGAGTTCACTGGAATCTATGCGCAAATAGAAGATGGCAAACTCACCATTACCGAGCAAGATATGGGTGAATTTGAGAAAGAATATTCAAGAGACGGCGAGGTTGAGTCTTTCGTATTCTTTGATGTGGCAAATACCAATCGTCTGATGAGGTCTTTGCACGCATCTGACGACTATAGTCTTATCGAATCATTAAAAAAGAAGTTCAAAAAACATGGGAGTTGCATGAAAAGCGAGATCTGCTATTATTGCGATGAACATGACATCAAGTATCAAACACAAGTATATTATTGATAGAACAATGTGACACAGCAAGCCAAGATTCCCATATTATTGAAATAATATTGTCGGAAATATTACGTTACAGATAGATTAGAGGTTACATTTGCCTCTATACTATCATAAACTAAAAAGAATCGTAATATGGAGATAAGATATGCAACAATAAGTAAGACTGGTAGAAGGCATAATAACGAGGATGCTTACAAGGTCATTGATATGCCACAAAACAACCGATTTATAGGAATAGTCTGTGATGGCATGGGCGGTCATTCCTTTGGAGAGACTGCCAGTGAAACGGTATGCAATACTATTTCTGACTTTTGGAAGAAGCATATCAGTACGCCCGATTGTGACTCAAAAGTAAAACTCGCTTGCAAGAAAGCAAGTTGTGCCATTGACCAAAAGGCATTTGAGTTTCATCATGCAGAGATGGGTACGACTATGGTCATGGTAAGTATTGAAAACGATGTGGCGACCATTGCGCATATTGGTGATAGTCGTTGTTATGTACAAAGACCTGGTGATGGATTACTTTATCAGACAAAAGACCATATCCGGCTTGATTTTGGATGGGAGATTGTTGCCAAGTGCTTCTTCTCTTACCGCCCAGAAGTGGCAGTACCAGACATCCGACAAATCAAACTACAGACTGGTGACAGAGTTTTTCTTTGTTCGGATGGACTATACAAAAGCATGGCTCCTGACATTTTGCAAGCAAGGATGATGGATGACAAATCCTTGGAAGAGATTCTTGACGTTTATGATTTCCTTTGTAAGAAACAAGGAGATGACAATTATACGGCAATATTGATTGAATGTATCTGAATCTATGGAAAGAATTATGAAGACTCGTTATACATTGTTTGTATTGGGCGTTGCACTGTTATTGATAGCTTCTTGTAATAGAGAAGATATAAGCATAACCTATTTCAAACAACTGCAAAGTACTTCTGACAATACCAACAAGGAAGACTCCTTAATGATGCCTTGTGGATTTATAGAATATGACTCCGTTCGATTCTCGGATGGTTCATATGCTGTACATCGTTTGCAATATGCACCGCAGAACAGTCTGACGGAGTTCTTTGATAACAAGGGACGAACGATTGCCACGATAGCAAGGGCATCGGAATGTTATGCACAAACTCTTGTGTATGATTACGATGATGAAGGGCGGTTGTCTCATCTCCTCCAATATAAAAGTGAAATATTTGAAGGCTTGGATTCAGACAGCGCAAGTTATGGAAGGAATAAAGATGGGTATATTGGATTTCGACAAATGATAGCAGATATGGTTTATGAACATCCTGACAGTGCAAAATACCGACAGACGAACATTGAATATGATAAAGATGGCGATGCTGTAAAAGCCTATATGGTATATGGCAGTGATAGCATTGTTGCGCCAAGCGGATATAAGTTGACCATAGCGGTAAAGCCTTGCCTGAGTTTTTGGCAAAGCGACTTGCATGGTGGCTTTTATATCTTCCATGTGACAATGGAACCTAAAAGAAAGGATTTGCAAAATTATAAGGTTTGCCGATTTGCAGATTATCTGCCCTCAATGGATTCGGAATATCGAAATGGGCGCATTGTCAAAACAGTATGGCACCATGATCCATGTATAGAGTCAGATGATAAAGACCTTGTCTTCATTCCAATAATAACTGATGACTTGAATGTATATTCCGTTACGTGGGAGGATGGCAGCAAGCATCAACGTGTATATAAAGACGGGCTATTGGCATATAAGCAAGAAATCAGCAGGTATGGTACTGTGTTGAAAAAGGAAACGTACTCTTTCCTATCAGACAAAAAGGTCAAAGTTACATTTGAGACCATTGATTATAAAACCAAAGCATTGAAAACAATATCAACTTCAGTCATGAATGTTCCTAACATGGAAAAGTTTCGTGAGGACATGAATGTAATCAGTGGAAATTACAGATGGGAAAATTATTACAACAAATAAAAACTTACGGATATGGACAAGAATAATTTAAAGGATGCCTACGATATAGGTGAGAATATGGCAGTGTTTAGTGGTGAAGGAAGAAGTTACACCATCATCAATAAGAAAACAGGTAAGACAAGGCAACTTGTAAGTGAAGACGGAAGCCTTCTTGTGACAGATAACGAGATTGACTTTGATGCAATATATAAGGGATGTCCTGATTTCAATGGATGTAAATCTGTTCGATATCGGTTCGGCAGATATGACAATTTCAGAAATGGTGTTTGTGCCATCTGCTGGACAGTATATCCCGATGGACGCTACTTTGCTGATGAGGATGGTTTCGGAATGGAAGATAATGACGAAGAGAATGCTTATTGCATTATCAATAAGGACTTGGAAATCATCGTGCCTTTTCAACCAATGGACGATGTAAAGGAAATGTTGAAAAAATACGAGAAGTAAGTATGTTAGTTGTACATCCAAAAGACAGAACGACTTCTGTACTCTCTACACTATATGAGGGTATGGATGCCAATGTGATTAGCAGCAATTGCTCTAACAAGGAAATAGAGCATTTGTTGCATCATGTTTCTACCCAAGAACGAATCATGCTACTTGGACATGGCTCAGACAAAGGGCTGTTCTATAGAGAGGATGACACTAAGGATGAATTTGACAAAATCATTGTTGGACACCCACACAGTTTCCATTTGCGCAAGCATGGTGGTAATCTGATTGGTATATGGTGTCATGCTGATAAGTTTGCAAGAGCAGAAGGTCTGCATGGGCTGTTCTCTGGCATGATAATATCTGAGGAGCAAGAAGCGGTGGAATATGGTGTCATGGCTACACAACAGGAGATTCTAAAGTCCAATACCATCATGTTTGGACACTTACGTTGGCTACTTGACGAGGATATCCCTCTATGCGAAATACCACAGCGTATCAAAAACATGGATGCTGAAAGAACTTCACTATCCGTATTTAACTATAACAATTTCCATTACATATAATCAAAAAGGTTATGCAAGTAATTAAACTTAATGGTGATCATTTGACATTCAAAGGCCGGGTTTATGGCTCTGTTGGCATAGAATATCGTATAGAGTATGATAAAACTGCTTTTCAAGTTGAATATAACTGCGAATATGTATATTCCAAAGAAGATAGGGACATGTTAGATGGTGCAGACGATTCTACTGTAACATACGAACTTACTCCATTAAAGAAAGGACTGTTTGATATTTATGAAGTAGAAGGCTTTCGGTGTCAAGAAACCGCAAGAAAAAAGCATACGATAGTAGTCATATAATACCGACAACAAGACTTTATCAAGAGATTTATAGCCGATGAATGTATGTAAAATAAGTTTTAAAAATTGTATTCTTGCCATTTGGAACCAATTGACAAGAAATGGTGCATGGCGAAACATTTTTGTCACACACAATGCCTTTGGAATATTCAGCGAGTATAGCCATATTTCTCGTCGTAGCGGAAAGCCCAAGATTCCTTATCCTAATAAGAAGGTGGCATTAAGAGCTGCTGAGGCTATGGGTAAGAAGCATGGTGTGCATTTCTCTATATACAAATGTGCTTGGTGTGACGGATGGCATATAGGAAAGAATGCACAGAATAAAATAAAAGGAACAATGCATGAAAGATAAATTTACGCCAAACTATATAGAGTCTCTTGAAGACAATGAGGTCTTCGTATTTGGCAGCAATTTGGATGGATACCACCTCGGAGGTGCAGCAAGGATAGCCAAAGAGTATTTTGGTGCAGTATGGGGACAAGTTTTTCTCAATCATCCGATATTAGGTGAGAGATTAAGAGCTGTAACGAAGGCTTTGTTGACGCATACTGATATGGATGTGGTAGATATTTTGGGGGAAGTTGATGCATCATCAATTCATAGGTAAAGTAAAGAACTACCGAATAAAGGAAATCGTATCCCTCAGCTCAATTTGATATAAAATCGAATGGGCTGAGGGATTTTTATATACTTTGATGATAGGAAAGGTTACTTGTTTTACTCTATACACATAAACAAATAAAGTTTGTAACACAAAAAAATATCAGATAATATGGAAGAGCTAAAAGACAAGACAGCAATGCAGAAGACTCAAATCTTCAATGTGATAATCCTTGACCGTAGTGGTTCTATGCAGAGAATACGTCAAGCAGCGGTGGATGGATTCAACGAAACCTTGGTTGGAATCAAGAAAGCGCAAGAGAAATTTGCCGACACACAGGAGCATTTCGTTTCACTGGTTACTTTTTGTAGCTGTGAGACATGTAATGTTTTTGACAAAGTACCTGTGGGTAAAGCACATCCGTTGAGCATGAACGACTATGAACCATGTTGTTCAACTCCTTTATACGATGCTATGGGATTCACCCTTACTGCGATGCATAAACAGATCAAAGACATTGAGGATGTTGCGGTTGTTGTTACTATCATTACTGACGGTTATGAGAATGCGTCCAAAGAATATAATGGTAGTAGCATCAAGGCACTTGTGGAAACACTTCGCAAAGAAGGCTGGACATTCACTTACATGGGAGCAAATCAAGATTCAATGGAAGTTGCTATGTCGATGTCTATCCGCAATGCTCGTAATTTTGATTATAGTTCAGAAGGAACACGTGCTTCCATGCGCAAAGACACCACGACCCGTATGAATTTCTTTTCTCGTCTTTCTCAAATGAAGAATGAGGCTGCTTTTTGTGCAGAACCGATGTCAAAGGAAGAACGTCTTGGTTGCTATGGTAGATTGGCAGATGAAGCCTTTGATGAGGAGGAAAATAAATAGAAGCTTAAAATAAGAGGCATATGAAAAGAGCAATTATTTTATTTTGGAAAGGGTTGACAGGTATTATTTCAGCAACAGCAGAATGGTTCACCGTGATACTTGGAATGAAGGATGAATCTAAGTATGGCAAGTTTATTCGACGTGTTGTTGGAGGCTGTTTTGCATTCATCATGTTTGTGTTTGCATGTGCTGGAGGTAATGCGTTATACGAGTTTGTTTACAAGAAAGTGAATGCTGCGAAATATTTGGATGACTCCTACTATGACCCGCAGTACCTGTCAAGAAATGCAACTTATTATAGCCGTGCCTATGAAACGGATGGATATGTGGAGACTCGTGATGGCAAGAAGACTGTCAAGGGCATACATTGGATTTCAAAACCATTGGGGGACGACTCGCTTGTCTGTTATAGTAACGGCGATGCTCGTGGCTACTTCAATATGCTGACGGGTGAAATAGCTATCAAGCCTCAGTACAAGCACGCATGGGTATTCTCTGATGGTTTGGCTTCCGTAGATGACAATGGAATGATAAAATTCATCGATGCCAAAGGAAATGTTGTTATAGACTTGAATATTCCATACATCACTGGTGCAGAAGGATATGTTTTCCACAATGGGCATTGCGTAATGCACGGCAACAAGCGAGACAAATATGGTCTGATTGACAAGAAAGGAAAGTGGATGCTAAAGGCTGAATATGATGCGATATATCCAAAGGATTCTTTCTTCATTGTCAGCAAAGGTGGAATGCAACGTGTTCTTTCTGAGAATTTGAAAGTAGTATTGCCACCAATGGAAGCAGACCTTTGGGTGTCTGATGGCTGTATCACAGCAACGATGAAAGACCATACGCTTCGCAAATATAATTTACAGGGACAATTAATAGATGATTTCCTCATCAGCAATGTGGAAGGAATGATGTACGATACCGATGAGATACGATACACCACGGCCAAAAACTACGATGATGATGGCAAACTGACAGGTGAAACAGCGGAAGCGGAACCAACGCCTTATCAAAAGACAGCGAGTTGCAAAAAGTATGAGGCGGAAGTTGGTTGGTATGGCTTGATGTCGCCAAATGGCAAAGTCATAACACCTCCAAGATACAGTGACATTACAGCTATTGGCTACGACTTGTATCTCTGCAAGACCGATGATGTCAGAGGTGAAGTACTAAATGGAAAAGGTGTAAGAATTAGATAAGCCTTTTCTTTGGTTCATGGAGAACAACTGGTTGCCATAAGACTTCTCCATGAATTGTAAAAGGATGGTAGGATTAAAACTCTTGCCATCCTTTTTTATGTTCATACCAAAATGGAACAAGCGGTGCATATAGCTATGATGGAACCATACAACATATCGTCAGATTGGAACATGGGGAGCCCGACTTCGGAGAGGCTACCAACCCGGCAGGGCAAGGTCTTTGGAGAGTAACTCCAAAGGTTTTGAGTAACTCAAAACATACCTTGCTATGTCTTTGAGGACATAAAAATCCGCTTAGGGTGGATTGGAGTTAGCCTTCGTAAGAAGCTGTCCCTATCCCGAATGGAAGCTGTTCGGGAAATCCAGTCCTTTGCGGAACATCAAGCCTTGTTCTTCTCGGAACGATATGGATGCGCTATCCATCGCTTTGCCTTTCGGGTGCAAAATTACGGCTTAAATAGCACCCTTGGAACAGATGCACCCCAGACAACCACTGCAACTATCGGCAACATGCTGCCACAGGATTTGAAAACCATTGTTTTTTGGAAATTTCGTTGTTATTTTGCAGCCGAAACATTGAACCAATGATTTGAAAATATGATGAAACAAGCATTTGCAGCAACGAATAAGTCTGTCACTATTGCAGCGTCTCTTTGCATCCATGATGCGCTACTGACGTACAGACTTAATGATTCACTGTCGTACTGTCGTATGGAAATGATGAAGCACTGCAATGGTTCAAGGTCTCCATAATGGAGCAATGACTTATAGACATGGACACTTATGTGTTCATATCATTAAATTGGCAGAAAATCATGGAAGTGAGTTATCAACAAATTAAAAAGTTAAAGATATGAGTAAAACAAGATTTGTAGCTTTTGCGACACAGAAAGGTGGAATCGGAAAATCCACCATCACGGCTCTTGTAGCCAACTACATTCACAATGTTAAAGGTTTCAATGTAGCGGTCATTGACTGTGACGAACCACAGCACAATATCGCAGACCTGCGTGATGAGGAAATGGAACTCATCAAGGACAGCGTTTATTTCAAGGCACAAGCCTGTGAGCATTTCAAGAAGTTGGGCAAGAAATCCTACAGTGTTACGAGAAGCAATGCAGTCAACGCACTTGATGACGCAGAGAAAGTGTTGGAGGAATCTGAGGTTGAACCCGACTTTATTTTCTTTGACATGCCAGGGACAATCAAAAGCGAAGGTGTCTTGAAAACATTGTCTCAGATGGATTACATCTTTGTTCCTATCAGCGCAGACCGTTTTGTGATTGAAAGTGCATTGGGCTTTGTCCAACTATTCAATGATAACCTAATGACTCCCGGTTTGGCAGTCACCAAGGAACTTGCCTTTTTCTGGACGATGGTTGACAAACGTGAACGAACGAATTTGTATGAAGTGTATGAAGGAATGTTCAAGTCCCTCAGCTATTCTGTACTCAACACACGGCTTCCTGACAGCAAGCGTTTCAGAAGAGAACTGTCGGAGAATCGAAAGGCAGTGTTCCGCTCCACCATCTTCCCTGCAGACCCGAATCTGTTGCGAGGAAGTGGCATCAAGGAGTTGTCTGACGAGATTTGTGAAATCATAAAGACATAAGCCTATGGTAAGCAGAAAAATCAACACCGATGCAATAGATGAAAGTCTGCTCATTGCCTCTGTCGGCAAGAGCAAGACAGGCACGACAACAGCATCCATTCTTAACGGTGACTCTCAACACCAAGTGAAGGATACCGAAGAGAAAGAAGAGGGTGAAAAGAAAAATCCACGTTCACAGATGGATAAGCCTGCAGCCCCACGCAAGCCATCCAAGGTTTCTTCTGAAAGTTATGATGCTGCATTTCTCAAACGAAACGAGATAAAGACTCGTCAATGCGTTTATATCAGTCGTGAGATTCACAAGAGAATTTCGAGGATTGTCAGTGTGCTCGCAAAGCATGAGTTGACAGTTGGGGGTTATATCGACCTTATTCTTGAGAGACATCTTGAAGAGAACCAGGAAGAAATCAACGGCTTGCTGAGAAAAGAGATAGATGACTGGAATGTATGACACATAAAAAGGAATAAGCATGACAATGGAAAGTATATTCATGATAGTTTTGGTTGCATTCAATGTCTGGACTATCTATTTTTACAACAAGTTGCTCCTTGAAGTTGCGAACAATAAGGAAGAAGAGGAAAAACCACCCATCGACCCTATGGCGCTTGTTGGCAAAAGCCTTTTCAAGGTGTCCCAACTGCGAAAGAAAGAAGAAACGGAACAGAAACAAACTGAGTCTGAGCCAGTATTAGAGAATGATGTGACATTCGAGGATTCTCCAAAGAACACAGCAAGGATTCCTGACGAACAGCTTGACGATGTGTTTACGAATGTTCGCATAGAGGACGTTGATGTGAAATATTCTGACGATGAGGATGATGCCGATGTGCCACAAGCCAAAGGGTCAAGTTTTGAGGACATTGACGCAGCTGTGAATACCGTCAAGGCACCGAAAGCAACGGACAAGGAGAAAAGACATGCAGGCAATGTTTTCCATGAGATGGATGGCAACCAATTCTATGAGAAATTCATGGAGAACAGCGAGGAGTGCAAGAAGAACATCCATGATTACGTCACCTTCTACTTGCAAACTCACAAGATTGTAGAGATTTCCAAGCCAAAGAAAGAGTTTAAGGTGCCAGACAGTATAGAGGACTTCAATATCCTCGACTTTGTATAACAATTTAATAAGGAGAATTATGGAAAGAACAGAAGAGAACAATGCAACAAAGGATAGATTTGCACATGTGGGCAAAATATTCTCGGAAATGGACAGCGAAAAGCTACAAGCTGAAATCGCAGAACGCTCAAAGATTATTAAACGCAAAATAGATGCGTTGATGGAATTGCATATGTCAGGTATCTGACAAAAACTGTTGAGGTTGGATTTTCAATAGTCAACAAGTATTTCAATAGCAGAGAATTTGTATAACAAT